>Ga0207690_10000138_pt1 | contig 59404 bp, 56 predicted proteins | sample KBSC23metaG_FD_184315 | JGI IMG/M metagenome (GOLD analysis project Ga0207690, IMG submission 184315) | Corn rhizosphere microbial communities from Kellogg Biological Station, Michigan, USA - KBS C2-3 metaG (SPAdes) (version 2) | ecosystem: Host-associated > Plants > Roots > Rhizosphere > Soil ... | reverse complement strand
CCGGACAAGTTCACCCTGCCATTCGGCGCGCCGGCACGGCTGCAGGTCGCGGGCGGCAGGGCGCAGCTGTCTTTCAGCGGCTACCCGCATTTGCCGCCCGGCGTCTGAGTGCTGCTCCTCCCCCTGCGCGCAGGGGGAGGTCGGGAGGGGGTAAAGCTCTTGCCGAAGATCAAGAGCGACCCCACCCGACCTCCCCTGCAAGCAGGGGAGGAGCTCAAGCGAGCAGGCGGGCCGGCAAACCCGTAAAATGGCCGATCTGCATGGGCCGCGCGTCCAACCAAGGAAATCCGCAATGAAGATCATCGAAGGCGATTTCGCCACGCCGAAAGGCCGCTTTGCCATCGTCGCCGGCCGTTTCAACGGTTTCGTCGTCGAGCCGCTGGTGGCCGGAGCGCGCGACACGCTGGTGCGCCATGGCGTGAAGGACGACGCGATCGAGCTGGTCCGCGTGCCGGGCGCGTGGGAGATCGCGCTGGCCGCGCACAAGCTGGCCAACTCCGGCAAGTACGCCGCGGTGATTGCGCTGGGCGCGGTGATCCGCGGCGCCACCCCGCATTTCGACTACGTCGCCGGCGAGTGCGCCAAGGGCCTGGCCCAGGCCGCCTACAGCTCCGGCGTGCCGGTGGCGTTCGGCGTGCTGACCACCGACAGCATCGAGCAGGCAATCGAGCGTGCGGGCACCAAGGCCGGCAACAAGGGTGCCGACGCCGCGATCGCCGCGCTGGAAATGGTCAACCTGTACGGCAAACTGGCATGACCCAGCATCCGCAGGGCCTCGACATGCAGGCGCGCTCGCGCGCCCGCCGCCGCGCGCTGCAGGCGCTGTACGCGTGGCAGTTGAGCGGCAGCCACATGAATGCGGTGATCGAGCAGTTCCGCCACGAGCAGGACATGGAAGTGGCCGACCTCGAATACTTCGAGGACCTGCTGCACGGCGTGGAGAAGAACGTCGACGCGCTGGACGAGGCCCTGCGCCCGCACATCGACCGCGAGGTGGCGCAGATCGATCCGATCGAGCGCGCCGCGCTGCGCCTGGCCGCGTACGAGCTGAAATTCCGTCCGGACGTGCCATACCGGGTGGTCATCAACGAGGCGATCGAGGTCACCAAGCGCTTCGGCGCCGACCACGGCCACAGCTACGTCAACGGCGTGCTGGACAAGCTGGCCGGCGAACTGCGCGCGGTCGAGAAGCGCGGCTGATGCCGGGCACCGCGGGGTCGCCGGGCGGGCAGGTGCCGGAGATCGAGACCGTGCGGCTGCGCCTGCGCGCACACCAGGCCGGCGATCACGCCGCCTGCACCGCGATCTGGTCGAACCCCGAGGTCACCCGCCACATCGGCGGTCGCCCGTTCACTGCCGAGGAAGTGTGGAAGCGCCTGCTGCAGTACCGCGGGCTGTGGAGCCTGCTTGGCTACGGCTACTGGGCCATCGAGGAGAAGGCCAGTGGCCGCTACGTCGGCGACGTCGGTTTCGCCGACTTCGCGCGCGAACTGCAGCCCTCGCTGCGCGGCATGCTGGAGTGCGGCTGGGTGCTGGCGCCGCAGGCGCACGGCCAGGGCTATGCGAGCGAGGCGGTGGCGGCGATCGCGGCCTGGGCCGACGCACAGTTCCCCGGACGGCGCGTGGTGTGCATCATCGCGCCGGAAAACCAGGCGTCGATCCGGGTCGCGCAAAAAGCCGGCTTCCGCCTGTGGCAGCCGTCGACCTACCACGACAGTCCCACCCTCGTGTTCAGCCGCTGACCTCGCATGGGGGTTTCCCGATGGAATTCGACCTGATCGAACTGATCCGCCGGCACACCGGGCAAGCGCGCGACGACGTGCGCGTCGGCATCGGCGACGACGCTGCGGTGCTGGCGCCGCCGCCGGGGAAGGACCTCGTGATGGCGATCGACACCCTGGTCGAAGGCGTGCATTTCCCGCGAGGCACCGCGCCGGCCGACATCGGCTGGAAGGCGCTGGCAGTGAATCTTTCCGACCTTGCCGCGATGGGTGCCAGCCCGGCCTGGGCGCTGCTGGCACTGACCTTGCCCAGCGCGGACGCGGCCTTCGTCGAGGGTTTTGCCGAAGGCTTCGCGAAGCTGGCGCAGCCGCACCGGCTGGCCCTGGTCGGCGGCGATACCACCCGCGGGCCGCTGACGATCAGCGTGGCCGTGCACGGTTTCGTGCCGCCGGGGCAGGCGCTTACCCGCGCCGGCGCGCGGGTTGGCGATGCGGTGCTGGTGACCGGCACGCTGGGCGACGCGGCTGCCGGCCTGCATGCCTTGCAGCATCCGCCGCGCGAAGACGACGGCCGCGCCGTGCTGCGCGGCTTCCTGGTCGAACGGTTGAGCCGGCCGACGCCGCGGCTGGCGGTCGGTACGGCACTGCGCGGGCAGGCCACGGCCTGCGTCGACGTCTCCGACGGTCTGCTCGCCGACCTGGGCCATATCTGCGCCGCCAGCGGCGTCGCGGCGGAGATCGAGACCGCCTTGCTGCCGCGCTCGTCGGCGCTGCTGGAGCTGTACGACGACACCACGGCGCTGCACTTCGCGCTGAGCGGCGGCGACGACTACGAATTGTGTTTCACCGTGCCGGCCGCTCGCCTGGCCGAAGTGCAGGCTGGCCTGGCCCGGCTCGGCTGTGGCGCCACGAAGATCGGCCGCATCGTGGAAGGCGAAGGCGTGCGCGTGCGTGCTGCCGATGGCTCGTGGCTGGCGACGGATCGACTGGGCTGGGAGCACTTCGCGTGAATGCCAGGAAGAGCCTCAGCGCCGTGCAACGCCGCGCCCTGCTGGCTACGCCGGCCGGCTGGCTGGCCTGCGGTTTAGGTTCGGGCCTGGCGCCGGTGGCGCAAGGCACGTCCGGTTCGCTGGCCGCGCTGCTGCCCTGGATGCTGCTGCGCGAGCTGCCGCTGCCGATCTATCTGGCGGTGTTGCTGATCGGTTTTGGCGCGGGCGTGTGGGCGTGCAACGTGGCCAGCCGCGCGCTGGGCGTGGCCGACCACCGCAGCCTGGTGTGGGACGAATTCATCGGCCAGTGGGTCGCCCTGCTGCCGTTGCTGGTGCTGCCCGCGCCATGGTGGGCGATCGCCGCCGGTTTCGCACTGTTCCGCCTGTTCGACGTGTGGAAGCCGTGGCCGATCAGCTGGCTGGATCGCCGCGTCAAGGGCGGCATGGGCGTGATGATCGACGACGTGGTGGCCGGTGTTTTCGCCGCAGCCGTGCTGGCGCCGGGGCTGTACCTGCTCCGGTAATCGCCTCAGCCGCCGGCCTGCAACACGATGCGGTAGCGCGCCTTGCCGTCGGCAAGATGCTGCAGCGCCTCGTTGACGTTCGCCATCGGAAACATCTCCACCTGTGGGCGGATGTCGTGGCGGGCGGCGAAGTCCAGCATGCGTGCGATGTCGACCGGCGAGCCGGTGGGCGAGCCGGAGACTTCGCGTTGGCCCATGATCAGCGCGAATGCGGGCACCGGGATCGGCTCCAGCACCGCGCCGACCACGTGCATGCGGCCCTTCGGCGCGAGGGTATTGAGCAACGCGTTCCAGTCCATCGGCACGTTGACGGTGACCAGCAGCAGGTCGAGCGAGCCGGCGATCGCCTCGATCGCGGCGCTGTCGCGGCTGGCGACCACGTGGTGCGCGCCGAAGCCGCGCGCCTCGTCGGCCTTGGCCATGGTGGAAGTGAATGCGGTGACCTCGCAGCCCCACGCGGCGGCGAACTTCACCGCCATGTGGCCGAGCCCGCCGATGCCGACCACGCCGACCCGCGCGGTGGGCTTGATGTCATAGGCGAGGAAGGGCTTCAGCACGGTGATGCCGCCGCACAGCAGCGGGCCGGCACTGGCCAGGTCGATGCCCTCGGGCAACGGAATCGTCCACGCCCAGTGCGCGCGCAGCTTGTCGGCGAAGCCGCCGTGGTGGCCGCCGATGGTCGCCACCGACTGTGCGCACAGGTTCTGGTCGCCGGACAGGCACGGGCGGCAGTGCATGCAACTTTCGGCGGTCCAGCCGATGCCCACGCGCTGGCCCACGCTGAGCCCCTTGGCCTGCGCGCCCAGCGCGACGACCCGGCCGACCACTTCGTGCCCGGGGATGAACGGGTAGCGCGCATTGCCCCATTCGTTGTTGATCATGGACAGGTCGGAGTGACAGATGCCGCAGTAGTCGACGGCCACCTCGACTTCCTCGGCGCCCAGTGCGCCCAGGTCGAACGTGGCCAGTTTCAGCGGTTGGCCGGCCGCGCCGGCGGCCCAGCCCGTGATCGAGGACATGGCGAACTCCTGTGGTGGGAAAGACACAAGATTACGCCGTTGTGTCGCGCGCGCGGATTGGACATGCTGGCGGTCTTTCCCGCCACAGGAGCGTCCCCATGCTTTACCGTCGCCTCGGCACCTCCGGCCTGCAACTTTCCGCGCTGTCGTTCGGCGCCTGGGTCACCTTCGGCAAGCAGGTAGGGCGCGCGCAGGCGCGTGAACTGCTGGCGCTGGCGCACGATCGTGGGGTGAACTTCTTCGACAACGCCGAGACCTACAACAACGGCGTGGCCGAGCAGGTGATGGGCGACGTGCTGGCCGACCTGCGTTTCCCGCGAGACAGCTATTGCGTCTCCAGCAAGGTGTTCTTCGGTGCCGTCGACAAGCCGCTGCCGACCCAGCGCGGGCTGTCGCGCAAGCACGTGACGGAAGCCTGCCATCAGGCGCTGCAGCGCCTGCGCGTCGACTACCTGGACCTGTACTTCTGCCATCGGCCCGATCCGGATACGCCGATCGCGGAAACCGTGGCGGCGATGGATACGCTGATCCGCCAGGGCAAGGTGCTGTACTGGGGCACCAGCGAATGGCCGGCCGAGGCGATCCACGAAGCACACAAGGTTGCCCGCGAGAATCATCTGTACGCACCGGTGATGGAGCAGCCGCAGTACAACCTGCTGCATCGCGCGCGGGTGGAGGTGGAGTACGCGCCGCTGTACGAGGCCTACGGCATGGGCACCACGATCTGGTCGCCGCTGGCGTCCGGCCTGCTCAGCGGCAAGTACAACGACGGCGTGCCGGCCGACTCGCGGCTGGCCCAGCCTGGCTACGAGTGGCTGCGCGAGAGCGTGCTGGGCCACGGCGACGAACGCCTGGGCAAGGTGCGCGCATTGCAGCCGATCGCCGCCGAGCTGGGTACCAGCCTGGCGCAACTGGCGATCGCCTGGTGCCTGCTCAATCCCCACGTTTCCACGGTGATGCTCGGCGCCAGCAAGCGCGAGCAGCTGGCGCAGAACCTGGATGCGCTGGAACTGTTGCCGCGGCTGGATGCGGCGGTGGCGCAGCGGATCCGGCAGGCGGTCGAGGCGGATTGAGCGGGGCCGGGGCGAAATGGTTGACAGTCAAATGAGAATCATTATCATCAAAGGCGTCACCGCTGCCTCCGGATATTCCGATGCCTGTCCTGTCCCTGCGCCAACCGTTGCCGTCACGCTCGATCCCGCGGCCGGCTTTGCCGTCGCCGACTCCGGCAACGGCCAGACGTGTTTCCAGCCATGCGCTGCTGGAAGGTGAGCGCGAGCTGGTTATCCAGCATCAGGGCAGCGAGTACCACCTGCGCCTGACCCGCAACGACAAGCTGATCCTGACCAAGTAGCGGCGACGGTCGGTTTCCCTGGCGCAGCGGGCGACAACAGCCCGCGCGTTTCCCCCGAGCCTGGGCGGTCTTCGCCGGCTCGTGTCGCTGGAGGCAGGCGATGTTCGTTCCATGGTGGCGACAACGGCAGGCGTGGTGCGCGCAAGCCGCCGGCGCGGGCATGTGCCGGCGCTGGCTGAGGATCGCGCCGGCGCCACTGGTCGCGGCGCTGCTGGCGCTCGACAGCGTGCTGTACATGCCGCTGGCGGCGTGCGGACCGGAGCTGTCGGCGCTGCCGCGCGGCCTGCTGGTGGAAACGCCGCAGCTGGCCCCGCTGCTGCGGGTGCGCTGGTTGATGGCGGTCAGCGTGATCGCGGTGGACGGGCCGCGCGAATGGGTCGATGGCCTGGATCGAACCGGCCGCCCCTGCGTGCGCCTGCACCTGCTGCCGGACACCGATTATCTGGGTTGGGATCGTCTGCTGGCCGGCGGCGAGCCCGCGGCCGTCATGCCGGATACGCCGCATCTGCCGGCGGTCGACGCGTACGCGCTGCGTTTCCATCGACGCCGGTTGGCTGGCCTCGACGTGCTCCGCGGCGAAGCGGCCTGCGGGCTGTCGCCGCTGGGGCGGCAACTGGCCGGGCGGATCGTCCCTGCGCATACCGGGCAGCGCGATCGGCAGTTCCGCTAGTCGCGTCCGCCGACGGTCGCACCGGTTTTCAGGAAGGTTCCCGCGCCTGTGGCTCGCGCCGCAGGTCGTCGGCGTGCGCGGTATGGAAATGCCGCTTGAACGCAACCTCGCCGGAGGTGGGTTCCTCCAGTTCGCGGGCGTAGCGATGGCCGGCGTAGACCGCATGCGCGATCAGTCCGGGCGCCTCGGCGTCGCCGATGCAACGCAACGATCGCACGCCGGCGGCGGACCATTCCGCTTCGCGCCGCAGCAGCTCCTGGTACAGCGCGTCGTCGGGTACGCGGGCGGTCACCGCGATCACCGCGTCGCAGCCCAGTTCGCGGCGCTGATGAGTCCAGACGTCCTCGACAGTCAGCGTGGTGCCGTCGAAGCCGATGATGTCCTGCGACACCATCGCCTCGATGCCGAGTTCGGCCATCCGTTTGCGGATGTGCCGGTAGTCGAGCGTGTGCAGGCTCCACGGCGCGATGCTGTCGTCGGGAGTCAGGTGGACCACCTCGCAGCCACGCAGGCGCAGCATCTCGGCGGCGACGCTGCCGTAGTAGAAGCCATCGTCGTCGAACACCACCACGCGGCCTTCCGGCAGGCGGCCGTCCATCAAATCGTCAGGCGTGAATACGCGGGGATTGTTGGCGAAGCCGGGAATGGCGAAGCCATGGCTGCGGCCGTAGCCGTCGCGGCGCCAGTGGCAGCCGGTGGCCAGCACCACGTGTTCGGCGCCGAAGTCGAGTACGTCCTGCGCGCTCAAGGCCGAATCGAGATAGACGGCTATGTTCGAGAGCTTGTGGATCTGGCCGACGCGCCAGTCGCGCACGCGCGCCCATTCGGCCAGGCCGGGCAGGCGCGCCTCGCGGGTGACGCGCCCGCCGAGCTCGCGGCGCGCCTCGGCCAGGCTCACTTCGTAGCCGCGCTGACCGAGCGCGCGCGCGGCCTCCAGTCCGGCCGGCCCGGCGCCGACCACCAGCACGCGACTGGGCGAGCGCTTTGGCGCGATGCGTTCCGGATGCCAGCCCTTGCGCCACTCCTCGCCCATGGTCGGGTTCTGCGTGCAGCGGATCGGCGAGATGGTCATGTCGCCGGAGACGCAGATGTTGCAGCCGATGCATTCGCGGATGTCGTCGATGCGGCCTTCCTCGATCTTGCGCGGCAGAAAGGGATCCGCGATCGACGGGCGCGCGCAGCCGATCATGTCGAGCACGCCGCGCTTGAGTTGCGACACCATCGTGTCCGGCGAGGTGAAGCGGCCCACGCCGACCACCGGCTTCGTGGTGGTCTGCTTGACGAAGTCGATGAACGGCTCCTGCGCGCCTTCGCCGGCGAAGCGCGAGGGCACCGAGTCGTTGTACCAGGCGGCAAGATTCACGTCCCACAGGTCGGGCAGCTCGGCCAGCATGCCCACGATCTCCTTCGCCTCGGCCAGCTCCACGCCGCCGGGGCCGAGCAGTTCCTCGGTGGCGAAGCGCAGCGCCACGGCGCAGGTGTCGCCGACCGCGTCCCTGGTGTCCTCCAGCACCTCGCGCAGCAGGCGCACGCGGTTCTCCAGCGAGCCGCCGTATTCGTCGCTGCGCTGGTTGCGCCGGCGCTGCAGGAAATGCATCGCCAGCGACAGGTCGTGCGCGGCGTAGACGTAGATGATGTCCATGCCCGCGCGCTTGCCGCGGATCGCCGCCTCGCGATGCCAGCGCCGGTACTCGCGGATGTCGTGCAGGGTCATCGCACGCGCCTGCGACGGATAACCGTATTTGGACGGCTGGTGCGACGGCGCCAGCAGCACCTCGCGCGAATACAGGTTCGACGCGGTGGGGCCGTTGTGGGTCAACTCCAGCGCGGCCAGCGCGCCGTGCGCGTGCACCTTGTCGCACATCAGCGCCAGTGCTGGGATGTCGTGGTCGTCCCACAGCCGCGCCTCGACGTAGGGCGTGAGGTCGCCGCTGGGGTGGATCTCGCACTCCTCGGTGGAGACCACCGCCCAGCCGCCCTCGGCCTTGGTCTCGCGCATCGCCGCATGCGCCAGCGGCATCGCATGGCCCATGCCATTGCAGTGTGGCACCTGGAAGAAGCGGTTTCTCGCGGTGACCGGGCCGATCTTGAGCGGGGTGAACAGGATGTCGTAGCGCGGATCTCTCATTCCGGGATGACCTCGACGGGCGGCGCGCTCCTGCGGAACAGGCGCATGGACATGTACAGCGGCAGGCCCGCCGCGATCAGTCCCAGCGCATACAGGAACGGTTCGTGGCCGATGCCGACGAAGGCGAACACCACGAACGCCACGCAGGTGACCGCGACCAGCAGCACCCGGCGCGTGGCGCACGTTGCGCTGCGCCGCCACCACAGCACGATCAGCGCGAGTGCGCAGCACAGGTAGAGCGGCAGGTTGGCGGCGGTCACCACTCGGGTGAGGAAGGTGAACGCCGACACCAGCGATTTGCTGTAGCTCATCCAGACCATCGCCGAGGCGAGCGCGCCGATCACCAGCAGCGCCACCACCGGTGCACCGTAACGGTTGTTGCGCGCCAGCACCGCCGGCAGCACGCCGTTGACGGCCATCGTGCGGGTCAGTTCGCCGGCGAGCAGGGTCCAGCCGTTGAGCGCGCCCAGCCCACTGATCACCACGAACAGCGCCAGCCAGCGCCCGGAACCGGCGACGGCGAAGCGGTCCATCAGCAGCGCGAACGGTGCGCTTGCCTCGGCCAGCTCCTGCTGCCGGATCAGTAGCAGCGGCACGGTGGAAACGATGATGTAGATGATCGCGGTGAGCACGGTGCCGGTCATGGTCGAGCGCGGAATCGTGCGCGCCGGATCGTCCACCCGCGCCGCCGGCACGCTGGCCGATTCGATGCCGAGCATCGCGAACAGGGCGATGGTCGAGGCCGCCATCACGTCGGTCAGGGTGATCGGCGTGGTCGGCAACTGCGCGGCATAGCTTGCCGGCGAGGTCAGCAGCAGCCAGCCGCCAAGCAGCGCGATCGCCAGCATCGGCAGCAGCTTCAGTGCGGTGGTGACGATCTGCACGCCGCCGCCGGTGCGCACGCCGAACAGGTTGACCACCACCACCGACCACAGCAGGCACAGCGCGAACAGCACCGGCTGGATCGCGCCCAGCGGTGGGAATACCACGGTCATGTAGCCGACCACGCCGGTGGCGAGTGCGGCATTGGTCAGCCACATCGACACCCAGTAGGCCCACAACGCCATGTACGCCGGTAGTTCCCCCAGCGTATGGCGGATGTAGCCGTACGGGCCGCCCGCGTCGGGCAGGGCGCGGGCCAGGTGCGAGAACACGCGGGCCAGCACCAGGCAGCCGGCCAGCACGATGACCCAGCCGATCAGGGCATTGAAACCGAACGGCGCCAGCGACGCCGGCAGCACGAAGATGCCCATGCCGATGACGTTGCCCACGACCAGCGCGGTGCAGGTCCAGAAGCCGATCTTGTTGCCGTTGCGCATGTCGACTTCTGCCTGGAGTTCAGTTCGAGGAGAGCGGAGGGCAGGAACGGCGCCTGCTCACGCGGATTCGCCGGCGGGGCCGGCATAGGCCGCGCGCAGCAGGTTCTGGAAATGCCAGACGCCGCCCTCGCGTTTCGGATTCAAGCGGCCGGGAACGTAGAAGCCGGACGCCAGCCCCTTCTGCACCGCTTCGCAGATCGCGATGTCCTCGTTCTGCACTTCGTCGCTGAAGGCCTGGTCGGCGGCGATGCGTGACTGGGCGCCTTCGTCTTGTGCGTAGTAATAGTCGAACACGATGCGGCAGCGGTCCGGTCCCAGCGGCAGGATGCGGTTGGTCTGCAGCCGTCCGGGCATGATGTTGAGCATCACGTTGGGATAGATGAAGTAGTAGAACGCCTGGCCGTCGCCGTAGAGCTCGGTACTGTCGCGCAGCGGCGAGGATTGCAGCGAATGCCACGCGAACAACTCGGTGTCGTAGGCGCGGTAGTCGAGCACTCTAGATAGGCCCGGATGCACGTGCGGCAGGTGATAGCCCTCGAGGAAATTGTCGACGTAGACCTTCCAGTTGCAGTCGATGTCGTAGTTGTCGCGGCGCAGGTAGCGCATGGCCGATAGGTCGATCGGCGCGATGCGCTCGGCGATCCCGGCATAGACCTCGTCGAACGGCGGCACATCCTGCGCCAGCGCCACGAACACCAGGCCCTGCCATTCGCGCACGTGCAGGGGCGGCAGGCGGATGTCCTCGACCTTGAAATCGCAGGCGTCCTGCATTTCCGGCGCACTGCGCAGCTGGCCTTCGAGGGTGTAGGTCCAGCCGTGGTACTTGCAGTGCAGGGCGCGCGCGCCCTTGCCGTCGCACAATGCCAGCGGCCCCGCGCGGTGGCGGCAGACGTTGGGGAAGGCGCGCAGCACGCCGTCCGCGCCGCGGACCAGCAGGATGGGCACCCCGGCGATCTGCCCGACGGCATGATCGCCCGGCTCGGCCAGTTGCCCCTGGTGGGCCACCAGCTGCCAGCTGCGCGCGAATACCGCGCGCTGTTCCATCGCCAGCATCGCGTCGCCGGCGTAGTAGCGGGCGGGCAGGGCGTGTGCGCGGTTGAGTTCCTCGACCATGGTGTCGTCAGGCATGAGCAGGTGCGGTCCCCGGATGGATGGGCGCGGCGGGCAGTCGTCTTCCGGAGCTTCCATGTCCCACCTGCCGTCTCGCCCGCAGCAGTGTTTGCCCGATCCAGCCTAGCGCCTCCGTTGAACCGTGGGCAACCGGTTCCGGCCTGCCATGGGGCGGGATGCCGAAGCCTGACGTGTTTGCCGGCACCTACTATCTACCGGCCGGGTTCAGTTGTAGATTGCAGCGATACCCGTGAGGAGCTGCTGCCGTCCATGCAATGCGCTGTGCCCCGGCTGTGCTGCCGCGCGAGACTCGACCCGCATGGGCAGGGCGCATTGTCTCGGCGGGGTCGGCCGTGACGGGTGCGCCGGCCATCGGTACGCTGGAACAGGCCCTGGCCCGCGCGGCACGCCTGCTGGAGCGGGACCCGGTACTGGCCGTCGAACAGCTCGACGAAATTCTGCAGGTGGCCGCCGGTCATCCGGTCGCGCTGCAGTTGCTGGCTGCCGCGCGCTCGCTGCAGGGAGACGCGCAAGGCGCGCTCGACATCCTCATTCCCCTGGCGCAGGCCCAGCCGAACTGGGCCATGATCCATTTCGAGCTGGGGCTGGCGCTGGGCCGCTGCGGGCGCGGGCAGGAAGCGATCCAGGCGTTGCACCGTGCGTTGGCGCTGAAGCCCGACCTGCCCCAAGCCTGGCGTGCACTTGGCGACCATCTGATGGCGGCCGGCGAACAGGATGCGGCGGACGCGGCGTACGCCAGCCACGTGCGTCATTCCACGCGCGATCCGCGCCTGCTGACGGCTGCCGTCGCCCTGGTCGAGAACCGCATCCCCGAGGCCGAAGCCTTGTTGCGCGAGCACCTGAAGCAGGCGCCAACCGACGTGGCGGCGATCCGCATGTTCGCCGAGGTCGCCGCCCGGCTGGGCCGCAACGAGGATGCCCTGCACCTGCTGGAACGCTGCCTGGAGCTGGCACCCAGCTTCCAGGAGGCGCGCCAGAACTATGCGCTGCTCCTGCATCGCAGCAATCAGCCGGAAGCAGCGCTGGTCGAAATCGAGCGTTTGCTGGCGGTGGAACCCGACCACCTCGGCAACCGCAATCTCAAGGCGGTGGTGCTGTGCCGGATCGGCGACTACGAGCCCGCCATCCGCATCTATGCCGACCTGCTGGAGCACTACCCGCGCCATGCGAAAGTGTGGGTGAGCTACGGCCATGCGCTGAAGACCGCCGGGCACACCGAGCGCGCCGTCGCCGCCTATCGCCGCAGCCTGGAGCTCGAGCCGTCATTCGGCGAAGTCTGGTGGAGCCTGGCCAACCTGAAGACCTTCCGCTTCAGCGCCGATGAGCTGGCCGCGATGCGCGGGCAACTGGCGCGCGCGGATCTTGCCGAAGATGACCGCCTGCACCTGGAGTTCGCCGTCGGCAAGGCGCTGGAAGACGCCGGCGAGTACGAGCCGTCCTTCCGGCACTATGCGCAGGGCAATGCGATCCGCCGCGCGCAGCTGCACTACAGCGCCGACGACACCCACGCGCGGGTGCAGTACATCCGTGCGCACTACACGCGCGACTTCTTCGCCGCGCGTGCGGGTGCAGGCAGCCCGGCGCCCGACCCGATCTTCGTCGTCGGGCTGCCGCGTGCCGGCTCCACGTTGATCGAGCAGATCCTGTCCAGCCATAGCCAGGTCGAAGGCACGATGGAGCTGCCCGAGGTCACCTCGATCACGCGCCTGCTGCGCCTGCAGGGCGACGCCGACGACGTCATGCCTTATCACGGCGCGCTGGCGGCGCTCGATGCCGATGCCCTGCGTGCGCTCGGCGAGCGCTACCTCGCGCACACGCGGATCCAGCGCAAGACCGCGGCACCGTTGTTCATCGACAAGATGCCGAACAACTTCATGCACCTCGGCCTGATCCAGCTGATGCTGCCGAACGCGAAGATCATCGATGCGCGCAGGCACCCGCTGGCCTGCTGCTTCTCGGCCTTCAAGCAGCACTTCGCGCGCGGGCAGAGCTTCAGCTACGGCCTTGAGGACGTGGGGCGCTATTACCGCGACTACGTCACGCTGATGGCGCATTTCGATGCGGTGCTGCCCGGCCGCATCCATCGCGTGGTGTACGAGCGCATGGTCGATGATACCGAAGGGGAAGTGCGCCGCCTGCTCGAGTATTGCGGCCTGCCGTTCGAGACATCGTGCCTGCAGTTTTTCCGGAATCCGCGGCCGGTACGCACGGCCAGCTCGGAACAGGTGCGCCAGCCGATCTACCGCGAAGGAGTGGATCACTGGCGCCACTACGAAACATGGCTGGGACCTCTGGCGTCGGCGTTGGGGACGGTGCTGGAGAGCTACCCGGAAGTGCCGGTATTGGAGTAATGGCTGCAACCGATGGATTGTCGTCGACTTGGGAGGGGAGGACGTATGCACACGAATAAATTCAAAAAGGGCATGGGGCTGCAACGGGTCAGGTTGGCCAGGGTGCCACTGGCGGCAGCGATCTGTCTGGCCATGGCCGCGCCGGCTTTCGCGCAGGATGCCGGGCAGACCGAAACATCGCCCGCGACACCGGCAACGAAACCGAAGACCACCACGTTGAGCGTAGTGAACGTGACGGCGCAGAAACGCACCGAGAACCTGCAGAAGGTACCGATCAGCATCAACGTGCTGGAGACGGACCAGCTCGAGGCGCTGCACGTGCAGAACTTCAACGACTACGTGAAGTACCTGCCCAGCGTCACCTTCCAGCAGGGCGGCGGCGGCATCGCCACCGGCCCCGGCTTCGCCAGCATCTACATGCGCGGCGTGGCCAGCGGCGGCAACACCAACCATTCCGGATCGCAGCCGAGCGTGGGCGTGTATCTCGACGACCAGCCGGTCACCACGATCCAGGGTCCGCTCGACATCCACATGTACGACATCGCCCGCATCGAGGTGCTGGCAGGGCCACAGGGTACGTTGTATGGCGCCAGCGCCGAAGCAGGCGCGCTGCGCATCATCACCAACAAGCCCGACCCCAGCGGCTTCGCGGCGAGTTATGCCCTCGGCGTCAACAAGGTGGCGCACGGTGGCGTCGGCTTCACCGCCGAAGGCATGCTCAACGTCCCGGTCAGCAAGAACGCGGCGGTACGCCTCGTCGGCTGGCGCGAGCACGATGCCGGCTACATCGACAACAAGCCCGGCTCGCGCACGTTCCCGGTTTCCGGCATCACCGTCAGCAATGCCGACAACTGCACGCCGGGGCCGATGCTGGAGTGCTTCGGGCACGCCCGGAAGCACTACAACGACGTCAACACCAACGGCGCCCGCGCCGCGCTGAAGGTCGATCTCAACGACAGCTGGTCGATCAGCCCGACCCTGATGGGGCAGCAGACCATCTCGCACGGTACCTTCGCCAGCGATCCCGCGGTCGGCGACCTGGCGGTGACCCACTTCTACCCCGAGCGCGTCAACGACCGCTGGTGGCAGGGCGCACTGACCGTGCAGGGCAAGATCGGCAACTTCGACCTGACCTACGCCTACGCGCACCTCAAGCGCAACCAGGAAGAGGCGACCGACTACAACGACTACTCGTTCTGGTACGACACCCTGCTTTCCTACGGCGCCTACATCAATGACAACAGCGGCGCGTTGATCAATCCGTCCGAGTTCATCAGCGACCGGGACGGCTACACCAACAGCAGCCACGAACTGCGCATCGTCTCGCCGAGCGAGGACCGGCTGCGGCTCGTCGCCGGCGCGTTCTGGCAGAAGCAGAAGCACGACATCATGCAGGACTACCAGATCAACAATCTGGCCACCTCGCTGTCGGTCACCGGCTGGCCCAACACGATCTGGCTGACCCGGCAGATGCGCTACGACTACGACAAGGCCCTGTTCGGCGAACTGTCCTATGACCTCATTCCCGACGTGCTCACCGCCACGTTCGGCGACCGTTATTTCCGCACCAGCAACAATCTGTATGGCTTCTACGGGTTCAGCAAGGGCTTCTCGCCCGGTTCAAGCTACGGCGAGGCCGGCTGCACTTCACCCGAGCAGTTCGGCGGCGCCCCGTGCACGGTCTTCAACAAGCACGTGCAGGAGAGCGGCTCGCTCAAGAAGTTCAACCTGACCTGGAACCTCTCGCCCACCAAGATGATCTACGCCACCCGCTCCGAGGGCTTCCGCCCGGGCGGCGTCAATCGCGCCGGCCAGTTGCCGCCCTATCAGGCGGATTTCTTGATCAACATGGAACTGGGCTGGAAGACCTCGTGGTTCGACAACCGCTTGTCGTTCAACGGCGCGGTGTTCCGCGAAAAATGGAACGACTTCCAGTTCAACATCCTCGGTGCCAACGGACTCACCCAGATCAAGAACGCCAATTCGGCCCGCATCGACGGACTGGAGTCGCAGCTGGTCTGGCAGGCCACCTACAACCTGAATCTCAGCGCAGGCGTCGCGCTGTACGACGCCAAGCTGACCGCGAACTATTGCGGATTCACCGACGCCAACGGCAACGCGGTCACCGATTGCCCGGCCGGCAGCATCAATCCGCAAACCGGTGACACGGTGACGGGACCGCAGTCACCCAAGGGCACCCAACTGCCGATCACGCCGCGCTTCAAGGGCAACCTGATCGCGCGCTACACCTTCAGCCTTGGCGGCAACGATGCCTTCGTGCAAGCCGCGCTCGTGCACGTGGGCAGGCGCACGACGGACCTGCGGCTGCTCGAGCGCGGCCTGCTCGGCGATCTGCCCGCGTACAACTCGGCCGATCTTTCCGCAGGCGTGCAGAAGGGCAGCTGGTCGCTGGACGTCTACGTCGACAACGTGTTCGACAAGCGTGCGGCCCTGTACAAGTTCACCGAATGCGGCGTAACGGTTTGCGCCGCCCACGGTGTGGTTGCGCAGTATCCGAATGGGCAGGTCTATACCGGCTTCAGCCTGCCGCGCACGTTCGGGATCCGCTTCAAGCAGGAGTTCTAGAAGGGAGACGCCGGTTGTCCGGGATGAAGGGCTCCAGTGCGAACCGGGGCCCTTCGCGTTTCCGGAATGGCGATGGCGTTGACCGGGCGGCGTTCGTCCGATTGTCCGCATGGTGTCCGCGGACACTCGGCCGATGCCGTGCATGGGACGCAAGTCGTTGAAAGTCATCTTGTTATGTTGTTGTTGTCGAGTGGCACGCGGATTGCAAACGTATCCATGCAACCGCGCTGTCCGCGGTCAGGAACGGCATAGATGATCCGCGACACTTCCGCACAAGACCGACTGGTCGAGGTCAAACCCAACCGCAAGCGTCAGCTGATCCTGCTTGGCGCCGGCGTACTCGTGCTGGCGCTGCTGGCCTGGCTGGCGCCTGGCATCGGCCGGCTGTTCTCGGCGTCCGAATCGGTCAGCAGTTCGCGGCTGGCCTTCGCCACCGTCGAACGCGGCCCGTTCGTGCGCGACATTGCCGCCGAGGGCAAGGTGGTGGCGGCGGTCAGTCCGACGCTGTACGCCACCTCCGGCGGCGCGGTGACGCTGAAGGTGCATGCCGGCGACACGGTGAAGATCGGCCAGGTGCTGGCCACCATCGTCAGCCCGGAACTGACCAACAAGCTGGCGCAGGAACAGAGCAACGCCGACGCGATGGAAGTGGAATACCGGCGCGCGCAGATCGACGCGCGCAAGCAGCGTTCCGCGCTGCAGGAAACCTACGACAACGCCACCATCGACCAGACCACCGCCGAGCGCAATCTCGATCGTTACCAGAAGGCGTACGCCAAGGGCGCGGTGTCCAACATGGACGTGGACAAGGCCAAGGACGCGCTGGACAAGGCGAAAATCGCCACCACGCATGCCAAGGCCAACCTCGGCCTCGACAACGACAGCCTCAGCTTCGACATCCAGTCGAAGAAGCTCGCGCACGAGCGCCAATTGCTGCTGGTGAAGGATCTGCAGCGCCAGGTCGACGACCTCAACGTGAAATCGCCGGTGGACGGCCAGGTCGGCCAGCTGTTCATCGCCGAGCGCGCTACCGTGGCGAAGGACGCACAGCTGCTCAGCGTGATCGACCTGTCCGCGCTGCAGGTGGAGATGCAGGTGCCGGAAAGCTTCGCCCGCGACCTCGGCATCGGCATGTCCGGCGAGATCAGCGGCAACGGCCATACCTGGAAGGGTCTGGTCAGCGCGATCTCGCCGGAAGTGGTCAACGGCCAGGTTGCCGCGCGGCTGCGCTTCGAGGGCGAGACGCCGAAGCAGCTGCGGCAGAACCAGCGGCTGTCGGTGCGCGTGCTGCTGGACAAGCGCGACAACGTGCTGACCGTGCAGCGTGGTTCGTTCGTCGACGAATCCGGCGGCAGCTATGCCTACCTGGTGCGCGACGGCATCGCCAAGAAAACTCCGATCCGCGTCGGCGCCTCCAGCATCGACAAGGTGGAGATCCTCGATGGCCTGAAGGAAGGCGACCGCATCGTGATCTCCGGCACCGACAGCTTCAAGGGCGCGGCGACCGTCGCGATCAGCAACTGACGATTTTCTCCCTCCCCTGCTCGCAGGGGAGGGCTGGGGAGGGGTGAAGCTCTTGCTCCCAAATCAAAAGCCTCACCCCTCCCGACCTCCCCCTGCAAGCAGGGGGAGGAGCAAAGCCATCACCACCACCGAGGAACAACCATGCTGAAGATGACCCACCTGTCCAAGGTCTACCGCACCGAAGTGGTGGAGACCTATGCGCTGCGCGATTTCAACATCGACGTGAAAGAGGGCGAGTTCGTCGCCGTCACCGGCCCGTCCGGCTCCGGCAAGACGACCTTCCTGACCATCGCCGGCCTGCTGGAGACCTTCAGTGGCGGTGAATACCACCTCGACGGCATCGAGGTGAGCAACCTCAACGACAACGCGCGCTCGAAGATCCGCAACGAGAAGATCGGCTTCATCTTCCAGGCGTTCAACCTGATCCCCGACCTCAACGTGTTCGACAACATCGAGGTGCCGCTGCGCTACCGCGGCATGAAGGCGGCCGAGCGCAAGCAGCGCATCATGGAGTCGCTGGAGCGGGTCGGCCTGGCTTCGCGTGCCAAGCACTACCCGGCCGAGCTCTCCGGCGGTCAGCAGCAGCGCGTGGCGATCGCCCGCGCACTGGCCGGTTCGCCGCGCCTGCTGCTGGCGGACGAACCGACCGGCAACCTGGATACGCAGATGGCGCGCAGCGTGCTCGAACTGCTCGAGGACATCCATCGCGAAGGCGCCACCATCGTGATGGTCACGCATGATCCGGAGCTGGCCGCGCGCGCCCAGCGCAACGTGCACATCATCGACGGCCAGGTGGTGGACCTGTCGGAAGACCCGCGCTTCCACACCGTGCACGTCGCTGACGAAGCCCACGGCTGAGCCCATGCAGGACGCACCCTGCGCGCGATAGCTCTTCGCTTCAGTCGGGATCGGAGCATCGCGCACCCGGTGCGCTCCTGCAGGGTCAACACGGTTACGTCATACACAGGAACCATGCATGTTCGCCTACTATGTCCGACTCGGTCTTCGCAGCCTGCGCCGTCATCCGGCGCTGACCGCGTTGATGGTGATGGCGATCGGCTTTGGCGTGGCGGCGTCGATGATCACCTGGTCGGTGTTCCGCGCGGTGTCGGGCGACCCGATTCCCGGCAAGTCCTCGCAGTTGTACACGGTGCTGGTCGACAACCGCGGCCCGCAATACAACGACGAGGGTGAGCCGCCGGAAGCGCTCACCTACACCGACGCCACCGCGCTGGTCGCGGCGCACAAGGCCACGCGCCAGACGCTGCTTTACGACGTGGCGCCGTCGGTGTTGCCCGAGGGCAACCAGAGCCTGCCGTTCATCGCCGACGGCTACGCCACCAATGCGGATTTCTTCGGCATGTTCGACGTGCCGTTCGAGTACGGCGGCCCCTGGCATGCGAGTGACGACGAAGGGCGCGCCGCCGTGGCGGTGATCAGCCACGAGCTCAACCAGCAGCTTTTCAACGGCGCCGACAGCGTGGGCCGCGAGATCACCATGGACCGGCACGCCTACCGCATCGTCGGCGTGACCGCGCACTGGGACCCGAAGCCGCGCTTCTACGACCTGTTCAGCGGCAACGCATTCGGCGACCCGGTGCAGTTGTACCTGCCCTTCACTCGCGCGGTCGACGTGCAGATGGATACCGCCGGACGCAACAATTGCGGCAGCAACGTGGATTTCGGCGCCGGCCGGGACGCCTGGCTGCATGGCGAATGCGTGTGGGTGCCGGTGTGGGTGGAACTGGCCGATCAGGCTGCCGCGAAAAGCTATCGCGAATTCCTGACCCACTACGCCGCCGAGCAGCAACGTGCAGGCCGCTTCCACTGGGCGCCGAACGTGCGCCTGCGCGACGTCAACGACTGGCTCGACCACATGCATGTGGTGCCGCCGGAAAGCCGCATCTCGCTGATGGTGGCGCTGGGTTTCTTCGTGATCTGCCTGGTCAACACCATCGGCCTGTTGCTGGCCAAATTCATGCGCCGCGCCGCCGAAATCGGCGTGCGCCGCGCGCTCGGCGCACCGCGGCGCGAGATCTACCACCAGTTCCTGGTCGAGGCGGGGGCGGTGGGTCTGGCCGGTGGCGTGCTGGGCCTGTTGCTGACCGCGCTTGGCATGCTCGGTGTCGGCCTGCTGTTCGAGCCGGAGATCGCCCGGCTCGCGCACCTCGATCTCTCGCTGGTGGCGATGACCTTGCTGGTGGCGATCGTGGCCACCGTGCTGGCCGCGTTCTATCCCACCTGGCGCGCCGCGCGGGTGCAGCCGGCGTGGCAGCTGAAGAGCAATTGAGGGCGATGACGATGCAGATCAAACCCATCCTCACCGCGATGCGCCACCACAAGGCCGGCACCGTGCTGATCGCGCTGCAGATCGCGCTGACCCTGGCGATCGTGTGCAATGCGCTGTTCATCATCCAGCAGCGTACGGCGCGGATGTCGCGCCCCAGCGGCGTGGATGAAGCGAACCTGTTCGTGATCCGCAGCGACTGGGCCGACAAGTCCGACGCGCAGCGCATCGACGTGCAGATGCAGGCCGACCTGATCGCGCTGCGCCAGCTCGGCAGCGTGCAGGACGCCGCGCCGACCAACAGCTTTCCGCTGCGCGGCAATGGCTGGGACAACTACATCAAGCTGCAGCCCGGCCAGATCAAGATGACCACCGACGCGGCGATGTTCTTTTCCGACGAGCACACCCTGGCCGCGCTGGGCACGCACCTGATCGCCGGGCGCAATTTCACCGCCAGCGAAATCGGTGCGCAGCGACCGCGCGACGCGATGCATGCCGCGCAGGTGATCATCAGCAAGGATCTGGCGCAGCGGCTGTATCCCGATGGCTCGGCCTTGGGCAAGACTATCTATGTGTCGATGGGCCAGGCGCCGTCCACCATCATCGGCATCACCGACACCTTGCAGGCGCACATGATCAGCAGCTGGGCCGATGCGTACGCGTACAACGCGGTGCTGGTGCCGGCGCGGCTGCTGAACGACTACACGTATTACCTGGTGCGTGCGCGACCGGGCCAGCTTGACGCCGCCATGCGCGATGCGCCGAAGGCCCTGTATGCGCAAAGCCGCATGCGCATCATCGACCGCAAGGATGGCGTGATGAGTTTTGCCCAGGTGCGCCAGCGCGCCTACGAGCGCGACCGCGGCATGGCGATCCTGATGGGTATCGTCAGCGTGGTGCTGCTGGCGATCACCGCCGCCGGCATCGTCGGCTTGACCAGCTTCTGGGTCGGCCAGCGGCGCAAGCAGATCGGCGTGCGCCGCGCGTTGGGCGCCACCCGCGGCGACATCCTGCATTACTTCCTCACCGAGAACCTGCTGATCGGCCTCGGCGGGGTACTCGTCGGGGCGGTGCTGGCGATCGGCATCAACCTGTGGATGGTCACCCAGTTCGAAATGGCGCGACTGTCGCTGGCCTATGTAGTGGCCGGCGTGGTGGTGCTGTTGTTGCTGGGCCAGGGCGCGGTGCTGGCGCCGGCGCTGCGCGCTTCGCGCGTATCGCCGGTGGAGGCGACACGCTCGGTGTGACGAATACCGCCTCTCCCGTCGGGGAAAGGCCAACTCTGGAGATGCGCATGTTCAGCTACTACCTCGAATTGGCGTTGCGCAGCCTCAGGCGCAGTCCGGGCCTGACCGCGCTGATGGTGCTGGCGATCGGCTTCGGCGTGGCCGCGTCGATGACGACCTGGTCGGTGTTCCGCGCGGTGTCGGGCGATCCGATCCCGTGGAAGTCGTCGCAGCTGTTCGTGCCGCAGATCGACAACTGGGGGCCGAACGGCCGCAGCGACGACGGCGAGCCGCCGAACGCGATGGGTTACACCGACGCGATGGCGCTGATGCGCGACCATCGCGCGAAGCGGCAATCGGCGATGTATCAGATCTCGCCGTCGGTGGTGCCGGCGGAGGCCGGCAAGCATCCGCTCAACGTCAGCGGCCATGCGGTCTACGGCGAGTTCTTCCCGATGCTGGATGTGCCGTTCAAGTACGGCAGCGGCTGGAGCGCGAGCGACGACACCAATCGCGCGATGGTGGCGGTGATCAGCGGCAAGCTCAACCAGAAGCTGTTCGGCGGCGCCAGCAGCGTGGGCAAGACGGTCAACATCGAGGGCAAGGACTACCGCGTGGTCGGCGTCCTCGACGACTGGAACCCGCAGCCGCGCTTCTACGACGTGGTCAACACCGGCGGTTTCTCCACCAACGGCGACGACGTGTTCCTGCCGTTCCTCACGGCCATCCAGGCGTCGATGCCGAACGACGGCAACACGAATTGCAATGCGGTACCGGAGGAATCGGGTTTCGTCGGCCTGCAGCATTCCGAGTGCGTTTGGATCGCCTACATGGCAGAGCTGGACAGTGCAGCGGCGGCGACTTCCTACCGCAATTACCTCAACGACTATGCGCGCGAACAGCAGCAGGCCGGGCGTTTCCGCTGGGCGCCGAACGGCCGCCTGCGCAACCTGCCGGAGTGGCTGGACAACCAGCACGTGGTGCCCAGTGATACCAAGGTGTCGCTGCTGGTGGCGCTGGGGCTGCTGCTGGTGTGCCTGGTGAACACGGTAGGCCTGCTGCTGGCGAAGTTCCTGCGCCGCAGCGGCGAGATCGGCGTGCGCCGCGCACTGGGCGCGCAGCGTGCCGCGATCTACGCGCAGTTCCTCACCGAGGCCGGCATCGTCGGCCTGGCGGGTGGCGTACTGGGCCTGTTGCTCACCGGCGCGGGTGTGGCCAGCGTGGGCTGGGTGCTGCCCAGGGACATCGCCGCGCTGGCGCGGGTGGATGTATCGCTGCTGCTGCTCACCCTGCTGGTGGCCGTGGTCGCGACCATGCTGGCCGGTCTGTATCCCACTTTCCGTGCCTCGCGCGTGCAGCCCGCATGGCAACTGAAGAGCAATTAGTGCGCTGTCCCTGCGCAGGAAAGCGGCCATCCATGGCCGCACTTCTCAGGAAAAGCCGGTCCCTTGGATAGCGAAAGGAAAACCTCATGAAACTGCATCCCATCCTCGCGGCACTGCGCAAGCACAAGGCCGGCACCGTACTGATCGCATTGCAGATCGCGCTGACGCTGGCGATCGTGTGCAATGCGGTCTTCATCATCGGCCAGCGCATCGACCGGGTGAACCGCACCACCGGCCTGGACGAGAGCGACCTGTTCCTGGTCAGCCAGCAATGGGTGGGCGCACCCAACGCCGACAGCGCCGATGGCGTGGAAAAGCTGGATGCCATGCAGCGCGAGGACCTCGCTGCTCTGCGCCAGCTGCCGGACGTGGCTTCGGTGGCGCCGATCAACTCGCTGCCGCTGCTCAATTCCTCCTGGACCGGTTCGGTTTCGCACAAGCCGGGCGCCCAGCTGGGCGGCAAGGACAATACCCGCACGGCGTACTACTTCACCGACGAGCAGATGCTGTCCACGCTGGGGGCACGTCTGGTGGCCGGCCGCGCCTTCAATGCCGGCGACGTGCAGCACCAGGGTTTCCGCGACCGGCGCGACCGCCCGATCGCCATCATTACCCAGCAGCTGGCGGACAAGCTGTTCCCGAAGGGCGATGCGGTCGGCAAGGTGATGTACACCGACGGCAGCAACGCACCCACCACCATCATCGGCGTGGTGGCACGCCTGCAGATTCCCGCCAGCGGCAGCTGGGGCAACGACTTTGCGTGGTACTCGACACTGATACCGACCCGGCTGGACGCGAACTTCGCGCGCTATGCCGTGCGCGCCAAGCCTGGTCGGCTGGACGCCGCGATGCGCGCGGTGGCGCCCACGCTGTACAAGGTGAACCCGATGCGTGTACTTGACGACGACAGCGTCAAGCCATTCTCCGACATCCGCGCCAGAGCCTATCGGGCCGACGTGGGCATGGCGATCCTGATGGGCGTGATCTGCCTGATCCTGCTCTGCGTCACCGCCGCCGGCATCGTCGGACTCACCAGCTTCTGGGTCGGCCAGCGGCATCGGCAGATCGGTGTGCGGCGCGCGCTGGGCGCCCGCAAGATCGACATCCTGCACTACTTCCAGATCGAAAACCTGCTGATCGCCGGCGTCGGCGTGGTGATCGGGGTATTGCTGGCGCTGGGCCTGAACCTGTGGCTGATGAGCCACTACGAGATGACCCGCATCCCGCTGTCGTACGTGCTGACCGGCGTGCTGGCGATGCTGGCGATCGGCCAGGCCGCGGTGTTCGCGCCGGCGCGGCGCGCGTCCAACGTGCCGCCGGTGGTGGCGACGCGGGCGGCGTGACGGACACATACCCGTAGGAGCGCACCCTGCGCGCGATTGCTCGCGGCATGAAAAGCATCGCGTACAGGGTGCGCTCCTACGGTCGCGAAGGTGATTGATCCTTACGGAGTGGTACCGATGTTCACCTATTACCTCGACCTGGCCCTGCGCAGCCTCAGGCGTAACAAGGCGCTCACCGCGCTGATGGTGGTGGCGATCGCGCTGGGCATCGGCGCCAGCATGACCACGCTCACGGTGCTGCACGTGCTGTCGGGCGATCCGTTGCCGGGACGCAGCAGCCAGCTGTACTACCCGCAGCTCGATCCGCAGGATATGGACGGCTATCGCGAAGGCGGCGATCCGCCGAGACAGGTCAGCTGGATCGACGGCATGAACCTGCTGAAGGCGAAGCGTGCCGACCGGCAGGCGCTGATGACCGGTGGTGCGGTGCCGATCCAGCCGGCGCAGGCGAGCATCGACCCGTTCTTCGAGGACGCGCGCTACACCACGGCGGACTTCTTTGCGATGTTCGACGTGCCGTTCCTGTACGGCCGTGCGTGGAACGCCACCGACGACGACGGCAAGGCGCGTGTGGCGGTAATCACCCGCGAGCTCAACGACAAGCTGTTCGGCGGCAAGGACAGCGCCGGCCAGACCCTGCGCGTGGACGACACCGCGTTTCGCATCGTCGGCGTGCTGGACGACTGGCGGCCGAATCCGCACTTCTACGATCTCAACAACGGCAACTATTCGGAGGGCGAGGGCGTGTTCGTGCCGTTGACCACGGCGCGCGAGCTCAGGCTGCGCCGCAACGGCTCCACCGATTGCTGGGGCAATACTCCGAACAACGAGGACAACATGGAGGTGGCGAACTGCGTCTGGTTGCAGTTCTGGGTGCAGCTGGACAGTCCGTCCAAAGCCGCTGCGTACAAGCAGTACCTGGTCCACTACTCGCAGGAACAGAAGGCAATGGGCCGCTTCCAGCGTCCGCCGAACGTGCGCCTGAACGACCTGATGGGTTGGCTCGACTACAACAAGGTGGTGCCCGGCGACGTGCGCCTGCAGGTGTGGCTGGCGTTCGGTTTTCTGCTGGTGTGCCTGGTCAATACGGTCGGCCTGATGCTGGCGAAATTCATGCGGCGCAGTGCCGAGCTTGGCGTGCGCCGTGCGCTGGGTGCATCGAAGCGTGCGGTGTTCGCACAACTGCTGGTCGAAGCCGGGGCGATCGGCCTGAGCGGCGGTATCGGCGGTCTGCTGCTGGCGCTGATCGGGCTGTGGCTGGTGCGTCGGCAGCCGGCGGATTATGCGGCGCTGGCCCACCTGGACCTGTCGATGCTGGCGCTCACCTTCCTGCTCGCGGTGGGCGCCAGCCTGATCGCCGGCCTGCTGCCAGCCTGGCGTGCATGCCAGGTCACTCCTGCCCTGCAACTGAAGAGCAACTGACATGGATATCCTGCCCATCCTTTCCACCCTGCGTCGGCACAAGGTCACTGCCCTGCTGGTGATCCTGGAGGTCGCGCTGACCTGCGCGATCGTCTGCAACGCGGTGTTCCTGGTCAGCCAGCGGCTGCAGCGCATGGACATGCCCAGCGGCGTGGCCGAGCATGAACTGGTGCAGGTGCAAGCCGTCGGCATTGGCAAGCAGGTGAACGGCAAGGCCCGCGCGCAGGAGGATCTTGCACAGTTGCGGCAGATTCCCGGCGTGACCGGCGTGGCTCTGGTCAACCAGGTGCCGTTCACCAACAGCTCGTGGAACAGCAGCATCAAGCTCGATCCCACGCAGAAGCAGGCTACGCTGAACGCCACCACCTATTTCGGCGAAAACCTGCTGCAGACCTTCGGCACGAAATTGCTGGAGGGGCGCTATTTCAATGCCGACGACTACCTGGAGTTCGACGAGGTGCAGCGCGACCAGAAGCTGCGCCCGCAGGTGGTGGTGATCACGCGCGAGCTGGGCCAGCGGCTGTGGCCCGGAGTAAGTGCGCTCGGCAAGACAATCTACATGGGCGAGGACCCCGTGCGCGTGGTCGGCGTGGTCGACGGGCTGATCCGGCCCTCGTTGTTCAATGGCGACGCCAGCGCGCAGTGGACGATCGTGTTCCCGCTGCGCATGTCCGCCAGCAGCGCCAACCGCTACGTCCTGCGCACGGCGCCGGGCGAGCGCGAGCGGGTGATCGCCGCCGCCGTCGCGAAGCTCAAGGCGGTCGACTCGCGCCGGGTCATCATCGACAAGAAGACGCTGGACGAGATCCGCCGGGAATTCTTCCAGAATGATCGCTCAATGGCTGGCCTGCTGGTCGGCGTATGCATTGCACTGCTGGCGGTCACCGCATTGGGCATCGTCGGTCTCGGCAGTTTCTGGGTGGCGCAACGGCGGCGCTCGATCGGCGTACGCCGCGCGCTGGGCGCGACCCGCCGCAACATCCTCAACTACTTCCAGACCGAGAACTTCCTGCTCGCCACCATCGGCATCGCGCTGGGCATGGTGCTGACCTACGGCATCAACCTGTTTCTGATGCTGCACTACGAATTGCCGCGACTGCCGGCCATCTATTTCCCGGTCGGTGCGGTCGTGCTGTGGCTGATCGGGCAGCTGGCGGTGCTTGGTCCGGCCATGCGGGCGGCCGCCGTGCCGCCGGTGGTGGCGACGAGGTCGGTGTGATGCAACCCATGATTGGAGTCTGACGGATGCTTGCCTATTACCTCGACCTGGCCTTGCGCAGTCTCAGACGCAACAAGGTGCTCACTACGCTGATGGTACTGGCGCTGGCGCTGGGCATCGGTGCCACGATCACTACGCTGACCGTGCTGCGGCTGCTGTCCGGTGACCCGCTGCCGCAGAAGAGCGCGCATCTGTTCTACCCGCAACTCGATCCGAATGCGAAGGATGGCTACATCGCCGGACAGACCAAGCCGGCGCCGACGATGACCTACGTCGACGCGATGAACTTGCTGCACGAGCATCGCGCCACGCGCCAGGCGGCGATGGCGCTGAGCCAGGCGAAGATCCTGCCAGAGCAGGGCGGAAAGCATCCGTTCTTCAGCGACGCGGTGATGACCACGGCGGATTTCTTTGCGATGTTCGATGCGCCGTTCCAGTACGGCGGTGGCTGGACCGCCGCGGACGACGACAGCGGTGCGCAACTGGTGGTGATCGCCAGCTTTCTCAACGACAAGCTGTTCGGCGGTGCCAACAGCGTGGGCAGGACCATCCGCCTGAACGATCGTGACTTCCGCATCGTCGGCGTGCTGAAACCGTGGGCGCCGCAGCCGCGCTTCTACGCGCAGGATCTGGGCGGTCGCAGCTACGGCGATGGCGACGCGGCGTTCCTGCCGCTGAGGACGGCGCGCGCGATCGACATGGGCCCGCAGGACACCGAATGCTACGCGGCCGTCACCGACATCAAGCATCTGGAAACGGCGCCATGCATGTGGCTCGGCGTGTGGGTGGAACTGGCCGATGACGCCGCCGTGGCCGGTTACAGGTCCTTCCTGTCCGGCTACGCACAGCAGCAGATCGCGCAGGGCCGCTTCGAGCGGCCTGAGACGGCTTTGCCCGATCTGATGGGATGGCTGCGCGACCAGCAGGTGGTGCCCGACGACGTGCGTCTGCAGGCCGGGCTGGCATTCGGTTTCCTGCTGATCTGCGTGGTCAATACGGTCGGCCTGCTGCTGGCCAAATGCCTGCGGCGCTCGCAGGAGATCGGCGTGCGTCGTGCGCTCGGTGCCACACGACGCGAGATCTTCACCCAGTTCATGGTCGAGGCAGCCATCGTCGGCATGGCTGGCGGTGTGCTGGGTCTGCTGTTCGCCGAGCTCGGCCTGCTTGGCATCCGTCATCAGCCGGCGGAATACGCCAGCCTCGCGCATCTCGACCTGGGCATGTTCTTTTTCACCTTCGTCGTCGCCCTGGCCGCCAGCCTGATCGCCGGCATCCTGCCGGCCTGGCGCGCCTGCGTGCTGGCGCCGGCCCCGCAACTGAAAGCTGCCTGAGGTGGCCATGGAAATCCGTCCGATCTTCGCCAGCCTGCGCAAGCACCGCATTCCCGCCTGCCTGATCGTGCTGGAAATCGCGCTGGCCTGCGCGGTGCTGTGCAACGCCGTATTCATGATCAGCCAGCGCGTGTCCGACATCCACCTTGGCAACGCGATCGACGAACAGGGTATCGCCACGGTGGTCCTGCGCGGCACCGACGACAATCTGGTCGGCAGCGACATTCCGCGCAACCTCGCTGCGCTGCGCGGCATCGCCGGCGTGAATGCGGTGGCGGTGACCAGCACGCTGCCGCTCAGCCACAACAACTGGGGCTGGAGTTTCGGCCTCGATCCCGACGCCACCATCAGCGACCAGAAGAGCCACAACGTTTCGCTGTACTTCGTCGGCGAAGGCGCCGACCAGGCGCTGGGTCTGCGCCTGCTGCAGGGTCGTTTCTTCAACGGCGACGAATACGCCGGCAGCAAGTTCGACACGGCGCCGTTGCCGGAAACCCACGTGGTCGTCGTTACCCAAAGCTTGGCCAAGAAGCTGTGGCCTGGACAGTCGGCGCTGGGCAAGACGCTGTATTCGATGCCGCATTACTACACCGTGGTCGGTGTGGTGGCCGACGTGCTGCGCCCGGCATTCGGCAACCAGGCCGGGCCATACATCTACGACAGCACGTATTACCCGCTCAGTGCCGGCGGCTCCAAGGGCGTGCTGGCCTACTACGTGATCCGCAGTGCGCCGCAGGACCGCGAGCGCATCATGCGCGAGGCCGAGCAGAAGCTGGCGGACCTCAATCCCGGCGCGGTCACCAAGGCCCAGACTTACAGCGACATCCGCGAGAAATATTTCGCCGACATGAGCAGCATGGCCTGGATGCTGGTGCTGGTGTGCGTGGTGATGCTGGCGGTGACGGCCTTCGGCATCGTCGGCCTGACCAGCTTCTGGGTCGGCCAGCGGCGCCGGCAGATCGGCATCCGCCGCGCGGTGGGCGCCACGCGCGGCCACATCATGCAGTACTTCCAGACCGAGAATCTGTTGCTGACCAGCGTCGGCGTGGCCATCGGCATGGGATTGGCCTTCGGCATCAATATCTATCTGATGCAGCACTACGAAATGTCGCGCATGCCTTGGTACTACCTGCCGGGCGGTGCGCTGTCGCTGTGGCTGCTGGGCCAGGCGTCGGTATTCGGGCCGGCGCAGAAGGCGGCTTCCGTGCCACCGGTGGTGGCGACGCGGTCGGTGTGATGCAAATCGTTATTGGAGCCTGAAAAAATGTTTGCCTACTACCTCGACCTAGCCTTGCGCAGCCTCAAGCGCAACAAGGTACTCACCGCGCTGATGGTGCTGGCCATTGCCGTAGGTATCGGCGCCAGCATGACCACGCTGACGGTGGTGCACCTGTTGTCCGGCGACCCGATACCCGGCAAGAGCGGCGTGCTGTTTTTCCCGCAAGTCGATCCGGAGAACCCCGCCAGGGCGGACCACACGGAACCCTATCCCGCCATGGACTATCGCTCGGCGACGGACCTGTGGAACGCACACCGCGCCGACCGTCAGGCTCTCGTCACCAGCAGTCCCGTGAAAGTGCGGGCGCCGGAAACGGGGCGCCCGCCGCTGATCCTGAGCATGCTTTCCACCACCACGGATTTCTTCCCGATGTTCGAGGTGCCGTTCCAGTACGGCGCCGGCTGGAGTGCTCAGGACGATGCGAACCACGCTCGCGTGGCCGTGATCTCGGCCGATCTGAACGCCAAGCTGTTCGGCGGCGCCAACAGCGTCGGCCGCAGCCTGCGGGTGCGCGACACCGACGTCCGCATTGTGGGCGTGCTCAAACCGTGGCGGCCCACACCGCTGTTCTACGACCCGTGGAGCCAGAACTTCAGCAAGACGGAAGACGTATTCGTACCTTTCACTAGCAGTATGGAAATCAACGAGGGCAACTTCCAGGCCTATACCTGCTGGCATGTGCCGGACGACACGCACCACCTGCAGAACTCGGATTGCGTGTGGGTGTGGCTGTGGGCGGAACTGGACAGCCCAGCGAAGGCCAGCTCCTACGCGCGCTTCGTGGCTGACTACGCAGAGCAGCAGAAGGCGATGGGGCGTTTTGCGATAGGCAAGGAGCACGTCCGGGTGCGCGATGTGATGACGATGCTGACTGCCCGCGGCATGGTGCCGGACGACGTGCGCCTGCAGGCGTGGCTGGCATCCGCATTTCTCGCCATTTGCTTGTTCAACGCGGTGGGTCTGCTGCTGGCGAAATTCCTGCGCCGCAGCGGCGAGATCGGCGTGCGCCGCGCGCTTGGTGCAAGCCGCCGCGCGATTTTCTCGCAGTGTCTGGTCGAAGCTGGCGTGATCGGTCTGCTGGGTGGCTTTTTCGGCTGGCTGCTGACCCTGACCGGCTTGTGGCTGGTGCGTCAGCAGCCGGTGGATTACGCGCATCTCGCGCATGTGGATACCGCCATGTTTCTAACCACCTTCGTGACGGCGGTCGCGACCAGCCTGCTGGCCGGGCTGATCCCCGCGTTGCGGGCCAGTCGCGTGGTTCCCGCCTGGCAACTCAAGGCGCTGTGAGGAGAACGCATATGCAGATTCGACCCATACTCGCCGCCCTGCGCCGCCACCGGCTTGCCACGTTGCTGATCGCGATGGAGATTGCACTGGCTTGCGCGGTGTTGTGCAACGCCTGCTTCCTGGTGGTCCAGCGCTGGAAGCTGATCCAGACGCAGAGTGGCGTCGACGAAAACTCGCTGGCCGTATTGACCGTAAATGGCTTCGAGCCGACCCAGGCTGCGGATGTCAACGCCCGCATGCTGGTTGGCCTGCGTGCGATACCAGGCATGCAGGCGGTAACCCTGATCAACCAGGTACCGTTCGGACCGCAAGCAGGCGCTGCAGGCATTTCGCGCGATGCCGACAGTTTCAAGAACACGATTGGTGTCGTGGATTTCGTACTGGCCGAGCCGGGTACGTTCCAGGTCTTGGGTCTGAAACTGGTCGAGGGCCGCATGCCGCAGGCGGACGATTATCGTCCCGCCACCAATTTCGCTCCCATGGACGCGCAGGTGCTGGTGAGCCGCGCGCTGGCAGAACACGCCTGGCCGGGAGAAAGCCCGATCGGCAAGGAATTCTGGTGCGACAAGCTGCACTTCCGCGTGATGGGCGTGGTCGACCATTTTGCGCGTGCGCATCCGCGCGAATGGGGCGCGCAGGCGGCCGAGTGGACGGTGTTCACACCGACGCTGCCCGGAGGTTCACTGGCCGGCACGTATCTGCTGCGGGCCAGTCCGGCCGATCTGCCGCGCGTGCTGCGCACCGCGCGCGATGCCGTGGCGAAGATCGCGCCGGACGTGGTGCTCGATCAGGAAAACAGCCAGACCATCACCGATCTGCGCACGGACTACTTCAAGTCCGACCGTATCATGATCGACCTGCTGATCGGCGTGATCGTCACCATGCTCGGCGTCACCGCGCTGGGCATCGTCGGTCTGGCCAGTTTCTGGGTGCAGCAGAGACGCCGGCAGATCGGCGTGCGGCGTGCGCTGGGCGCCACCCGCGGCGACATCCTGCGTTATTTCCAGACCGAGAATTTTCTGATCGTCACCGGCGGCATCCTGCTCGGCATGGTGCTGGCATTCGCGTTGAACCTGGCGCTGATGACGCACTACGAACTGCCGCGCCTGCCGCTGTACTACTTGCCGATCGGCGCGCTGGTGCTGTGGGGGCTGGGCCAGCTGGCCGTGTTGGGCCCGGCCCTGCGCGCGGCGGCGGTGCCGCCGGTGGTGGCGACGAGATCGGTGTGAAAAGTGGATCTGCGGGTATACGCATGACCATAGTCATGGCAACCTTTCAGGCCGGAGCGGCATCCATGTCCGCATGTGCAGAAGAAAGATGCGAACCGTCCTGATCATCGACGACAACCCGGCCGTGGGCGAGGCGCTGTCGCTGGCGCTTTCGCTCAACGAGATCCGCCCGCTCGCCGCGCTGACGCCCGACGAGGGGTTGGCGCTGCTGCAGCGCGAGGCGGTGGACGTGGTGATCCAGGACATGAACTTCACCGCCGACACCACCTCGGGCGAGGAGGGCGTGGCGCTTTTCCGGGCGATCCGCGAGCGGCATCCGGACCTGCCGGTCATCCTGCTGACCGCCTGGACGCACCTGGAGACTGCGGTGGAACTGGTCAAGGCCGGCGCCGCGGACTACCTGGCCAAGCCGTGGGACGACAACAAGCTGCTGGCCACGGTGGAGAATCTGCTGGAGCTGTCCGAGTCGACCCGCGAGGTGAGTCGCAGCCGCCGTGAACGGCGCCAGCGGCGCGAGCAGTTGCAGGGCAAATACGAACTGGACGGCCTGGTCTTCGCCTCCGAGGCGATGGCGCGCACGCTGGACCTGGCCTGCCAGATCGCCCGCTCCGACGTACCGGTGCTGATCACCGGCCCGAACGGCACCGGCAAGGAGCGCATCGCGGCGATCGTGCATGCGAACTCGGCGGTGAAGCGCGGCCCGTTCGTGGCGGTGAACTGCGGCGCGCTGCCGGGCGAGCTGATCGAGGCCGAGCTGTTCGGCGCCGAGGCCGGCGCGTACACCGGCGCGAACAAGGCGCGCGAGGGCCGCTTCGAGCTGGCCGACGGCGGCACCCTGTTCCTGGACGAGATCGGCAACCTGCCGCTGCCCGGCCAGATGAAGCTGCTGCGCGTGCTGGAGACCGGACAGTTCGAGCGCCTGGGCTCGGGGAAGACGCGCCAGGCCAAGGTACGCGTGCTGTCGGCGACGAATGCCGATCTCAAGGCGATGATCCAGGCCGGCACGTTCCGCGAAGACCTGTACTACCGGCTCAACGTGATCGAGGTGAACCTGCCGCCGCTGAGCGAGCGCAACGACGATATCCTGCCGCTGGCCGAATTCTTCCTGGACGGCCGCGCCGAACTCGGCGATGCCGCGCGCGAGGCCTTGCTGGGCTATCCGTGGCCGGGCAACGTGCGCGAGCTGAAGAATGCGATCGAGCGCGCCGCCTTGCTGGCCGGCGGCCACCCGATCACTCCCGAGCTGCTGAACCTGCCGCAGCATGCGGCAACGGCCGCTGCGCGCAACCTCGACGAACCCAGCCGCGAGGCGGTGGAGACCGCATTGCACAAGGCCGATGGCGTGGTCAGCCGCGCGGCACAGAGCCTGGGCCTGTCGCGCCAGGCGCTGTATCGGCGGATGGAGCGCTACGGCCTGGCGACCACGGCTTGAGCGATATGTGACGGCGATGCTTGTCCTCGACTGGAAGGCGTAGAAAGATGGCTGCATGCATCCAGCAGGGGAGGGGCCATGCGATATCGCCGGATCATGCTTGTTGCCGCCTGGCTGACGGCCGGCGCGGCCTTGGCGCAGGCGCCATCGGGTTCCCGCGAGAACTGGGCGCTGCAGACCGCCGCCAGCCCGGCCCGGTATCGGCTCGGTTCGCCGGTGGTGCTGGCGGAGTCGAAGAAAAGTCCGTTCAGGTTCAGCGACGGCAGCGATGGCGGCGTGCTGAACAAGCCGCCGCCGCGTCCGATGGATCGGGCCGCGGTACTCGGCACCGAGCGCGCCTGGGTAGGCGGCCGGCCGCCGCTCGACTGCGCGATGACCCCGATGGACGCCAGGTGCCATTGAATCGGCTTTCCCCCGTCGAGGAGAACAGCCGATGTGGCGTCGCCTGAATTCGCTGCAGGGGCGCCTGACCTTTCTGCTGGCCGTGGCCGGCCTGGCCGGTGCGCTGATCTACGCCGGCGTCACCCAGTGGCCGCTGCCGCAGTTGCTGGTGTGGCTGCGCAAGGACCTGGCGCTGTCGATACGTGCGCCCATGCAGCTGGGCATCTACGGCGGCCTGCTGGCCAGCGTGATCGTGCTGCTGCCGCTGTCATTCTGGCTGGCCGGCCGGGTGATGGCGCCGGTGAGCCGGCTGCTGCGCGCGCTGGAGGGCGCGGTGGCCAGTTATCGCGACGGCGATTTCACCTTCTCGATCGCGGTCGACCGGCGCGACGAGCTGGGCGAGCTGATCCGCATGCACAACGCGCTGGGGCACACCCTGCGCGAGCAGCGCCAGCACCTGGTGCAGCGCGAGCTGCTGCTGGACACGGTGGTGCAGAACACGCCGGTGGCGCTGGTGCTGACCGATGCGATCGGCCGGGTCGCCTACGCGAACATCGCCTCGCGGCACCTGTTCAACGAAGGCCGCACCCTGGTCGGGCTGGACTTCGCCGAGTTGCTGGCCGATGCGCCCGAAGCGCTGCGCAAGGCGGTGGACAGCGGCGAGGATGCCCTGCTCAGCGTGGAGATGGACGGCGGCGAGGAAACCTTCCACCTGTCGCAGCGCGCGTTCCGGCTGCAGGGTCGGCCGCATCGGCTGCACCTGTTCCGGCGCATGACGCGCGAGCTGTCGCGGCAGGAGGTGGCGACCTGGAAGCGGGTGATCCGGGTGATCAGCCACGAGCTCAACAATTCGCTGGCGCCGATCACTTCGCTGGCGCACTCCGGTGCGGAGCTGGCCCGCCGCGGCCAGATCGAGCGGCTGCCCGGCGTGTTCGCCACCATCGGCGAACGCGCGCTGCACCTGCACCGCTTCATCGCCGGCTACGCCAGCTTCGCCAAGCTGCCCACGCCGCAGCCGGTGGAGATCGAGTGGAAGCCGTTCCTCGACGGGCTGGCGCTGCATTGCCAGTACCGCCTGGCGACGCCGGTGCCGGATCGGCCGGGGCATTTCGATGCGGTGCAGATCGAGCAGGTGCTGATCAACCTGATCAAGAACGCGCACGAGTCGGGCGGGCCGGACGACGAGGTCACGCTGTCGATCCTGGATGTCGGCAACGAGTTGCGCATCGAGGTGGCCGATCGTGGCCCCGGCATGAGCGAGACGGTACTGGCGCAGGCGCTGCTGCCGTTCTATTCGACCAAGCGCTCCGGCACCGGGCTGGGCCTGGCGCTGGCGCGCGAGATCACCGAGGCGCACGGCGGCCGCGTGCTGCTGGCCAACCGCGAAGGCGGCGGCCTGCGGGTGAGCCTGCGCCTGCCGCAGGCAGCTGCCCGATAGCGCTCGAAGCGGCACGGCCTCGCCTATACTCAAGTCTTCTTCAGGACATGGGGTGGGCAATGGGACAGCTACTTGCGTTGGTTATCGTGGTCGTGGTCATCATCGGCGTGGCCAAGCTGGTGCGTATCGTGCCGCAGGGCTTCGAGTGGACGGTGGAAACGTTCGGCAAGTACACCCGCACGCTGAGCCCGGGTCTGCATTTCCTGATCCCGATCTACCAGGCGGTGGGTCGCAAGATCAACATGATGGAACAGGTGCTGGACGTGCCCAGCCAGGACGTGATCACCAAGGACAACGCGGTGGTGCGCGTCGACGGCGTGGTGTTCTACCAGGTGCTGGACGCGTCCAAGGCGGCGTATGAGGTGTCCAACCTGGAGCAGGCTTCGCTGGCGCTGGTGATGACCAACATCCGCACGGTGCTTGGCTCGATGGATCTGGACGAGAGCCTGAGCCAGCGCGACGCGATCAACGCCAAGCTGCTCAAGGTGGTCGACGAGGCGACCCATCCGTGGGGCGTCAAGGTCAACCGCATCGAGATCAAGGACATCGCACCGCCGCGCGACCTGATCGACGCAATGGCGCGGCAGATGAAGGCCGAGCGCGAGAAGCGCGCGAACATCCTCGACGCCGAGGGCTTCCGCCAGGCGGCGATTCTCAAGGCCGAGGGCGAGAAGCAGTCGGTGATCCTGGCCGCCGAAGGCGAGAAGGAGGCTGCGTTCCGCACGGCCGAGGCGCGCGAGCGTTCGGCCGAGGCCGAGGCCAAGGCGACCACGATGGTGTCCGACGCGATCGCCAACGGCAACGTCAACGCGCTGAACTACTTCGTCGCCAACAACTACGTCGAGGCGCTGAAGGAAATGGCCAAGTCGCCGAACCAGAAGATGCTGCTGTTGCCGATCGAAGCCACCGGCATCCTGGGTTCGCTGGCCGGCATCGCCGAGCTGGCGAAGGAGTCGCTCGGCCAGCAGCAGAAGCCGGCCGCCATCCAGCCGCCGCTGCGCTGAGGGCACGACGATGTGGGAGCTTTCGACGCATTACCTGTGGTGGATCCTGGCGCTGCTGCTGATCGCCGGCGAGTTGCTGCTGCCCGGCTATTTCCTGCTGTGGATCGGCCTGGGCGCCGCCGCGATGGGCGTGGTGCTGTGGGTCGATCCGACGCTGGGCCTGCTGGTGCAGGCGGTGCTGTTCGGCCTGCTCGCGTTCGCCTCCTGCGTCGGCTATGCGCGCTGGCTGCGGCCCAGGCTGGAACGTCGCGTGCCCGGTGACGAGCGCCTGAACCGCCGCGCCGAGCAGTTGATCGGCCAGCGCTACGAGCTGATCGAGCCGATCGTCAACGGCCGCGGCAAGGCCCGCGTGGGCGATGGCCAGTGGCTGGTCAGCGGGCCGGACCTGCCGCTGGGCACCACGGTGGAAGTGGTCGCCGTGGAGGGCGCCACGCTGCAGGTACGCGCGGCGGCATGAGCGCAGGCGAGACCATCAGCCAGCAGCAGTTCGCCACCACGGCGTCGGCCACGCGCATCGCGTTCGTGCTGGAACTGGCGCGGCGGCTGCATCAGTACGGCACCTCGGCGCCGCGGCTGGAGATGGCGATCGCCGGCGCGGCGCAGCGGCTGGGGCTGTCCGCCGATGTCTGGTCCAGTCCCACCGCGATCATCATCTCCTTCGCCGACCTGGCCCAGGGCGAGGAAGGCGTGGCGCAGACCACCCAGGTGATGCGGTTGGCGCCGGGCGAGGTGAATCTGGAGCGGTTGTGCCAGGCCGACGACATCGCCGATCGCGCGATCGCCGGGGAGCTTGGCCTGCGCGAGGGCTTCCGCCTGCTGCGCGAGCTGGGCCGACCGGACACGCGGCGCGAGAAGATTGGCTCGATCGCCAGTTACGGCCTGTCCGCCGCCAGCATCGCGGCGTTGTTCCTGCACAGCTCCTGGGTGGACCTGGTGGTGGCCGGCGCGATCGGCGTGGTCATCGGCTGCATCACCCTGCTCGCAGCCAGCCGGCCGCGGCTGGCGGTGGCCAGCGACGCGATCTGCGCGCTGGTGGCGACCACGGTGACGATCGTGGTGAGCGCGTTCGTGGTGCCGCTGGCGATCAAGTCGGTGGTGCTGGCCAGCCTGATCATCCTGGTGCCGGGCATGTCGCTGACAAACGCCGTGCGCGAGATTTCCAGCGGGCACCTGGTGTCCGGCATGGCGCGCATGGGCGGCGCGATGTCGACCCTGCTCAAGCTCACCTTCGGCACCATCGCGGCGACCCAGCTGTGTGCCGCGGTGGGCATCACGGCCCGCGACTTCGCGCTGCCGGCGTTGCCGACCTGGACCGATTTCCCGGCCTTGCTGGTCGCGGCGATCGCGTTCGCGATCCTGTTCCGCGCCGCCCGACGCGACTGGCCGGTGGTGATCGTGGCGGTGGTGGTGGGCTACCTGGCCACGCGCTGGGGCGGTGCGATCTCCGGCTCGCTGCCGGGCGCGCCGGTGGGCGTGTTCCTGGGTGGCCTGCTGCTGGGCGCACTGGCGAACGTCTACGCACGCTTCGCGCATCGCCCGGGTGCGGTCATCCGCGAGCCGGGCATCCTGCTGCTGGTGCCGGGCAGCGTGGGGTTTCGCAGCGTGTCGTTCCTGCTCGAGCGCGATACCACGCTGAGCGTGGATACCGGCCTGCTGCTGGTCACCCTGCTGGTGTCGCTGGTGGCGGGGCTGATGTTCGGCGACCTGCTGGTTTCGCCCCGGAGATCTCTTTAAATCAAAAGCAGCCGAAGACGTTGGCGATCTCGTTTGCCTTGCACGTCAAGACGACGAGACTGCACGGCACCTTCGCCTCCTCCTCTGCAAGGCAGGGGAGGATTGAGGAGGGGTTGCTCCTGGCTAAGGCCAAGATCAAAAGCCACCCCCTCCTGGCCTCCCCCTGCTTTGCAGGGGGAGGAATCAAGCGAATATGGCCTTGCCCTGGACCAACAAAAAAGCGCCGGCATCAAGCCGGCGCTTTTCATTGAAGCGGCCAACGGAACAGCGATCAGATCGCCAGATCCTTTTCCTTCTTGCCGGCCTTCAACGCATCATTGAACCAGTGCGGACGCTTGCCGCGGCCGGACCAGGTCTGTGCGGGATTGGCCGGGTTGCGGTATTTCGGCGCGACCGTCCCGGTGCTGCGCTTGGCCTTGCCGCGCGTGCTGCCGAAGATGTCTTCGAAGGTATAACCCTCGGCCTTGATCAAGGCATGCACTTTCTCGCGCAACTTGACGACCTTTTCCTTGCGCAGTTCATTCTGGCGAATCTGCGCCTTGCTGATCAGGTCATTGAGCTGGTTGTGATTGAGGTTCTTGATATCGACGGCCATGATTTGACTCCCGGGGGTAAGTATCGACAATTGAACGGTCTGGCTATGGTCTGGCCATTATTGGGAACAAAGCCGGACGCATTTGAAGTTGTTGCAATACTGATTCTCGCTGATTTGCGGAATCCTTGTAAAGCGCAGTGCACTTGTGAAATGTACTTTCACATTAAGCATAATTAATAGTGTGACCAGTTTCGAATTAGCACAACAAATGCAAAAAAACGGCCGCACCGGGCGGCCGTTTTTGTTAATGCGGCGGCTGGCTGGTTCAGCCGAGCAGGGCAAACAGTTCGTCTTCGCTGAGCGGGCGGCTTTCGCTGTCTTCGCGGGCGCGATATTCCAGGGTGCCCGCGGCCAGCCCGCGCTCGCTGACCACGACGCGGTGCGGAATGCCGATCAGCTCCATGTCGGCGAACATGCTGCCGGCGCGTACACCACGATCGTCCAGCAAGGCCTCGATGCCGCGCTGGCCCAGCGCCTGGTACAGCGCTTCGGCGGCGGCGCTGACGGCAGGCGTGTTCTTCGGATTGATCACGCATACCGCCACGCGCCAGGGCGCCATGGCTTCCGGCCAGAGGATGCCGGCTTCGTCGTGGCGCTGCTCGATCGCGGCGGCGACGATGCGGCTGACGCCGATGCCGTAGCAGCCCATGGTCATCACCTGCGGCTTGCCGCTTTCGTCCACCACGGTGGCGCCAAGCGTCTCGGCGTATTTCGTGCCCAACTGGAACACGTGGCCGACCTCGATGCCGCGGGCGAGGTGCAGCACGCCCTTGCCGTCGGGGGAAAGGTCGCCTTCGACCACGTTGCGCAGGTCGGCGATGCGGGTGATGCGCGCATCGCGCTCCCAGTTCGCGCCGATGCAGTGCGTGCCGTCGACATTGCCGCCGCAGACGAAGTCGGCGAGCACGGCAGCGTCGCGGTCGACGATCACAGGGATCGACGCCGGCAGGCCGACCGGGCCGATGAAACCGGGACGCGTGCCGGTGGCGGCGCGGATTTCCTCCTCGCTGGCGAGCACCGATTCGTCCGGCAGCTCGGCCAGCTTGCCGGCCTTGACCGCGTTGATCTCGTGGTCGCCGCGCAGGCACAACGCGACCAGGCCGTCGCGACCGCGCACCAGCAGGGTCTTCACGCACTGCTGCGGGCTGACCTTGAGGAAGCTGGCGATGTCGTCGATGGTCTTCTGCGTGGGCGTATCGACTTGCTGCAGGGCGGCGGCAGGAGCAGGGCGTTGGGCAGTCGGCGCCAGCGCCTCGGCCTTCTCGATATTCGCGGCGTAATCCGAACCGTCGGAAAACACGATGGCATCCTCACCGGAATCGGCCAGCACCTGGAATTCGTGGCTGGCATTGCCGCCAATGGCGCCGGTGTCGGCCTGCACCGCGCGGAAGGTCAGGCCGAGGCGGGTGAAAATGCGCGAATAAGCCTGGTACATCGCCGCGTAGGTCTCGGCCAGCGATTCCTGGGTCAGGTGAAACGAATAGGCATCCTTCATCAGGAATTCGCGCGCGCGCATCACGCCGAAACGCGGGCGGATCTCGTCGCGGAACTTGGTCTGGATCTGGTAGAAGTTGACCGGCAGCTGCTTGTAGCTTTTCAGCTCGTTGCGGGCAAAGTCGGTGACCACTTCTTCGTGGGTCGGGCCGTAGCAGAATTCCTGGCCCTTGCGATCCTTGATTTTCAGCAACTGGCCGCCGAATTTCTCCCAGCGGCCGGTTTCCTCCCACAATTCTTTCGGCTGCACCGACGGCATCAGCATTTCGATCGCGCCGGCGCGGTCCATTTCCTCGCGCACGATGTTTTCCACCTTGCGCAGCACGCGCAGGCCCAGCGGGCTCCAGGTGTACAGGCCGGAAGCGAGCTTGCGGATCATGCCGGCGCGCAGCATCAGCTGGTGGCTGGCGATTTCGGCGTCGGCAGGGACTTCCTTGACGGTGGCCAGGTGGAATTGGCTGAGGCGCATGCGGGTGGTTCCGGCGTGAATGAAGACGCCCATTGTAGCGGGCTGCCGTCACCGTCGCAGACCATGGCCGGCACCGGCCGGCCCGATGCCGGCGGTGCCGCAGCCTGGGTGATGGCTTAGCGGACCTGCTGGCAGAACTGGTCGTATTGCGTCTGCGCCGCGGCGGTCTGCTGCTTGCGCTGGGCATCGTCGAGCGCGACGGTCTTGCCGCCCTGCTGCATCACCACGGGACCACCGGCCTGCAGTGCGGTGAGGTTGGCCTTCAGCGTGTCGCACATCTTGCTGCGGTTTTCCGGCGTATCGGCCACCGGTTTGGCGGGCTCGGTCGTGGCCTCCCTGCTTTCCGCCGTCTCGCTGGGCGCGGGTGCGACCAGCGGTTCCACCGTGCCGGTGGTGGTCACCTTCACATACTTCGTGCCCTGTGCCGGCGGCGCTTCCGAGTAGTGCACGGTGCCGCTGGCGTCCGTCCATTTGTAGACCTGGGCGGCGGCCAGCGGGGCCAGCAACAGCAGCGCCACGGCAATCAGCGAACGATGCATGGTGTTCTCCATGTTTGCGTGAAATATCAGGTTCACCTTGTTATCACCCCGGCGTTCCGGACTCAAGCAGCCGATGGTTTACACTGCGCGCATCCTGTCACGGATTGATTCATGAGCGAGCCACTGCCCGTCCGCCCGCCCCGCCACCGGGGCATCTACCTGCTGCCGAACCTGTTCACCACGGGGGCGATGTTTGCGGGTTTCTACGCGATCATCGCCAGCATCGGCGGCCGTTATACCGAGGCGGCGGTCGCGGTGTTCATCGCCGCGCTGCTGGATGGCATGGACGGCCGCGTGGCGCGGATGACCGGCACCCAGACCGAGTTCGGCGTGCAGTACGACTCGCTGTCCGACCTGGTCAGCTTCGGGCTGGCGCCGGCGCTGGTGATGTATACGTGGTCGCTGTCGACGCTGCGCGATTTCGGCCCGCTGTGGGGCAAGCTGGGCTGGGCCGCCGCGTTCATCTACGCCGCCTGCGCCGCGTTGCGGCTGGCGCGCTTCAATACCCAGGTCGGCGTGGCCGACAAGCGTTATTTCCAGGGGTTGGCCAGCCCGGCGGCGGCGGCGGTGTGCATGTCGTTCGTGTGGAGCGTGGACAAGTTCGGCCTGGCCGGCAGCGATTTCTGCTTCATCACGCCGGTGATCGCGATCGTGGTCGGCCTGCTGATGGTCAGCCGTTTCCGCTATTTCAGCTTCAAGTCGCTGCCGATGGGCGACCGCCAGCGGGTGCCGTTCGTGTGGATGGTGGTCGCGGTGCTGCTGCTGGCCTTGCTGATCCTGGACACGCCGCGCGTGTTGTTCGTCGGCTTCACGCTCTACCTGTTGTCCGGTCCGGTATGGACCATCTGGAGCCTGGCCACCCATCGGCGCCGGGCACGGCGCAGCGCGGCATGAGCGCCCTGCCGCGCCAGCACGTCAGCGCCGACCATCGCGCCCGCGTATTGCGCGCGCTGGGTGTGACGCCATGGCAGCGGCGCGCGGCGCCCGCCGCCTTTACGGCAGGCGAGCCGGAATACGCGACCGCCGACATGGCGGCGAACGTCGCCTGCGTGGTGGTATTGCCACAGGACTGCAGCGCGCGCGAGCTCGACCTGGTCGGCCGCGCCCTGAATGCGTGCGGCGCCGCCCTGGCGCGCGCGGCGCGGGTCACGGTGAGCGGCGGCCAGCTGGCCGCGGGTGTGCCCGAGGCGCAGGCCTACCTGGTGTTCGGCGAAGCGCAGGCGCACGCACTGGGTCGCGCGCTGCCGGCGGCGGTGATGCATCAGGCGCAGATCGTGCTGGCCGACGAACCGGCGCTGGTGCTGACCAGTGCCGATGCCAAGCGACGGCTATGGAACGCGCTGCGCAGCGTGCGCCGCGCGCTGGCCGCTGCGGGCGGCTAAGCGCCATGGTCGCGGTGATCAAGCCGGTGATCCAGGTGCGCGGCATGCGGGCCGAAGACCTGGATACGGTCAGCGCGCTGGAAAATGCCTCCTACGAATTCCCGTGGTCGGCAGGCATCTTCAGCGATTGCGTGAAGGCCGGGCACCCATGCTGGGTGCTGTGCGTGGACGAGGCGATCGCCGGCTACGGCATCCTGTCGATGGGCGCCGGCGAGGCGCATGTGCTGAACCTGTGCATCGGGCCGGACTGGCGTGGCCGCGGCCTGGGCCGGCACCTGCTGGGGCGCTTGCTGGACATCGCGCGCTGGAACGGCGCCGAGCGGGTATTCCTCGAGGTGCGTCCGTCGAACCCGCTGGCGAAGACGCTGTATGAGTCGGTGGGCTTTCGCGAGATCGGGCGTCGGCCGCGCTATTACCCCGCGCGCCATGGTCGCGAGGACGCGATCGTGATGGCACTCGAGCCCAATCTGGCCGAAGGCCATATTGGGAAATAGATGAAGAGGCTTCGGGTGCTTCGAAGCGCTTGATCCCCTCCCAGCCTCCCCCTGCAAGCAGGGGAAGGGGCGATCATCAACCCTGCAGCTTCGCTGCCTGTTCGCGCAGCGCGCCCAGCGTGGTATTCCAGTCGGCGATACGCTGGCGCTCCTGGGCGACCACCTCGGCCGGTGCGTTGGCGACGAAGCTGGCATTGCCGAGCTTGCCTTCGCACTTCCTGATCTCGACCTCAATGCGGGCGATTTCCTTGGCCAGGCGCGTCTTTTCGGCGCCGAGATCGATCAGCCCGGCGAGCGGGATCAGCACGCGCAGTGTGCCGACCACGGCCACGGCCGCGGCGGGTTCTTCAGCCCCGCCCTCGATCCACTGCGGCATCTCGGTGCGGGCGAGGAAGGCGATCTGGGCGGCGAACTTCATCACGCGGACACGGTCGCCGGCGTCGCCGTCGGCAAGCAGCAGCGGGATCGTCTTGCCGGGCGAGATGTTCATTTCGGAACGGATCCTGCGGACGCCCGAAAGCACGTTCTTGAACCACTCGATCTCGGCCGCGGCCGCGTCGTCGGCGACGATGTCTTCGGCACGCGGCCATGGTCGCTGCATCAGGCTGCCTTCGGCGAGGCCGAGCATCGGCGCCACCGACGCCCACACTTCCTCGGTGATGAACGGGATCACCGGATGCAGCGCGCGCAGCACGCTTTCCAGCACCACCAGCAAGGTGTGCCGGGTCGAAGCGGCCGCGGCGGCGTCGCCACCGTTCAAGGCCGGCTTCGACAGCTCCAGGAACCAGTCGCAATATTCGTTCCAGACGAATTCGTACAGCGCCTGCGCCAGCAGGTCGAAGCGGTAGCTGACGAAGTGCTGCTCGACTTCACCCAGCGTCTGCTTGAGGCGGGTGAGGATCCATCGCTCGGCTTCGGTCACCGGCGCACCGGCCGGCGCGGCGATCTCGCCTTCCGGCAAATTCATCAGCACGAACCGCGCCGCGTTCCACAGCTTGTTGCAGAACGCCTTGTAGCCTTCGGCGCGCTTGATGTCGAAGTTGATCGTGCGGCTGTAGCTGGCCAGCGCGGCGAAAGTGAAGCGCAGCGCGTCGGTGCCGATCGCGGGGATGCCGTCGGGGTAATCCTTGCGGATGCGCTTCTCGACCTTGGCGCGCACCTGCGGGATCAGCAGCGACCGGGTGGATTTTTCCACCAGCGGCTCCAGCGCGATGCCATCGATCAGGTCCAGCGGGTCCAGCGTGTTGCCCTTGGACTTGGACATCTTCTGGCCTTCGGCATCGCGCACGATCGCGTTGATGTAGACCTCGCGGAACGGGATGCGGCCGGTGAAGTACTTGGTCGCCATCACCATCCGCGCGACCCAGAAGAAGATGATGTCGAAGCCGGTGACCAGCACCGCGCTGGGCAGGAAGACCTGGTCGTCCTTCCAGTTCGCCACGATCTCGCCGCGCTCGTTCTTCACCGGGCCATCCGCCGGCCAGCCCAGGGTGGAGAACGGCCACAGCGCCGAGCTGAACCAGGTGTCCAGCACGTCGTCGTCCTGGCGCAGCGCGCCGACCGGCGCGGTACCGGCATGCGCACGCGCGTCGGCCTCGTTTTCGCCCACGAAGATGTTGCCCGCCTCGTCGTACCACGCCGGGATGCGATGGCCCCACCAGAGCTGGCGGCTGATGCACCAGTCCTGGATGTTGTCCAGCCACTGGGTGTAGGTGGTCGACCAGTTCTCCGGCACGAAGGTGATCTCGCCCGAACGCACAGCATCCAGCGCCGGTTCGGTGATCGCCTTGCGGCCGCCGGGACGTCCATCCTTCTGGACGTCCGAAGTCAGGTCGACGAACCACTGGTCGGTCAGCATCGGTTCGATCACCGCGTCGGAGCGCTGGCTCACCGGCACCTGCAGCTTGTGCGGCTTCGTCTCGACCAGCAGGCCGGAGGCTTCGAGGTCGGCCAGCACGGCTTTGCGCGCATCGTAGCGGTCAAGGCCGCGGTATTTCTCCGGCGCGTTGTCGTTGACCTTCGCATCCAGTGTGAAGATGGTGATCGGCACCAGCTGGTGCCGCTGGCCGATCGCGTAGTCGTTGAAGTCGTGCGCCGGGGTGATTTTCACGCAGCCGGTGCCGAACTCGCGGTCCACGTAATCGTCGGCGATCACCGGAATCTGCCGGCCGGTCAACGGCAGGTGCAGCATCTGGCCGATCAGATGGGCATAACGCTCATCCTCCGGATGCACCGCCACGGCCACGTCGCCCAGCATGGTTTCCGGGCGCGTGGTGGCGACCACCAGCGACGCGGCGCCGTCGGCGGTCATGTAACGGATCGACCACATGTGGCCATCGCGCTCGACGTTGTTCACTTCGAGGTCGGAGACGGCCGTGCCCAGCAGCGGGTCCCAGTTCACCAGCCGATTGCCGCGGTAGATCAGGCCCGAGCGATACCAGTCGATGAACACCTTGCGCACCGCGGCCGACAGGCCCTCGTCCATGGTGAAACGCTCGCGCGACCAGTCCGCGGCGGCGCCGATGCGGCGCATCTGATTGGTGATGGTGGAACCGGATTCCTCCTTCCACTGCCACACCCGCTCGACGAACGCATCGCGGCCCAGGTCGTGCCGGGTCTTCTCCTCGACCGCCAGCTGGTTCTCCACGATCTTCTGGGTGGCGATGCCGGCATGGTCGGTGCCGACCTGCCACAACGTGTTGAAACCGCGCATGCGGTGGTAGCGCACCAGCATGTCCATCACCGTCTGCTGGAACGCATGCCCCATGTGCAGCGTGCCGGTGACGTTCGGCGGCGGCAGGAGGATGCAATACGGCTCGCCCTTGCCCGACGGCCGGAACGCGCCGCTGGCTTCCCAGCGCTGGTACCACGTCGACTCGATCTGGGCAGGCTCGAAACTCTTTTCCATCTGAATTGCGCTCGGTGGCGCGCGCGGGCCGCGCGCTTTGTCATGGGCTAAAGCGGTAATTGTACGGGGCAGGGGCTGGGCTGCCAAAAAAACGGCCATTGCCGCTGGTCTTTTGGCGCCAAAGTGGCTACTTCAGGCGCCGCGGTCGATGGCGGCTCAGGGCAGCAGGTCGATGCCGAAGCGCCGCATCAGCAGGGCGAATGCGCCGAAGCACACGACGGTGATCAGTACGCAGGCCAGCAGGGTCGGCCAGAAGCCCAGCCGCGGCAACAGCGCCGGGAAGGCGAGGAACATCGGCAGGGTCGGCACCACGTACCAGAAGGTGTACCAGGCGTGGTTGGCGATCTTGGTCTGCGACTGATGCTCGACGTGCAGCCAGATCAGCGCCAGCACGGTGACCAGCGGCAGCGCCGCGATCAGCCCGCCGAGGCGGTCGCTGCGCTTGGCCGCTTCGGACACGACCACCACTACCGCGGCGGTGATCAGGTATTTGCTGATGAGCCAGGCCATCGGGCGCTCCGCGAAAGGGAAGTCTGCCGGCGGGCGCGAGTCAGTGGACCGGCGCGGGAAGGCCGCGCAGGAAGGTGGTGAAGCTCGCCAGGTTGGCTTGCCAGCCACCGGGATCGCGCGCCGCGACCAGGGTCGAGGCGCCGTGCACGCCGACCTTGGGCTGGTAGTGCACGATGTTGGCGCCGTGCGCGTCGCGCAGTACCTCGGCCACGTCGCCGGCCTCGTCCGGGTCGGTGGTGATGTAGAACGGGATGGCCACCTTGGCGGCTGCGTGCTTGATCAGATCCTTGTCGTCGAAGTATTCGCCCGGCGAGAAGCTGGCGATGGCGCTCAGGCCTTGCGGATGTTTCGCGGCCAGCATGATCACCAGCGATGAACTGTAGGAACTGCCCACCGCGACGATGCGCGCGTAGTGCTGCGCGCGGGCCCAGGCCAGAGCGGCCTCGAGATCGGGCAGCGCGGCCAGGTAATCCGCCGACGCGCCGAGCTTCGCCACGGTTTCGTTGTGGCCGCCGAACAGGTCGCCGCCGGAGCGCTGGTCGATCGCGAGCGTGTCGAAACCCAGTTTCTGCAGCGCCGGTACCACGCTGTCGTACTCGTGCCGGTTCGCGTGGGCCTGATGGAACAGCAGGACGATGCTGCGGCCGTGCGGCTGCGCCCGGCTGAGCGTGCCGTACACGGTCACGCCGTCGGCGGCGTGCAGGCTCAGCGGTTCGCCGGCCAGCGCGAGGGCGGGCAGGCACAGCAGGATCAGGCAGGCCCAGCGGACGAGGCGGATAGGGGTCATGAGGTGCATGGCGGGACTCCTCGGGGATACCCGGCGCAGGCTACGTGAGGCGTCGGGCAAAGGCCAGCGGCGGCGGCGCAGCGACTCAGCGCGCGCGCAGCTCGCGGCCGTAGCCGTGCACTTCGTCGACCAGCACCTTCACGTGCTCCGGATTCACTTCCGGTGTGATGCCGTGGCCCAGGTTGAACACGTGGCCGGGGTGGTTGCCGTAGCTGTCGAGCACGGCGCGGGCCTCGCGGCGGATCACCTCGGGGTTGGCGCGCATCACGGCCGGATCGAGGTTGCCTTGCAGGGCGACCTTGCCGGCGACGGCGCGGCGGGCGTCGGCGAGATTCATGGTCCAGTCGACGCCGAGCGCGGCGCAGCCGATGTCGGCCATGTCCGCCAGATGCTGGCCAGCACCTTTGGAGAACAGGATCACCGACAGCTCGCGCGCACGAGTGTCGGCTTTCAGCGCGGCGACGATCTGCGCCATGTAGCGCAGCGAGAATTCGCGGAACGGGGCGGGGCCGAGCAGGCCGCCCCAGGTATCGAAGATCATCAGCGCCTGCGCGCCGGCGGCAGCCTGGGCGATCAGGTAGGCGGCGACGGACTGCGCCAGCGTGTCGAGCAACTGGTGGGCGAGCTTCGGCTCGTTCCAGCACATCGCCTTCAGCGTGGCGAAGTCGCGCGAGCCGGCGCCCTCGACCATGTAGCAGGCCAGCGTCCACGGGCTGCCGGCGAAACCGATCAGCGGCACGCGGCCGTGCAGTTCGCGGCGGATCAGCCGCACCGCGTCCATCACGTAGCGCAGCTCGCCGTCCATGTCGGGCACGGCGAGTTTCGCGATGTCGGCAGCCGTGCGCACCGGGCGCGCGAACTGCGGGCCTTCGCCTTGCGCGAAGGTGAGGCCGAGGCCCATCGCATCGGGGATCGTGAGGATGTCGGAGAACAGGATCGCGGCGTCCAGTTCGAAGCGCTCGAGCGGCTGCAGGGTCACTTCGCAGGCGTACTCGGGGTTCTGCGCCAGGCCCATGAAGCTGCCGGCACGCTCGCGGGTGGCGCGGTATTCGGGCAGGTAGCGGCCGGCCTGGCGCATCACCCAGATCGGCGTGGTGTCGGTGGGTTCGCGGCGCAACGCGCGCAGGAAGCGGTCGTTCTTCAACACATCGGTCATTTCAATCAACGTCCGTACGGGCCTTCCAGCCCCTGGGCAAACATCAGGCGGAAGCCGCGCTTGAGCTGGGCGTCACGGGCTTTCTCGAAGGCGGCGACCGCCTCGTCGCGCTCCAGGAACTGTTCGCGCTTCATCGTGGCGCGGCCGCCCTGGGTGCCCGATTCGCGGTACAGCGTCCAGCCGCCGAGCAGGTCCTGCTCCAGCGTGATCTGGACGTAGCGGGGTGCGTCGGTACTGCCGGGCACGGTTTGCAGATAGAGGCGCATGGGTTCCAGGGATGCAGCACGAACGGGCGCGTAGCCGGACGCCACAGTTTATAGGATTTGCGCGGGCGCACCCGCGGCCCGGCCGGGCCATGTCGTCACACCCGGCGGTTCATCCCGCGGCTTGCAGCACGGCCAGCACGTCGGTCTCGTCCACGCCGCCGACGATCTCGGCCCGCCCGATGCCGCGCCACAGGATCAGTCGCAGCATGCCGGCGCTGTTCTTCTTGTCCAGCCGCATCAGCGCCAACAGCTGCTGCGCGTCCATGCCCGGCGGGATCGCGACGGGTAGGCCGAGGGTTTCCAGCAGGCGCTGCAGGCGGGCGGTGGCGGCCGGTTCGCTCATGCCCAGGCGCTCGGACAGCCGGGCGGCCAGCAGCATCCCGATCGCCACGCCTTCGCCGTGCAGCAGGGTGGTGTAGTGGCCGGCGGTTTCCAGCGCATGGCCGAAGGTGTGGCCGAAGTTGAGCAGGGCGCGTTCGCCCTGCTCGGTCTCGTCGCGGGCGACCACGCCGGCCTTGTACTGGACCTTGCGCGCGATCGCTTCCAGCACGGTGGCGGGGTCACGCGCGGCCAGCGCGGCGGCGTGTCGTTCCAGCCAGGCGAAGAACGGCTCGTCGCCGATCGCCGCGCCCTTGATCACCTCGGCCAGACCGGCGCGGTATTCGCGCTCGGGCAGGGTGGCCAGGGTGTCGATGTCGGCGATCACCGCGCGCGGCTGATGGAATGCGCCGGCGAGATTCTTGCCGACCGGCAGGTTGACCCCGGTCTTGCCGCCGACCGAGGAATCGACCATCGCCAGCAAGGTGGTCGGCATCTGGATGAAGTCGATGCCGCGCATCCAGCACGCCGCGCTGAAGCCGGCCAGGTCGCCGACCACGCCGCCGCCCAGCGCGATCACGCAGGCGTCGCGGGTGGCGCCGAGCTGGCCCAGCGCTTCCAGTGCGCGGCCGACGTTGGCGAACGTCTTGTGTGCCTCGCCGTCGTCGAGCAGGAAGGACGACCAGCGCAGGCCGTCCAGCCCTGCCTCGATGCGCGACAGGTACAGCGGTGCCACCGTGGTGTTGCTGACCACCAGCGCATGCCGGCCGCGCAGCATGGCGCGCCAGCGCGCGTGATCGCCGAGCAGGCCGGCGCCGATCCAGACCGGATAGCTGCGCTGGCCGAGGGCGACGGTGATCGTCTGGAATGCCGGGTCGTTCATGCGGTCTGCCTGGGCGAGGCGCCGGGGCGCTGCCAATGATGGTCGATCAGTGCGATGCAGCGTTCGCTCGCGGCGGCGACGCTGCCGTGTTCGCCGGGCACCGCAAGATCGGCGAGTTCGCGGTAGATCGGCTCGCGCACCTGCGCCATGGCCTGCAGCCGTTCGTGGCGGTCGGGCACCGCCAGCAGCGGGCGGCGGTGGTCGCGCTCCAGCCGCTCCAGCTGCTGTTCGATCGTGGTCTGCAGCCACACCACATAGCCGCGCTCGCGCAAATGCTGGCGGTTGTGCGGCGCGAGCACCACGCCGGCGCCGGTGGCCAGCAGCACGCCGGGGCGGCGGCTGCATTCGTCCAGCAGCATGCTTTCGCGCTGGCGGAAACCGGCCTCGCCCTCGATCTCGAATACCGTGTTCACGTCCACGCCGCAATGACGCTCGATCTCCTGGTCGAGATCGACGAAGGTCAGGCCATAATGCGCGGCAAGCCGTCGCCCGATCGAGGTCTTGCCGGCACCGGTGGGACCGATGAGGAACAGGTTGTGCGACGGGTTCATGGGCAAATGCTAACAGGGCGGATCAACCTGGGCAGATCGACAGGAGGGTGGTGGTGAGCGAACGTATCCTGCTGGCCGGATGCGGCGATCTCGGCGAACGCGTGGCGCAGCGCCTGCGTGCGCACGGCGACGAGGTGTGGGCGCTGCGGCGCCAGCCGCCGGCGCGCGGCATGCACGGCATCCATTGGCTGCGCGGCGACCTGACCGATCCGGCCAGCCTGCGCGAACTGCCGGCCGGGATCACCCGGCTGGTCTTTCTGCCGGCGCCGGCGACGCGCGACAAGGCGGCGTACCGCGCGATCTTCGTGGACGGCCTGCGTCACCTGCTCGACGCGCTCGATCGCCGCAAGCTGGCACGGGTGCTGTTCGTCTCGTCCAGCGCCGTGTACGGCGAGCACGACGGCGACTGGGTCGACGAGGCCACCCCGGCCGACCCGCCGGGATTCAACGGTGCGGTGTTGCTCGAGGCCGAGCAGTGGCTGGCGGAGCAATCGCTGCCGTCGACCGTGCTGCGGCTGGCCGGCTTGTACGGGCCGGGTCGGCTGCAGCTGATCGAACGCCTGCGTGCGGGGCAGCTACGGGTGCCGCGCGAGACGCCGCACTGGGCCAACCGGATCCACGTCGACGATGCCGCGGCGGCGATCGCGCATCTGCTGCAGCTGAAGTCGCCGCAGCCGCTGTATCTCGGCGTCGACGACACGCCGATGCCGCTCGACGAGCTGTACGATTTCCTGGCCGCCCTGATCGATGCGCCGTTGCCGGCCGAGGGCGCGGCGCCGGCCGGTGTGGGCAGCAAGCGGCTGCGCAATGCGCGGCTGCGCGCCAGCGGCTGGGCGCCGCAATGGCCGGACGCGCGCGAAGCCTACGCGGCGCTGCTCGTCAGCTGAACCATCCACCACGGAGAACCGCCATGGCAAACACCGTTCCGCATCACCAGGTCAGCACTGCCAACGAGATTCCCGGCTGCCGCATCGTGCGTTCGTTCGGCATCGTGCGCGGCATCACCGTGCGTTCGCGCAGCGTGGTCGGCAATCTCGGCGCGGCGCTGCAGACCATCGTCGGCGGCAACATCTCGATCTACACCGAGCTGTGCGAGAAGGCGCGCGAGGAGGCGTTCGAACTGATGCTGCGGCATGCCGCCGCGATGGGCGCGAACGGCGTGGTGGCGATGCGCTACGACGCGAACGAGGTGGCCCAGGGCGTCACCGAAGTGCTGGCCTACGGCACGGCGGTGCAGGTCGAAGCGTCAACGTGAGGTGATTTTGCAGTGCGGCTTGTCCTTGCGCACGGCGGCGGGTCAGACTCGGGCTTCAGGCGGGGGAACGCAGCGTGCCGTTTGCACGATTCCACCGGAGAGTGTCGCCATGTCGGTAGCCAAGGTCATCGAAATCAACGCGTCGTCCAGCAAGGGCGTGGAAGATGCCGTGCAGCACGGATTGAAGAAGGCGGGGGAGTCAGTGAAGAACATCAAGGGCGCCTGGGTCAACGAGATCAAGGTGGTCACCAAGGACGACGGCACCATCGCCGAGTGGCGCGTCAACCTGAAGATCAATTTCGTCGTCGACTGATCGACCCGGACCAGGGATCAGGATCGGGGCGGCGCCATGCTTCCCCGTTCCCCGATTCAGCCGTGGCTGAGCCCGGTCACGTGGCGGTCGTCGTCGTATTCCACGCAGGTATCGGCCAGGGCCGGCAAGGTGGCCAGCGCGTGCCGGCTGAGCCGTTCGAAATGCGCCAGGAACCGCTCCATCGCGGTGGCGTCCATCGCCAGCGGCGCGTGCCGCGCCAGCAACTCCTGCTCCTGCTCGCCGCGCCAGCGGCGCACGATCTCCCAGTTCGGCGCCTGTAGCACGATCAGCGCATCGAACTTGCGCCATAGCGGCTGGTAGCCGCGCAGTTGCTTGTTGACCCAGTGGCGCCAGCTGCCGTCGGGGTCTTCGGTACGTTCCAGTTCGTTGATCGGCCTGGTCAGCGCGGCTTGCAGCTGCGGCCGGATGCCCAGCGCCCAGCCTTCCACGATCACCAGCCGGGGCGGGCGCGTGGTGCGCGGCCAGCGCGACGGCGGGAAGCGGGTATCGCGGCCCTTGTCGAAGCGCGGGTGCGACACCGGCAGCTTGTCCGAGGCGTGCGGCAGGGCGGCCAGCACCGACATCATCAGCTCGATCTCGTGCGTGCCCGGCACGCCACGGGTGCGCAGCAGCGGGTGCACGTCGCGCGCCAGCGCCTCGCGGTCGCTGCGGGCGTAGTAGAAGTCGTCCAGCGCGAGCACCTCGGTGGGCCAGCCACGCGCTTCGGCCTGGGCCTTCATCACCCGCGCCAGGGTGCTCTTGCCGCTGCCCTGCAGGCCGGACAAGCCCAGGATGTAGGGACGGCGCGAGCGGGCGATGCGCCCGGCGTACTGGTCGAGCAGATGGCCGGCGAGGGCCTCGTTCTGCAGGTCGGCGTGGGACGTCATCCGTGGGACACCGTGGTTCCGGGAGGGATTTCCGCCACCGGCAGGCAGCGGCGGCGGGGCATCCCGCAAACGGGCATGTCGCTGCCGCCTTCACATTCCATGAGCGAAAATGGCGTCGCCATCCGGGGTGCGGCGGTACTGGATGAAGGGGGCATTGCACTATTATCGGTCAGGTTCATCCGCGCCATGATGGCGCGTGTCGGCCACGATGCAAAAGGAAAGTTTCAGACATCATGCTCAAATCCGAGATTCTCGACACCTTCCTGCACCTGCTGGACGAAGCCAAGGCCAGCGGCGACCGCGAGCCGACGGCGATGAACCTGGCCACCGTGGACGGTTCCGGCCGGGTCGCCTCGCGCATCGTGCTGCTCAAGGGCGCCGACGAACGCGGCTTCCGCTTCTACACCAATTACGAAAGCGACAAGGGCGGCCAGCTCGAAGCGCACCCGCAGGTGGCGCTGTGCTTCCACTGGAAGCAGGTGCGCGAGGGCGTGCAGGTGCGCGTGGAAGGCGCGGCGCGCAAGCTGCAGGCGGAGGAGTCGGATGCCTACTTCGCCAGCCGCCCGCGCGGCAGCCAGATCGGCGCGTGGGCCTCGCTGCAGTCGCAGACGCTGCCCGACCGCGACAGCTTCGAACAGCGTGTGGCGCGCTACGAGCAGCAGTTCGAAGGCCACGAAGTGACCCGGCCGCCGCACTGGGGCGGCTTCGTGGTCGAGCCGGACATGCTGGAGTTCTGGTACGGCGCCGAGTTCCGCCTGCACGAACGGGTGCGCTGGGATCGCCACGGCCAGACCTGGACCAGCCGGATGCTCTACCCATGACCCGGGCGCTGCCCGCGCAGCATGTGGCGCAGGGTGGCTTTGCCGTGCATACGCGCGGCCGCGGGTTCAGCGAGATCACCGCGCAGGTCGGCGACGCGGTGGCAGCCAGCCACGTGCAGACGGGCATCGCGCAGGTGTTCACCGCGCATACCAGCTGTTCGCTGCTGATCAGCGAGAATGCGGACCCGGCCGTGCGCAACGACCTGGAGCGCTGGTTCGCCCGTGCCGTGCCGGACGGCGACGCGATCTTCCAGCACGACGCGGAAGGCCCGGACGACATGCCGGCGCATGTCCGTTCGATCCTCACCGGGGTCAGCCTCAGCGTGCCGGTGCACGGCGGCAAGCTGATGCTGGGTACCTGGCAGGGCATCTACCTGTGGGAACACCGCATCGACCCGCACCAGCGCAAGGTCGTGGTGACCGTGTTGGGGAATTGAGCGCATGCATCACGCCGCACCGGATTCGGGCTTGCCGGACCACTTCCCGCAACGCATCGTCTGCCTCACCGAGGAGCCCACCGAGGTGCTGTACGCGCTTGGCGAGGAGCGCCGCATCGTCGGCATTTCCGGCTTCACCGTGCGACCGCCGCGGGCGCGCAAGGAGAAGCCGAAGGTCTCCGCCTTCACCAGCGCGAAGATCGGCGAGATCCTGAAGCTGGAACCGGACCTGGCGATCGGCTTTTCCGACATCCAGGCCGACATCGCCCGCGAGCTGATCAAGGCCGGCGTCGAGGTGTGGATCAGCAACCACCGCAGCGTCGATGGCATCCTGGCCTACATCCGCCGGCTCGGCGCGATGGTCGGCGCCCACGAAAAAGCCGAAGCCTACGCGCAGCGCGCCGAGCGGCACATCGCCGACATCCGCGCCGCCGTCGCAGGACTGCCGCGGCGGCCGAAGGTGTATTTCGAGGAGTGGGACGAACCAATCATCACCGGCATCCGCTGGGTCGCCGAGATCATCGGCATCGCCGGCGGCGACGACTGCTTCCCCGAACTCGCCCGCGAACCGCTGGCGAAGCAGCGCATCCTGCCGAACGGCGACGAAGTGGTGCGGCGCGCCCCGGACATCATCCTCGGCTCGTGGTGCGGCAAGCGCTTTCGCCCGGAGAAGGTGGCGGCGCGGCCGGGCTGGGACACGATTCCCGCCGTGCGCGATGGCGAGCTGCACGAGATCAAGTCGCCGATCATCCTGCAGCCCGGACCGGCGGCGCTGTTCGACGGGTTGGACGAGATCCATTGGATCATCGCGGAATGGGCGCTGCGCTGAGCCTTTCCGCTTTCCGTTTGTTGTGGCGCACTCTGTCCGCAAGGGACTTCCTTCGGTCGTGCGCGATGTTCTTGCTCTCGTGGCGTTCAAAGCGAAAAGCATCAGAGGCAAGAGCTTTCGTGCGCCTTCGGCGCGCGAGTTACTTCTCTTTTGCTTGTCCAAAAGAGAAGTAACCAAGAGAAAACGACCCCCCGCTTGGCGCTTGCCGGGCATCGTGCCCGGCAAGTCCGTGAGTCGGGGCCGGGCTTTTCGAGCGGGCGTCGTGCCCGCTCGAAAAGGCGAGTCCATCCATGGACTCGCCCGCTGCGCGGCCTGTCGACCCCGTCTCACCGCCGCGCAAGGGACCCCGGTAGAGCAGCGGGCCATCCTGGCCCGCACTCGGTGATGAAGCGGAAAAGCAGAAGCCACAGCAAAAAAGCGTCGCTTGCTGTGGCTTTGCTCCCGCTCCTGTTCTTGATCTGGCTCTTCTGAAGAGTGCGCGCTGGGAGCGCGCTGCTCTACCCGGGGCCCCTATGGCGCGGCGGGTGGGCGAAGGAAAGCCCGCAGGGTGGCCGGCAGGGATGTCGGCCAGTTTGTCGCCAGGGCAGGGTGCCCTGGCGACAAACCCCGCAGCCCACCCGCGTACCCGGAGGGCAGGATGCCCGTAGGGCGCGTCATCGGGGTGGCCTTCTCTTTGGGTTACTTTTCTCTTGGCTACGCAAGAGAAAAGTAACTCGGCTGCCGCAGGCAGACGAAAGCTCTTCGCTTCAAAAGCTCTTGCCAACCCATGAGCGAACTAGCGTCCGCTACGAGGGAGAAAGTTCAGGCGCCCAGCGCCAACCGCGCCCCAACATCCAGCAACGGCGCCGCCACCAGCAACCGTGCCAGCAACAGCACGATCATCACCACCATCGGTGCGAAGTCGATCTGGCCGGCGATCAGCTTGCCGTGCAGCGGGCGCAGCAACGGGGCAACGATGCTGCCGGCGAGTTGCAGCAGCGGATGGCGGCGGTCCACCGAGAACATGCTCAACAGCGACCAGCCGAAGATCAGCACCAGGTAGAACAGCAGCACGAAGTCGAGCAGCTCGGCCAGCGACAGCACGATCAGGCCGAGCGGGTGCGGCATCACGCCGAGCAGGGCGAACAGCAGCAGGCGCTTGACCAGCATCGCCAGCCACGCCAGCAACAGGGCGGCCAGGTTGACCCGACGCCAGTTCGGCAGGACGCGGCGGATCGGTGCCAGCACTGGGTTGGTGTAGCGGTAGACGAACTGGCTCAGCGGATTGTGGAAGTCCGCGCGGCAGGCCTCGGCGGCCACGCGCAGCAGCAGCAGGGTAACGACGGCATCGAACGCCAGGTCGAGCAGCAGGGCCAATGCATTCAGCAGATAGCTCACGGCAGTCTGTCCAGTTCGGCGGCGAGTTCCGCGCCACGCCGGGTGGCGGCGGCGACGGCGCGGGCGACGATGTGCGGCAGGCCATCGGCGCTGAAGCTTTCCAGCGCAGCCTGGGTGGTGCCGTGTGGCGAGGTGACGCGCTGGCGCAGCACGGCGGGGTCCTCGCCGCCGTCGACCAGCATGCGACCGGCGCCCAGGCAGGTCTGCGCGGCGAGTGCGCGGGCGGTGCCGCGGGGCAGGCCTTGCGCCACCGCGGCCGCTTCCAGTGCCTCGACCAGGGCGAAGAAATACGCCGGGCCGGAACCGGACAGCGCGGTGACGGTGTCCATCAGCGCCTCATCGTCGATCCAGCGCGTGATCCCGGCGGCATCGAGGATGTGCTGCGCTTGCGCCTTCTGCGCCGGACTGACCCGGCTGTTCGCGCACAGGCCGGTGGCGCCGGCGCCGATCAGCGCGGGCGTGTTCGGCATGCAGCGCACGATCGGCAGGGTGGTGCCGAACCAGCGCTCCAGCTGGTCCAGCCGCACGCCGGCGGCGATCGAGATCAACAGCGGCCGGTTGCGCTGCAGGATGTCGCGCAGGTCGGCGTGGATCGCCGGCATCACCTGCGGCTTCACCGCCAGCAGGATCACCTCGGCCTCCGCCACGGCCAGCCGATTTTCGGCATAGCAGGCAATGCCGAAATCGCGGCCGAGCGACTGGCGCGCCTCGGCCAGCGGCTCGGCCACGCTGAGGGTGGCCGGCGCCACGCCGGTTTTCAGCAGGCCGCCGATCAGGCTGCGCGCCATGTTGCCGCCGCCGATGAAGGCAAGTCGTGTCATGCAGGGTTCCTCGTCCGTCCAGACCGCGTACCTTACCGGAGCCGGCGCGATCGCGACGGATTTTGCCGTTCGGGGCGCCGGCGGACGCCGGCCGCGGATGCCGTGATCATGGCCGGATGACGATTTTTCGACCGGGTGCGCAAACCGGGTCGACAGTTTGCGCATTGACGGCGGAAAGACTGGCCGCACAGCCGGTTGCGCGAGTAGTATCGACGCGGCTACAGGGGGATTCGGGTAGTTCGTCCAGGTGGTGTCGTGGCGCCGGATGCCATGCGCTGCGGCGCACCACGCCTGCGAATGTCATCCGGCCCCGCATGTGGCATACGAATTCATGCCATCCAGACGATCGGTTGAGGGGAAAACGACAGATGGACATTGCCGAACTGCTTGCCTTCTCGGTGAAGAACAAGGCCTCGGACCTGCACTTGTCCGCCGGGCTGCCGCCGATGATCCGCGTCGATGGCGATGTGCGCCGGATCAACATTCCCGCGCTCGAACACAAGCAGGTCCACTCGCTGATCTACGACATCATGTCGGACAAGCAGCGGCGCGACTACGAAGAGTTCTACGAGACCGACTTCTCGTTCGAGATTCCCGGGCTGGCGCGCTTCCGCGTCAACGCGTTCAACCAGAACCGCGGTGCCGGCGCGGTGTTCCGTACCATTCCGTCCGAGGTGCTGACGCTGGAAGATCTCGGCGCGCCGCGCATCTTCAAGGAACTGATCGAGCAGCCGCAGGGCCTGATCCTGGTGACCGGCCCGACCGGCTCGGGCAAGTCGACCACGCTGGCGGCGATGGTCGACCACATCAACAAGAACGAATACGGGCACATGCTCACGATCGAGGACCCGATCGAGTTCGTGCACACCTCGCAGAAGTGCCTGGTCAACCAGCGCGAAATCCACCGCGACACGCTGGGCTTCAACGAGGCGCTGCGTTCGGCGCTGCGTGAAGATCCCGATTACATCCTGGTCGGCGAGTTGCGCGACCTGGAGACCATCCGCCTCGCGCTGACCGCCGCGGAAACCGGCCACCTGGTCTTCGCCACCGTGCATACCAGCTCGGCGGCGAAGACCATCGACCGCATCATCGACGTGTTTCCCGCCGGCGAGAAGCCGATGGTGCGTTCGATGCTTTCCGAGTCGTTGCGCGCGGTGATCTCGCAGTCGCTGCTGAAGAAGGTCGGCGGCGGCCGCATCGCGGCGCACGAGATCATGGTCGGCATCCCGGCGATCCGCAACCTGATCCGCGAGGACAAGGTCGCGCAGATGTATTCGTCGATCCAGACCGGCCAGCAGTTCGGCATGCAGACGCTGGACCAGTGCCTGCAGGATCTGGTCAAACGCGGCCTGGTGACGCGCCAGCAGGCGTTCGCCTACGCCAAGAACAAGGACAGCTTCAAGTGATTGGTGGCCCGTTCCGATTTTCGCTACTCCATTCCCGATCCCCGGGGGCAACGTCATGAGCGACTTTGATTTCACCTCATTCCTGAAGCTGATGGTGCACAAGAAGGCTTCCGACTTGTTCATCACCGCGGGTGTCGCCCCTTCGATGAAGGTGCAGGGCCGGATCGTGCCGATCACGCAGAGTCCGCTCAGCGTGCAGCAGTCGCGCGACATGGTGCTCAACGTGATGACGCCAGGCCAGCGCGAGGAATTCGAGAAGACCCACGAGTGCCAGTTCGCGATCTCGGCGCAGGGCGTGGGCCGTTTCCGCGTCTCGTGCTTCTACCAGCGCAACTGCGTCGGCATGGTGCTGCGCCGGATCGAGTCGAAGATTCCCACGATCGAGGAGCTGACCCTGCCGCCGGTGATCAAGCAGCTGGCGATGACCAAGCGCGGCATCATCATCTTCGTGGGCGGCACCGGCACCGGCAAATCCACCTCGCTGGCGTCGATGATCGGCTACCGCAACCAGAACTCGACCGGCCACATCATCACCATCGAGGACCCGATCGAATACGTGCACAAGCACGAGGGCTGCATCATCACCCAGCGCGAACTGGGCATCGACACCGACAGCTGGGACAACGCGCTGAAGAACACCCTGCGCCAGGCGCCGGACGTGATCATGATCGGCGAGGTGCGCACGCGCGAGACGATGGAGCACGCGATCAACTTCTCCGAGACCGGCCATCTGTGCCTGTGCACGCTGCACGCGAACAACGCGAACCAGGCGATGGACCGCATCCTGCACTTCTTCCCGGAAGATCGCCGCCAGCAGCTGCTGATGGATCTGTCGCTGAATCTGAAGGGCATCGTGGCGCAGATGCTGATCCCCACCCCCGACGGCAAGGCGCGCCGGGTGGCGGTGGAAGTGTTGCTGGGCACGCCGCTGGTACAGGACTACATCCGTCAGGGCGAGATCCACAAGCTGAAGGAAGTGATGAAGGAATCCACCCTGCTCGGCATGAAGACGTTCGACCAGAGCCTGGTCGAGCTGTACCACGCCGGCGAGATCAGCTACGAGGACGCGCTGCGCCACGCGGACAGCTCCAACGAGGTGCGCCTGCGCATCAAGCTGGCGCAGGGCGGCGACGCGCATACCTTGTCGCAAGGCCTGGACGGCGTCGAGCTGGAGGAAACCCGCGACGCGCAGAACCTCGGTGGCGCCAACTTCCTCAATCGCTAGAGCTGCTGCTGTAGCGACAGATGAAAAAGGCGCCCGAGGGCGCCTTTTTCATTGGCTGCGCGTCCTATGCATGCGCCTATTTCTCCGTGGGCGGCATGCCGCCGATCGTCAGGCCGCTGCTGTCCACGCTCTTCACGCCCTTGACGAGCTGGGCGACGCGCTCGGCGCGTTCCTTCTCGGCTTGCGAGGAGACCGTGCCGCTGAGCGTAACCACGCCATCGTGGGTCGAGACCGAGATGTCGGTGGCCGAGATGCCCTTGGTGGTGCCGAACTCGGATTTCACCTTGGTGGTGATCCAGGCATCGGCTGCCTTGTCCGGCACGGTCTGGTTGTCGGACGATTGCTGCATCCGCGCGCCGGCGTCCTGG
>Ga0207690_10000135_pt1 | contig 60333 bp, 40 predicted proteins | sample KBSC23metaG_FD_184315 | JGI IMG/M metagenome (GOLD analysis project Ga0207690, IMG submission 184315) | Corn rhizosphere microbial communities from Kellogg Biological Station, Michigan, USA - KBS C2-3 metaG (SPAdes) (version 2) | ecosystem: Host-associated > Plants > Roots > Rhizosphere > Soil ... | reverse complement strand
GGGCGCGCGATCGAGGCGCTGCACGACCGGCGACCCGTCGCGCACGGCCGCAGCACCGATCGGCCACTTCTTCGCGTCGTCCGCAGAACAGACGTGGACCGGATCGATGCCGGTGAGCAACCGAACGCCCGTGGCGAGCGAGCTCTTCCGCGAGGGGTGCTCCAATGTCTCGGACACCCAGGTGAGCGCGGTCACTGTCGGGTCGCCGCGCATGTCACACGGCGCGACAGACAAGAGGTCCGCTCCTGCCGTCGCCAGTGATGTCCCCAACTCGACCGACGACACCGGGCCGTCGGAGTGCACGACGATCTCGTCGACCGCCCGCTGGCCCTCCACCTCGTGAATCGACACTTCGACGACATTGAGCCCTTGCGCCGCGAGCACCCGGCTGGCCGCAGCCAGCGCACCGGGATGATCCGGCAACTCGATACGTAACCGTGCGAAGACCATCACGGCGCGGCCCGGCAGACACAAAGACGGATGAGCCCCTTGATCCGTCGTACGGCGTCGAGGACCTCACCGCTGCCGTCGTCGTCATCTCGCTCGACGTGCCCGATCACGTCATACGGACCTGAGGTCACGTGGGTGCGGACGACACCAGGAATCTGGGACACGGCGGTCGCGACGGACTGGGCGGCGCCGATCTCAGCTTGGAGAAGCAGGATCACATTGGTGAGGCTGCCGCCCGCACATCACGACCGTCGGTCGGGCGTGCAACATCTGTGTTGCGCCGGCGAGGAACCGCGCTGGTTACAGAGCTTTGGCATCAGCCTGCTCGAGCAACCGCGCCGTCACCGCGGTGGGCGAGCTGGGAGACGAGTCGCGGTATGCGAGCCGAACCACGGCGGCGACAACCGTCAGCAAACTCGTGCTGCGTTGCGTCTCCGCTCTGGTGAATCCGAGACCCTCCCGCCTCCCCACGAGCACCCAGAGCACACCGTCTGGCATCGGGGTGAGAAGCAGGGCCTCGGCACCGACGGACATGGTGCGTGGCCGGGAAGAGTGGAGCTCGGCCTCCGGGAGCGAGAGCGGGCTGCCTGGCGTCGCGTATTCCGGCACCCGCGGCCGTCGTCGATCAAGCAGGGCGCACCAGTCGGCGAGGAAGAGGTGCGGTATCGCGTCGATCATGGTTTCGACGGCGCGCTCCGGCTGCGCTGCCACCTGTCCGAGCAGGTCACAGTCGTGGGCCACCGATGGCTCCGCGATGTGCCGCAACCCGTGTATGCGGACGCCCGGGCAGGCATCGGGTGCCTTGACGAGCGGGTCCGACGCGCGGGAGTGGGGCCAGTCGAGCAGCAGATCATCGACCGCGCGACCGCCTTGCCGGTCGCTCACCGACACCGAGAGGACGTTCGTACCGACTCCCGCCAGCGCCGCGGTCAACGCCGCGAGCGAGCCGGGTCGGTCGGGGAGACTCACTCGCAAGTGGGCAGGCATGCACGCCAGCGTCGAAGCCTGCGGTTTCGGTCACGTTGCCTCGTTGTGAACGCCGCTCGACGTGGTCCTGAGCCACGCGACTTCCGGAAGGCGCTTAGCTGACACGACCCTGCCCGACAACGCGCGCATTGTCAGCTTGATGACAATGCAGCAGTTTTGAGTATTTACGAGCTAGTTCGTCAGTACTAGTGTCCGGGCCCGTATGGGCGGGCCGGTGTCGTCCGAGGGGTCGGGCGAGCATCCGGAAGTTGAGATGGGGGTCTCTTCATGTTCGGTCGTCGTGTGCTGCGCCGGTTGCTGTCTGTCATCACGGTTCTGTCCGTGTTGGCGGCGCTCGGTGCCACCAGTCTGGTGCTCTCACCCGCCGCTAACGCGGCGGCCGACGTGCCGACGCAGGACGTCGAGGCGGGCATCGATGCGCTGGTGCCGTTCGTCGACGGGCTCGCGACGGTAGGGAAGCTGGGCGATCCACTGCCCGGGCTCGACTTGCGTCCCGGATCGCCGGACGGTCTCGACCTCGCGACGGCGTTGGCCGACACGTTCAGCGACGCCGCCGGACCGCTGGGCGGGAACTACGGCGGCGCGAGCACTCTCGACGAACTGGCGTCGAAGCTGCAAGCGGTGAGTGGCAAACCGCTCCCCGGCGGTCGCACCGTGACCATCACCGCCTCGCACACGGCAGCGGGCGGCGTCGACACCCTGCCGGTCACACTGACCATCGACCGTCAGCACACGCCGACCGGCTTCGCCGTCGGAGTACCCGGATTCACCTTCAACTCAGCGGGCGGCCTCGACACCCACCTCACGATGACGCTCGCCGTCACGATCAACCGCGCAGCCGACGGCACGGTGTGGCTGTCGATGGGCAGCGGCACGCCGAGCCTCACCGTCGCGGCGACGACGACCATGCCGGCACCCGGCAGCGTGAACGCAGCGATCGGCATCCTCAAGGTCACCTTGGGTGGCGACTCGTCGATCACGACCAGCGACACGTTCGTGGGCACGTTCAGCGATCCCAACAACGACAATCGGCTTTACAAGGCGGAGTACGGCGCGGCCGGCTCGTCCGGCGGGCTCGTGGGCGTCGACTGGGGCTCCAGCCCTGCCAACAACATCGACGCCACGTTGCACCTCACCGCCGACACCACGGGCATCAGCGGCGATCTGTCCGCCGCCGACGCGACTGTGCAGATCGGCCCGCTCGACCCGTCCACCACCGCGCTTTCGGCGTCGGTCACCGACGGCACGCTGACGCCGTTCGACGCGTTCGAGCGGCTGACTCCGAAGGATCTGGCCGACTCGCTCGGTGAGCTCGCGCAGTTCCTCACAACCGCGCAGATGACCCACCTGCCGTCGTCGGCGGGATTCGGCAACATCTCGCTGCCGTTCATGAAGGGGACCCTCGCCGACGCGGCGCGGGTCAACGAGGCGATCGCGAGCTTCCTCACCGCGCACGTCGAGCAGATCCCGGTCGACCCGGCCACCGGTTCGAAGACCGTTGGCAAGCCCGACTTCGCATCGATCCAAGATCTGATCGGCAAGCTGAACGCGCAGACTGGGTTGCCCGGAGGCGCCACGATCGCAGTGACCGGCGTCAACTACGACGGCACCGCCGGCCACGAGAAGCTGTCGTTCGACATCTCCGTCCACCGGACCGCCGGCAGCGCCGAAGCGCTCGACCAGCCGGACAAGCCAACCGTCAGCAACGGCACCGGCGTGCAGTACTCGCCGACCTCGGTGACGCTGACCCACGTCGGCGACACGTTCGACCCGACCTTCGTCGGCCGCGCGATCACGGCGGGAGCGTTCACCGCCGCCATCAAGTCGATCTCGAGCGACGGCAAGACGGCCACCCTCGACCCCGCGCCGGTCACCCCGCAAGGCGGCAGTGCGCCCGCGTCGTACTGGAAGGGCGCGACGGACTCGGCTCCCAACCCGGCGAACGGCACGCCGTACTCCGTCGCCGCCGCCGACCCGCAGACCGGCGAGGTGCAAATCGGCGACACGTTGAAGTCCGCGACCGGCTTGGTCAAGGCCAACGCGCAGCTGCCGATCGCGCAGGTCACCCCCAGCTACTCGGTCAACCTGCCGGTCGTGCTCGACCTCTCTCCGCCCACCTCGACGACGCCCACCACGGTGACGAACCCCGACGGGTCGAAGACCGTCGTCAACCAGCTTCCGACGCCGGCGCAGCGAGTCAAGCTGCACACCGGCGGCACCGGCGACAACGCCTTGATCACCCTCGACGTGCCGATCACGAGCGACGTGCACGCCGCCGCGACCGTGGGCTTCCTCGGGGTCAAGCTCGACGGCTCGCTGGCGGAATGCACGATCGGCACCTACAACACGACGTCGCACGGTTGCGACGCGGTCGACGGCACGCACTTGCTCGAGGTGGACCTGCGCGCACCCTCGACGGCGCCGGCGGCGGACAGCGACGGGAACCTCTCGCTGCCCGACTTCTACACCCACCTCGTCGACGCGAGCAGCGGCGACACCAACGGTCAGAGCGGTGCGGCTCCGTCGCCACAGGACGTGCTCGGCGCCCATGTCAACGGCGAGGCACACGCCACGTTGAGCCTTTCCGTGCCGGACGCGCCCTCGTTCTTCTCCAGCCCGCTCACGATCTCGCTGGACATGAACAACGTCACCGATCCGACCAACGTCAACGTGACTGCGCCGGACGCTTCCCAGCTGACCGGTCTCAAGGACTTCGACATCAGCGGCGCGGACCCGAAGGCGCTGTTCGGCGCGCTGCTCGCCGCGCTCGGCGGCCTCGACGGCCTGTCCAGCCAGCTCGGCGGCGGCAGCGGCGCGGTCCACGACGCGCTTGCCACGCCGATCCCGCTGCTCGGCGGCTCGGTGAAGAGCCTCATCGGCGGATCGCTGTCCGGCGGCGACGGCGTCACGTACGGCGACGACGGCACGACCGCGAAGAACGCCACGATCACCGATCCGAAGCAGACGTTCACGTCGGACGACAGCAAGGCGCTCGCTGGCCGTGCGCTCACCGCCGGCACCGCGGGCGGCGTCATCGCGTCGGCGTCCGGCCACGTCATCACGCTCGCCGGGCCTTGGCCGAACGCCGGCGCCGGCAAGCCGACGAACGGTACGACGTACTCGGTCGCGGACGAGCTCAAGGGCGCCGTCGACTACCTGACCGAAAACTCGGCGGACTCGCTGCAAGACGTCGTCGACCTGCTCAACCAGCGGCTCGGCGCGGGCAGCGGAGTCTCGTTCAGCCTCGACCACTCCTCGTCGCCGGCGAAGCTGCACCTGATCGTCGATTGGAAGCGCGCGTACTCGACGACTCAGCCGGTCACGCTCAACCTCGGCTCGTTCAACCTCGCCGGCGCGCAAGCCGGCGGCACGGCGACGCTCGGGGTGAACGGCGAGGTGAAGGCCGATCTCATCCTGCCGCTGTCGGCCGCGGCCATGAGCGACCCGCTCGCCAACCTGAGCATCGATCCCTCGACGTCCGCGGTCTCGGTCAAGGTGAACGCCGACCTCGGCACGACCAGCTTCATCAAGGCCAACGCGGGCCCGCTCGCGATCAGCCTCGGCAAGCCGTACGCCGACCCGAACAACCCACAACCGACCAACCTCGAGGCGAAAGCGGCGCTCGGCGTCGCGCTGGCCGACGCGACGGACAGCGCGCCGGTGTCGTTGTCGACGTACGCCGGCAACCTCGGCGTGCACCTGAACCAGGGCGTCAACCCGGTCTCGTGCACGAACGCGACGTCGTCCGACACGCTCGCGATCTGCGCCGCGCTGCCCGTCTACACCAGCACCGACGGGAGCACCTGGAAGCTCGTCGGCAGCAGCACGACACCCGACGACACCAACAGCATCAAGCTGCGGCTGCCTCAGCAGACCGGTACGAACCTCGCCGCGCAGTTCGACACCAGCGGCACGACCTCGGACGGCAAGGACAAGCTGGCGATACCGGCCGACCTCACCAGCGCGATCGCGTCGTCGTTCCTCGACCTGTCCTCGCTCGACGACGGCTTGCTGGGCTACCTGAAGTTCGCCGAGCAAACGCTGCGGCTGGCCTCCGCCGGCGGGAAGCTGCCGCTCATGGGCGACGACCTGCAGCAAGGGTCGAACTTCCTCGGCAACCTGCAGAACACCATCAACGGCGTCCTCGGCCCGAACGCGTTGCCGAACGGCAAGCTCGGCACGGTCAAGAACGTCAAGGACAAGCTCGGTGAGCTCAGCAGCGCCCTCGACACGGCGAAGCTGCTGCCCAACCACGCCGCGAACTTCTCGTTCGACCTCACCTGCACGGGTGCCGTGCTGCACAAGGTGACGCCGGCGCCGACCGCCGCCGACGACGGCACGAAGATTGCCGCCGACACCGTGCACTACGAATACAAGGTCGTCGCGACCCGTAACGACGGCACCGGCGACACGGTGCCGAGCGACCCGTCCGGGCAGGTCACGAACGTCGCGCCGATCGCTCTCGGCGGCGCCGAGTTCAACGACGTCTCGTGGACGAAGGTCGACTACGCGACCGGTTACAAGATCCTGCGCAGCGACGACGCGCCGGGCGACTCGCTGAGCACGTTCACGCAGGTCGGCAGCGTCAACGGCGGGACCACCCTGACCTTCCGCGACACGACGAAGACCGGTACGGCGTACTCCGCGGTGGGTGCCGAGCCGGCTCTGGCGACCTGCGACGACAGCGAGCCGGCCGGCGACATCTCGGGCATCAACATCACGGTCGACCTCGGGCAGGGCGACCTCAGCGACCCGACCAAGGCCGGTGGCCTGACCGCGAAGGTGCCGCTGAACGTCGGCGTGCCCGGCCTGTCTTTCCACGCGGTCGACGACGGTACGACGGGCAACGACCTCACCGCGTCCGTCGCGTGGGCGCTGCACCTGAAGTTCGGGCTGTCCCGCGACCGGGGCTTCTACGTCGACACCCAGGACCACGACCCGAGCTCAGCGGCCGGCAAGTCCGGGCCGGAGTTCAAGATCGGCGTGGTGGTCGACCTGCCGACCCACGTCACCGCCCAGTTGGCCTTCCTCAACGTCGACATGCGCAAGAACACCACGACGACCGATCCCAAGTTCAAGGACAAGAAGCTCTTCCAGGGCGTCTTCTCCCTCGACCTGAAGAACGGGGCGAGCGCCGCTGACTGCAGCGACAGCTCGTGCACCGCCGACGACAGCAAGTTCCTCGACCTGGCGGGCCTGCAGAACGTCACCAACGTCACCGACTACGTCAAGCCACTGCTCTCCGCCGAGGCCGCGCTCGACTGGAACCTCAAGGCGGACACGACCGTCGGGGCTGCGCTGCCCGGCATCGGCGCGGAGTTCAAGCTGCACTGGATGTGGAGCAGCGACGCGCCGGGCGGGTCGGTCCTTCCCGACGTACTGGAGTTCGACAACGTCACGATCGACCCAGGCCAGTTCATCACCGGAGTGCTCGGACCGATCTTCAAGCAGATCGCCGACGCGATGAAGCCGATCCAGCCGGTCCTCGACACGATCCAGGCGCCGATCCCCGTTCTCTCCGACCTGTCGAAGGCAGTCGGCGGCGACGACGTGACGATCGCTTCGCTGGCCGCGGAGTTCAACACGCTCGCCGGCGGTCCGGACATCCAGCCGTTCATCGACGTCCTCACCCACATCAACGACGTCGTGAAGAAGCTGACGAGCGGTGCCTGCCCGGGCGGGTCGGCCACGTTCTGCATCAACGTCGGCTCGTTCAACCTCAGCCCCGCGGTCGCGACGCGCCAGCAGAACACCCCTGAGCTCGCAACCCAGCCGGGCTTCATCGCGCCGACCAACCAGGGCACGCCGTTCACCGACCTCGCGACTGACTCGAACGACTCGAGCTTCACGAACACCAGCGGCACCGGCGACTCGCAATGCACGGACCCGAACGACGCGAGCTGCACCCACCCCGGGTTCACCTTCCCGGCGCTGCAGAGTCCGACGCAGCTGTTCCAGCTCCTGCTCGGCCATGACGTGACGCTGGCGCAGTTCGACTCCGGTCCGCTCTCCCTCGGCTTCAGCATGACCGAGGAGTTCGGTCCGGTGTACGCGCCGCCGCCGGTCGACATCGTGATCTCCGGCAGCGCCGGCGTGACGCTGCGCGTGATCGCGGGCTTCGACACCTACGGCATTCGCAAGGCGGTCGAGGCCGGCAAGGTGACGCCGGGCATCCTCGACAGCCTGTTCTTCGGTACCACCGACGGGAGTGGCAACCCGGTGCCGGTCCTCTCCTTCACCGGCTCGATCGCCGCCGGCGCCGAGGTCAACGCCGTCATCATCAAGGCCGGAGTCGAGGGAGGCATCTCCCTCACCGTCAACTTCTACTGGAACGACCCGGACAACGACGGCAAGTTCCGGTTCAGCGAGTTCCTCGCGACGGCGTTGAACAACCCGATCTGCCTGTTCAACGTCGGCGGCGAGCTCGACGTGTTCCTCAAGGTCTTCATCACGATCGGGTTCTCGCCGTTCGACGTCTCGTTCGACTTCACCCTCGTGAACGTGAAGCTGTCGACTTCAGCCTCAAACCGGACTGCAACCCACCGCCACCACTGCTCGGCGGCGTCGTCAACAACGACACGCTCTACATCTACGCCGGCGCGCTCGCGACCGACACCGTGCGCGGTGCCCCGTGGGGTGAAAACCTGGGCGACGAGTCGTGGGTCATCCGGCAGAACGGCGACGGCAGCGTCACCGTCAACGGCTTGGGCATCCAGCACACCTTCGGGGTCAACCCGGCCAAGACGATCACCACGGTCGTCTTCGACGGCCGCGGATACACGCACGGCAAGTTCACCGTGCTCTTCCAGGGCGCCGCGAAGAACCAGCCGTTCGACAAGACCGCGATCGTCTTCGGCGGCAACGGCAACGACAACATCCGCACCGGTTCGGGAGCAAGCCGCGTCGACGGTGGTCCCGGCGACGACAACATCACGACCGGTGACCGGCCGGATCCGGCCGCACAGACCGCGGACGCCGCACCCACGGCGTTCGTGGCCGGCGGCCCCGGCAACGACGTCATCACGACCGGCAACGCGCACGACTGGGTGGCCGGCGACGCGTCCTTGACGTACACCCCGGCGAGCCCGTCGGCGGACAAGTACGACACGACGAAGACCGACACCACCGACAACGCCTCCACCGGCGCCGTGTCCCTCAGCGGCACCGTCGGCGCCGTATCCGTGAACCACCCGGCGACCCCGGCGGAGAACGACAGCCTGCCGGACGTCAACCATGACGGCGACGACCTCATCACCGTGGGTTCCGGCGGCTCGGACATCTGGGGCGGCGCCGGCAAGGACAAGATCGGCACCGCGCAGGGCAGCACGTCCGCGACGGTCGGGAAGAACACGATCGTCGGCGGCGGCGGCAGCGACCTGATCGCGAGCGGCTCCGCAGACGACGAGATCTACACCGGCAAGGACAAGACGAAGATCGGGTCGGACGACCAGGGGCCGACCGACACGGATCTCAATGGCGCGACCGCGCTCAACACCGTCGACACCGGCAAGGGAGCCGACACTGTCTACGGCAGCCAGGGCGAGGACGACGTGACCACGCACTCGCTGCCCGGCAAGGGCGCCACGGTCTACGGCGGCGGCGGCACCGACCTCATCGACGGCGCCGACGGCCCGGACGCGCTCTACGGCGGGCCCGGCAACGACACGCTGATCGCGCAGCCAGCCACGGTCGACAAGGTGCACACGCACACCGACCAGCTCGGCAGCGGGGCGTACACCGTCAGCTATCTGACCGACACCAACCCGGCGGTGAGCAAGACGCTGGTCGGCGGCGGCGGCAGCGACCGCATCTACGGCGGCGACGGCCCGAGCACGATCTACGGCGACCACGAGACCTACTACGACGCGGCCAACACGACCAACAAGGGTGCGGACGAGTGCAAGAGCCCCGGTCCCGCGGCCTCCGACGCTCCGCTCGAGCACCCGAACGGCGGGGTCACGCCGGGAAGCGGTGACCCGGGCACGTCGGACCCCGCCCAGACGGACCAGGCCGACCTCATCCTCGGTGGATCCGGCGCCGACACCATCCAGGCCGGCGGCGGCGGCGACATCGTCAACGCCAACGGCGGCAACGACGTGGTCTGCGGCGAGGGTGGCGCCGACGCGATCGACGCCGGCGCGGGCACCGACACGGTGTGGGCCGGATCGGACAAGGACGTCACGTTCGGTGGCCCCGATGCGGACTTCCTCTACGGCAACGGCGGCGACGACACGTCGTACGGCGGTGCCGACAACGACACCCTCGAGGGCAACGACGGCATGGACATCCTCGACGGCGGGGCCGGCAACGACATCGTCGTCGGCGGCACCGAGTACGCCGGCCGGACCGACACCGACTCCAACGGGTCGGGCGGCAAGGCCGTCGGTGACACGCTGTACGGCGACATCGGGCGCGATCTGCTCATCGGCGACAACGGTGTGCCGGCCGTGCAGGACAGTCCTTCGGGGATCCGGGTCGGGACGCCGTACGACCTCGACAACGTTCACCCGACCTACGGCGCCGGTGACCACGTGTACGGGGGCGACAACGAGGACGCCGCGTACGGCGGGCTCGGCGACGATGTCGTCGACGGCGGCAACGCGGACGACTACCTGGAAGGCAACGACGGCGTCGACCACCTCACCGGCGACGCCAACCAGGACGACATCATCGGCGGCAGCTCCGCGGTCAGGTCCGGCACCGGCTTGGCGACGGTCGGGTATCCCGACGACGCCGACGTCATCTCCGGCGGCGACGACCAGGACGTCGTCCTCGGCGACAACGGCGCGATCACTCGGGGTGGGACGGCAAGCGCGTTCACCCAGGGCCGCGGCATGACCGAGCGCGGCGTCACGCCGTACGACTGGAACCCGGCGGACGGCAGCGTCTACGGCGGCGACACCATCACCGGTGACGCGGCGAACGACGTCGTCCTCGGCGAAGGCGGCACGGACGGCATCCACGGCAACGCAGGGGACGACTATCTCGAGGGCAACCAGGGTGCGGACACCGTCTCCGGTGACACCGGCCAGGACGACATCGTCGGTGGCAGCTCGCAGGTCGCCAACGGTGCCAGCCCGACGTCGCTGACGGCGACCGGTGAGCCGGACGCCGGCGACACCCTGCTGTCCGGTGGCGACGACCAGGACGTCGCGGTCGGCGACAACGGGTTCATCCTGCGGACCGCCACGACCGGCGCCACGACCGTCACCGGAACGCTGGAAGACGTGACGAAGGGTCACGCCGGCATGACCCAGCGGCGGATCAACCTGTACGACGTCGGCGCGACGTCGCCCGGCGGCGGCGACGCCATCACCGGCGACGCGGCCGACGACGCGCTGTTCGGTGGCGCGGGTGCGGACACGGTCAACGGCAACGGTGGCGACGACTACGTCGAGGGTGACCAGGGCGGCGACACGCTGCACGGCGACGCCGGCCAGGACGACGTCGTCGGCGGCGGTGCCCTCGTCGCGAGCGGCGGCGCGGACGCGCAGACCGCGGTCGGCGAGCCGGACGCCGGCGACACCATCACCGGTGACGTCGACGGCCAGGCGGTGGGCGACCCTGACGTCGTCCTCGGCGACGACGGCAGCATCCTGCGCATCGGTGCAAGCTCACCGGCGTCGATCAGCAACACCCCGGACGATGCCGTCAAGGGGCACGCCGGCGTGACGGCGCGGCGGATCCGGCTGTACGACGTCATCGACGCCGCGGCGGCTGCCAACTCCGGGCCCGACGACATCGTCGGCCAGGGCGGCGACGACGCCGTGTTCGGCCAGGGCGACAACGACCGGATCAAGGGCGGCGCCGGTGCCGATCACCTCGAAGGCGGCCAGGCGGCCGACTTCGTCGAAGGTGACGCGGGTGACGACGACGTCGTCGGTGGCAGCGCGACGATCCTGTCCGGCAGCGCCGACCAGACCGCGCAGGGCGTCAAGGACATCGGTGACGTGCTCTACGGCGGCGGGGGCGACGACGTCGTCACCGGCGACAACGCAGTCGTCGTACGAGTCGGTCCGGCAACCACCGACGCCAACTACACGACCAAGTTCACCAACCGGCTCACCGTCGGCGGAACCGACGTCGTGACCAAGCGGTGGCTGCGCCGGCTCGACCTGTCCGTGGGATCGGCCGGGCTGCTCGGCGACCCGGCCGGCCGCTACGGCAGCGACCGGATCTCGGGCGGCCAGGGCGTCGACACGCTGTTCGGCCAAGACGGCGGTGACTACATCTCCGGCGGCTCGGACGACGACTACATCGAAGGCGGCGGCGGGGCGGACGTCATCCGCGGTGACCTCACGCTCGACGCGAGCGCGCCGACGAACGTCCTGCCTCCGGCAGCTCCGCCGGCGACGGCCGACTCGACCGTCGCAGAGACCGTCGTACCGGCGCTCGTCGACAACTGGGTCGGCACCGCGGGCAGCGCGGTCGACCTGGAGGGCCCGGCCGGCCTCGCCGGCCAGGACGACGCCATCGGCGGCAGCTCGCTGCAGGGCTTCCGCGACGGCAACGACACGATCGAGGGTGACGACGAAGCGGACTTCGAGCTCGGCGACAACGGCGCGCTCGTTCGTGACTTCGGTGCGCCGGACGGCAACGGCATCCGGCACTACACGGCGTACACGGCGCGCTACCCGCGCGGTGCGGTCCCGGCCAACGCGGCGGTGATCCGGCACAACGACACGACGATCGCGGGCATGACGACGACGCGGTTCTGCGTGACGGCGGGAAGCACGTGCGAGCCGGCCGGTGCCTTCGGTGCCGACACGATGTACGGCGACAACGGCGACGACACCATGTGGGGTCAGGACGGCAACGACACCATGCGCGGCGGCGCCGGCAACGACGACATGTACGGCGAGCTCGGTGACGACTACCTGTACGGCGACTCCGGACAGGACGCGATGCTCGGCGACCGTGGCGGCATCGTCGGCACCTACGTCAACGGCAGCGGTGACCCGGCGTTCGCGTCGCCGTACGCCGTGTCGGTGCAGGCCCCGCCGGCGATCACGTACAACGCCTTCCTCCCGGGAACTCTCGATCGACGCGTCGACCTGCTCCACGACATCAACGGCGCATCGTTCGTCGGTAGCGGCACGAGCAACGTCATGCCGCACGACGGGGTGAACCAGGGTGGCAACGACCACCTGCGGGGTGGTCGCGGGCACGACAACATCCACACCGGCTACGGCGACGACCTCGCCAACGGCGACAGCGGCGGCGACACCGTCTTCGGCGACGACGGCGCGGACGTGCTGTGGGGTGGCAAGGGCTGCGACCCGACGAGCAGCGAGGACTACAACGGCAGCTGCGTCGACCCGTCGACCGACCGTGGCACCAACGACGCCTACGTGGACTACACGTTCGGCGGCAAGGGCGGGACGTCGCAGATCTCGCTGAAGGGTGACGTCGGATCCGACATCCTCGACTGGCAGCCGCGTGGCTCCTACCCGGGCAACTGCACGACCGCTCCGTGGCCGCAGACGCTGTCCAGCGGGACGACGATCGACCCGTGCGACTGGTTCCTCATGACGAGCACGTACAACGACACGGACGGGACGACGGATCCGTCGCACCGGGACAACCAGACGCACCACGGCATCGACTGGATGTACGGCGGTTGGGACCGCGACGTGCTGCAGGCCGACCAGGCGGACGAGGGCCCGAACATCGGCGACCGGCTGCTCGACTGGAACGGGGCCTACAACCTCTACAGCCACTGCAACCCGTCGTACGGCGGCTACAACGACGTCCGCCAGCTCAGCCCGGACGAGCAGACGTTCGTGCAGAAGTGGTCGTACGGCGTCGGCATCGGCCAGCAGCTGAGCGATGTGATGACGGCGGGCACGTCGGCGTACGACGAGGTCGCGATCGTCTACCAAGCGGACATGAAGGCGCACGGGACCGGCCCCGACTACCCGACCACGCCTGGTCACTTCGATTCACCGAACGCCTGCGCCTACTAGCAGGTGAGGTGCTGAGGTCGGCTGACGGACGGTTTCCGGCGGCGTCCATCGAGGACGCCGCCGGAAACCGGTAAGGGTCTCGGTCGCGGTGTCGTTGTCTTGTGTGAGCCGCGCCGGGAGCGCCCGGCCCGGGATGTCATTCCGGCAACTAGGCCCGAGGCGTCGCAGGTTCAAAGAGTGCGGGGGATGGGGCTAGCGGCCGCTCCGCCGGGAGCGCAGACCGCGCTGGATCAGGGCGACCAGCACGAGGACGATGAACGCGACGGCGCCGATCAGGAAGGCCACCCAGACACCCTGACCGAGATCGGCGTAGAAGGCGTTGTGCTTGCCGAGACCGTGGTGGGAGTCGCCCAGCGGGTTGGCGATGGCGAACAGCGCGACTACTACGGCGGCGGTGCTGATCAGCAGCTTGCGGGTGATGACCATCGTGTCCTCCTGGAAGGTTTGGCGGGCGGAGTGCTACGACGGCAAAACTGACACCGGCGGCGCGCGGTGTCGTCCATCGCGACGATGAACGTTGATCCGCTCGCGTCCTCATCAAGCAGGACCCCGAGTGGTACCCAAGGAGGATGTGCCGCCGGCGCTGGCCCCGTATCGTCCGAACGGTGAGCAAGATCGAGCTGCTCGAAGCCGCGACTCGCCGGATCGACCCGCGCGTCGTCGACACGGCCGCCGCCGCGCTGCTCGGCGTGATTGCCGCGGTCAGCGAGATCTCCCGCCCCCACCCATACGTCGCGGTCCCGGCGGCGTTGGTGCTGTCGGCAACTGTTGCGCTCCGACGGGTCACCCCGGTGGTGGCCGTCCTGCTCGCCGGAGCGGCCGCGACCGTGCTGTCTCAGACCGACGCCCACCCGCTCGCGATCGGGCCGGTGATCTTCGTCCTCGACTACTACCTGCTCGGTCGGCGCCCCGGCGGCCGTTGGTCTGCATGGATCGACCTCGTTCTTCTAGTACTTCCGGCGGTAGCGGTCAGCGGAGATCCGAACACGTCGAGTCCTGGCGGCACGCTGGTCCTCGACGTGCTGTTCGTCTGGTCGTTCTTCTTCGCGCTTCCGTACGGCGCCGGCCGCGCCGTACGCAGCCGGACGACATTGAACGCGAAGCTGCGGGTCAACACCGAACGTCTAGAGCAGCAGCAACGCGAACGCGCCCGGCAGGCGGTCGTCGAGGAGCGCACCCGCATCGCGCGGGAGCTGCACGACGTCGTCGCGCACAGTGTGAGCGTCATGGTGATCCAGACCGCGGCTGCACGCGCGGTCGCTCGCCGTGATCCGGCGGCGGCCGCCGCAGCCCTCGGCTCGGTGGAGAGCTGCGGACGCGATGCGTTGGTCGACATGCGGCGGATGGTCGGTGTGCTGCACCGCAGTGACATCGACTTGCTCAGTGGCACGACACCCGGGCTGTCCCAGCTCGGGACGTTAGCCGACCGTGCGCGCGCGTCCGGCTTGCCGGTGCAGGTGACGGTCGAGGGTGAGGCGCGGTCGCTGCCACCAGCACTCGACCTCGTCTCGTTTCGGATCGTGCAGGAGGCGCTCACCAACGCCATCAAGCACGCCGGACCGGCCCGCGCCTTGGTGCGGGTCACGTTCACGGCGGACTGCCTGCAGTTGGAGATCGTCGACACCGGCCGCGGACCGCTGCGGCGACGGCCTCCGGTTGACGTGATCGGTCACGGATTGGTTGGGATGCGCGAACGCCTCTCGCTCTACGGCGGGGAGCTGAGGACCGGCCAGCGCAGTGGCGGCGGCTTCCAGGTCCTGGCCAACATCCCGCTGGCTGAGGTCGCGAGCCCATGACCGACCTGATGACCGCGCTATGGCGTCGCCGGCCGGGTGACGGGTGGTTCGACGCCATCCTGGCCGCCGTGCTGTTCGTCGCTTGCGAGGCCGAGGTCATCACCGACACTGTCGGCGACCGCGGGCATGACCACTGGCCTCTGGTCGCGAACGCAGTCATCGTGGCCGGCGCGACGGTGCCACTCGCCTGGCGGCGGCGGAACCCGCTCGCGTCCCTGGTCGCCGTCATGTCGAGTGTCTCGTTGCTGATCGTTGCCCTGGCCGACGTCAAATCGGTCAACTTCCCGCAGCTCGTGCTGTTCATCGCGCCGTACTCGGTCGCTGCCTACTCGCCCCGCCGGCGCGCTCTGCTCGGCCTCGCCTACACCGGGCTCGTGCTCGTGGTGAGCAACCTGGTCGAGCCGTCCGGGGCGACGTCATGGGTGTTCAGCGTCGCGGCGTGCGTCACCCCGTGGGGCATCGGTCGGATCCTCCGGGCCAGACGCGAGACGGCGGCCGAGCTCAGACACACCGCGGAGATGCTGGCCGCCGAGGAAGGCGGCCGCGAGCTGCTGGCCGTCGCCGAGCAGCGCACGCGCATCGCCCGCGAGCTGCAGACACTGATCGCGCACAGCGTCAGCGCGATGATCGTGCAGACACAAACTGCGCAACGGTTGCTCGACGACCACCCAGACGAAGCGGATGCAGCAATGGCGACGATCGAGGACACCGGCCGTCAGGCTCTCGCCGACATGCGTCGCATCCTCGGGGTACTGCGTCGTTCCGAGGACGAGGCCGACCTCGCCCCGCAGCCTGGCGTCGGCCAGATCCCCGCACTCGTCGAACGGATGCGTAGCGCCCAACGACCGGTCGTGCTGCACGTCGAGGGCGCGCCGGGACCAATGCCAGCCAGCGTCGACCTCGGTGTCTACCGGATCCTCGAGGAAGCGCTTGCCGGTGTCGTCGACCCCGTTGACGTCGTGCTGCGCTTCGGCGCCGATGACATCGAGCTGACTGTCACATCACCTGGTCGCACGCACCTGGAGTGGCCGACGCCGGCGATGCGCGAGCGGGCGGCGCTGTGCCAGGGAATCGCTGCGATCGAAAGCATCGCAGGGCCCGGCGAGCGGCTCGTCGTCCGGCTGCCGCGCGTCTTCGACGAGGCAGTCGCGTGAGCGTCCGAGTCGTCATCGCCGACGACCAGCAACTCGTACGTACCGGCTTCCGGATGATCCTCGAGTCGGAGCCGGACATCGAGGTCGTAGGTGAGGCGACCAACGGGCTCGAGGCGGTGTCGCAAGCCCGAGAGACAAGACCGGACGTCGTACTGATGGACATCCGGATGCCCCAACTCGACGGCATCCAAGCAACTCGGCGCATCGTCGAGAACACCGAGTGCCAGAGCACGCGCGTGCTGATCCTCACGACGTTCGACCTCGACGAATACGTCTTCGAAGCGCTCCGCGCGGGTGCAAGCGGCTTCCTGCTCAAAGACACCCCGGCGCCGCAGCTGACGAGCGCAGTGCGGATGATCGCCGCGGGCGACGCGCTGCTCGGGTCGACGATCACTCGACGGCTGATCGAGGAGTTCCTCGCTGTCCCGCGCGCGCTGCCCCCACCGGCCGGATTCGACGAGCTCACCAGCCGAGAGCTCGACGTTTTCCGTCTCGTGGCGACCGGGATGTCGAATGCCGAGATCGCCGCGCACCTTGTCATCGGCGAGACCACGGTGAAGACGCACGTCACGCGGCTGCTGATGAAGCTCGGCCTACGCGATCGCGTCCAAGCGGTCGTCCTCGCCTACGAGGCCGGCGTCGTCCATCCGGCGAACACTCGACCGCCCGCTGGTCCGAGCCGAGATCGTCAGCGCTGAACCGGTGCACGAACCGATCCGCAGAGACAACGGGTGAGACCGCGATAGCGCGACAGCTCTGCGCCCGACCGGGTAGTCGGGCACCCAGCACGAAAACGGTCATAAACCGGCGCAATCGGCCGGTAATCGGCCGGTAAACGTCATGTACTCGATGACGGATATCTCCCACTTTGATGAGCATGGGCCGGAGCTGCCGGCCGGGGGGACGCGCCAACCCCATCGCTGAGCGCGCCGTGGAGGACTCCGTGAGACGACCTCATCCCGCCATTGCCGGCTTGGTCACCGGTCTGGCCCTGATGCTGCCGGTGGCGCTGCACAGCGCCCTGGCCACCGCAACCGCGGACGCAGACGTCCCGACGATCGACGTACGCAGCAACCCGCCGCTGCTCGTGACCGCGGGCGAGCCGTTCGAGCTGCGGTTCTCGGTGATCTGCGCCGACCCGGCGCAGCCGGGCAGCCCGGACTGCGCGCCGGCAGGAGAGTTGCATGTCCGGCCGACCGGTGCGGTCGACTGGACGACCATCCCGCTCATCGAGGGCGGGCCGAACCGGGACAACAGGCTGTACGCAGTAGTGCCCAGCAGCCTGCTTACGTCCGGGATCACGAGCTACTACGCCGTGCTGCGCGACGCGAGCACGAACGCGACGAAGACGATCCCGGCGGGTGGCGCCACGGCGCCGCAGCAGATCATCACCCTGCCGGCGTCAGCGACGGTGAATGTAGCGCTGCCCGACCGGTACGGCCAGTCGGGCACCATCCGGCCGTTCGACCGGGTCGAGGCGCGCTCGGACTACTCCGTCTGCGGCGGTGTGCCGGCTGATCCGACCTGCGTCGAGGCGACAGCGCCGGAAGGTGGCAACGTCGATGACAGCGTGACCACCGGCGTCGCCGCGATCGACGTCGACGCTGCCGGCAAGGTGTACGTGCTCGACACCGCCGGCCGCGCCGTACTCAGCCCGGGTGCGGTGCCCCGCAAGGTGCCGGTTGACGTACGAAGCTCGACGCCCGACCTCGCCGTCGACGCGACGACCGGTGCCTACTACGTCCTCGAGAGCTCGCCGGTGCCGGACCAGTCGGACACCCCGCTGCTCAAGGCGTTCGACGGCGCGACCGGCGCGCTGCTCCGCAGCGTGCCGACCGCCGAGGGGATCGCGACGTCGCTACACAACAGCCCGGCGGGGCCGGTGGTGCACCAGTTCCCGTCCGACATGTGGAGTCCGGTGTTCGGTACGGCGGGGCTGCCGCTGCCCGCCGAGCAGCAGGCCGCGCTGGAGACGGTCGGTCGCACGACGGCCAACGGCCAAATCGCGCTGAAGGTCACGGACGACTCGGTGCGGGTGGCGTTACTGGCCGGCGGTGCTGTCGTGTCGGCCTGGAACATCACGGACCCGAGCAAGGTGTTCGGCGCGGTGGCGCTGGCCGAGTTGGACGGGCCGGATCTGGTGCTCGTCGTGGAGCAGTGGGACGACTCGAGTGCGCTCTACCGGGTGCTGCGGATCTCCGGCGCGGTCGTCACCAAGGACTTCTACGTGCAGCCACAGGAGCAGGTCGAGGCGGCGGTAGGCGCCCGCTGGCGCTACAACGCCGCGCTTGACCGCGTGTACTACCTGGCCACGTCGCCGGGAGACGGCTTCACCACCGGCCCGTCGATGACCGTCGGCAGCTGGCAACTCTGACCCGGAAGGACATCCCGTGTTGCGTAACAACAAGTTTCTCACCGGCTTCGTCGCGGCCATTGCGGTCACGCTCTCGGCGTCTCCCGCCCACGCAACGACGTGGGTCGACGGCCACTGCACCGGCACCAGCAGCCCCGGCGACGGCGTCGGGGGCAGCGCAATGAGCAGCTGGACCCGCGCCAACGCGCAGTCCTATGCCTACGTCGGCAACAAGGAGGGCTACCAGTGGGGCGGTGGCTGCAACAACGACGACAACGTTGACAACTCGCCCGGCCAGCCCACCGAGCAGGTCGGCACCAAAGGTGAGGGCACGGACTGCTCCGGGCTCGTCTACAAGAGCTGGGCGCTGCCGCACACCAACGTCGACGGCTACACGTACTGGGCGCCGTTGAACTACGAGCACGGCGCGCTCAGCGCTAGCGCCTACAAGGCCGGCACCTGGGGCAGCAGCACGGCAGCGGCGTTCTACAAGCTCCCAAACAAGAGCCGCAGTACGACGGCGAAGATGGACGCGTTCGCCAAGAGCACTCACATCGGGCTGCTCTACACCAACGACGGCACGTCCGACGGCCGCGACTACATCATGGAGTCGTACACCGAGAAGGACGGCACCGACCTGAACATCCGCAACTACCGCACGGACAGCGCCTACAGCGGCGTCCGCCGGGACCAGTGGCAGACCGACGGTTATTGCCACATGTGCGCGTGAACCGTTCCGCGGTCGCGCTCGCTGCCGCTCTGACCGTGCTGGGCCCGCTTCTTCCGGGCCCGGCACGGGCGGACGGTTCGGTGCGATTGCCGATCGCCCCGGCGTTGGCCGGTCCGTTGGCGCCGCTCGACCCGGATGCGATCCAGGTGGTGCCGCAGGTCGACGGCACGTACTCCGCGTCGTACCAGACGGACGTCGGGCCAGGGGGAGTGCCGCCGCTGCCGCAGCTGGGTCTGGATCCGATCGGCGGGCGGGTGTCGACGTTCGCGGGTGGGTCGGCCGATGGTGGTACGCCGACGGGGAGCACGCTGTTCCAGCCGTACGCCGTCGCGGTCGCACCCGACGGCTCGCTGGTGGTGGCGGACACGTACAACAACCGCGTCCGCCGCATCGCCGGCAACGTCGTCACCACGATCGCGGGCACCGGTGACGCCGGCTTCGCCGGCGACGGCGGTCCGGCGACCGCGGCGGCGCTGAACTTCCCGACCATGGTCGCGGTGGACCCGACCGGGGCGGTATTCGTCGCGGACACCTGGAACGACCGGGTGCGGCGCATCGACCCGCTCTCCGGTGTCATCACGACTGTCGTCGGGATCGGTCCGAACGAGGGCACCTCCGCCGCATGTGGGCAGGGCGATGGCGGGGCAGCGGCGCTGGCGCCGGTGTTCGCGCCGGCCGGAGTCGCCGTCCTGCCTGACGGGGACCTGCTGGTCGCGGACATGCGCTGCAACACCTTGCGCCGGATGGACGCGCAGACCGGTGTGCTGACGACGGTCGCCGGCCGTGGTGAGGCTTACGGGACCTACGACGGCGACGGCGGACCGGCAACCACGCACGCGCTACCCGCGCCGATCGGGGTGGCCGTGGACGCGTCCGGCAACGCGATCGTTGCCGATTCCTCACGGCGCATTCGCTACGTCAACTTCTCGACCTCGCCGGTGACCCTGTTCGCGGGGTCGACCACGCCGTTGCAAGTTGCGCCGGGTGAGATCCGCACCATCGCGGGCACCGGGCAGCAGCCCGGTCCGACCGAGCCGGCCAGCCAGCCGTCCCGCTCGGCGCCCATTGCCACGCCCCGCGCGCTCTCCGTCGCCGCGGACGGCGATGTCCTCTTCGCCGAGGACGCGTACCTCGGTGACAGCGATGCCGATCCGAAGAACACCATGCGGGTACGCCGGATCGACTCGAGTACGGGCGACATCACCACCATCGCGGGCAACCGCACCGTGGGCGTCGGCGCCGACGGGGTCGCCGCCACGTCGACCCCGCTCGCCTATCCGGCCGCAGCAGTAGCCGACGCGGCCGGGAACATCCTCGTCGTCGACCGGGGCAACAACCGGCTGCGCCGCGTCGTCAGCAGCACCGGGCTGGTCGAGGCCGCGGCCGGGCAGCTGCTCGGCGACGGGCTGCCCGCCACCCGGGCCACGCTGTCCCACCCGTTCGGCGTCGCGTCGAGCAGCCACGGTGTCTACGTGATGGACAGCGCCAACCGCCGGCTGCGTCGCATCGACCCCTCCGGCACCATCACCACCGTGCTCGGCGGCGGCGGCCGGCCGTGCCTGATGCAAGGCGCGGCTCGCGTCCGCTGCACCGACGGCTCGTCCGGCGACGGCGGCCCCGGCACCGCCGCCCGGCTCAGCGCCAACACCTGGGCCGTGGATGCCTCCGACGACGGCCTCGTCGCCGTCGTCGACGGCGACCGGGTGCGGCTCCTCAACGACACCGACACTGCTGTGACGTTGCGGACGGGCGTCACGCTCGCGGCGCATGCCGTGACGACGATCGCCGGCGGTGGCACCGGTACGGTCCCGTGGGGTGGGGCGGCCGACGCCACGGCCGTCAGGCTGTCCCAGCCGCGCGGAGTCGCGATTACGCCGTGGCAGAGCGTGCTGGTGACCGAGATGTCGACGGGGACGGACCGGATCGACCGGGTCGACCAGATCGACCTGTGGACCGGGCAGATCTACGTGCGAGCCGGGTCGCCGTACACGACCGCGCAGGCGGGCGTCGGGACGTATCGGGATGGAGACATCTACAGCGCGCGCTTCTTCCAGCCGTACGGGCTCGCCGTGACCAGCTACGGGGACATCTACGTCGCCGACGCCGGCAACAACATGATCCGGGACATCGGTGAAGTGAACGTCACCACGGTCGCCGGCAACGGCACGCTCGGCTTTGCCGGCGACGGTGGGCTGGCCGGCGAGGCCGCCCTGGCCGAGCCGTCCGACGTCGACATCGCGCCGGATGGCTCGCTGCTCATCGTCGATGCCGCCAACCTGCGTATCCGCAGGGTCGATCCGACCGGCATCATCCGCACGGTCGCGGGCAGCGGCGAGAGCCTGGTGAACCGCACCTGCACCAGCGCCCGGCCCTGCGCCCACTTCGGTGGCGACGGCGGGCCCGCCTTGGCCGCGCAGCTCAACGTGCCGACGTCGGCAACCTTGCTGAGCACCAGCGTGCTGCTCGTCGCCGACCGCGACAACAACCGCATCCGCGCCGTACCGCTTTCACTGACGGGGTTCCCGCCGCCGGGCTGCTTCCGGGCGGAGCAGGTCGACGGCGGCTATGGGCACTCGCTGGCGCTGCGCGACGACGGCACGGTCTGGGCCTGGGGCGCCAACACCTTTGGCCAGCTGGGCGACGGCACGGGCACCGACCGGCTCGATCCGGTCCAGGTGGTGGGGCTCACGAACATCGTCGCCATCGCCGCGGGCGACTATCACTCGCTCGCGCTGCGGTCGGACGGGACCGTGTGGGCCTGGGGTGACAACTTCTACGGCCAGCTCGGCGACGGGACGCCGACGGGTCGGATCGCGCCGGTGCAGGTGGTCGGACTCACCGGGATCACCGCGATCTCCGCCGGTGTGACCCACTCGCTCGCGGTGCGGTCGGACGGCTCGGTCTGGGCCTGGGGCTGGTACTCCACCGCGAACGACGCGCCCCCATACCCGGACGGCCCGACCCGCCCCACCGCGGTGAAGGTGACCGGGATCACGAACGCGGTCAAGGTCGCTGCCGGCTACCAACACTCCCAGGTGCTGCGGTCCGACGGGACAGTGTGGGCGTGGGGCGCGAACGACTCCGGCCAGCTCGGCGACGGGACCACCTCTGCCGGGCGATGGGCGCCGGCGGCGGTCAGCGGCCTGACCGGTGTCACGTCGATCTCCACCTTCGAGAGCCACATCGTCGCGACCCGGAACGACGGGTCGGTGTGGGCGTGGGGCCGGAACGACCACGGGCAGCTCGGCGACGGCACCACGACCGACCAGCACCTGCCCGTCCATGTGTTCTACGCCGCCGGGCAAGCGGTCGCGGCAGTCGCCGGCTATGACTCCAACGTGTACCTGCGCGCGGACGGCACCGTGTGGGCTTGGGGCAGCGGCGACGAGCCGTGGGTCGACAGACGGGTGCCGGCGCTGGACGCGATTTCCGCGATGGGGGCCGGGTCGGGCCACGCACTCGCTGTCCGCGGGGACGGCACGGTGTGGGCCTGGGGCCGCAACGACCAGGGCCAGCTCGGCGATGGGACGACAACCGATCGCACCGGGCGAGTCGGAGTCGGCGCCTGCGAGTGACTTACCGAGTAGTCGCAGGGCCACCGACTCGACGGACGGTGGTCGAGGTAGCCGTGTCTCGAAGTGCGGCTTGCGACCAGTCCATCGCGCTCGAACGAGCGGACACGCTCAGTAGTACTCGCGTATGTAGCTGAGCGCACGCTCATACACGTCGTTGTCGCGAATCTTGAACTTGATGTAAAGCGTCTTGCGGAGCGCCTGCTGGACGAGCCGATCTCCGTCGCGCGTGCTCTGCCAGCCGTCGAAACGAACAGTGCGGACCACGTCGTCGACCTCGTTGACGACGTTCTCGACGATGATCGGCGTGTCTTTACCCTTGAGCGATTCGAAAAGCTCCGTCAGAGCTGCTCGCCCGCGTTCCTCGCGGGGTATCTCCGCGGCGGCCTTCTCCGCAGCGACCGTGTCCCGGGCGAGCTCGAAGAGCTCTTTGAGGAAGTCGAGACTCGCCTGCTGCGCGTGTGCGTACTTCTCGCGCAGCGCGTTGAGCCGGACGCCGAGGGCGACGAACGCCGGGTTACCCACGTGCTTGGCGATGCGCGCGGTGATCCATTTCTCGACCTCGACCGGGTCGATGTCATTCTTCTTGCCGGTCATCAGGTCCTCGATGACCTGGACGTCGAGGACGATGGTCTCCAAGTCGGTCCGCGGCACTTCGACGGTGACGTGCTCGTTGATAAGCTCCAAAGTCTTGGCGCCAAGCGCATGCCAGACGAGACGGCCGGAGATGTCGGCCGGGCGGACGGACTCGTAGACGTCGGTGAGCCACCGATAGTCGGCCTCGTAAGTGCCGAGCATCGGGTCCGGGCTGATGGTCTCCCATAGCTGGGCGACGATGCTGTACGCCGCGGCGAACGCGTCCTTAGCCTCGTCGGAGGCGATCGCCGTCTGGGCCTGGATCAGGCCCTCGTAGCCGCCGACGGTTCGATCGACGCCCGGGAAGAACGTGAGTGCGGCTTCGATTGCAGGCGCGAGCTGTTCGCGGAGTACGGCGATGTTGCTGATGACCTGTTGCACCGATCTGTCGTCGAACTCCAGGGCCTTCGCGACGTCGTCGAAGATGCCGAGGTAGTCGACGATCAGTCCGTGCGTCTTGACCGGCGGGAACACCCGGTTGGTTCGCGTGATCGCCTGGAGCAGGTTGTGCTCCTTCAGCGGCTTGTCGAGGTACTGCGCGTAGAGGATCGGCGCGTCGAAACCGGTCAGCAGCTTCGCGGTCACGACGATGATCTTGAGCGGATCGGCTGGGTCATTGAACCGGGCCGTGATCCGCTCGAGCTCCTCGCGGTCCGGGGTGTACTTCTCCCGCCATTCCTGTGGATCGCGCGCGTCGCGGCTCATCACCACCGTTGACGCGTCCGGGCCGAGCAGCCGGTCGAATTCGGCCTTGTACGCGACACAGGTGGGCCGGTCGTAGACGACGACTTGCGCCTTCAGGCCCTGCGGCTCGACCTTGGAGCGGAAGTGTTCGACGATGTCGGCCGCGATCTTGCGTACCCGCTCGGGTGCCTTGATCAACGATTCCAACGATGCCGCGTTCGTGGACAGTGCGGTCTTGTCGCCCTCGGTTAGCTGGTAGCGCTCAGCCAACTCGTCGAAGGCGGCATTGATGGCGGCCTCGTCGAGATGGATCTCGGAGAGTCGAGGCTCGAAGTGCAGCGGCAACGTCGCGCCGTCGCGGATGGAGTCCTGGAAGCTGTAGCGCGACAGGTAGCCGCCCTCGTCTTCGTCGGATCCGAACCACATGAAGGTGTTGCGATCGCGCCGGTTGATCGGCGTACCGGTGAGGCCGAAGAGGAACGCGTTGGGCAGCGCGGCACGCATCTTGCGGCCGTAGTCGCCTTCTTGCGTTCGATGTGCCTCGTCGACCATCACGATGATGTTGCTGCGGTCGTCGAGTACGCCGGATGCTTCGCCGAACTTGTGCACCGTCGTAATGATGATCTTGCGGGCACCGCCGGCGAGAAGGTCTTGAAGCTCCTTGCGGCTGTCGGTCGATACCAGGTTGGGGACGTCAGATGCGTGGAACGTAGCGGTGATCTGCGTGTCGAGGTCGATGCGGTCGACGACGATCAGCACCGTCGGATTCGTGAGGCCGGCCGTCGCGCGCAACTTCTGTGCGGTGAACACCATCAGCAACGACTTGCCCGAGCCTTGGAAGTGCCAGATCAGCCCCTGCTTGATCCGGCCGTGCAGCACCCGCTCGACGACGAGGTTGGACGCCTGAAACTGCTGGAACCGCGCGATGATCTTGATCTTGCGATGCTTGTTGTCGGTGGCGAACACGGTGAAGAACCGTAGGAAGTCCAGCAAAGCGGCTGGCGAGAGCACGCCCTCGACAGCCTCTTTCACGGCGGTCAGACCGATCGGGACGGCTGCGGAGCCGTCGGCCTCGTCGCGCCACGGTCCCCACAGCTCGACCGGCATGCCCACGGAGCCGTACCGGAAGTCCTTTCCCTCGGTGGCGAAGTTGAGGACGTTCGGCACGAAGAACGACGGGACGTTGACCTCGTAGTCCTCATTGATTTGGGCAGCCGCGTCGATCCAGGTGTACGCCGGGCGGACCGGCGACTTCGCTTCGCCGACGACGAGCGGGATCCCGTTGCACCAGAGGACGAGATCGAATCGGCGCTCCACCCGGCCGATGCCGTACGTGACCTCCGTCGAGACGATCCATTGGTTGGCACTCGGGTCCGCGCCGTTCTCGAAGTCGATGAGGCGGATGGTGACGTGCTCTCCGGACGGACCGAACGGCATCGACTTCTGCCCGGTCAGCCACGCCGCGAATTCCTCGTTGGCGACGACCGGGTTCGGCGTGCTGCGCGCCGAGATCAGGATCGCGCGAAGCTGGTAGATCACTTCGTCGGCGAGTCGCGGGTCGTCTTCGATGACCTTGTTCAATCGGATCAGCGCTGCCTTGACCGGCCCCTCCAACAGGACCTCGTCGGTACGGCGCGGTAGCTCGCTGCCCGGAATGAATGGGATGTCGTCCGACCGAACGAGATCCCGCACGAAATCGCGCACAGAGTTGGCCTCGTTGAAGATCATTCGCCGGCTCCGAAGAAGTGTCCGGACAGCGAAGAGCGGAGAGCGTCTAGCGTAGACATCTCGCAGCGTACGGACTCGATCGTTGCTGCGTACTTATCGGCTACGTCAACGATGGCTTCTCGTCCAGCGCGGTCTAGAGGCCATGGGATCTCAAGCTGATTGAGCCACCCGACCGCGAGATTGCCGAGGCCGGTCGTGCCCGACGCAGCCTCACTCATCCTTTTCTGCATCTCGGGTTGCCTAAGGGCCCAATAGATGTAGTTGCGGTCCGCAGCGTCGTTGACCTTCATCAAGAACTGGAACGCCGAAACCGCGTAGCCATTCGCCTCGGGCGGCGGAAGGTAAATGTTTCCGATTCGATCCCGGTTTCCGTTCGTGCGGATGAGTATCAGGCTTGACGGATCCACTGTCTCGGTGGTGGGTCCCAATCCGCTCACGAATCCCACGTCGGACAGGTCAATGGTGCCGTCGGGTTTTGTGTTCGGAATGCCGAGGATCGGTGTAGACCCTTTCTGTGGTGTTCGTGAAACGTTGGCGGCCGCGAAAGAGGGCCCGGAACGCGTAACTGCGAGCTCGCCGAGCCGCCGCGACGTGTTCGTAGACGCGAAGCGCCGGCTTGTGGTACGCCCTAACGTCCGGCGCAACGCCAGAGCACCTAGTTCGAGGCGGCGTCGATGACGCTCGATTGCCCAGAGGAGGCCAGCGATTCGTTGTTGCTCGTCAACGGGCGGGAGGTCGAACTCGAAGGTGGCCAAGTCTCGCCAGTTCGTGCGGGGTGAGAGCGAGCCTGCTGAGGTGTCGAGCGCGTGGTCGAAGAATTCGTTGGACTGGACAAGGAACGGTAGGAACTCCGGGAGCAGCTGCGACTCTTCGGCTTCGAATGTGTAGATGTCGCCCGAACAGACGGCATCGAAGTCTGCGTACGCAACCTTGCGTTGATATGCCCGCCGTTTTCCGAACAGCGTCTGGCCTGGCTTTACTCGACGCGTGAAAGTAGTGCCGTCGTCCGTCGACCCCCATCGGCCTACCTTGAGCTCGCCCGGATCCATGTGCTCCAGGCCGATGACACGGTCGATGCCAGCCGTCCGCGCGTCCCGGACCGTCTCGTTGCGATTTCGTACGACGTCGCCGAAAGCAACGCGCTTCCAAATCGACTTGTCCAGGTCAAGGCTCACGACGAGACCTCAGCTCGAAGAAGCGCGAGCACGTCCGCGACGGCCTCATCAGAAGCGGCCGCAGCAGCTCGCCACTCTGCAACCGCATCACCAATGTCGATCTGATCGGCGGCTTCGGCCACCCTCGCGCCCGCCACGTACAACGGGATCGCGAGGCTGAAGCTCTTCGTGGCGATGTTGTCAACCGTCGCGACAGCCGCGAACCCGGGCTCATCCGCGTAGCTCTCGTACGCGGCGAGGATCTTCTGCTGATGATGGTCGCGCAGGAACGACTGGGCTTGTTCGCGAGCGACTTCGTTGATGGCGTTGATGAAAAGAATCTTGCCGCGGCGACCCGCCGGCTTCGTCGCGCGCAGCACGACGATGACCGCTTCCATCGGTGAGTTGTAGAACAGTCCGGCCCCCAGCCCGATGACCGCTTCGAGCAGATCGGACTTGATCAACGCCTCCCGTAGCTCGGCCTCCTCGCGACGGAACAGGACGCCGTGCGGGAACAGGATCGCCGCCCTCCCGGTCTTCGGGTCCAAGCTGTGTGCGATGTGCTGAAAGAACGCGTAGTCGGCACGCCCTTGCGGCGGGAGGCCCCAGGTGTTCCGGCCGTACGAGTCCTTCGCGAACGCGGCTCGATTCCACGCCTTGATCGAGTACGGCGGATTGGCGAGAACGACGTCGAAGGTTCGCAACCTGCCATGGCGGTCGAGGAACGCGGGCCGGGCGAGCGTGTCGCCGTGAGCGATGTGACCGTCGGCGATGCCGTGCAGAAACAGGTTCATCCGCGCGATCGCCGACGTTCCGTAGTTGAGCTCCTGGCCGTACAGCTTGAGATTGCGCCACTCCTTGCCTTGCCGGCGCAGCTCGGCCGCCGCCGAGATGAGCATGCCCCCGGTGCCGCAGGTCGGGTCGTACACCGATTCGCCGGGCTCGGGTTTCAGCATCATGGTCATCAGGTGCACCAGGGTGCGGTTGGTGTAGAACTCCTGCGCGGTGTGGCCCGAATCGTCGGCGAACTTCTTGATCAGGAACTCGTAGCCCTGGCCGAGCTCGTCCTCCGGCAGGTTCGCGACCGACAGCGTCTTGGTCGAAAAGTGCTCGATCAGGTCGTTGAGCGTCTCGTCGGGCAGCAGGTCTTTGTTGCCCCAGTCGCCTTCGCCGAACACGCCGGGCAACGTGTCGGGATTGGCCGACTCGATCGCCCGCATTGCGGCGAGGATTGCCGAGCCGACGTTGGTCGTCGTCTTGCGAACGTCGTCCCAGTGGGCGCCGTCTGGGATGGCGAATCGGTGATTCTCGGGGAGGTCGGCGAGCTTCTCGTCACCGTAGACGCTCAAAGCCGCGGCGTGCTCTTCGTCGTACACGTCGGACAGGCGCTTGAGGAAGACGAGCGGGAAGATGAATTGCTTGTAATCCCCGGCGTCGATGAGGCCGCGGAGCAGGACCGCGGCTCCCCAGAGGTAGGACTCCAGCTCGCGCTGCGTGATGTGCTTGCCGGTCATGCCGACAGGCCCCACTTGGCGAGCTCGGCCTCGAGTGCGGCGCGCGTCGCGCGCGCTTCGATGTGAGCAGTCTCGAGCTCGGCGAGTGCTTGCTCCAACGTCACCGTCGCACCGGAGTCGGCCGGTTGGACGTACAGGGGGATGTTGAGGTTGTAACCGTTGGCGGCAATCTCGGTGAGCGGGACGACCGCCGCAAGTCCCGGCTCGTCGGCGAACCGCGTGTAGGCCTGCAACAGCGCGTCGGCGTGCTCGGGTTCGAGCGTGTTCTGGCTGCGTCCCCGCTTGAACAGCGTCTCGCCGTTGACGAAAAGCACCTTGCCAGCGCGCTCGCTCGCCTTCTGCCGGCGCAGGATCATCACCGAAGCCGCCAGGCCGGCGCCGTAAAACAGATTGGGTGCCAGCCCGACGACGGCTTCGACCAGATCGGCCTTGAGGATGTGCTCGCGAATCCGCGCCTCCGCGCCCTGCCGGAACAGCGCTCCTTGCGGCAGGACGACGGCAACGCGCCCCGTCGACGGCGCCGCCGAGGTGACCATGTGCTGAACCCACGCCCAGTCGGCATAACCCTTCGGCGGGACGCCGCCGAGATTGTTGCGACCCCAGCGATCGGTCGCCCATGCGACGTCGCCCCAGTTCTTCAGCGAGAACGGCGGGTTGGCGATCACGCAATCGAACCGCGCGAGCCGCGAGCCGTCGAAGTACGCCGGCGAACGCAACGTGTCGTCGCGCACGACGCTGAAGTCTTCGACGCCGTGCAGCAGCAGGTTCATCCGCGCGATGCCGGACGTCGCGAGCACCTTCTCCTGGCCGAAGAGCTTGCCCCACAACGTCCGCGGGTTGCCACCTCTGGCTTTGACGTGTTCGATGACTTCGATCAGCATGCCGCCCGTACCGCAGGCCGGGTCGTAGACCATCTCGCCCTCTTTCGGGTCGAGGATGTTGACCATCAGGGCGACCACGGAGCGAGGGGTGTAGTACTCGCCGGCTTTCTTGTTCGACTGGTCGGCGAATCGCTTGATGAGGTACTCGTAGGCCTGTCCGAACACGTCCGGCGGCACCGACGCGTTCGACAGATCCCTGGTCGAGAAATGCTCGATCAGATCGAGCAGCTTCGCGTCGGAAAGCTTGTCCTTATTAGTCCATGCCGCGTTGCCGAAGATGCCGTACAGCACGTCAGCGTTGGCCTTCTCGATCGTCCGGAACGCGGTGACCAGGGCCTGACCGACGTTCTCGGTGCGCGTGCGAACGTCGTCCCACAGGCTGCCGGCGGGAATGGTGAACCGGTGCACCTCCGCGAACGACGCGTACTCGTGATCTCCGCCGGAATCCTGGAGCGCTTGGGCGTATTCCTCCGCGTAGACATCGCTGATCCTCTTGAAGAACATCAGCGGGAAGATGTAGGCCTTGAAGTCGGCCTGGTCGATGCTGCCGCGTAGAAGGTCGGCCGCCTTCGCAAGGTACTGCTCCAACTCGGCCAGGGTGATCCGGTCCGTGCTCACGTGACTCCCTCGTGGTCCCTGGGACAATTCTGCTTTGTCGCGCCGACGAATTCTTGACCCGGTCTCGCTCGGCGGATTGCAGGCGCCGGAACCGTGCGCCCGGAGTTCTTTCGCAGGTGGCGGAGTGGGGCCGGAGCCGATGTCCGCTGCGATTGACCGGCAATCGGTAGAGACGAAATCATCGAGTCGTTATGTGGAATCCATTGGCGCGACGCAGGAAGCGCCGCGAAGAGGCGGACCGCCGCGCGGCGGACCGCCTCGAGAACATGCGCTTGCGGACGGCGCGCACGCCTGGCGCGACGCTGGTGCAAGTAGTCGGGGTGCGCCAGTGGGCACGCCGTGGCACGGAGGCTGATGTCTATGACATGTGCGCGAATGCCTACCGCGGAGCATGGTTCTGGTGGGCGCGAGTGGAGCCAGGTCAAATTCTGTCGGTAGCGGGCGGCACTGGATATGGCCCGATGCGCAATGAGTACCCAGTGCTCTACGTGCCGAAGTATGGCATCTACGAAATGCTGCCAGCAGCCGACGCCAACCGCGCGATTCGTTACATCAGCGATCGGGCGGCCACGACGCGTTAGGCGGACCGCTACGGCACGCCCGGGGCCAAGAAAGCTGCAAACCGGCGAGTCCACGCACGGTGACAGCTCTCGCCGTAGCCGGGGCCCGGATAGGTCCGGTGACTACGACCGATCACGCGGCGTTCGTGCTGGAGGCCATACTGACTATCGCCGCCTGACCCTCGACCGTTTGTGGCAGGGCATCGCGCCCGACAGCCGGGCGAATCGAGGGACTAGACTGAGCGTCAGTTGAGACGTCCGCCGTGGGTTCCGGCGACATCTGCAGCGACGATCGTGGTCAGGTCTGACTCGGTCTGCACGTACGCGATCTGAGGATCGCCAGAGGGACGCCTCGGCTCGCATCCGGTCGCGCCGATGCGCCGCCGATGGCGAGTGCCGTTCGGCGCTGTCGATCGATGAGGAGAGAGATTGCCCCCGCATTCCCGCCGCCGCACGCGCGGTGGCGTCCCGTTGCCGCCGCGGCAGGACGAGGACGCTCAGACTCCGAAGGTACGGGCCCGTCCGGCGCAGCAGGGGAGCGAGTCACGCCGCGAGGCGTCACGTCCGCGGCGTACGTCGCAGCAGCGCCAGGATCAGGGACCGCTCGCGGTCCTCGCGATGGCAGCGGCGGGCATCGAACGGAATCGGGTGACCCCGGACGTGCGAGCGAAGTTTCAGGCGGTCGCGCTGCTGTTGCGTGAACAGCGAGCCGAGGCGACGACGGCTCCGATGAGCCCGGCCCAACGCGCGACGCAGCAGAGACGGATCGAGGGCATCGCCGCGAACCTCGCGCGTATTGCCGCCGGCGACACGTCGCTATTCGGGTTGTTGGCCGACGGCGCGCCGATGCTGCCCGGGACGGCGGCGGCCGTGCGCGAACTCCGACGCCGAGCGGGCCTCGCCATCGAGCCCGAGCCGTCGGCCGGACCGCCTTCTGCCGACGACGCACCGGTCGCGGGCCAACGCCAGGTCGTCCCGCAGTCGGCGATCTCTCGGGCTCTCGCCAACCCGTTCCTCGCCCCGGATCACTCGGCGGCGGCGCCACCGCGGCCGCGGCCGCGGCTGCTCGCCGACTGGGAGCTGATCGGTCCGTTGCTGCGCGCGTTCGAGCAGTCCACTGCCGACGCTCGATCCTGCATGACCCTCCCGCGGCCGTCGCATGCCCATGTCGCGGCTGGCCTCGACTTGATGGCGCACCAGGCGCAGGTCGTGAGCAAGGCGAAGGACGGGCACCGCACGTTCCTGCTCGCGGACGAGCCGGGTCTGGGGAAGACGGCCGAGGCGCTGCTCGCGGCGCAAGCCGCCGATGCGTACCCGCTGCTCGTCGTCGTACCGAACGTCGTCAAGACGAGTTGGGCCCGCGAGGCCGCGATGTGGACCCCGCGGCACGCGCCGACCGTTGTCCACGGGGACGGCGAGACGCTCGACGCTTTCTCCGACATCGTCGTCGTGAACTACGACATCCTCGACCGGCACGTGGGCTGGCTCGGCAGCTTCGGGTTCCGCGGCATGATCATCGACGAGGCGCACTTCATCAAGAACAAGTCGTCCCAGCGCTCGAAGAAGGTGCTTGCGCTTTCTCGTCAGATCCGCCAGCGCACGGTGCGCCCGTTGCTGATGGCGCTCACTGGGACGCCGTTGATCAACGACATCGAGGACTTCCTGGCCATTTGGGAGTTCCTCGGTTGGATCGACGGCTCCGAAGTCGGCACCGATCTGTTGCATGCGCTCGAAGCGAATGGCATGACGCCGATCGATCCCGGCTTCTACCCGGCCGCGCGGCAGACGGTGATCGAGATGGGCGTAGTCCGCCGGCGAAAGGTGGATGTCGCCAAGGACATCCCGGCGCGGCGGGTAGCCGACGTCCCAGTGGAGCTCGAAGGTACGGCGGGTGCGTCCGTGCGCGCGGCCGAACAAAAGCTCGCCCAACGACTCGTCAAGCGCTACCGCAGTGCTCTGGCCGCGCGCGGAGACGCAGACGAGACCGGCGGCATCGACGAATCGCTCGTCCGTCAAGTCTGCGCGCGCGAACTGCGCGAGTCCAACGACGACAGCGGCGGAGAGAACGTCTTCTCGATGATGCGGCGTATCGGCCGCGCAAAGGCGGAGCTCGCTGCCGACTACACGGCGCAGCTTTCCCGCAGCGCCGGCAAGGTGGTGTTCTTTGCCAAGCACATCGACGTGATGGATGCGGCCGAGCGGCTGTTCGAGAAGCGGGGCATCGGCCATACCTCGATCCGCGGTGACCAGACGACGCGGGTGCGGCAGGCCAACATCGACGCGTTCGTCAACGACGACGACGTGCACGTGATCGTCTGCTCGCTCACTGCCGCGGGGGTCGGCATCAACCTTCAGGTCTCGTCCAACGTCGTTCTCGCCGAGCTTTCGTGGACCGCGGCCGAGCAGACGCAGGCGATCGATCGGGTGCACCGGATCGGTCAGGATCAACCGGTGACGGCATGGCGTGTCATCGCCGCGCAGACCATCGACGCTCGCGTTGCTGAGCTGATCAGCAAGAAGGAGCACCTCGCCGCCCGGGCACTCGACGGCTCCGATGTCGAGGCCGCGGCCACGGACCTCCAGCTGGAGACGCTCGTCAGCCTTTTGACGGATGCGCTGAAGGTCCGCTGAGCGGCGGGACTATCGCGGAACTATCCGGGTCACGGCGCGCTAGGAGGAGCCGGCTTACGAAGATGCCGCGTACCCTTCCCCCCGATCCACCGCTCGCAGATCTCGCGCTAAGCATCGAACTGGCGCGCGGCGCGTCGCTCGTCGGTGTTTGCTCACCAACTGCTCACCAACGATCCTGGACGGCGCTGGTCAGGAGAAGATGGTCGAGCTGGTGTCCGGAGCCGTCTGCTACTGAAAGCGCAGGTCGCGGCCCCTTTGGGAACCGCGACCCGTCGCCTGAAAGTGGTAGCGGGGGCCTGATGCACATGTTAGCTACGACCGGCGACGCCGCGTGTTCGATCGACGCGGTGCTCAATCTCGAAGCGGATTCGCGTCTCTCTCGCGGTAATGGGCGATGCCCTCAATGCGCGGTTCGGCCGTTCAGCCGATTACCGGCGCGACTGACTCTGCGCCCTCGTCGGGCGACGTGAAGTACGCCTGCAGGATCCGGTGCACGAGATCGATTCTCTCGTCGTATCGGCTGAGTGCGACTCGGTCAGTAGTTGCAAGACACCAGAGCAGACAGGCCCATGGGCGTGAACGCGGAGGTTGTGCCAGGCCTGACGAACAGGGAGCGCAACGAAACTAGGACGCGCGAACCGTGAACATGTTCATCCTGTTGGCACTTCGGTTATCGCGGACGTCTCGAACGGTCCACTCGCCGAGCCGCGTCTGCAGTACTGGGGTGAATGTGGCCGATCGACACCTCGACTTGTCGAAGGATGTGGCCGACGTGGTTCACGGTGCCGCCGACATGGGTTACCTATCTGCTACGGAAAAGTGCGGCCGCACTTAGTCTTGTAAAAGTGCGGCCGCACTTTTACCCTGCTGGCATGGCTGTCTCCGACTACCGCGAGATCGATCCGGCGAGTGCCGTGACGGCCAGAGTCGTCTGCGGGGACGCGTTCACGCTGATTGACGAAGTGGAGGACGACAGCGTCGACCTACTCCTGACCAGCCCGCCGTACTGGGGGCTTCGGGAGTACGGTCTCCCGCACAACGACGACGTGCTGGAAACCTGGCAAGCGCAAGGATTGGCAACTAGCCGTATCCCGCCATATGACTGGTACCAGCGGTCAGGCGGCGCCCTGGGCCGCGAGCCCTATCCGGACTGGTATGTGGCGCATCTGGTGGAGTTTTTCATGCGCGCCAAGCGCGCTCTGCGAACGACCGGAAGCATTTGGGTCAATCTGGGTGATACCTACTTCGCCCGATGGAGCAGTATTCGTGATGCTGGCCGCCAAGGCCTCCTCGACGACCGCCGGCGCCGTCGGACTCCCTCCGGCGGATACCTACACGACAAGCAGCTCCTCATGATCCCGGCACGCTTCGCCATCGCCATGCAGGATGCTGGCTGGATCCTGCGCAACGACGTCATTTGGGCCAAGCCCACAGTAATGCCTAGGCCTGAGAACGACCGGCTGAGGCTCTCTCATGAGCACTGGTTCCACTTTGTGCAGCGCAGCCGAGTCGGCCGGCCCCGCTATTACTACGACCGGTCCGCGGCCGAACCCGACGGCATCGACGTCTTGCACGTCCCCACCCGCGCGGGTCGCGACGGGCACAGCGCCACCTTCCCGCCAGACCTTGTGAGGCCGCGTATCGCATCCAGTTCTCCTGCAGGGGGGCTGGTGCTAGATCCGTTCTGTGGCTCCGCCACGACGCTTCTCGAAGCCATCGACCTGGGGCGTAGTGCGCTCGGTTTCGAACACTCACCGTCCTTCGCCGGCGCAGCCGCCACCGCGGTTCGAAGACGACTGCAGCGAGGCCACTGACCAACGGCGGGCTCGACAAGAACGCTGCCAACGGAGACCCACGGCGGCCAAGCCGACCGGCGTCGATTCTGGAACGGGTCCGGGACCCCCTCTGGCACGACCTACCGACAAGAGCCAAGATGTGCCCGTGACCGACCTTTCGCCCCAGCGCGCGTCCGAACCGGGGGCTTCGAGCGACGCGGCCCACATTGCGGCCGTCCTCAGTGCGGCCCAGCGCGGTCCTCACGACCCCGACGCCGACCTGAGTTTGATGCTGGGTGAGCTTGCTCTCGCCCGCACCTACGAACTGGACACTCAAGCGGCAGACGAGCGATCGAACGAGCCACAGCAACCCGACGACGAAGCGCTGCTGGACCACTTTCTAACCACGCTGGCTCGTGATGCTCGTACGGATTGACGTCGGCCCGGGCGGTCCACTCGGCCCCCTGGCCATACTCCCCGAGCTCCCCGACGCCCGCCTGGCGATGATCGAGGGCTTGAACGGGGTCGGGAAGTCGCTCGCTGTCCGGCTGCTTCTCGCATGTACTGGCGTGAACCCTTATCCCCGGGCGTCGGCGTCATGGTTCAGCCTGTGCGAAGGACTTGGGCCGTTCACCCTCACCATCACAAACCTACGTGGCGCCCAACAGATCCGCTGGGTCGCTGACAGCCGCGACTGGCTTGCGCTCGGCTCTGACGACCCGCCGACCTTCCATGAGCTGAGCATCGACGGCCGCGCCGCGGACCTTCCCGCGGTGCGGCAACTCCTCGCCGTCTACCGCATCGCCGGTGACGAGGGCATCCTCGACACCTTGGCCAATCAAGCTAGCGACGAAGCCGAGCGTGTCAACCGATGGGCCCGCGGCGTCGCTGGCCCGACGAGTGGACCACTCGTCACCCTCGAAGCAGCGGTACATGACGCTCTGACAGCGCTCGGCGAGGTCACCACGGCCACCTATGCCCAGCTGCAGCGAGACCTCGTCGACGCCCAGACCAGCCTAGACACATCGAGCAGCAGGGCGAACGAGCTCCGAACTCGAAGCGACGCGCTCCGCGAGGCTAGCGAAATCGCTTCTCGGCTCGCGACCCTTCGCCAGCGAACACCCGGCCTCGCCGCGCGCCTCACCCAGCTCGACCGAGACCTTGCTGAGGCCCGACGCAGCAGCGCCGACGCGGCCGAACGGGTTGCTCGTTTGGCAGGCAAGGTGGCCGGAGCTGCCAAGTTCACTAGGGAACTCAACCTCGCCCGCAGGAACTTGGAGCGGCACCGCAAGAGACTCAGCGACGAGACGCTACGCGGCTCGGCCGCGGCCGCGCCGCTGAATATCGAGGCCCGCGCTGACGTCGTGACTAGCCGCCGCGACGAACTGAACGAGCAATTGAGCGCATTGCTGGCGGAGCAACTCACGCTCGACACCGCACCGGTGATGCGCGGCGTGCTCGAAACGCTGGTCGGCCACCTCACCATGGCCGAAGGCCGCGGCCTGTCTGACCAGGTCGCCGTCGAGGACGCGGAGACCGGCCTGGCACTCACCGTCCGCCAGACCCGGGTCGGCATGCAGACCCGCCGCGGAATTCTCGAAGGACAACCGCCGCCGCCCGAAGCCGAACGGCTCGGTCGCGAGATCCACCGCGTCCGCCGCGACCTCGCCCGGGTAGACGAGCTACTGACCATCCTGGGCAATGTCGGGCGCTACCGACAACTCGTCGACCGAGCCGAGCAGCGCCTCGACATCGCACTTGCCAACACCGACCCGAAGGCCGCAGCGCAACTGCACGCCCTAGAGGAGCAGCGACGCCGGAGCGAGGAGCAGGTCCTGACCCTTGCCGCCGAGCGGGCCGCTTTGGTCCAACAGCTGGGCGGCGATACCGACAGCAGCGTCGAGGCCCTCACTGGCCAGCTCAACCAACAGCTCGCCGCCCTCGATCTGACCGACACCGCGCAACTCGCGGACATGAGTGGCCAAGCGCAGCGCGACACCAGCGACGCCGAGTACGCCGTGGCCAACGCCCGCGAAAACGTCACTCGCATTCGCCGGGACCTGGCCCGCGCGGACGCAGACGTTCAACGCGCCCTCAGCGCCGTGCGGACCAGCCCCCGGTTGGGCTGGCTGCGCGACGGAAACGCCCTCACCGCCGCGCCCGCTACTACCACCACGCAGGCGCTACAGGTCCTCGATCCACTGCGCGAAGTCGCGACGCAGGTGCAGGATCGCCTCGCGGGGCACCGAGCGCAGCTCGGCGCCGTCGTGCAGGCGTTGCGCGGCATCGCCAGCCAACTCCGTGGCGAGGACCTGCGCGCGGACACCTATGTGCGGGAACTGCAGACGTGGTTCGGTGCGCAGTACAGCGAATGGTTCAGTAACCCTACGATCCGCAAAGAACTCCTCCCGGACGCGACGGGGGACATTGTCGTCGACCTACCCACCGCGCAGGTGCAGTGGACCGAAGCCGGGATCGGGCGGACCCGCCCTCTCGAAGCGTTCAGTAGCGGCGAGCAGGCCTTTGCTTACACCCGGGCTCGGCTCGGCACCCTGGATGATCAAGCTGCGCGGCCGGCGAACCGCCTGCTCGTACTCGATGAGTTCGGTGCCTTCATCGCCCACGATCGGTTCGGCGCCCTACTCGCCTACCTACAACAGCGCGCCGATACGCACCCCGAGGACCAAGTCCTTGTGATCCTGCCGCTCAGCCGGAATTACGCTCAACTTGCCGAGGCCACCTTCGGAGACGAGGCCGCCCACTTCGCCGCTTTGGCGGACCAGGTCCGCACCCAGCGGTACGCCACGCAGGTCCTCGGCGCATGACCGATACCACCTCGGACAGCGGAATGCCGCGCACTGAGCCCACCGGCGTCCAACGCACTGTCGCATCGGAGACCTCGTCGAGCCCCGCCTCAAACGCCGCCGCCGCTCCAGGCGAGCTGGGGCTGGCGGGGGTTCTCACCCGATCGCAGGGACGTGCCTGGCTAGGAAGCCTCGAGCAGCTCTGGGCAATCACGATGGCCGCACCCCTAGGCGACGTGCGCGAAGACCTGGAAAAACTGCGAGGCTGGTTCGATCCCGTCGCTCAAGGCTCTCGGCTGCGACGCGACCTGCAGATCCTTTCCGCTCCGCCACCTACGTGGAACGATCCCGGTCCGCCGCTGACTCTCGCTGTCTCGGACGGCAAACACCTCGTAACTCCCGAAGGCCGGTGCGCGATGCAGATACTAGGCGCCGCGCTGTCCCAGTCCAGCGCGGGCGACCTCTACATTTCGGACGACACCCTCCGGGACGCCGAACGACTGCTGCTGCACACCTACCGCGTATGGAGCCGACACCGACTTAACACCGTAGTCAGCCTGCTCGAAGGCGCCTCCAAGCCGCTACAGATTTCGGCGGCCGGCGTCGTTCTCGCATTGCTAGTCAACCGCTGTACCAGCGCCGAGCGAGCCCTCACACGCTTCGCCCAAGGTGCCGGACGTGACGTCATCGATGAAGCATTCTTCGCTGCCGTCAACGCTTTCGCAACGACTCTTAACACGAGGACCCGCGGTAACCCCTCGAACGCTCGACTTATCTCAGGCTGGGCGCTTTACGAGGCCGGACGACGTCTCGGCGACGCTCTCGTACTCAAGGACGCCCGCGGCGGCAAAGACGGGTCGGTCTGGATCGCCGCCGCCGCCACGCCCGACGTACTGGCCACTGTGGCGCGCGACCTCACCCGCGGCCGACGCGGGCGCGCCACCATTGACGCCCTGGCCGCCGCTTTCGACAGCCTCGTAGAAGCCCTGCGAAGCCATTTGCCCAGCCTGGCCGGCTATGGATTGTCCCACGAGCGCCCCTTGGAGACCGCGGCCCTGCGTCAGCAACTCCTCGTGGCCTACCGCGAGGCCCACCGCAGCACCAACAGCGACGCCACCGCCGAGTGAGGGTGGCGTGTCAACTCCGAACCGTGCCTCGAACTGCCACAGCAGTGTTACTCGCCGAACCAAGTCTGCCGGCGCACCGTTCGGCTCGGCCGTTCAGCGGCACGACGCATCAGAGGTCGCCGAATCACATGGCAGGGCCACGCCATGAGCCGTGCCACCAGCCTGCTTGATCTCGTGCGGATCGTGGCGCAGCGCCACGAGCTCACTACCCCCGGGTTCGTGTCGGTGATCCCGGTCGTTGTCGACGACCTCGACGCTGCTTTGTCTTTCCTCGCGCCGCTCAGCCACGAACTGGGTGGCGTCGTCCTCGACACCCGCGACAGCAGCCTCGACGGGCCTGTCCCGTCGTCGGCCGACCCGCTGCTACGAACCTCCGTGGAGAGCCAGCTTCGCGACGTCGGCGGCCGCTACGTCGAGATCATCGACGCTGGCGTGGGCCTAATCGACGCCCAATGGCAGAACCCGCCCGCCGGAGCAACCGTCAGCGGCGGTGAACGTACAGTCCTCGCGATCGCCCGCGCCGTGCTGCACCAGGAATGGACCAGCCGGGAGTTCGTCGTAATCGCTTACCCCGCATCATTGATCGATCTGCCGTTCCAAGAACGCGCCTGGGGCCTCGGAACGAAACAGCTCCAACACCTGCCGCACCCCTCCGTGCGAACCGTGGTGTATCTCGTGCAGTCCGCTCTCGACGTCAGCTTGCACGGTCAGGTGGACACCGGTTTTCAACTCGCCCTTGACGAAACGCGGCTGCTACGCCGCACCAACCGGGACACCCTCACAGGGTTCGCTGCGACCATCGCGGCCGACCCACTCGGCGTGGTGTTGTTCCTCGGCGCCGGATTCTCCGTGTCGTCACGGCTACCCCTCGGCAACGGGCTACGCGACGCCGCGATTCGGCGCCTGCTCGGCCTCGATCCCGGCCTCGTCATCGACAGCCTCACCCTTGCACGCCGCTTTCACGCGTGGATCCACCCGCAACACGGGTGGCTCACCAGCAGCGAGCTGCTGCTCACGGAGACCGACTACGCGACTAGCCTGACCCTGGAACAGGTAATCCGCGCCGAGCAGAAGCTGCACCCTAGCCTTCCCACGCTGCAGTCGTTTCGCGATCAACACGATAAAGTGCTCTCCACCCCCGGCTCCGCCGTCACCGACCTCTGCCATCTGCTGACGACCGGCGCAAGGCGGCTCGTCCTCGCCGGTGTGAACTTCGACGAACTCATCGAGTACCACGCCAAGACACCCCTCCGGGTTTTCGCCACTGACGCCGAATTCGTCGATGCACCCGCCTATATCGCTGACTACCTTGCCGGCAATGCCAGTGACGTCCCATACCTCAAGCTGCACGGCACCATCAGCGACCCTGCCTCCTGCGTAGTTAGCGCCGAACAGACCGAACTCGGACTCAGCCAACCCAAGCTCGACGCTGTTCGCAGCTTGTTCCCCTCGGGGGCCGACGACCGGCGTCGGTGGGTGTACATCGGAGCAAGCATGCGCGATCGGGACCTCGCCCGTGTTCTCCAAGATTCTGACTTCGCCAACAAGACCGACGAATTATGGGTGGCACCGTGGCTCACCGACACTGTTGAGGAGTACATGCGCAGCCGGGAACCTTTTTGGGAATCGCGACCCCACACCCGCGGCGACGACCGCCTAATCAGCACCACGGCCGACGCGTTCTTGGAGGCCTTGCGGCAGGCCTGGTGACCACCGCCAGCGAATGTCGTCCCGGGCTATCGCGCGGCTGGATGACCCTGCTGACCGAGGCCGACGTGTGGGCCGAATTCAGCAGCCATCTGCGCCGCCTGTGTAGATCGCTCGGTCGCAGTGCGCTACCAAAAGAAGCTGCAACCGGCGTGGAGCGAGTCCACGCGCGGTTGCAGCTAAGACGTAGCGGGGGCAGGATTTGAACCTGCGACCTCTGGGTTATGAGCCCAGCGAGCTACCGAGCTGCTCCACCCCGCGTCGGTGACCCCACTATAGGTCGGCGGCCCAACCGGCAGCAAAATGGGCCGCAAGAACAACGCGCTGACAGAGACAACGCCATGACCCAGGACGACTACCACGACCCGACCGCCGGCTGGGCCGGCGCGCCGCCGGCCCGTAGCGCGCTCACTCTCCGCTTGATCCTCGCGTTGTTCGGCCTGACCACCTGCACCGCGGCAGCGGTCGCGTTCGTCACCGTCGTCGACGAGCCGGCCTTCGCGGCCGCGATGGCCGCCCTCGCGTTCATCGCGCTCGTCGACACCCTCGTCGTACTCACCCGCAAACACCGCGAGGCCGGCTGACCCGAAGACGAACCGGCAACCCAAGTTGCCACAACCCGGCGCCCGATTTGTCCGGATTTCGTGAGGCATTCGATACGTCCGGGTGATGGACGAAACAGACAACGTGCGCCAGAGTGCCTCACGTCAATCCGACACGAGATTTTCCTTCGGAGGTCCGGTGAAGCGCGCACTTCTGCTCGTCGCAGCATCATCCAGCGCAATGTTCGTCACGGGTCCGGTGGCCTCGGCCGCCCCGGCCGTGTTCCATCACCCGGCGATCCACGCCCGCACCATCTCGTCGGCCGGCTGGGCCTCGAGCAACTGGTCCGGCTACGCGAAGACCGGAAGCTACACGTCCGCGACCGCGCAGTGGGTCGTCCCGAGCGTCAGCGCCAGCAAGGGCGCGACGTACTCCTCGGCGTGGGTCGGCATCGACGGCTTCAACAACTCCAGCCTGATCCAGACCGGCACCGAGTCCGACTACTACAACGGCAGCGCGCACTACAACGCCTGGTGGGAGATCCTGCCGGCCCCGGAAACGGCGATCAGCTCGATCACCGTCCACCCCGGTGACGTCATGACCGCGTCGATCACCAAGAACTCCGGTACCTCGTGGAGCATCACGATCACCGACACCACTAACGGCCAGTCGTTCTCGACCACGCAGAACTACACCGGTCCCGGCACGTCGGTCGAGTGGATCGAAGAGGCGCCGACGGTCGGCGGCCACCAGGCGACGCTCGCGCACTACAGCAGCCCGGACACGTTCGACCCGGGTACGGCGAACGGCGGCAACCCTGGCCTGACCACCGCTGACAGCGGCGTGATGATCCAGAAGCAGCGCCAGGTCTCCACCCCGTCGGTTCCGGACGGCGACACCGACGGCTTCAACATGGCCTACGGCTCGACCGCACCGGCACCGCCGGCGACCTGATCGCCAAGACAGCAAAGGAGGGGCGCCAGGCTTCGGCCTGAGCGCCCCTCTTTCGTGAGCTCAGGCGCGCGTGTAGATCTGGATCGTCACCCCGTCGCCGACCACGGTCGACGACGCCAGCGTCAGGCGCTTCTTGTCTCCGAGGCTGCCGAACAACTGCTTGCCGTCGCCGAGCAGCACCGGGAACACCATCAGCCGGAGCTCGTCGACGAGATCGTTGTCGAGCAGCGTCCGCACGAGTTGCGCGCTGCCGTGCACGACGATGTTGCCGTCCTGCTCCTTCGCCAGCCGTCCGACCTCCGATACGACGTCGCCCGAGATCACCGTCGTATTCGTCCACGACGGATCCCGCAACGTGGACGACACGACGTACTTCGGCATCGTGTTGAACTTGTCCGCGAACTCCCCGTCCCGCTCCGGCCACGCCGCCGCGAATCCTTCGTACGTCCGCCGGCCGAGCAGCAGCGCCGCCGAGTCCATCGTCTCGTCCAGCTTGAACGTGTTGCCCGCCTCGCCCCGGTCGATCTCGAACGACCACCCGTCGTGCCGATACCCCTCGCCGCCGCCCGGCGCCTCGATCACGCCGTCGAGCGAAATGAACTCCGTCACCACGATGCGTCCCATGGGGGAATCCTCCTCGATCCGTGCCTGATGCAGGTACGACGACCCGCCCGGCCCGGACTCATCGCGCGGCCTCGGGATAGCGCCCCGGCGGCATCCCAAAAAAAGTTGCTACCCACGCGTAATGGAAGCCTCACTACGGCAGTAACAGTGAGAGATACCGTCTCCAACTCGGAAGAGGCTCACCGATGCCCGCACCCAAGAGGTTCGCGCTCGCCTGCGCTGTGGCGGCCGCGATCGTGCCCGCCACCCTGGCCGGCGCGACCACGAAGGCCCCCACGTCGCACGACCTGACCGCGCGAGTTCCCGCGAGCGCCGGCACGCTCAGCCAGGGCCCGATCCAGTACATGTGGGCCCGCGGCCACGCGCCCAAGCAGGTCGAGACCAACCGCACCGCGAGCACGGCGGTCAACACCAGCAACGACCTCTTCTACGGCGGCGGCCCGTCGACCGGCACCATCTCCTCGCAGCCCGCGGTCTACATCGTGTTCTGGGGCTCGCAGTGGATCCAGTCCGACAACTACGCGAAGTACCTGCAGAACTTCCTCAAGGGTCTCTACACCACCGGTGACAGCTGGACCTCCGTCGCCAACCAGTACTGCGAAGGTGCCACCACCGGCGCGTCGACCTGCCCCACCGGCGCGACGCACGTCGGCTCGCCGAGCGGCGCGCTCGTCAAGGGTGTGTGGTTCGACAACGCGCTGCCGGCCGTTCCCTACACCAGCGGCCTGCTGAACTTCCCGACCGCCGACGCGATGGCTCAAGAGGCCGTCGTCGCGGCGCAGCACTTCGGCAACACCACCGCGGCGTCCAACGTCAACACGCAGTACGTCATCGCGCTGCCGTCGCACACGCCCCCGCCGGGCTTCGGCTACTACTGCGCCTACCACTCGTCGGTCAGCTCCAACTACGGTGACGTCGCCTACACCAACCTGCCCTACCTCGTCGACGTCGGCAGCCTCTGCGGCGAGAACGCGGTCAACGGCGGCAGCGCCGGCACCTACGACGGCGTGAGCATCGTCGAGGGTCACGAGTACATGGAGACCATCACCGACATGCGCCCGCGCAGCGGCTGGACCGACAGCAGCGGCGAGGAGAACGGCGACAAGTGCGCCTGGATCACCTCCGGGCAGGGCGCGATGACCAACATCACGACGACCACCGGCACGTTCGCCGTGCAGTCGACGTGGAGCAACGCGTTCAACGGCGGAAGCGGCGGCTGCGTCAACTCGTAGCTGCCCCACAAGCCGCGGCGGCGTGCCGGCAGTGCTGGGTCTGCCGGCACGTCGCCGCATCAAGTACGTGCACCAGGTTCGGCCGTCTGCGCTTCGGCGCGGACGTGCTCGACGCCCGCGAGCTGAGCCACCTCGCGCGACAGTTCCAACGGGGCGTCCATAGAGATCGTCGCCCGGGTAGACCGCACCCCCCGCGGTGCTGCCCGGGCGGCGATTTCCTTTTACCGGACCAATCCGTAGCAGCGGTCGACATGCAGCCGTACGACGAGCCGGCGGTCGCGCACCATCGCGTCGCGGTAGTCGTCCCAGTCCGGATGCTCGCCCGCGACCCGGCGGTAGACGTCGATCAGCTCCTCGACGGTCGGGTCGTCCTTCGCCGCGGACACCGGCGACAACTCGACGCTGCCTTCCGCGACGGCGTACGACGCGAGGTCCGGCGTGCCGACGTACAGCGACGCGCGCGGATCCCGGCGCAGGTTCGTCACCTTCGCGCTGCCGTCGACCGTCGAGATCTGGACGAGCCGCGCCTCGGCGTCGTAACAGAAGTCGATCGTCGACAGCTGCGGCCTCCCGTCGGACTTGAGCGTCGCGAGCACTCCGCGGCCGCGGGTGCCGAGCAGTTGTTCGAGGTCCATTCCGATCACCAGAGCCTGTCGATGTCGCCCGGATAGAGGCCGATGCGGCAATTCTCGAACGCGGCCCAGCGCTTACAGTTGGCGGGTGACCGAGCAGCCGCATCCCGTCTGGCGGGATCCCCTGCTGCAGCCCTCGCCGCCACCGGTCGGCACCGGCACCGGCGCCTACGTCGAGCAGCCCGAGCCGCGGGCCAACCCGATGACGATCGAGGGCGAGATCGCGGCGTTCGGCGAGATGGCGCGCGGCGCGGTCAAGCGCGGCGGCGCGTCGGCGTGGGCCACCCGGGTCTTCGTCGGCGCCATGCTCGCCGGGTTCCTCGTCTCCGGAGTGATCACCGCGATACGCGCGTTTCGCTGACCGGCCCGGCCGGCTGCGCGGGAACTCGCGCGACGGGTTGATGCCGCAGCCGGTTCAGCCCGTGCAGCCCGGTCGGCTGCCCGTGCCAGAACTTGTTCACCGGTTCCAGATGCGTCGTCTTCAGTTCCGTCGCGGGCGCGAGCAGGCAGTCGTTGGCCAGCGCGACCGCGGCGTCCAGCGTGCGCTGGCAGCCATGGCTCACCCGCCGATGCCGGCGCAGGTCCCACAGCAACTCGGCGTCCATGAACGCGGCGGCGCGGGCCGCCGCCAGCCCCCAGTCGCCGACCGAGTCGAGGAACGTCGTCGCGTGCGCGTCCAGCGGATGCGGGACGCCGTCGTGGGTGAGCGCGGCGCGGGTCGCCGGTTCGAGCTCGTCGAGGATCACGTTGACGCGGGTGAAGTCGTCTTTGACCGCCGCCGGTTCCAGACCGAACTCGTCGACGGTGCGGACAACCGAGTCGACGAGGTCGTAGCCGATGTGCGACGCCATCCCGGCCAGCGCGAACTGCAACGGCGCGATGTACGGCGACATCCGGCGCTCGGTGATGACGTGCCAGCAGTGCGGCGCGCGCACCGGCCGGCCGGACGCCGCCTGCACCGCCAGCAGGTAGCGGTTCGCGAACACGACGTCGAGCCGGGTCAGGAACTCCGAGTCGGTGAACAGCCCGTCGGTCGCGGCGTTCCGCACGCCCTCGGTGACCGCGAGGTACATCCGGTTGAAGTGCCCCAACCCGTCGTACGGCGGGAGTTGTGCGTCGATCGCCTTCAGTCCGTCGACCACGTCCCCGATCGACTCGAACGGCGTCTCGCAGCGGTCGGGCAAGGCAACGGCCGGCGCTCTCATCGCGCACCTCCAGGACAAGGTTGACCAACCCCCGTGCTGGATGGCAATGAGCATTGCGCAGATGCGGCGGTCGCGTCGTACATCCCGCCCAGAATGGTCAGTTCGGGTCATTGTGCCGACCCGTGCGGCGCCGGATTGTGGGGCGATGCGAAGGATCGGTGCATGGTTCGGGTTGACGTTCCTCGGCCTCGTGGCGCCGGTGGTGATCGCGCTCGCGGCGTTCGCACCGGGAGTTGCCGAAGCCGCCGGCTGCGAGCCGACGATCACCGGGGTCAGTAGCCAGGAGTCGCCGTACGTCGGCGCCGGCCGCCTCGACATCGTCGGCACCTGCTTCGGCGAAGCGTTGCCGTTCCGGGGTGAGGACCGGAGCTTCCTCCGCATCTCGGTGCTCGCCCCCGGCGCGTCGCTGCCGAACAGCTCGTGGAACGCGTGCTGGACCGGCGACCCCGGCACCGACTCGGTGACCTGCGACGTCGAGCAGTGGAGCGACAAGCACGTCGTCGTCACCGGCTACGCCGGCGTGTACGGGCAGAACGGGTTCGTGTTCAGCGTCCAGAACGATCTCGCGGTCCAGGTCTGGAACGCGCAGACCGGCGCCGGTCCGAGCGTCGCCCTGCTGCGCGCCGGGATCCCGCTCGGCATCGCGCCCGCCGCGACCAGCTCGCACCACCCGAGCAACCCGCACCAGAGCAGCATTGCCCGCGCGCTTGCGTCGCCGGCCGATGCTTTCAGCTCGATCTCGTCGGACGTCGTCAACGCGACGATCGCGGTCGGCGCGGTGCTGTTCATCACCTTCCCGGCGAACCTGTTCAACCAGACGTTCGAAGAGAACTACGGCGACATCCGCGCCTGGTGGCGCCGGCGGTTCGGCCGGCTGTTGCCCAAGAAGGACGCGGCGGCGAAGGACGAGCCGGAGAGCGCCGCGGACGCGGAGCAGGTCCGGCCGGCGGCATTCGCGTCCGTCATCGTGGGCGGCGCCCTCCTCGGCGGTCTTCTCGACCCGGAGTTCGGGTTCAACCTCCGGTCCGTGTTGACGGTCGTCGCACTCGCGCTTGCGATCTGCATCGGCATCGCCGTACCGTTCCTCGTCACGCAGGCCTACTACCGCGCCCGGCACACCTCGGCGCGGTTGCAGATCCGCGCGTTGCCCGCCGGTCTCGCGATCGCCGCCGCCTGTGTTCTCGTCTCGCGGATCTCGGGTTTCCAGCCGGGTTACCTGTACGGGATCGTCGCCGGTGTCGTGCTCGGCCGCACGCTGGCGAGGCGCGAGCAGGCACACCTCATCGTCATGACGACGCTCGGCGTGATCGGCGTCAGCGTCCTCGCCTGGATCGCGTGGGCCGGCCTCAACGGCTCAGCCGAGGAGGCCGGTGCGAACGACCTCGTGGTGCTGCTCGACGACGCGCTCGCGGCGGTGTTCGTGGCCGGCCTGGTCGGCAGCGTCATCGGGATGTTGCCGCTGCGCTTCCTGCCCGGGCACGTGCTGAAGTCGTGGAGCACGAAGCTGTGGGCGGCCGTGTTCGGCGTCTCGTTGTTCGGTCTGGTGCAGGTGATGCTGCGGCCGAACGCGACCGAGGAAGGCCCGAGCCACACGCCGCTGGTGACCACGCTGCTGCTGTTCGTGCTGTTCGCCGCCGGAACGGTCGCGTTCCGCTGGCACTTCATCGCGAAGCAGCGCCGCGCGGCCGGGGAGCCGGCGCTGTCGTGGCAGCAGGCGCTCGTCCGTATGGCCGGCGAGGCGCGCACCGGTTCCGCGCAGCTCGCCGCGACGACCGACGGCGTGTCGTTCGTCGACGTCACCGAACCGGCGGTCGTCGACCTGACCGGTGCCGAGCCCGAGGCCGAGGTGGCCGTGCCGGCCCAGCGCACGCCGCGCCCGCGCAAGACGACCGCCAAGCGTTGAGGATCACCCTCAACCGGGGGAGTGCTGCCAGGAGCCGGCCAGCCATGGCGTCCGGCTGTGTTCGATCGAGACCCGGCCCGGCTCGGCTTCGATGAGCTGGCCGAACACCGTCGCGTAGACGAACGCCTCGGTCTCGTGCCGGACGACCAGACTGGCGGGATCGTCGTGCGGCGTTTCGGCCTCGACGATCGCGCGCCATCCGGCCGGGAACTCGGCCGTGTCGAAACGCCGCAGGTAGTGGTCGGCCTTGCCGTCCTCGGCGCCGCCGGACGTCACCATGTGCGTACCGGCCGCCAACTCGGTGGACGTCAGCGCGGCTCCGTCGTACTCCCAGACCGTGAGCCGGCCGGGTGTCGCGAGGACGAGCGCGAAGCTCGCCATCCCGGCGATCTCGAGGTGATCGGTCCACGCCGCCTCGTGCACCGCCGCGAGCAGCGGTACGACGCCGCGGCTGGGGGCGCCCGGGTCGGCGACCCGTTTCGGGGCCCGGTTCACGACCATCGCGGTCACGCCGGTGGACACGCGATTGGCGCACCAGGTGCCGCCGGCGGTCCGGTCCCGGCCGCCGACGACGTCGGGGTCCTCCGGCCACCACCGATCCGGATCGTCGAACGGCCGCGATGTCGACTCGTCGCGCAACGCGAGGATGCGCGTCGGCAGGCCGGCGGCCCAACGCACCACGACCGTGCACACGCCGGCCATCATGACGCGCCCGCCGATCATGCACGTGTTGGGGTTCTGCGCGGCGAATAAGCCCAACTACTGCATGATCGGCGCGGGAACGTGCGAGCGGCGAGCTAGCCGCGGACGGTGACACAGCAGTCGGGCGGGACTCCGTCGAGCTCGGCGTGGCAGCGGTCGGCGACGCCGAGCCCGTCGAGGACGCCCTGCACGAGTCGCTGGTTGAGCCCGCAGACGAGCGTCGGCGACACGTCGACGACGCCGTCGAACGGGCAGTTGCCGAGACACAACCGGCTGCGTTCGCGGCGCGGCTCGTAGCCCATCGACTCCAGCGCGGTCGCCGCCGCGGCCAGCCGGTGCCGCGGCTTGCGCCCGGACCCGGCGTGCAGCGCGCCGACCCGCCGGCCTTCGGCGTCGGCGACCGCCAGCGCCTCCTCGGCCGCGTCGTCCGGCGCCGTGCTGACGGCCGCGGCGAGGATGCGTGCGACGAGGTGGTAGCGGCGCGGCGGCACGGCGATCTCGACGTCGCGGTGCGTCGCCGAGTAGCGCTTCGCCGGCCGGCCGGCACCGGGTCCGCCGCGCCCCTCGGGGCGGGCGAAGTCGACGGTCAGCAGCCCGGCGCCGGCGAGCCGGTCGAGATGGAACGCCGCGAGCCGCAGCCCGATGTCGATGGCGCGGGCGACGGCGTCCCGGGTCATCGGCGTGGGGGAGCGCCGTACGGTGTCGTAGACCTGGCGCCGGGTCGGCTCGGCCAGCATCTCGAGCACCAACGACTCGGACGGCGCCGGCGACCGATCCGGCTCGACGGTTGACACCGCACCACCGCCCATCTAAAACTAATCGGGACTGTTGTTAGTGTCCCCGTCTCGACCCGTTCGCGTCAACCCATCGGGAGCCACACCATGCGGCACTTCACGTTCCGGCCGTCGCTGACGCTGTCCGGTCGCAAGTACAAGGGCCTGCGCGGCTGGGCGGGCAAGCCGCTGCACCCGCCGCTGACCGACGTCCCGATCACGGCGTACCTGTTCGCGGCGGTGTTCGACGTGCTGTCCGCGGTGCTGCACTCGTCGCATCCCGAGGTCGGCCGGCAGCTGTACGTCGCGGGGAGCTGGACGCTGCTCGGCGGCGCCGCGGTTTCGGTGCTGGCCGCGCTGACCGGCTGGGCCGACTGGCACCGGTCGAGCGAACCCGGCACTCAGGCGCGGCGCACGATCAACGCGCACGCGATCACGATGATCACCGTCACGGTGCTGGTGCTGGTCGACATTCTCGTCCGGTTCGCCGGGCATTCGGACGACGCGTCCACGCCCGTGGGTGTCGCCGTACTGACCGCGATCGCCGCCGTGCTCGTCACCATCGGCGCCACGATCGGTGGCAGCCTCGTCTACGACTACGGGTTCAACGTGGAGACGGCTGGTGATCACCCGGTGTGGCATCAGAACGAAGCCGACGTGCTGCCCGGGCAGAAGTAGCGTTCCGGTGCCGGGCGTCGGCGACGGCGCCGGCGGCAATCGCGACGGCTAGAAACACCAGCGCCACGATTCCGTGAACAAGATGCGCCTGTACGACGTTGGCGGCGACGACGTGCATCGAGCTTCTAGTCCCGCTCCGCCGTCGGCATCGCGACGTCGTGCTGACCGGCGGTCTGGATCGGGAGCTCGAACAGGCAGTCGCTCAGCGGCTCCGCGTCGGCGCCGACCAGCGACGGGCTGATCTCCTCCGGCGCCACCGGCCGGCCGAGCAGGTAGCCCTGCGCCATGTCGCTGCGCATCGCCCGCAACGCGGCGAGTTGCTGCACCGTCTCGGCGCCTTCGGCGGTCACCGACATGCCGAGCGCGTGCGCCAGCTCGATGATCGCGAGCACGATCTGGCCGTTGCTGGCATTGGCTTCGAGGTCGCCGACGAACGAGCGGTCGATCTTCACCGACGTCACCGGCAGCTGCTTGAGATAGCTCAGCGACGAGTAGCCGGTGCCGAAGTCGTCGAGAGCGAGTGACACCCCGAGGGTCCGCAACGCGTTGAGCGTCGGCATGGTCGCGTCGAAGTCCTTGATGACCGAGCCTTCGGTGATCTCCAGGCACAGCGACGACGGGTCGAGCCCGCTGTCGTGCAACGCCTCCGCGACGGTCGCGACGAGGGTGCGGTCGAGCAGCTGCCGCGGTGACAGGTTGACCGCGACGGTGATCGGCGCGCCGTCCGGGTCGGATCGCTGCCAGTCGGCGGTCTGCTGGCACGCGGTCCGGATGACCCACGCGCCGAGCGGCACGATCAGGCCGGACTGCTCGGCCGCGGTGATGAACTCGCCCGGCGACAGCAGGCCGGCGGTCGGGTGCTGCCAGCGGATGAGCGCTTCGGTGCCGACGACGCGATGCGACGCGAGGTCCACGATCGGCTGGTAGTGCAGGACGAACTGTTCCTCGGCGAGCGCGATCCGCAGCTCGGCCTCGAGTTCGGTACGGCGGACGGCGGCGGTGTGCAGGGTGGGCCGGTACGTTGCCACGCGGGCGCCGCCGTCGCGCTTCGCTTCGTACATCGCGAGGTCGGCGTTGCGCAGCAGGTCCGCACCCGACGTCGTCTCGTCGGCGAGCGCGACGCCCATGCTGGCGCACGCGCCGAGGCTGACGTCGCCGATGCGGACCGGCTCCTCGAACGCGTTCAGCAACCGCTCGGCGACCGCCTTGGCTTCGTCGGCGCCGCTGACGTCGTTGAGCACGATCGCGAACTCGTCGCCACCGAGCCGGGCGAGCATGTCTCCGGAGCGGAGCTGCCCGTGCAAGCGGTGGGCCAGCGCGATCAACAACGCGTCGCCGACGTCATGGCCGAACGCGTCGTTCGCGTCCTTGAAGTTGTCGAGGTCGACGAACAGCACGGCGGAGGTCCGGTGTGGCCGGCTGGGCGGCATCTTGTCGAGGGCGTCGAGCAACGACGCGCGGTTGGGCAGTCCGGTGAGGCCGTCGTGCAGCGCCTCCTGCTCGGTCAGCCGCCAGCTCAACACGTTGGCGAAGCTGGCCGCGAGCACGAAGCCGCCGTGGATCGCCGCCCATTTCCACGGGTGCGCGATGTCCGCCGGGTTGTTGTAGACGGCGCGCGGATCGATCGCGCCGACGATGCCGTGCTCGCCGACGACGTACAGCAACGCGAGCAGGAACGGCAGCCAGGCCTGGTAGAGCGTCAGGAACGCGAGGATGACGAAGAACTGGAAGTGCGCCTCGATCGAGCCGCCGGACAGGTGCACGAGGACCGAGGCGGCGACGACCAGGCCGATGGAGGTCGCGGCGGACCGCGCGTTGCGGCCCAGCTGCGGCACGAGTGCGATGCACGCCGGCACCGCGAGCAACGCCACCTGGGCGAGCGCGGCGCCCGGATCGACATTGCGGAAGAGTGCGAACGCCAGCAGCGCCGGGATGTGCAGCCAGAGCAGGAAGGTCAGCCCGCGATGGCGCTGGGCCCATACCTCGTCCGGGAGGCGGCGGCCCTCGGGCAGGAACCAGGGACGGCGGCTGCCCTGAGTCCTGCGGAGCATGCTCGGCCCTCTCGTTCGGCTGCGGCCCGGAACGGACCCGGGCTGTCACAAGGGGTCGGCGGCGCCGTGCGCAAGCTGAACGTCACGTGGTCGAAACCGTCACTTGTGACTACCTGAATCACCCGGTCTGTCAGGCCGCCGCCGTTGCGGGTGGACGGTCTCGCCGCGGGCGAGCATCGCGACGAACTGCTCGATGCGCCGCTGCCGCGTCTCCGGCTTCTTCGCCTGCAGGACCCGCCAGACGACGGCGTAGCGATTCTGCTTCGTGAGGGTGTCGAACATCGCCCGCGCGGCCGGTTCGGCGTCGAGCGCGGCGGCCAGGTCGTCGGGCACCTCGGCCGTCGCCGAACCCGGGTACGCCGCCGCCCACCGGCCGTCCGCCTTCGCCCGCTCGACCTCGGCGACGCCGGCGGGTGTCATCAGCCCGGCGGCGTCCAGCTCGGCGACGATGCCGACGTTGCGCGCCGACCACGGGCTGCGGGCCCGGCGCGGCGTGAACCGCTGCCGGTACGTCGTCGCGTCGTACTTCCGCACCTGCCCGTCGATCCAGCCGAAGCACAGCGCCGCCCGGAGGGCGTCGTCGTAGCTCAGGCTCGTCGGCTCGGTCGTCCCTTTGCGCGCGAGCCGGAGCCAGACGCCCGCCGGTTCTTCGTGATGCTCGGCGAGCCACGCGCGCCACGCGGCCGCGTCGGCGACGACGAGATCCGGTACGTCGGTGGCCACGACATCGAGCCTGTCACGCGAGCACGCAACCCGCGGAACAGCTCAGGGGCTCTCTTACGTCGTGGAAGCACTGACGGCTGTGGTCTACTTGCCCGCGGTCGAGTCGACGGGGGTGCGAGCCCGGGTGGACAGCGCGGACCGCGAGCGTTTCGACGACCTGGTGCGGCATCGCTTCCCGGCGTTGCTGCGTTTCGGTTACGTCCTGACCCGCGACTGGCAGCTCGCCGAGGACCTCACCCAGACCGCGCTCGCGAAGACGTGGTTCCGCTGGAACCAGCTGCGCGACGTCGACGCCGCCGAGTTCTACGTCCGCCGGTTGATGGTGTCGGCGTACGGAAAGTGGTGGCGGCGGAAGTGGCGGGGCGAGGTCCCCACCGAGCAGTTGCCCGAGCAGGGCGTGGGCAGTGCGATGGACCGGGTAGCGAGCCGGGACGCACTGACCCGTGCCCTGCTCACCCTGCCGCCGCGCACCCGGGCCATGCTCGCGCTGCGCTTCTACGACGACCTCAGCGAAGTCGAGGTGGCGGACATCGTCGGCTGTTCGGTCGGCAACGTGAAGTCGACCGTCTCGCGCGCGCTGGCCCGGCTGCGCGCGGACGGCTTGCTGGAGGAGTGGCGATGACCGGCGACGACCGCCGCCTGCACGGCGCATTCGCCGACCTGCTCGGTACGCCGCCGGCGCACGACGATCCGCTGGCCGGCGTGCACCGCCGGGTCGGCCGGATGCGGCGGCGGCGCAACGTCGTCACCGGCGCGGCGGCGTCTTTGGTCGTCGTCGGCGCAGCGGCGACCATCTACGGCGTCACCCGGCCGGCGAAGGCGCCGCAGCATCGCGAGCAGGTGACGACCCAGGTCGTCGTGATCGACCCAAGGCTGTCGTTGCAGGTGGACGTCACGCCCACGGTCGCGGTCGGCGCGGACGAGACCGTCACCGCTGTGCTGACCGGCACCGGCGAACCCGCCGACCGGTACGGCTGGCGGGTCGCGTGGGGCGACGGCGGGCTGGATCGGGTGTTCGGTTCGGACGACTGCACCGCCGGACCGCGCACGGCGCTCGCCGTCACGCGAGTCTTCGTGCACCACTACGTGCAACCCGGACCGGAGCGCCTCGTCGTCGAGCTGACGAGGTGCGGCACCGTCCAGGCACGAACCGTGATTCCTCGGGTCGACGTCACCGCCCGCTGATGACCGCCACCCTTCGCCGCCGGCCGGCGGCTCGGTTCGCCGCGCCCGCGATCGCGCTCGTGCTGCTCTGCGGCGTCGTCCCCGGCGGCGCAGCCGCGGTCCTCGCGAGCGATCCGCCGCGCGCCGTGATCTGCCAGGGCTACAGCGGCGTGGCGGCGTACAACCCGGCCGCTTCGGTGCTGCGCGACGAGCTGACGGTGCGGACGTTCCCGACCGTGCGGGTCGGTGACGGCACCGGCAACATCGCGTGGACGGTGAGCCCGTTCGGGAGCTCGACGTGGATGTTGTGGTTGCAGTCGTTGCGATGGATCGGGTCGCTGCTCAATAACTACGAGTCGACCGACGACGTCACGATGTTGCGGCACGCGGAGGCGATCGTCGACGACTGGATCCGCGACCACCCCGACGACACCCGCTGGAGCGGCCAGGCGCTCGAAGCGCGCGCCCACCGTGCCCAGACGATCCTGTGCCTGCTCGCCGACGTGCCGGCATCGGACAGTGCGCAACGTTCGCTGTTGATCCGCTCGCTCGACCAGCACGCAGGCGAGCTGGAGCGGGTGTACTCCGGCGACACCAACCACGGATTGGACGAGAATCTCGCGCTGCTCGCGATCGGCTGCGTGCTGGACCGGCCGGCGTACATGGACTTCGCGGTGCAACGCATGACCGACAGCATGCAGCGCACTCTCGACGGTCAGGGCGTCACCAATGAGCAGTCGACCGGATACCAGGCCTACAACTTCGCGCGGTTCACCGTCGCCCGGCAACGCGCCGCGGCGTGCGGTCGACCGTTGCCGTCAGTGCTGTCGGTGCGCATCGACAAGATGCCCGGCGTGCTCGCCGCCGCCACGATGCCGGACGGAAGGCTCGCGCCGATCGGCGACACCGAGCGCAACGCCGCCGGCGCGATCGTGACGACGTCCGGCGCGCTGACGAGGATCCTCGGCGCCGGTTACGTCTTCTCCCGATCCGGCTGGGGACCGGCCGCGACGTTCGCGGCGCTGCGCTTCGGCCCGGCCCGCAAGATCCACGGCCACAACGACCACATGTCGCTCACGTACTTCACCCGCGGCCGGCTGGTGTTCACCGACGGCGGGTTCACCGGTTACGACGATGCCGCGCGGCTGGCCTACCTGCGCTCGCCGGCCGCGAGCAGCCAGTTCCTGATCGCCGACGCAGCGATGGCCTCGGTGCCGACGGCGCTGACCCGCAGCGCCGTACGGCTGGATTCGGTGTTCACCGAGCTGCGGGACGCGCCGGTCAGCGGGGTGACGCGGACCAGGGGAGTGCTGCTGCTCGACGGCCCGGACGTCGCCGCCGTCTGGGATCGGATCGACTCGACGGCGACCCATCGGGCGATCCAGCAGTGGCACCTGCTGCCGTCGACCGCGGCCACGGTCGTGAGTCCCGGCACGGTGCGGCTGACGGCCTCCGGGTGGGCGTCGCGCACCGACGTCGTACAGATCCCGGCCCCCGGCGTGACGCCGAGCCGGACGGTCATCGGCGCCGGTTACTACGCGGCGGGATTGCAGCAATGGCAACGCACTCGCGTCGTCCAGACCGCGGTCACCGGATCGCACATCCGGCTGCTGACGTTGCTGATCCCCGCCGGTCGCTACCAGCGGGTGCAGTGGCGGGTGAGCCGGTCGGCCGGCGGCACGCTGACCGTCGCGATCACCGTCGGCAGCCAGCGCGCGATGCTCACGATCGCTCCCGACGGGTTGATGACCCGGACCAGATGAGCACCGACGTAGGTTGCGCACATGCAGCAGTACCGCAACGGTGACCTGACCTTCGACGTCGACGACAGCGGGCCCGCGGACGGCGAGGTCGTCGTGCTGCTGCACGGCTACCCGGAGAACCGCACGTCGTGGCACGCGCTCACGCCGCTGCTGACCGCCGCCGGTTACCGGGTGCTCGCGCCGGACCAGCGCGGCTACTCGCCCGGCGCCCGGCCGCTCCGCCGCCGCGACTACCGCACCCACCTGCTCGCCGGTGACGTCGTCGCGCTCGCCGACGCGGCCGGCGCGAAAGCGGTGCACGTCGTCGGGCACGACTGGGGCGGTGCGGTCGCGTGGGCGTTCGCATCGCTGCACCCGGGCAGATGTACGACGGTGACGTCGCTGTGCACGCCGCATCCCAAGGCGCTGATCGCGTCGTTCGTGCGGAGCACGCAACTGCTGCGGTCGTGGTACATGCTGCTGTTCCAGTTGCCGTTCGTCCCCGAGATGTCGTTGCGCGGCGCGGGCGCGAAGGCCGCGCGGCGCAAGCTCGTCGCGACCGGCCTGCCGGCGGAGGCCGCCGATCGCTATCTCGCGCCGCTCGTCGCGGATCCGGCCGCGGCCCGCGCGGCGCTGAACTGGTACCGCGCGCTGCCGTTGTCGCGGCCGCTGCGCGGCTCGATCACGGTCCCGGCGCTGTACGTCTATCCGACCGGCGACGCGTTCCTCGGCCGGGCGGCCGCCGACCTGACCGGCCGGCACGTCTCCGCGCCGTACCGGTACGAGGTTCTCGACGGGTTGTCGCACTGGCTGCCGGAGGAGGCACCCGACGAGATCGCGGCGCTGCTGACGAGCCATTTCCGGCAGCCGGGCGGCTGACGTACGCTCGCCACCCGTGCAGAAGAGCATCCGGCGGCGGGCCACCGAAGCGAAGTGGTGGTACGCCTACGGCAAGCAGCGGGCCAACGCCCAGTGGCGGCTGCGCGGGATCACCACCGGCATCCAGCCGACGATTCTCGGCAACCCGCGCGTCGACGCGACCGACATGGTCGTGGGCGACCACTTCAAGATCTGGTCCGGGCACCGCAAGACGCTCGTCAGCGGGTGGGGACGGATCCGGATCGGCGACCGGGTGTTCGTGAACAGCGGCGTGATCCTGTTCTCCGTCAAGGAGATCACGATCGGCAACGACGTCGCGATCGCCAACGAGGCCTACCTGATGGACACTGACAGCCACGGAGTCGAGGGCCGCCCGGTGAAGGAGGCCGCGATCACGATCGGCGACGGCACCTGGATCGGCGCCCGGGCGATCATCCTGCCCGGCGTGACGATCGGCCGCCGCTGCCTCGTTGCCGCCGGCGCGGTCGTGAGCCGCGACATCCCCGATGACACGCTCGTCGCCGGCAACCCCGCGCGCGAGGTGCGCACGCTCGTCTATCCCGACGGCGTCACCCGCGCCTGGCACAACTGAGGTCACGGTGCTGACGCCGGCGATCGTCCTCGCGTGGATCCCGCTGGTGCTCGGTCTCGACTCCGTCGCGACCTCGGGTCAGCAACGCCTGCTCGGGGTCGGCACCTGGTTGCTGTTGCTCGGATTGCTGGTGCGCGAGGATGCCCGGACCCGCGCGCAGGTCGCGGTCGTCGTCGCGTTCGCGAGTCTCGTGGAATACACGTTCGCGGGCTGGCTCGGTGTCTACGTCTACCGGTTGCACAACGTGCCGTGGTTCGTCCCGCCCGGACACGGTCTGGTCTATCTCGGCGCGCTGGGGATCGGCCGGTCCGCCGTCGCGTCGTCGTACCGCACGGTGCTGATCCGTACGACGCTCGCGGTCGCGGGCGGCTATGCGTTGTGGGGGCTGGCGATCTCGCCGCGGCACGACGTGCTGGGGGCGTTCTGGTTCGGTTGTCTCGCGTTCTTCCTGGTCCGCGGCCGCAACCCGCTGGTGTTCGTCGGCGCGTTCCTCGTCGTGACCTATCTGGAGTTGCTGGGCACCGGCCTCGGCACCTGGACGTGGCAGCAGCGCGACCCGATCCTCGGCGTCGTGTCGATGGGCAACCCGCCGTCGGGCGCGGCCGGCGGCTACGGCTTCTTCGACGCGGCGGCGCTGGCCGCCGCACCGTGGTTGGTGCGCCGGCTAGCCCGGCGGCGTCCCGCCGAGCACGCGCAGCACCTCGTCGTGCAGCAGCCCGTTGCTGCACACCACGCTGCCGCCGTCGGGCCGGGCGAGGCCTGACAGGTCGGAGAACCGGCCGCCGGCCTCTTCGACGATCGGTTGCAGCGCCGCGAGATCCCACAGCGACACCTCGGGCTCGCACGAGACGTCGACCGCGCCCTCGGCCACGAGCATGTGCGACCAGAAGTCGCCGAACGCGCGGGTCCGCCAGGCCTGCCGGCAGAGCGCGTCGAAGCCCTGCCCGGGCCAGCCGGCGGGCGAGGAGTACGACACGAACGCGTCGCCGAGCGCGCCGACCCGGGAGACGCCGAGCCGGCGCGGGCCCGCCGGGCCAGCGGTCCACGCGCCGTCGCCGCGCGCTGCCCACCACCGGCGGCCGAGCGCCGGCGCGGACACGACCCCGAGGGCGATCGTGTCGTCGACCCGCAACGCGATCAGCGTTGCCCACACCGGCACGCCGCGGACGAAGTTCTTGGTGCCGTCGATGGGGTCGACGATCCAGGTGCGGGCACCGCTCCCCGTCGTACCTGCTTCTTCGCCGACGACGGCGTCGCCCGGCCGCTCGGTCGCGATCGTCTGCCGGATTGCCGCTTCGATCGCCCGGTCGGCGTCGGTGACGGGGGTGAGGTCGGGCTTGGTCTCGACGAGGAGGTCCGCGGCGAGGAACCGCGCGGTGCTGACCGCGTCGGCGGCGTCGGCGAGCGCATGCGCCAGCGCGAGGTCGTCCGCCCACCTGCCCACGGCGGCTCACCTTAGCCAGTGCCGCCGCTACGGCGGCGCGACACCGCGGTCACAGGTGGGTTGACACGGAGGGCGTTCGTGTAAACACTGCGAACTGATGACACCAGCCGTCACCACCCGGGATGCGTTGCTCGCCGCCGCCTACGACGCCGCGGTCAGCGGCGACTGGGCGCGGACCCGGATGGCCGACGTCGCGGCCGCCGCCGGGGTCTCCCGGCAGACCCTCTACAACGAGTTCGGGTCCAAGGACGCGCTCGCCCAGGCGTTGGCGATGCGCGAGGTCGAGGAGTTCATCGCCGGGACCGAAGCGGCCCTGGAAGCGGCCGACCCCGACGACCCGATCGAGGCGGTCGGCGCGGCCGCGCTCTACACGCTGCAGCGGGCCGCGGACAACCCGCTGCTCAAGGCCGCGCTCACCGACGATAGCAGCGGCCTGCTGTCGTTCCTGACCACGCGCGGCGAGCCGACGCACGCCGCCGCGGTCGCCAGCTTCTACCGCTACTACACGACGCACTTCCCGAACCTGCCGGCCGACGACATCGCGCTGGCCGCCGAAGCCATCACCCGACTGACCGTGTCCTACCTCGTGCTGCCGACCGACGTGCCGGCGGAAACCGTTGCCGCTCGACTCGCCGACGTAGCGCGGCGTTTCCTCAGGAAGGAAAAGCTCGATGAGTAGCGCCCCCAAGTACGCCCGTCCCGTCGACGTCACCACGACCTGGGACGTGCCCGCCGGCAGCGACGCCCGGTTCACCTGGGAGTACGACGACGGCCGCGAGCGGCTGCTCAACCTCTATCAAAAGGGCAAGGACAAGCAGTGGGACACGACCAAGCGGATCGACTGGTCGCTGCCCGTCGTACAGCACAACCCGATCGGCCTGCCGGACGAGTTCAACCCGTTCCGCGGCGTCGACTTCTACGAGAAGATGAGCCAGGCCGAGAAGGACAACTTCTCGCACCACCAGGCCGCGTGGACGTGGAGCCAGTTCCTGCACGGTGAGCAGGGCGCGATGGTCGTCTCCGCGCGCATCGTCGAGACGGTGCCCGACCTCGACTCGAAGTTCTACGCCGCGACCCAGACGATGGACGAGGCGCGGCACGTCGAGACGTTCGCGAAGTTCCTGCAGGACAAGGTCGACCTGATGATGCCGGTCAACGACGACCTCGCCCTGCTGCTCAAGGAATCGCTCGACAAGCCGGAGTGGGACTACGCCTACCTCGGCATGCAGGTCCTCATCGAGGGTCTGGCACTGGCCGCGTTCGGCGTCTTCCGCGACATGGCCACCAACCCGCTCGCCAAGCAACTGCTCGCCTACGTCATGCAGGACGAGGCCCGGCACGTCGCGTTCGGCCGGCTCGCACTGCGCGACTACTACGCCAACCTCACCGAGAAGGAGCGCAACGAGCGCGAGGACTTCGTCGTCGAAGGCTGCTGGCTGATGCGCAACCGCTTCCTCGGCCGCGAGGTCTACGAGACGCTCGACATGCCGGTCGACAAGTGCCTGGAGATTTCGGAGAACTCCGAGATCACGCGGACGTTCCGCTCGCACCTGTTCAGCCGGATCGTCCCGTGCGTCAAGGACATCGGCCTGTGGGGCGAGAAGGTGCAGAAGTGCTACGCCGAGATGGGCGTGCTCGACATGGCCGGCTTCAACCTCGACGAGC
>Ga0207690_10000133_pt1 | contig 60426 bp, 56 predicted proteins | sample KBSC23metaG_FD_184315 | JGI IMG/M metagenome (GOLD analysis project Ga0207690, IMG submission 184315) | Corn rhizosphere microbial communities from Kellogg Biological Station, Michigan, USA - KBS C2-3 metaG (SPAdes) (version 2) | ecosystem: Host-associated > Plants > Roots > Rhizosphere > Soil ... | reverse complement strand
CCATAACCTGCTTTTCCCGGCTTATGATAAGAAATACAAGGCGGCTCACGTGGAGTCAACAGAAATGCAGTTCATCCCTGTAAAGGAAGGCATTTATGAGGTGGGCTTTAGTGGCGATGGCTTCTGTTTTGATAATGAGCTGAACCACCACAAAATTTACCTGGATAATTTTGAGATCAGTAACCATTTGGTTACCAACGCCGAATACCTGGAGTTTATGAATGCCGGCGGTTATACCGATTTCCGTTTCTGGCACTCAGAAGGTTGGGATTGGGTAAAAACCGATCATATTACATCGCCACTGTACTGGCATTATATTGATGGTAAGTGGCATAACTATACCTATACCGGTTTGCAGCCTGTTGATGTGGATGCCCCGGTTTGCCACATCAGCTACTATGAAGCCTACGCCTATGCCTGTTGGAAAGGAATGCGCCTGCCTACGGAGTTTGAGTGGGAAGTTGCAGCCGCTCAATTTAACTGGGGCAAACGCTGGGAATGGACCGAAAGCGCTTACTTGCCTTATCCCGGTTTTAAAAAAGCGCCGGGCGCCATTGGCGAATACAACGGTAAGTTTATGGTAAACCAAAAGGTACTGCGCGGCGCATCCGAGGTAACACCTGAGGGGCATAGCCGGATCACCTACCGCAACTTTTTTCACCCGCATTTGCGCTGGCAATTTACGGGTATACGTTTAGCACGATAATACGATCAAAAAGACTATGAATATCGAATCGCTGATAATAACCACAACACCCGGGAAGGCTGAAACGGCAACCAATAATCAATTTTATAATGATGTGCTAACGGGCCTTAGCGCTGATCCCAAACGGTTAAACTCCAAGTATTTTTATGATGCCGCTGGCGATGAACTGTTCCAGGGTATTATGAACAGTCCGGAGTATTACCTGACCCGCTGTGAACTGGAAATATTCAGCGAACAAACCGATGCCCTTGCCAAACACCTTACAATCAATAATGAAGGGTTCGACCTGATAGAACTTGGCGCCGGCGATGCGCTGAAATCTACTTACCTGTTAAGATACCTGTTGCAACAACGGATAGATTTTACCTACGTACCCATTGATATTTCGGCCCATGTGATACAGTTGCTGGATGAACAGTTAGCCAGAAGCCTTCCGGGTTTAAAATTTACAGGCTTAAACGGCGAGTATTTTGATATGCTGGAGAAAGCCGCTTCCATATCGGATAAACGAAAGGTGGTACTTGTTTTAGGTTCGAACATTGGAAACATGCCCATAGCCGAATCGGAACAATTCTGCCATGAGTTACGCAAGCATCTGTCGCCCGGCGACAGGGTACTTATTGGCTTCGATCTGAAAAAGAACCCCAAAACCATATTGGCCGCTTATAACGATAAGGCCGGCATTACCCGTAAATTTAATCTCAACCTGCTCAACAGGATAAATAAAGAGCTCGGTGCCGATTTTAATACCGGCCAGTTCGATCACTATCCGACCTACGACCCTGAAACAGGTTCCTGTAAAAGTTACCTCATCAGCCTTGCCGATCAAACAGTGCAATTCAAATCATCCGGTAAGGCAATTCACTTTAAAAAAGATGAACCTGTTCACATGGAGATATCGCAAAAATTCACGCTGAAACAAATAACGGATATTGCCAGCCGTACAGGCTTTAAGCCTGTTGAATATTTGTTCGACAATAAAGCCTGGTTTACCGATGCCCTTTGGGTTGCACAATAATACCGTAAACGTTTGCGTAGATAATTAGGCGGTTTATATTTCTATGTGCCAAAAATTAACCAATTTAGCGTCAGTTTTGTTAGGTGTCATCACACACAAAATGCAGCTAAATGCTAAAACCTTTTATAATGGATAACAACTTCTCGCTAACTGATAAAGTAATAATAGTAACCGGTGGTACGGGTATTTTAGGCGATGCTTTTACCAAAGGCATTGCGCAGGCCGGCGGCACCGTGGGCATATTGGGCCGTAACCAGGCCGTTGCCGAACAACGCGCCGAAGCCATTAACGCGGCAGGCGGTAAAGCCATCGCGCTGATTGCCGATGTAATGAAAGAAGATGAGCTCATCGCAGCTAAAAATAAAGTTTTAGACGCGTTCGGGCATATCGACGGATTGGTTAATGGTGCAGGCGGCAATATGCCGGGAGCCGTGGTGCAGCCTGTTGATGACGTATTTAAGCTAAACATTGATGCCATGCGCCAGGTAATGGAGCTGAATTTATATGGCACCATGATCCCTACCCAGGTATTCGGCCAGGCCATTGCTCAAAGAGGCAAGGGTAGTATCGTCAATATATCATCCATGGCGCCACAGGGTGTTATCACCAAAGTATTAGGTTACAGCATGGGCAAGGCCGCCATTGATATTTATACAAAATGGCTCGCTGTTGAAACGGCCCGTCGCCATCGCGATACCATTCGTATGAATGCCATTGCTCCCGGATTTTTCCTGACGGAGCAGAACCGTACCTTATTAACCCAACCCGACGGCAGTTATACAGAACGCGGCAACCTGGTGCTCAAAAAAACACCGTTCGGCCGTTTTGGCGAGGCTGATGAGCTGATTGGCGCATTGGTATGGCTGTTAAGCGATGCATCCAAATTTGTAACCGGCACCGTAGTGAACGTTGACGGTGGCTTTTCAATTTTTAGCGGCGTATAAAAGAATAAGATCATGCAATCAGACCAAAAACAACCTGAAAATTACAGAATGGTACAAACCATGCGCTGGTATGGACCTAATGACCCTGTTAGCCTTTCGGATATCCGCCAGGCGGGATGCAGCGGTATTGTTACCGCCCTGCACCATATCCCCAACGGGCAGGTTTGGACCATTGAAGAAATAAAAAAACGCCAGGCAATAATAGAAGAAGCTGGTATGGTTTGGGATGTGGTAGAAAGCGTGCCCGTACACGAAGCCATAAAAACCCAAACAGGCGATTTTAAACAATACATAGAAAATTACAAGCAAAGCCTTATTAACCTGGCCCATTGCGGCGTAAATATTGTAACCTACAATTTTATGCCCGTGCTGGATTGGACACGTACCGACCTTGCCTACACGGTTGAAGATGGCTCAAAAGCCCTGCGTTTTGAAAAAGCCGCATTTATAGCCTTCGAGGTATTTATGCTGAAACGTAAAGGTGCCGAAGCTGCTTACAGCGCCGAAGAATTAGATCGCGCTAAGCAACGTTTTGATGCCATGAGCGATGATGAAAAGCTGTTACTGCAACGCAATATCATCGCGGGGTTACCCGGAAGCGAAGAAAGCTTTACGCTGGAGCAATTCCAGCAGGCTTTGGATGCCTATAAAGGCATTGATGCTGAACACCTGCGCAGTAACCTCATCTACTTTTTACAACAGATCATCCCCGTTGCCGATGAGCATGGCGTGAAGATGGTGATCCACCCTGACGACCCACCCTACCCTATTTTAGGCTTACCACGCGTGGTAAGTACCGCCGCGGATATACAGGCGCTCATTACCGCTGTACCGTCGTTAAACAACGGCTTATGCTTTTGCACAGGTTCGTTCGGGGTGCGCCCGGATAATGACCTGCCCGAAATGGTGCACCGTTTTGCCGACCGTATCAACTTCATCCACCTGCGTGCCACTAAACGCAATGAGTTTGGCGATTTTTACGAAGACAACCACCTGGAAGGCGATGTGGATATGTATGGGGTTGTAAAAGAGATTATCCATGCCATGCAAAAGCGCAAGATAGATATCCCGATGCGCCCCGACCATGGCCACCAGATGCTGGACGATCTGAAAAAGAAAACCAACCCGGGTTATTCTGCCATCGGCAGGCTACGCGGCCTGGCCGAACTGAGGGGCCTGGAAATGGGGATCGCGAAGTCGATATTATAATATTGATTGAATGACCGAATGAATGATTGATTGATAAAGCATCTCTTATTAAACAATCATTCATTCGATCAATCCATCTTCAATCATTGAAAATGACCGCTATCATACTTTAAAAAGGATATATTGTTTCTATTTGCCCTGTCATGATCATCTACAAACAATTCACATTCGACTCGGCGCATTTTCTGCCCAATGTGCCCGAAGGGCATAAATGCCGCAACGTACACGGGCATACTTATCACCTTACCGTTTATGTTGACGGTAAGCTAAAAAGCCACGAAGGCTGGGTAATTGATTTCGGCGACCTTAAAGCGATTGTAAAACCACTGGTAGAGCAGCTTGACCACGCCATGCTGAACGATATCCCCGGGCTTGAAAACCCCACTGCCGAACTATTGGCCGTTTATATATGGGATAATATTAAACCGCAGCTTCCGGGACTTTCAAAAATAGAACTGAAAGAAACGCCTACTTCGGGTGTGATTTATGAAGGTGTGTAATTAATTATTTCTGGCTTAAATATTTAATATTAATATTTTATATTGCATTGATTTTCATCTATTGCAATACAAATGAGTCGCCTGTACGATAAAAGAAATATCGAAAGACCACCAATTGCCCATCATACACAAGCAGAGGCAGGCTCAAAAGGCCTTACTATGCCTTCTGTTCCGTTTCTAAAACAGGTTATACAAAACAAGATACATTCATCCGCATGTAGCTGTTCATCATGCGCCAGGAATACCCAGACCCAACGCAAAGCTATCTTAACAGGCGTACAAGGTCAAAGCGACTACAGTACCATACAACGGCGGGTTATTAATGAGAAAAAAGACGAGGCCACTATTGAAGATATTATAAATTTCATCCAGTATTCAACCAAGATCACTCAGCAACTAAAAAAGAATTGGGAAATTGAAGAACTCCTTAAACAAGAAAATGAAAATTTTGATAAGGTATATAACATAGAAAATTTCCTATTCAAGATTAAGGCTATATCCTACGGAGACGAGGAAAAATCTGACGATGATGAAGATTGGGACCCAGCGGATTATGCTGAAGACCCTATTGAATATGACGACATATCATCAGGTGAGGTAAGAAAATATTTGCGTTTTCAATCCACAGCTAAAACATGGATGAAAACAGATACACCCAAAAAAAATGGCGCTTATATATGCCATATATGCAATGGTGCTATTAAAAAGAATCATGCTGTTGATATGGACCACTTACCACCGTGGAAAGACCGGCTCAAGGCATTCATTTCAATAAAAAAGCCAACAAGTATGGACGATATTTCTGGACCAGATATGGGTTTACTATACAACATGCGAGGAAGTGTTTTTGCGCACCAATATTGTAATAGGAGCCACAAAGGAGAGGATAATTACAAAAAGAAGTGGGGTACTGCCGAAAATTGGTTTAATAATGATGGCGGTTCTCCGTTTTAGGTTGAAGTAAATGTGTAATTTTTTTGCCGGGATGCCCGAATGTCTCCAACATCAAACGGCTTTGACAATAAACTTTGTCTACCTAAATCAATTCCAATTATTTAGTCGCAGGCTACCTACGCTGGTACGTGCCAGTGGCGCGTTTCCAAACAAGCCTTGATTCTTGATTCTAAAACTACTCCTTCTCTGCTCCTTTATCCTTCTCCACCCACTGTTTACTAAACGATTTTTCGGCCACATCGGGCATTTCCCTGAAATGGCCCCAACTTTTTTTGAAGAACCTTTTGAGCAGGAAGTTTTTGGTTTTACCGCTAAAAAAGTCCATCATTTTGCGGGTGAGCATGCCTTTTTTCCAAAGCGACCAGCCCCAGCGTTCTTTGCGGGTAACAATACCTTCTTTAACCGCGTCGCGGCGGTTAAGGAGCAACATTTTATGGATCTCTATCTTCACGGGGCAAACTTCGCTGCAATTGCCGCAAAGGCTCGATGCGTAGCTCAGGTGTTTAAAGTCTTCCATACCGCGCATGTGCGGGGTAATTACCGAGCCTATGGGCCCGCTGTATGGGGTGTTATAAGTATACCCGCCAACGTTTTTATATATGGGGCAGGCATTAAGGCAGGCACCGCAGCGGATACAGTACAGGCCCTGGCGCTGTTCTTTTTGGGCAAGCAGGTTGGTGCGGCCGTTATCCAGCAATATCACATACATCTCTTCGGGCCCGTCGGTTTCATCAGCCTGGCGCGGGCCGCTTAAAATGGAATTGTAAACGGTAAGGTTTTGCCCGGTACCATGTGTGGATAACATGGGCCAGAACAGGTCGAGATCGGCCATGCTGGGGATGATCTTTTCTATACCTACTATGGCAATGTGTATTTTAGGAAAGGTGGTGCACAAACGCGCGTTACCTTCGTTCTCGCTTATCGCGATGCTGCCGGTATCGGCAATTAAAAAGTTAGCGCCGGTGATGCCTACATCGGCGGTCAGGTATTTTTCGCGCAGCAGTTCGCGGGCTTTAAGCGTGAGCTGTTCGGGTGTAGCATCTATAGGCGTTCCAAAACGCTCATGGAACAGTTTGGCAATGTCGTCCTTGCTGAGGTGCATGGCCGGGGTAACAATATGGTAAGGCTTTTGGCCCAGCAACTGAACAATGTATTCACCCAGGTCGGTCTCTAACGATTCCATTTGGTGACTTTCCAGAAACTCATTCAGGTGAATTTCCTCCGTCACCATAGATTTGGATTTGACTACCGTTTTGGCACCGGCACGCTGCATAATTTGCAGTATCTCGTCCTGGGCCTCTTTGTAATCGTTGGCCCATATTACTTTACCACCACGGCGCTGAAAGTTACCTTCGAACTCGGGTAAAAACTTATCCAGGTTCTCCATCACCTTCCATTTGATGACATGGGCCTTGCGCTTGGCATTTTCAAGGTTAGCTATGCGCGATAAGCCCCGCTCAACAGCTACATCATACTTGCCGATATTGTAGTTCAATATACGGCGGTGATCCCTGTCAAAAGCCTTATCCTCTGCCGCTACCAAAAATTCTTCCGCAATGCTTGTCATATCCTCAAAAATAGAGATTATATTTTTTGATTACACCGGTTGGGGATGATTGCGTGGATGTTTTTATCAACAAAAGCCAGTAGTAAACAATTATATCGTTCGTTTAAACAATAATACGAACAAGCGCCCTATCCCAATAAACAATGTAGTTAACACAAGCCACAATGCAACGTAGTAAACAAGAATAATTATTCCGCCGCCACCAGCAAAACCTATCCCAAAAGGAATTAAATGAAAATTAAAGCAAAAGCTTGAGAGCCATCCGAAGCCGAAGTTGCCATTGGCGCCAAATGCGGTCAAAAAAATAAAAGCAATAGCCAATATTGCCGGTATCAATAGTTCCTTTAATCTTTTCATATACCTGTAATAAAAGAAACGGCCGGGTTTAGCCCGACCGTCTGTAAAAAGAGTGTCTTACTGTTTTCCTGTATTACCATCAACCACGGGGCGTTTATCGCGGTTGGCAATATCCCAGCCTGTATAAAATACCAGTTGCGCGCGTTTGGCCAGCATCGGGAAACCTATCTTGTCAACCTCGTCGCTTGGCTTATGGTAATCGGCATGTACACCATCAAAATAGAAGATGATAGGCACATTATGTTTGGCAAAATTGTAATGATCTGAGCGGTAATAAAATCGGTTTGGATCGTTCAGGTCATCGTATTTATAATCCAATACCAGGTGGGTATAGGTGCTGTTCACCTTTTCGGTGATCTTACGCAGATCAGTACTCAACATGCTCGAACCGATAACATACACGTAGTTTAACGAATCGGGCTTGCCTATCATATCAAAACCTACGCGGCCAATCATGTCAATATTCAGGTCGGTAACGGTTTTCTCTAACGGGAACACCGGGTGGCTGGTATAGTATTCAGAGCCCAGCAAACCTTTTTCTTCGCCAACATTAGCTAAAAACAGAATGCTGCGGCGCGGGCCATGGCCATCCTTTTTAGCCTGCGCGAATGCCTGGGCGATCTCTAAAACACCGGTGGTACCCGAGCCATCGTCATCGGCACCATTGTATACTTTATCTTCGCCAGATGTGGTTAAACCCAGGTGATCATAATGCGCAGAGAATACCAATATCTCATCTTTCAGATCAGTACCCGGCATAAAGCCAAGTACATCCACCGCTTTGGCATCAACGCTCGAGGCGTTCACTATGGCCGACAGGTCGGCTTTCAGCGTCTGGTTTGGCTGCATACCTTTATCATCGCCGGAGGCTTTAAAGGTTTCGAATGTTTCGCCCGAGTTAGCGAACAATTGTGTAGCTACCCCGGTAGTAATATTAAATACAGGTGCCGGTACTGGCGCCGAGTTATCCTTAATGGTTAAACGGCCAGCGCCCGGGCGGGTGCCAACCCGCTGTGTAAAGAGTGCAGCACCCGATGTATTGCTGAGAATTAACAGCGGGTTTTTGCTTTGGATGAATTGTATCCGTTTGAGCTGGTTCTGGCGGCTTTCACCATCAACGATGATGAAGACTACCTTACCTGTAATATTTGTGTTACCCAGCTCTGCGGCGGGGTCGGCACCCGGTTTATGGTTCAAAAACACAAACTCGGTAGCAGCAATTGTCTTGTCGCCGGCAGGGCCTCCGCCTGTGGCCATAAAGTCTTTACCAAAGGCAAATGATGACCCGTTTATGGTTAATGATTTTACGGTGAAGGAGTTGGTTACCAATGGTACATCTAAAAAATATGAACCATTTACCGGGGCGGTTAAGCCTAAACGTTTAAACTGTTCGGCTATGTAATTAGCAGCCATCATGGCACCAGGTTTGCCGGTTTCGCGGCCTTCAAAGGCATCCGAAGCGATGATGCTTAAATGCTTTTTCGCATCCTCGGCGGTGATCAGTCCGGCATACTTTTTTTGAATAGGATCCTGTGCGAAAAGGCAGGCGGAAAGGCCCATCGCGACAGCAGTGGTGTAAAAATTTTTCATTGTCAGTTTGTTATTAATGTCGCCCTAAGTTAGCAAGAAATTTTGTTTACACGATTAGCATGGCGACCGCCTTCAAATTCTGTTGTAAAAAATGTTTCTACTATCTTTTCGGCCAGTTCAAACGATATGAACCTTTCGGGGATGCAGACAATATTGGCGTTGTTGTGCTTACGGGCAAGGCTTGCCAGCTCTTCGTTCCAGCAAATGGCAGCACGGATGCCCTGGTGTTTGTTGGCGGTAATAGCTACACCATTGGCGCTGCCGCAGATGAGGATACCAAGATCAAACTCCCCGCTTTCAACGGCCGATGCTACAGGGTGGGCAAAGTCGGGATAGTCAACAGAGTCGGCACTGTAGGTACCAAAATCTTTCAGCTCTTTTACCTGTAGTTTTTGTAAAAATTGTTGTTTATAGCTAAAGCCGGCGTGGTCGCCGCCGATGGCAATTTTCAGATCGTGCATTGTTGTATTATGAATTTAGAAATTCCTGCTCTTTTTTAAGTTTATTCTTTTGCACCCTTGCCGCCACCGTTATGCTCAGCTCATACAAGCCAAACAGCGGAGCGCTTATCACCAGCATCGTAGTAACATCGGGCGTTGGCGTAACCAGCATGGCAATGATCATGATGATGATGATGGCATAGCGGCGCTTTTCGCGCATAAAGGTTGGTGTTAATATGCCGATAGTTGCCAATATGAACACAATGATAGGCAACTGGAATACCAACCCGCTCACCAATGTCAGCGTGGCTACCGAAGTAAGATAAGAATCGATAGTAAACTGGTTTTGAATATCGGGACTGATGGTATAGTTAGTTAAAAAGTGCAGCGACAGCGGCGCCACCACATAGTAACCGAAAAGTATCCCTACAATGAATAACGACGAACAGTAAAACACAAAACCACTGGTGGCTTTTTGTTCCTTTTCGCGCAAAGCGGGTTTAACAAAACGCCATATTTCCCATAATAAATAAGGAAAGCCAAAAACAATACCCAATATGAGCGAAGTATTGATCTGCATGGAAAACTGTCCCGCCATTTCGGTATTGATGATCTTACCCGGAAGATCGGTACTGAGGCAAAGGCTGTCGCTTCCTATCAGTTCACCCAGTTTGCAAAGCAAACGATAGGTTAAAAAGCTGGCATGCTTGGGTCCCATAATAATGGTGCCCCATATAAAATCAAAGTAAACAAAGGCTAAAGTGGCAAACACAACAATGGCTACGGCTGCACGTATCAGGTGCCACCTCAACACTTCAAGGTGATCGAAAAACGACATTTCGCTTTCCAGACTTTGTGTTTTCCCCCTTATCGAATCTAATAATTTGCCCATTGCTGATCTTAAAAAACAAAAGTACCATTCTGTGCGATATGAATGGTACTTTGTATGTAAACTGTTATAGCAGTTTCATGTTTATTCTGAAATTTCGAACGAGTCCATAAACTTGGTGGTAAAGTTACCCGCCCTGAAATTCGGATCTTTTAACAGTTTTAAGTGAAACGGTATGGTTGTTTTAACACCCTCGATCACAAATTCCGATAAGGCTCGTTCCATGGTATTCAGCGCTTCTTCGCGGGTTTGCGCCACGGTAATTACCTTGGCTATCATCGAATCGTAATTCGGTGGGATAACATAACCGGTATACACATGCGTATCGATACGAACACCATGGCCACCCGGTGAGTGGAAATTGGTGATCTTACCCGGCGACGGGCGGAAATCTTTAAACGGATCTTCGGCGTTGATACGGCACTCGATGGCGTGCATGGTTGGCTCGTAATTTTTACCTGAGATAGGGATACCGGCGGCCACCTTTATCTGCTCTTTTATCAGATCGAAGTTGATCACCTCTTCGGTAACCGGGTGCTCTACCTGGATACGGGTATTCATTTCCATAAAGTAAAAGTTGCGGTGCTTATCCACCAAAAACTCTACCGTACCTGCACCTTCGTACTTAACAGCTTTGGCGCCTTTAATAGCGGCTTCGCCCATTTTTTTACGAAGCTTTTCTGTCATGAAAGGTGATGGTGATTCTTCCACCAGCTTCTGGTGACGGCGCTGTATCGAACAATCACGTTCGGATAGGTGGCAAACTTTACCGTATTGATCGCCCACCACCTGTATTTCAATGTGGCGCGGGTCTTCAACATATTTCTCCAGGTACATGCCATCGTTACCAAAAGCAGCGCCCGACTCGGCACGGGCAGAATCCCAGGCACCTTCAAACTCGCTGTCTTTCCAAACAATACGCATACCGCGGCCACCGCCGCCGGCAGTTGCTTTCAGTATAACAGGATAGCCTACTTTGTTGGCAATGGCAATTCCTTCTTTTACGTCGCTCAGCAAGCCTTCAGAGCCGGGTATAGTTGGTACACCGGCTTTTTTCATGGTAGCTTTAGCCGAAGCCTTATCGCCCATGGCGTTTATCTGATCGGCGGTAGCGCCAATAAATTTGATATTGTATTCGGCACAGATGGCAGAGAATTTAGCATTCTCTGAAAGGAAACCATAACCGGGGTGTATCGCATCGGCATTGGTAACTTCGGCGGCTGAAATAATATTGGGAATATTTAAGTATGAATCGCGGCTTGGCGGCGGGCCTATACATACGGCCTCATCAGCAAAACGGACGTGTAAACTATCACGATCGGCAGTAGAGTAAACGGCTACGGTTTTAATGCCCATCTCTTTACAGGTGCGGATGATCCGCAAGGCAATTTCACCACGATTAGCTATTAATATCTTTTTGAACATCTCTTTTTTAAGTTAAGTGGTTGATTAGGTGAATAGTTGATTGAGTTTAACTATTCAATGAATCAAACTAAATTGGGCTGAATGACAAAACGAGTAAAACCACTCACTTCATCAACAATTCAACCATTCAACTAATTACGACGGATCTACCAGGAACAAAGGTTGATCGTACTCAACAGGCGATGCATTGTCAACCAATACCTTCACAATTTTGCCCGATACTTCGGCCTCAATTTCGTTGAAAAGTTTCATGGCTTCGATAATGCAAAGCACATCGCCGGCGTTTATCTCATCGCCTACGTTAACAAACAATGGTTTATCAGGGCTTGATGAGCGGTAGAACGTACCGATCATTGGCGATTTGATGGTGATATAATGCGAGGTATCAGGCGCTGATGAAGCGGCAGGCTCTGCAGCAGCGGCTGGTGCAGACGCGGCCGGAGCAGGCGCATGAGCAACCGGTGCAGCGGCAGGTATAGTAGCATGTACTACAGTTGGCGCCTGGTTTGTTTTTATCGTGATCTTAAAATCTTCCTGCTCAATGGCAACTTCATTTACGCCTGATTTGGCTACGAAGCGGATAAGCTCTTGTATTTGTTTAATATCCATTTTTAGTTTTGTGGTGGTTTATTGGATAAAATTATACTTAATGTGCAAATGTGTATATATGCAAATGTGCAAATGTTTTTTAATTACTTACTATTAATGTTGATAAAGCCTGGTTTATAAAACTCAATTTATATCATTTGCACATATGCACATTCGCAAATCTGCACATTTATATCATTTGCACATTAAATTAATAGGCCCATCGTAAATAAATGGAACCCCAGGTAAATCCGCCGCCAAAGGCAGCTAATATCAGGGTATCACCTTTTTTCAATTTACTTTCCCATTCCCATAAGCATAGCGGAATGGTGCCGTTTGTGGTATTGCCGTAACGCTCAATGTTTTTCATTATGCGCTCATCGGGCACACCTGTACGGGCGGCGGTTGCATCAATAATTCGTTTGTTGGCCTGGTGGGGTACCAACCATGTAACATCATCAGATGTAATATTGTTTCGTTCCATTACTTCAACAGCAACTTCGGCCATATTGGTTACGGCAAATTTAAATACTGTTTTACCTTCCTGGAAAGCGAAATGTTTTTTCGCGTCGATAGTTTCATGCGATGCGGGCAGTAATGAACCGCCGGCGGGCTGGTTTAAAAACTCGCGGCCCGAGCCGTCTGTTTTGCAGATAGAATCAATTATGCCGTAACCTTCGGTATTAGGTTCCAGCAAGGCGCAGCCGCAGCCATCGCCAAAAATTATACAGGTAGCACGGTCCTCATAGTTAATGATGGACGACATTTTATCGCCGCCAACAACTAATACTTTGGTATGCTTACCGCTCTCAATAAACTGGGCGCCGGTGGTTAATCCGAAAATAAAACCTGAGCAAGCCGCCTGCAGATCAAATCCCCAGGCGTTAACCGCACCTATTTTATCGGCCAATACGTTTGCCGTTGCCGGGAAAGGCATATCGGGCGTAGTGGTACAAAAAACTATCAGTTCAATATCGGCGGCGGTGATGCCTCTTTTGGTAAGTAGCTCATTTACGGCGTGCACTGCCATATCTGATGTGGCCAGGCCTTCGCCTTTCAAAATTCTGCGTTCTTTAATACCGGTGCGGGTGGTTATCCATTCATCATTGGTATCTACCATGGTTTCCAGTTCATGGTTATCTAACACATAATCCGGTACGTAACCACCAACAGCTGTTATAGCAGCATGAATTTTACTCATTTAATTAGGGTTTATTGAAAAGCCTGCTTTATTTTATCAACAAGGCCGCTCTCGACCATGTTTTTTGAAAGAAGTACCATGTTTTTTATAGCCTCGGGCGTTGATATGCCGTGGCCAACAACAACAGGCGCGTTAACCCCTAAAATAGGGCTGCCACCATATTGCTCATAATTAAAGCGGTCGAAGAAATCGTCTTTAAATCCTTTTTTCAGGGTTACTACATAAAAAGATTCGGCCATCTTCAGCATTACGTTACCGGTAAAGCCATCGCTAACTATTACATCGGTACCCTCGCTAAACAGGTCGCGCCCCTCAACGTTGCCAACAAAATTAAATTTGCCGCTTTCTTTCATTAAAGGGTAGGTAGCCTGGCAAAGTATATTGCCTTTTTCTTCTTCCTCGCCAATGTTCATCAGCGCTACGCGCGGGTTTTGCACACCGTAAACCGACTCGGCAAATAAGCTGCCCAATACGCCGAACTGCACCAGCACCTCGGGCTTGCAATCGGCATTGGCGCCAACATCCAGCAGGATATTGAAACCGCCTTTTAGCTTGGGGCAAATGGCCGTCATGGCAGGGCGCTGTACACCGGGGATAGCCTTTACGCTGAAAAGCGAGCCCACCAGCATAGCGCCGGTGTTACCCGCCGACGAAAACGCCTGGATATTACCTTCTTTAAGCAATTGGAAGCCAACGCTTATACTGGAGTTTGGTTTTTGAACTACCGCCTTAGTGGGATGCTCACCCATACCTATTACTTCGGTAGTGTGAACGTACTCGAAGTGGTCGGGGTTAAAATCGTTCTCGCGCAGAATAGCTGTAGCCATATCCTTATCCCCTATCAGAACGAGGTGCTCTGACGGAGATAAAGTTGAATAAGCAGCAATTGCACCCAATACGGTTGCCTTCGGTGCGTAATCACCGCCCATAGTGTCTAAGCCAATCTTCATATAGAAAATTAAACTTAGGCTACTGCAGCTTTCTCGATCAGGATCTTACCGTTGAAATACACGTTACCATCAACAGTGTATGCACGGTGTGGCAAATGTACCGCACCGGTAGTAGTGCATGTAGTTAAAGTTGGAGCTTCAGCTTTGTAGTGTGTTCTACGCTTGTCTCTTCTTGATTTGGATATTTTCCGTTTTGGATGTGCCATAACTATTTTTTGTTACTATTTATTTAATTTTTTTGAGGGCGTCCCACGTTGGGTCGTCCTGCTCATCATCATCCGGCTCTTCGCCGCCGCCTGCAAGCTTTTCTAACTTGTCAAGCATATCATTATCACAATACTGTGTTCTTCCTTCATCGGTGCAAACCGCAACAAACGGTACTGCAACGGTTATATATTCATATATCAGCGGCGCTACGTTGATCTCGTGATCGTTCTTCGTAATCGTGATGATATCTTCATCCTCAATTTCCTCTTCGCTAAATTTAGCTATCTGCTGCTCGGTAATATCCACCTGCTGCGGATAATCGGCCAAACAACGGTCGCACGACAGGTCGATACTGCCTGTAATGTCGAAATGCAATACCAGCATGGTTTCCTGTTTATCCAGTTCAACCAGGCATTTCAGCTTTCCCTTTTTTACCAGCGAATATTCAAATTCGTTGAAAAAAGCATCAGTTATGTCAAAATCAAACTGGTGCTTACCCAGTTTGAGCCCCGTGAACGGTATTGCGTATGGCTTTAGCGATTTCAATGAGCGATAATTAGCCCGCAAATTTAGGAAAAATTATATTAGTGGAAAGAGTTTTTTGGAAATAGTGGTGGAGGGGGGATATTGGGAGGTGAATGATGGAATTAATTTATTTCTATTATTTCTAAAATAGAAAGTTTTGGAGAACTTATGGTCGGTGTTATCGCCGCACTATTGTGGAGGTCTGATACGATGTTAGCATAGACCATAGTTGAAATTACTTACATTTATGTATTATTTAAAACTACGGTACAATGAAGAAAGTAACTATTACTCGTATTGAACACTCCTTCATGAGTATACCGGATAGAACAACATATCCACCATCTGAAACCATTGCCAGAATAATTAAATTAACAGAGGAGTTGACTGTTTTTTGGAATAACGTGTCTGGTTGGGCTCCGATCGAGGCCGCGGAGCTATTAACCAAATCAAGACTTGATTGGCAAGTTTCTTTGGCTAAGCAATTAACTCTATTTCAAGAAGAAAGTAATGAAAGCGGAAAACTGATCCTTGGCTGGACTACCTTAGGAAGCCTAACCGAAGGAGCAATGAAATTGTACTTATCGGTGTATTATGAAACTTATCAATCTAAGAGTCTTTTAGATGAATTTAAGCCAGTAATAGACAAAAAAGGTAATGTTATTAGTCCAGACGAATTAATGCTTGATAAATTAAGACTATTCTTTTCTAAAAAAGTATTGCCTGTAGATGCTAAAGAACAATGGGAAAAGTCTGATGAGATAAATTGGTTAAATTGGATTTTAAAGATTCAACAAAGAAGAAATGCTATTCATGCCTTTAAAAGTAGAGACTTAGGTGATTTTAGAGAATTTCATTTAGAGCTGTCTAATTATTTGATATTCTTGCGAAAAATCAACAATGGCCTTCCTTACCCTGACGATCAATTTAAACCAAAAGAGGTTTAGTTGAATACAGTTTCTTTCGGGCGATGCCTGCGACCCGCGCTCTACGCTGCAATTCCTCATTCGGCACTGGTAGAAGTGCCTCACTCCCTGCCTGCCGGCAGGCAGGCGGGATTTCCGCTGCGATCGCTATCGCGGGCTTTTGGGCTGAATATCTTTATCGTTCATAAAAGAAATCCGACATCTGACCGCTGACTTTCGACTTCAAAAAATAAATCCGAAATCGAACATCCGAAATCCGACTTCTGACATCTGACCGCCGACATCAAAAATCAAATCTTCAACCTGATATGTTTCCGTTCCAGCAGGCCGGTTAAGCCAACCATGAGCAGGGCGAAGACGATGCATTTGATGAGTCCGCCGGTGCCGTGGGTGAAGGCGTCGGGGTAGCCAAAATCGGTCATTTCGTACAGCGGATAGAACATGAAGGGCAGCAGGTAACAGGTAAGCGTGTTGGTGCCCGCGGGTTTAATGAGGCTGAACCAGCGTTGCTTGCCCAGCACATCTACCAAAAACATAAAAAAGCCATAGGCTATAATGTTGATGCCGGTACATATCATCAGCCATGATGGGGTATCATTGGCTTTGGATATGCCCCCGCTAAAGTAACGCACCACAAAGCCCATATTGAACATGATAACCGACAGCATGAGGAGCATTACCCAAACCAACGCGGCCTGGTTACTGTTTTTGTACCTGGCATACACCATAGAAATTATTACGCCCGACATGGTAAACGCCTGCATGGCGCCGTTGCCTGCCAGGCCAACATAGCCCTGCGTGCCATTTAAAAAGTTGAGCCAGCCAAAGTGGAAATCGAGGTTAAAGAGCAGGAAAAACACCCAGGCCGAAACTATTGCCCACAGCGCCGAATCGGATAAAACGCAGATGACGGCGCAGAAAAGGTAGGCCCAGCCAATAAGGCCCAAAATACCCCACCACGAAAAGTGCAGCCAGGTATGGCCCATACCCGCATTGCTTTTATACAGCAGGCACAGCGCAATGCACAACAATATGTCGATGAGCCGCAGCAGTTGAGTTGCTATTTTGCTGATATGCAGCGGATAATCTACCCAGATGAGGAAGAAGCTGATGGTGATGAGCACCTCCCATACGGCTTGCGGAAGCGGGGCCGTAGCGCTGTAGGTTTCCATATTGGCATGAATGAACCCGATAAATATGAGCGCGACAGAGCGGCTGATGATATGGATAAGGAGCCGGTATTTATCGCTGCCCTGTGCGGCACGGCTTTTTAAGGAGAAGGGGATAGACAAACCTACGATGAACAGGAATGCCGGGAAAATGGTATCGGCAAGGCCAAGGCCGTCAACCCTGTCGCCGGCATGTTTTAGCCATTGCGGTACGCCGGGAACCCCCTCAAGGTCGTTCACAAATATCATCAGGAACATTACCACCGCCCTGAAAACGTCTATGGAATGAAGCCTCTGGGAATGCTTACTCATTACCACTGAAATGAAATTCGGCGAAAATTGTTTTAACCGAAAGTAAAATTAAGCTGAGAAATAGAATGAGCTATAGTATAGGTATTGGTTTACATGGCGTTACGATTGTTAAGAGGGGTATTTAATTTATGTTATTTCTTTGGGCGATGCCTGTGGCCCGCGCTCTACGCTGCAATTCCTCATTCGACGCTGGTAGAAGCGCCTCACTCCGGGATTTACGCTGCGATCGCTATCGCGGCTTTTTGGGATGAACACATACCCCGAATTTCTTTCACCCGCCGAAGCCTAAGCGTAGGCGGGCGCTGCGATCGCTATCGCGGGTTACAAAACCATGTCATCCTAAACTTGTTTCAGGACCCCATCATTCAGGTAATAAAGCGGTAGGTAGTTCGCCAATTAGCGCGTGAGGTGCCGAAACAAGTTCGGCATGACTTGGTGGGAATTAAAAAATCCGACATCGGATTTCCGACCTCCGACATCAAAAAATAAATCCGAAATTGAACATCCGAAACGGCGCAGCCTTCTTGAGTACCTTTAAAAGCAAACAAAAACGAAAAATTCGAAATTAAAAACTCCTACCCAACGTTTTCCCCTCTCCCAACGATGATGCATTAAAACCAACATTCATCCATCATCTAAAACAAATTGAAAATGAAAACGCTAACGTATGTATTTGTATTCTTCGCGCTACTCATCGCCATCAATGGCTGTAAAAAGCCAGACGTAAACACTATTGAACTGGTAGCCAGCAGTCACAACATTAAAACGGGCCAGTTGGACAGCCTCGAACTGGTGGGCGCTGCAGCTACCGATTCTGTTAAATGGAGCGTTAGCCCGTCGGGGTTTAACAGCATGTACTCTTCGGGTAACCATGCCCTGGTTAACTTTAACCAAACCGGTACTTATACCGTAACCGCAACGCTTAATAATGTTACACCCTACAGCACTACCATTACCGTTACCCAGGCACCTGCCCCGCCTGTTGATACCACCAGGACAACCTCTGTACACTACCCGCTTACCGGCGACCAGATCATGCTCACATCACACTATAGCAAAAGCCCTACCAGCGATAGCGCTTACGTGTATTTCAGCGCTCAAACTACCAGGTTTTATTATTGCCTGAACAGTTTTCTTACCTACAACACTTCGTTAACCGGTGGCTTTACGCTGAACATTGTGGACATGATAAAACCACCAACAGCAAGTTGCCAGGTGGGTAGTACACGCTTAACTATCGGCAGTATTCCGTTTAAGCAAAGTTTGGTAAATAATTATTTGCCTGTAGGTACCTTCCCGTTAAAGGTTACTTTAAATGGTGTTACTTATACCGGCAGCGTTACGGTAACCGCTGCCGATATTAACTTTAACTGGAGCTATACCAGCGGTGTTACCATTACGCCAACGCATATCAGCAGGTAAGGCCGTTTCAAATAATACCAATGTTGGGCCGGGATGAAAAAATAAAAATATTTTTATTTCGACCCAACGTTTGGCTGTTTGCCTTCGAAGAGTGATTTTAGGCATTGCAAAAGCCAATTTTTTTAATGGATCTTTCCAAAAAGGAAGTACAGGTACTGGTTACAGGATGTATAAATAATGAGCGCACGGCCCAGGAGGCTTTGTACAAATTATTTTATGCCGATATGCTGCGTGTTTGCTATAGCTACATTCCCGATAAGGACCTGGCTAAAGAAGCGTTTAATACCGGCTTTCTGAAAGTGTTCCGATCCATAAAAAACTTTGATATTGAAAAAGGAGAGCTGGGTGGCTGGATAAGGAAGATAATGATATTTACCAGTATTGACCTTTGCCGCAAGGAACTGAAATTTACTACCCTTACAGCTCACGACCAGGACCAGGAAGATTTCCCGATACCGCCGTCGGTGTTGGAAAAACTGTATTTCGAGGACATTCTCTTCAGCATCCGCCAGTTACCATATGCCACACAAACGGTTTTTAATTTATCGGTAATTGACGGTTTTACACATAAAGAGATAGGCGAACAATTAAATATCAGCGAGGGAACATCGCGCTGGCATTTGGCAGAGGCAAAAAAGAAACTAAGGCTATTGATTGAAACCCGGGAAAGCGGCTTGCCGGCAGAAAGGAGCGACAAAGCAAAATGAAAGATCAGCACAAACATTTGACGCTTTGGCAGAAACGGAATGAGCTGCGGATAGATGACGACGCTCAGCAGGATTGGCTTGCCATGCAGGCTATGCTGGATGAACACATGCCGGTGGCCCCGGATGCGGGAACAAGCGGCGGCTCATCTTATTTTTCGGGCTTTAAACTATTAACGGCCTTAATTATAGCAGCGGCGGCCGCGGTTGTTGTGCTCTATTTTGTTTTTGTAAAAGGCGATACAAAAAGCAACCTGCATAAAAAAGCGGATAGCACCATTGTGATCGGCAATAATAGCAAGGCCCATAATTGGCGAAATTCAAATAACTTGAGTAAGGATGGATCAACTGGAAATAGCAGCGGCAATACAACAACAAATACAACTATTAAACCAGGTGCGGCATCGGCAGGTAACTCATCGGTAGTTAATGCGGCTGAGGGAGCAAAAGACGCGGGAACAGTCAAAAATCATAATATAAACGGCAACACGATATCGCATGACAATGCCATAAACAGCAATAGCCCGACCGCTAAAGTAAATAATAGAGCAGCAAGTGCTAAAAAAGTAATTCAGGGCAGTAGTACAAACGGCGACCGCTTATCGCTGAACAATGCGGCAGGCAATAACGGCAGGCACTATTTTGCAAAACCAAATAACCGGGTAAAGAATGAGAAGGCCACAGGCAGCCATAGCGGGGGCTTGCGCAACAGCATTGCAGTTGGCAACTTAAGCAATATAAACAACGGCAGGCACCGCAGACGGGGCTACGGCAGGAACCATTCCGGCAAGGATAATAAGGGGTATAAGAACGATAAGGGTAAAATTAACCGGTATGCGGATAACCAATACAACCCATTAACCAACCCCACGATAAACAGTAATAAGAACCGCCGGGATACCAGTATGCTCATGCTCGGGGAACCACCGTTTGTTGCTGAACCATATATGATAACAGCACTATCGCCATCTATAGTTAATAAATATAAAGCCGCGCCCGATACCTCATCATCGGCCAATAAAAAAACCAAACCCGACAAAACACCTGGCAATGCGAAATTTGATTATGGGATACTGGCCGGCGTAAATACACCGGGTAGCTTTACCGCTAAAGAGCAGAACAAAAACTTTTACGGGAGCTTTCCTGTGGATGTGTTTTTTGGCGCATTTGCCACTTATCATCTTTCTGATAAATGGGGCATAAATTTACAGTTAAGGGGATTGAACCCGCAAAACATTTCGGGAACATACACCCATAGTAATGACAGTAAGAAAGACACCAACCAGGTATTGACCATGACGGATTCGCGGAAGATATATACTGCCGATGCTGCCCTGCACCTGGTATTTAAACCTACCGCGGGACTGAGCTTAAAAGCCGGGCCTGTTTTTGGCTACGCTTTAAAAGAGGCTAACGGCAATACTACTTTTCAAACAGGGCCATTAAAGAAGGATTCGGCATATTACGTTAGTGTAGTTAAACTGATAAATGCTACTACCTATACCAAAGGCTTTACTGTGGGCCTGTCGGCCGGGGCCAGCTACCAATACGGACGCTTTATTTTTGACGCGGCTTATAACAGAAATTTTAGCGGATTAACGGCGGGTTCTACACTGGGCAGTTATAGCGCTACCAGTGATCAGTTGCTGTTTACGATAGGCTTTAAGCTCAATAAAACGAGGTAGTTTGGGTGGAATTTTCGTATCTTTGTATATGGGCAAAGTGCACTGGAGCAGCGCGCAAAACAGAGCAAAAAAAGCTCTTTAAAATACCGACAAATACCCACATCTTTTTTCGATGGAAGAGGTGAAATGGAAAACGGAAGACGTATTTACGAGACATCAAAAATTGCAAACTTGATAATTGATCAGCAAAATTTTGCTGAAAATACCCACAAATACCCATCGATTTGTGCCGCTTTATGGGTGTGGAATTACGAAAATGGCAATATGCGCGTGAACCAACAAAATGAATAATCGCTGAGAAAGGTCACAAACAAATGTATGTCGGCTACATGCTGCAGTGATTGCCACGTCGTTCCTCCTCGCAATGACAAGTGGGAGAAAAGAATTGCGAAAATGACAATGATGGGTGTGAAATATACCGATAAATACCCACCTTTCCCACCCAATACCTACCTTTTTCGAGCTTTGTATTATGAAAATGGCAATATGGGCATGAGTTGTTGGTGACAACACCAACAACGGCGGGGTGGATATAAAAATCCGAAATCGGACATCCGACTTCCGACATCAAAACTTAGTCTCTGTCGCGGCTTAGTTTGCCGAATGGGAGCGTATTTTCGGCCAGTTCGGCTGATTCACGGCGGCATTTTACAATGTGCGTTGCGGCGAACAGTGCCTCGCGAAAGGATATTTCGGAAGCAAGGTTTTTACCGGCAATATCGTAAGCGGTGCCGTGGTCGGGCGAGGTGCGCACGATGTTTAACCCGGCGGTAAAGTTCACACCATTCTCGAACGCGATGTGCTTGAATGGTATAAGGCCCTGATCATGATACATAGCCAGCACGGCATCAAAGTTTTTGTAGGCGCCGTTGGCAAAGAAACCATCGGCAGCGTATGGGCCCATTACCAGCAAACCGCTGGCTTTGGCCTGCTCAATCGCCGGGATGATGGTGGTTTGCTCTTCGTTACCGATGAGGCCGTTATCGCCGGCATGAGGGTTAAGCCCCAGCACCGCGATCTTTGGTTTGCGTACCCAGAAGTCTTTTTTCAAACTATCGTTCATCAGCTTCAATTTAGAGATGATACTCTCCTGGGTTATTTTAGAGGCGATCTCGGTTACCGGTACGTGGCCCGTTACTACGCCTACGCGCAGGTCGTCGCTCACCAAAAACATCAGCGAATCCTGCCCGCCGGCGCGTTCCTGCAGGTATTCAGTATGTCCGGGAAAATGGAAGCTGTCGCTCTGGATGTTGTGCTTGTTGATGGGCGCGGTAACCAGTGCGTCGATCTGGCCGGCGATCAAGTCGTTAGTGGCTCGCTCTAAAGATATAAAGGCATATTTACCACCTGTTTCGGTAGTTTCGCCAAGCTCTATCTTTACGTCCTCTTCCCAGCAATTGATCATGTTGGCGCGTTTAGTATGCGCTTCGGCCGGAGAGTTGATCACGTTAAAGCTAAAATCGCCCATATCCAAAGCCTTGCGGTGGAACGATGCCACTTTGGTATGGCCGTAAACAATAGGGGTGCAGTAATCGAGTATGCGGGCATCGGCCAGGGTCTTAATAATTACTTCGAGGCCTATTCCGTTAACATCGCCTATGCTTATTCCTATTTTTAGTTTATCGCTCATATTGTTGTGATTACACCGGTTAGAATGATGATTACACCGATCCGCTTTCCGCTTTATGCTTTTAGCTTTCGGCTTTTAAAAAAAGATCATCCGAACAAAGCACAAATATGACGTTATTTGTGTGAAATATAAAGTTTATAAATGAGCATTGTTAGAGCAAAAAAACATTTAGGCCAGCACTTTTTAACCGATAAGAATATTGCCGAAAAGATAGTGAACAGCCTGAAGCTAAGCGACAAGTACAACCAGGTGCTCGAAGTTGGGCCCGGCATGGGTATCCTGTCGGATTTTTTGCTTCAGAAAACCGATTACGAAACCTACCTGATCGACATTGATACGGAGTCGTACCAGTTCCTGCAAAAGAAATACCCGCAATTGGGCAGCCGTTTAATAAACGATGATTTTCTGGAGATGGACTTTAGCAAACACTTTAACGGACCCTTTGCCATCATTGGCAACTTTCCGTACAATATATCATCGCAGATATTATTTAAGGTGCTGGATAACCGCCAACAGGTTATTGAAGTAGTTGGGATGTTTCAAAAAGAGGTGGCCGAGCGCTGCGCTGCCAAACCGGGTAGTAAAGAGTATGGCATATTGAGTGTGTTTTTGCAGGCTTATTATAAAGTGGAATATTTATTTACCGTAAAGGCTGGAGTATTTAACCCGCCGCCAAAGGTATTGTCCGCGGTTATCCGCTTAACGCGAAATGAGACAGAGGCTTTGGATTGCGACGAGAAATTATTCTGGCAGGTGGTAAAGGCCGGCTTTAACCAACGGCGTAAAACCTTGCGTAACGCGGTATCGTCCCTTATCCCGAAAGATAAAATAACCGACGACCCACTGCTGGAATTACGCGCCGAGCGCCTGAGCGTTGCCGATTTTGTTACGTTAACCAAAAAGATAGCGCAGGAGCGTTAAAAGTTCAGCGTAACCTCTTTATAATGTTGCCCCTCCAGTTTAGCTTTTGATTGCAGAACCTCAGCCTGGCTATCTGCCAATGGGCCGCCGTAATACCGCACGAAATAGCGTTGATGTTTAACAAAAGCGGTATCGGGTGTAAATACTATGGAGGTATCGGTTACACGGTATTTTCCCGGTTGTTGGGGTTGCAGGTCTTTCAGGTCGGTATCTGCAGGCATGCGGTACACCGCGAACAAACTGTGCCAGGCCTCGTTGTTCAGCGTATCAGTTTTAAGGTCGTGGAGGATAGCGTATTCCAGTCCGCTGATATAAACGCTCTGAGAATCTTTTGAAAGGCGGATGTTGACATTGCTCCTGTCTGTAGCCGATGGTGAATGACATGATAAACAAAAAAGGATAAAAAAACAGGCCGGCCACCAACGCATAACAAAGGGTTTTTTACTAAAATTGTATCATCAAATATAAAGCTATGAGATTCATACTCGAAATATTATTAACAGGTGTGGCTATCCTGATAGCGGCTTACCTTATTCCCGGCGTGTATGTTGATGGTTATGGTACCGCTGTTCTGGCAGGTATTATTTTAGGTATAGTGAATGCTACCATTGGTTTGTTGTTGCGCATACTTACCTTTCCACTTAATATTTTGACACTGGGTTTGGTATCTTTCATTATCAGCGTTTGTATGGTGTTATTGGTAAGCAGCTGGATGAATAGCTTTAAAGTAAACGGGTTTTTAAACGCCGCGCTGTTTGCTATTGTATTGGCAATATTTAAAATGATATTCCACAAAGAACTGAAAAGTAAGAAGCGCTAAGAACCTACTTTTCGGCAAGCAGGTCGTCGTTCAGCTTTTCAAATTCTTTGGTGAACTCTGTGTAGTAAACACCGGTTCCGGGGCCGCTAAAGCCGGTATGTATTTTGCGGACGTCGCCTTTTTTATCGATGATGATGGTAGTAGGAAAGCCCAGGAAATTGCCCAGCATAGGCAGACTTTTGGTGAGTTCTTTTTTATCATTGGTGTAGCCGGTTACCAGCAAAGGATAAGTTACCCCAAAGCGTTTTTTTAGCTGTTCGATACTCTTTTTGGAACGGTTGAAATCGGTGCTGCGCTCATATGCCAGGCCCACAACCTCCACGCCTTTTGGGTGGTATTTTTTATAGAAGCCAACCATGTAGGCGGTCTCGTCCATGCAATTAGGGCACCATGAACCCATAATCTGGAGGATAACTACCTTGTTCTTAAACCTGTCGTCGCTTAGCGAAACCTTCTTTCCATCCAGATCGGTAAAGGTAAAGGCCACTTTTTTATAACCCGGTTTAAGGTAAGTAAGCGAGTAAGCATCAGGCAATTTGGCATTGGCATTTTTTACAGCCGTCCATTTATCGGTGCCGGCGTAGCCTGCATATTGTTTACCATCGGTTAAGGTATTGTTGCTGTTTACCTTCGCAGTAAACAAATAGGCGTGTGTGCCATCGAAGGTAGATAGGTAAAGACTGTCTTTATTAACCACCCCTTCCAGGAAACGGTAATCGCCTGTTGTGGTTAAAAAGGTACCCGTTACTTTGGTTCCAACCTGTTTAAACTCGGCAACGGTAGTATCGCCGCTGGCAAATATCGCGCTCCAGCGCCCATTTACATTATAGGCAGATATAGATGGCGATTTGAAGAAGCGGTAATTACCAGAAACGGCATAAAAATCGGCGGTAGCTTCGCGGTTAGGCAGGTGTTTTATCCATTGGCCTTTTAAGATGTTGTCTTCAAATTTGCCTTTCAGATCGGCATCAAACAGGGGCATGTGGATAAGTACCGAGTCGCCTTTGGTTTTAACATCAGTTACTTTAAAACGCTCGGAACCATTAATAACGGCGAGTTGTTTTTTTCCCGCGACAGCGGTAACACTAAAAGTAAAAGGTATCTCTTTACCCGACTGCGTTTTGATAGCCGCATGCCAGATGCCTGTATGCAGTTTGCTTTGCGCGAAGGTGAAGTGAGAAACAGCAGTAAGGAATATTATAAAAATGAGCTTTTTCAAAAGGAGGATTATAGCTTATTTGATATTTCGTCGAGTTTGGCAAGAAACCGTTCGTTGAAGTCTTGCTGGCGTTCATTGAAGTATTGCTGACGTTCATTGAAGTATTGTTGACGTTCATTGATCTTCTTTTGCTCTTCGGCATTTTCGTGTTGCCATTCAAATTGCTTTATCGAAACCTCCATGAATTTTTGAAGTGTTCTATTGGTTTCCTCTATCATTCCCGATTGTTTGTTTAATATTTCAGCCTGCTGATCTTGCTTTTGCAGCAACTCAGAAATTACAACTAATAAATCTTTATCCGTCATAACACAAATATAACGAACAGAATGATTTATTTCAACACCTCCCGGGATATTACAATTTTCTGTATTTCCGATGTCCCTTCATATATCTGGGTGATCTTGGCATCGCGCATTAAACGCTCTACATGGTACTCTTTTACAAAGCCATAACCGCCGTGTATCTGCACCGCTTCAATGGTGGTTTTCATAGCTACTTCCGATGCGAAAAGCTTTGCCATGCTGCTGGCCTGCGCATAAGGCTGCCCGTTATCTTTAAGCCATGCGGCTTTGAGGCACAGCAACCGGGCCGCTTCAATTTCGGTAGCCATATCGGCCAGCTTAAATTGGATAGACTGGTGTTCGGCCAGGGCCTTACCAAACGTTTTACGTTCTTTAGCATATTGCAAAGCCAATTCATAAGCACCGGAAGCGATACCCAGGGCCTGCGAAGCGATACCGATACGGCCGCCTTCTAAAGTCTTCATCGCGAATTTAAAGCCAAAGCCATCCTCGCCAATGCGGTTTTCTTTAGGCACCTTAACATCAGTAAACATTAGCGAGTGCGTATCAGAGCCGCGTATACCCAACTTGTTTTCTTTGGGGCCAACGGTAAAACCTTCCATGCCTTTCTCTACAATAAGGGCATTAATACCGTGGCTTTTTTTACCGGCGTCGGTTTGGGCAATTACAATGTAGGTTGAGGCAGTGCCGCCGTTGGTTATCCAGTTTTTGGTACCGTTTAGCAGGTAATGGTCGCCCATATCAATCGCGGTTGTATGCTGCGATGTAGCATCGGAGCCTGCTTCGGGTTCCGATAAGCAAAACGCGCCTATCTTTTCCCCTTTGGCTAAAGGCATCAGGTATTTCTGCTTTTGTTCTTCGGTACCAAAATGCTCCAGCCCGTAACATACCAGCGAATTGTTTACCGATACCACAACCGATGCAGAAGCGTCAATTTTGGATAGTTCTTCCATCACCAGCACATACGATATGCTATCCATACCGCTGCCGCCGTATTGAGGATCTACCATCATACCTAAAAAACCCAGCTCACCCAGCTTTTTAACCTGCTCGGCCGGAAATTTCTGGTGCTCATCGCGTTCAATAACGCCGGGCTTCAGTTCGGTTTGGGCGAAATCCCTCGCCGCCTGGCGAATCATGAGTTGCTCTTCGGTTAGGTTAAAATACATACTATGCTAAATATACTTAAAATTTAATTCAAATATAATGATATGCATGCATAGTAAAAACATTTAAACAAAAAAAAGAGAGCTCTTTTGAAGCTCCCTTTCCCCTAATTAATTTAAACTATTGATTAAACCCAAAACAAAGAACACAAATCACTCAGCCTGGGCGTCTGAGAACTCAAAACAAAAATATTCTTCATAGGTAGATGCAGAAATCTTTCTTGTTTATGAAGATTTTATAATTCAAAGGTAACGGCAGAAGCAACATTCCACAAATACGAATACGTCAGGATTAATTATCTTTTTTTAATAAACACTTATTATGATTGCGACTAATAACAAGGCAAAAGGTTTATTCTGGTAAATAAAATATAAAAAAAGAGTACCAGGTTTAAAAAATTAGCTTTTTTAGTTATTTTAGCTTTTTATCACCCGCAATGAAATTATGCTATTAACAGATTTTGAATATCTAAACACTTCCGAGATAGCTTTCAAAAAAAAGGTGGCGTTGCAAATAAAGCGCCTCAGAAGGCAAAATCAGGTAAGTCAGGAAAAATTTTATAGCGAAACCAATATCAACATTGCGCGTCTTGAATCGGGGAAAGTAGATATCCGTTTAGATACGCTACGCAAAATATGCTATTACTTTGATGTTTCGCTCTCTGGTTTTTTCCAAGGCATTTATTAAAATGATACTTTTAGCACTCTCTATCTGGCAGCACATTGTTCAGGAGTTTTTTAATATAAGCCCGTTAGAGTGGCTTGGCGTTATTGCAACCATAGCGTGTGTATACCTGGCTGCTCAGCAAAACATCTGGAACTGGCCGGTTGGCATTATCAGCGTTACCACCTACTGCATAGTTTTTTATCGCAGCCAATTGTTTGGCGATGCCGCGCTGCAGATCTATTTTTTAGGTACATCCATTTATGGCTGGTATTTTTGGCTTAAGAAAGATAAAACCAAAGACAAACCTATCGTTAGCTTACCTCTGTCGGACATGCTTATTGTTTTATTTGGAACCGCTATGCTATCCTACTTACTGGGGCTCTTCCTGGAAAGATACACCCCAACCAATGTACCCTATATTGATGGTTTTTGTACCGCTATAAGCTTTATGGCACAGCTGTTAATGACACGCAAAGTATTACAAAACTGGGCGCTTTGGATATTTGTTGACATATGTTACGTACCACTATACTTCTATAAAAACCTATACCTCACATCAGTATTATATATCATACTATTAGTATTGGCCTGTATGGGCCACCTGGATTGGCGCAGGGAGTATAAAAAGCAACCTGTTAAAGCATGAGTACCCCTGTTATTAAAATAGCTATTGTAGGCGCCGAGTCGACGGGGAAATCAACCATGTCGGCATACCTGGCCAAACATTACCACACTATTTGGGTGCCTGAATATGCCCGTGAGTATTGCGAAAAGCTAACTGAACCACCTACCTGGCAAGACGAGATCAATATGTTTCACGGGCAGCTGGCGCTTGAGCGGGAGCTTTTGCCCAAAGCCAATAAACTGCTTATTTGCGATACCACTTTCATCACCATAAAAATATGGAGCGAGCAATTGTTTGGGCGATCGCCTGTTGAGGTTGATGAGGAATTGAAGCATCATCATTACGACTTTTATATCCTCTTAGATATCGATATGCCCTGGGAAGATGATCCTTTACGGGATTTCCCGGATATGCGCGAGCATTTTATGGAAGTTTGGCATAAAGAACTTAAAGCCCTCAACGCCAATTATAAGCTTATATCGGGCCTGGACGATATCCGTTACCAAAACGCCATTGCTGCAATTGATGCTTTTTTAAATTCTCTTCGTTAAATTTAAGCTTTTGTGCAACGTTTATAAAAACGCTGTGTCATTTAATTCGAAAGCTATTAAAACTTGGAATCTGTTTATGTAGACAAACATTTCGACCTGGTGGTTGAGTGTAAGCAGGGGAGCAAAAAAGCTCATTACGAATTATACAAGCTATACTCGAAAGCGATGCTGAACACCGCCTTCAGGATAGTTGATAATTTGGATGAAGCACAGGATGTGCTGCAGGAAGCTTTTTTAGATGCCTTTGCCAGGATAAGCGATTTCAGGCAGGAAACAACCTTTGGCCTTTGGCTGAAGCAGATCGTAGTGCACCGCGCCATAAACCTGCTGCGTAAACGCAAAATGGACCTGGTAAGCATTGACGATGAACAGATAGAAATAGCTGATGAGGATTATGATGATGGTGAAGAAACGATATACAAAGCAGAACAAATAAAAGCGGCTATAAAGCTGCTGCCCGAAGGGTACCGCGTAGTATTATCGCTCTATTTACTGGAAGGGTATGACCACGAAGAGATAGGCGAGATCATGAACATCAACCAAAACACATCGCGGACACAGTTTTTAAGAGCAAAAAGAAAGTTAATTGAAATATTGAAACAAAGAGGAATAGTATCATGAGCAAGCGATTAGAGGATTTCATCAAAACGAACCGTGCTGAATTTGATGACATAGAACCCGGAGTTGAGTTATGGAATAATATTGAACAAAAGTTATTCCCAAAGGAGATCATCCCCGCAAAGCGGGAAGCAAAAACCTTTACACTGGCATTTGTGCTAAGGGTGGCCGCCATAGTAATGGTAGTAATGGCCGTAGGGTTTATGTTCTATTTAAAAATATCAAGGCCCGCGGTAAACCTGGCCGCCATTAACCCCGAGTACGCCAAACAGCAAATGCATTATGCATCGCTGGTAAAAAATAAACGCAGCGAGCTTAAAGTGCTTGCCCAGAGCGATCCGCAGCTTTACAAAGAGTTTAGCAGCGAGATAGCCAAAATGGATTCGACCTATAAAAAACTGAATAATGATTTAGTGACCAGTCCTAACCAGGACCTTGTTTTACGCGCAATGATCCGGAACTTGCAAATACAAACAGAGGTGCTTAATCAGCAACTGCAGGTAATTGAACAATTTAATCAAATGAAAAAAGAGCAACAACATGAAAGCAAAAATATTTAAACCGATACTTGGAGCATTAATCATCCTTACAACAGGCATAAGATGCTTCGCCCAGCAAGCCGAAGCTACTCCACTGCCGCCCGCACCACCGGCAATTGTTACACCGGTGGCACCAATGACGGTGGTAACCCCGATAGCCACTTACAGGCCTGCAGTACCCATGATAGCAGCAACTCCTATGGTAACTTATAACACCGTAGCACCAATGGGCGATTACGTTATGTTGCAGGATACCAACTACAACAAAAAAATGAAGGAACTTAACGCTAAGATGGCTGAGCTCCGCCAGCAAATGAATGCCCTGCGTAACGAAGAACTAAAAAAGCAAAGCGCGGCAAGGGCCGAATCGACCCAGCGGATGTATAAGGAAAGGTCGGATGCTTATGCCAAAAGCTTTGACCGGGCATTTAGCACACCCCGGATGAGTTTTGACTTTGATTCGGATAAAAAGCTGCAAGAGAAAATAAAAAGCGGCGAAGTAAAAGAATTGACCAAAACATTCACGAAAACCTACAGCGTTGGCAAAAACGATCAGCTAAGTATTGATAATACTTATGGCAAGGTTACCGTTAACACCTGGAACAAAAACGAGTTCAAGGTTGACGTTGAGATAAAAGCCGATGCGAACGACCAGGCCGATGCCCAGAAAATGCTGGATGACGTATCCATAAGCGATAATAAAGACGGTTCGAACATCCAGTTTAAAACCAACTTTACCGAAAAAAATCACTCGTGGACCATCAGCGACAATAACGGAAAATACACCATACACCGTGTACGGATAGATTATGTGGTTTATATGCCGTCAAAAAACGCGCTGAGCATTTCTAACAAGTATGGCGCAACAACCCTGCCCGACTTTGATGGCAAACTAACCATAAACAACTCATACGGTGCCCTGGTTGCAAAAAAACTAAGCAACCCGCAAAACGAGATAAGCACCAAATACGGCAGCGCGGTAATTGAAACCCTTACCGGCAGCGATCTTAAGGTATCCTACGGCAGCCTTGACCTTGGTACAACCGATAACCTGAAAGTAGATCTAAGCTACAGCCCGGCCAAAATAGCGAACATTAAAACATCAGGGAATATCAATGTCAGATACGGCGGTGGTGTAAAAATAGGCGCTATCGATAAAAACTTAAAAAACCTGACCGTTAACAACAACTACTCGAGCGTAACATTAGGTGTAGCTAATGAACAAAACCTTGATTTTGATATCAGTGTACGTTATGGCAGCTTTAACTACGGCGATAACAAGGTTACCGTTACGGATAAAACTCCAACAGATAATGAGCACGGCTGGAACCCAACCACAACCTATAAAGGCCATTTAGGGAAAGGCAGCTCAGAGAAAGTGATCACCATAAAATCAACTTACGGCAGCGTAAAATTTGATTAAACTTTTACTCCATCAAACATATATCAGTTAAACCTTTGCCTTAGCGGGCAAGGGTTTTTTATTTGTCACATTTTTGGGTCTGCCTTTCAGTATCGGAGCCTTTTAATTAACTATGTGATTATGCAACAGCAGATCAGTATCTTTTGGTTTCGCCGCGATCTGCGGCTTGATGATAACGCCGGCTTATACCATGCCTTAAAAAGCGGGCATCCTGTACTTCCCTTATTTATTTTTGACCCGGAGATACTGGACAAACTGGAAAACAGGGCTGATGCCCGTGTAACCTTTATCCATCAAACCATCATCGCGCTAAGCGATGAGCTAAAACAGCATCATTCTTCGTTACTGGTTAAATACGCCAGGCCGCTCCATGCCTGGGATGAGCTTCTTGCTGAATATAATGTTGCGGCCGTTTATACCAACCACGACTATGAACCCTATGCCGCAGAACGGGACGGGGCCGTTATGGAAAAACTCAAACAAAAAAACATTCCCTTGCATACTTTTAAGGACCAGTTGATATTTGAAAAGAACGAGGTTATTAAAGACGATGGCAAGCCTTACACCGTTTTTACACCTTACAAACGCAAATGGTATGAAAAGCTCAGGCCATTTTATCTCAAATCCTATCCCACCGCAAAATACTTAAATAACCTCTATCATATCCAACCCCTTACAATACCATCGCTAACAGAAATAGGCTTTGAGAAAAGCAACATCCCATTTCCGCCAAAGCAATACATCGATGTTATTGACGATTATGCCCAAAAGCGCGACTTTCCGGCAATAAAAGGCACCTCGCATATTGGCCTGCACCTGCGCTTTGGTACGGTAAGCATACGCCGGCTGGCAACGGATGCCTATAAAGCCCGCGACAAAACCTGGCTGAACGAACTGATATGGCGCGACTTTTACGCCATGATATTGTATCACTTCCCCCATACCGCTACCAAAGCTTTTAAACCCGATTACGACCGCATCAAATGGCGCAATAACGAAGCTGAGTTTAAAGCTTGGTGCAAAGGCATGACGGGCTACCCACTGGTTGATGCCGGTATGCGCGAGCTAAACGCTACAGGCTATATGCACAACCGTGTGCGTATGGTAGTTGCCAGCTTTTTAACCAAACACCTGCTTATCGACTGGCGCTGGGGCGAACATTACTTTGCCGCCAGGCTATTGGATTATGAAATGGCAAGTAACGTAGGCGGCTGGCAATGGGCCGCTGGCTCGGGTAACGATGCCGCGCCATACTTCCGGGTATTTAACCCCGAACTACAGCTAAAACGGTTTGACCCTAAACTGGAATATGTTAAAAAATGGGTTCCGGAATATGCCGATTTCAGCAAATATCCAAAACCCATCGTCGACCACGCTTTTGCCCGCGACCGTTGTTTGAAAGTTTTTAAAGAAGTCGTTATATAATATTAAAAACATACTTGTAAGTATGTTTTTAATATATATTTCATAAGTATATTCGTAAAAAAAAATCTTATGAAAAAACTTAATTTCCTAACTAAACGAGTGGCGTTCAGCATCGCCCCATTGTCTATTTTGCTATTTGCAATAAGTAATTATCTACCTTCGAAACCATTTACAAATGATTTCAGTAAAACTTTTACAGGACTCCCTTGTGGTTTTGTATCGAAGGGGACAGTAACACCAGGTGGATCTACATTTACAACAAATAATAGCATCCCAATCTTACAATATCCAGCTGGATATTATATTCCCACAACTACATGGGTTCCAGATGCCATTTATTCAGCAGATGGCCATGATAAACTTGTTATGCAACCCGATGGTAACTTAGTTATTTATTGTGAAACTTGTACCCCGGAAAAGGCTTTATGGAGCACTCAAACCAATAGTGGCAAATTTCTGTTCTTTCAAACCGATGGCAATCTTATCGTAAAAAATAGTAGCCATGCTGATATATGGGCATCAAATATTGTCAGTACTTGTTCAGGTAGTCAATACGCTTATTTCTCTTTGCAGGGGGATGGGAACTTAGTTATGAAATATGATGATAATGCACCTAATTTACCTTCATCGGCTACTTATACTTTAGGAAGCACTAATAGTGGTGGACAAACACGTAGCCCTTATCAAGGGGTTATTCAATAATCTAATCTTTGTGAATATTTATGATATTGTTGGTAATCAACAATATCATAATATCACAAACAGTTTAGTTAGTAACAGACACTACAGATATATCAAATCTTAAGCAACTGAAAGGCGGAATACTTGCCCCTCCTGAACTGTTTGATACTCCGGCATCACCATAACCAAGACTTGAAGGGAGAAGTAAAGAGATACTTCCACCTGCAGTTATATGCGTTAATCCTTCACCAAAACCAATAGCTCCCAAACTGCTAAAAGTACTAAAAGTAACTGCAGCAACCGTAGCGTCAGAATTAGTTTCAGTATCAAAGGCAGTACCATTGAATAAATAACCTGTGTATTGTGTTCCTATAACTGAATTTTGCCCAATGATATCTGTACCTGTACCGGCTTTGGTCACTTTATAATACAAGCCCGAAGCGGTTTTTGTATAGCCAGTAAGGCTATTGGCTGCCATATATTTTTGGATACTGATATCATCATATAATGATTGGTAATTGATTTTTTTAACCGCATCGTAATCCTGGTCGATCAGGTTGATGGTATAATCAAGGCATTCATTACCATTAATGTGTATAGCGCCCGAAAAATAGCCGTTTGCCCCAAATGCCAGTCGCGATGGTATGAGGAGCCTTACTTTGGTGCCTTTGCGTTTAGCGATATTTTTAAGGCTCAACTGTATAGCATTCGGCGTAACATGGCCCAAAAAGTTATTGGCATGGTTAATAATCGTATCAGTTGCCGAATACTCATTATCAAAAGTATGGTACGAGTACACGTATGATACCTTGTCGGGATAATTAACTACCGGACCCGTTCCCGCGCTTATTATCTGGTAATATATACCGGTGGTATCGCCACCAGAGGTATCGCGTTTCATCCCTGTAAGGCCGTTTTGCGCAATATAACCTTGTATCTGGCTATCATCAAACTGCTTTATAGTTTGGTTATCACCTTTTTTGCATGATGATAAACCAACAGCAAGTAATAAGATCAGCGTGTAAAATATGTTCTTCATTTAAATGTATTCAATTATTGATATCGTATAGTTTTATAGTAAAATCAAGTATCGCGTTAGCGGGTAAACCTAATTGTGGCTGCTCATAGGGCCCGTAAGCCAATCCCGATGGTACCAGCAACCTAACGGTACCACCCTTTTTTATATGTTTAATGCCATACTGCCACCCCAAAATCATCTGCCCGTACTGAAACGAGGGATGAAAATTGTTGGTTTGGGCAAATACAGCTGTGCTGCCCATTAGGCTGCCCTTATATCCTACCGTTACCAATGTTGAGCTGGTAAACAAAGCATTGCCTGTTCCCAGGGTATCAACTTTATAATAAACCCCTGTTTGCACACCCGATGTTACATCGGGCAAAAAACCGGTGGCCCCACTGCTGGTAATGTATTTTCTTATTAAAGGGGTGTCAATACCTAATTGTACCCGCGCCTGCTCTTCATCGGTATTAACTTTACCGCAACCTGCTAAACCTGCGCAAAACAAAACAAATAACAGTATCCTGCCCATACAATAAAACGCAAATTTATCTTTTTAAAACACAATATCCGAACCTTAACATTATTTAACATATTTTAACCGGAAATAGTGCCCTGCTGATAATTTTGGAGTTGAAATAAATTGATTTTTGATTTCGGGTTTCGCCTGCCTCTCGGCAGATAGGGATGTTCAATTTCGGATTTATTTTTATCGTGGGTTAAATTTTCCTTGCGAATCACTTAATCATCAGTTCAAAAAGGTAGGTAAAAGTGGGTATATTTCACACCCACCATCTTACGCCTTGCGCTCTGCGAAACATTCAATCATTCAATCATTCGGTCAATCAATCATTCAATCATTGGTTCAAAAGGTGGGTAAAAGTGGGTATATTTCACACCCACCATCTTACGCCTTGCGCGCTGCGAAACATCCAATCGATCAGTGAAAAAACAGGTAAAAACAGGTATTTCAATTTGAATTTATTTCTTTCTTCCCATTCAATCATTCAATAAATCAATCACTCAATCATTGAAATAAAAAAGCAGGTAAAAACAGGTATTGTAATTTGAATTTATTCTACTTTCCTATTCAATCATTCAGTCAATAAATCATTCAATCATTGACACAAATATACGCATTTTTAACCATAAAAAGGCCATTATCCTTATGGATAACGGCCTTGCATTAATCATTAATGGTCAGTTAATAACAATTTCTTTATCAACTGTTAAAAGCAGTATTTGTTTGCCTCTATCAGCTGTTTTGCCACGCGTTGGCGTGCGTCTTTAATATTATAGGGTTGTGTTTTGGTAAAGCGTTTCAGACCCATCATCATGGCAGTAAATTCATCGCCTTCGGCAAACGAGTTTAAGGCTTCTTTACCGGCTATGTATACATGGTCAACGGCTTCGTGCAAATAAATGCGCATCATATCCAACTGGCCGCTGCAGGCTGCTTCGCCGCGTTGCTTAACCAGCTTTTCGGTACGCAGCACGGTCGATTCCGCTACATAAACATAACCTACAATATCGGCAATGTTCATCAGTATCTCCTGCTCTTTGCCCAGGGTAGCCATCAGCTTTTGCACCGCCGATCCGGCTATCATCAGTCCCGCTTTTTTCAGGTTCTTTAACAGCTTTTTCTCATAAGCAAAGGGCGCGTCATCTTCAGCAGCGAAATCGGGTATCGCCATCAGCTCACCCGCCACGGCCATGGCCGGAGTCATCAGGTCGAGCTCACCTTTCAGCGCGCGTTTCAACAGCATGTCTACTATCAGCATGCGGTTGATCTCGTTAGTCCCTTCAAATATCCGGTTGATGCGGCTGTCGCGGTAAGCGCGTTCCATAGGCGCCTCGGCGCTGTAGCCCATGCCGCCGTAAACCTGCAGGCCTTCGTCAACCGTGTAATCCAACATTTCCGATCCCCAAACTTTCAGTATGGCGCACTCAATAGCAAATTGCTCCACCGATTTCAGTTTGGCTTTCGCCGGATCCATGCCGCCTGCTACCAGGTGATCATAAGTATCATCAATATTCTGGCCGGCCCTGTACGCCGCGCTCTGGCAAGCATAGTTACGGGTTGCCATTTCGGCCAGCTTATAACGTATCGCACCGAATTTCGAGATAGGAAGCTTAAACTGCACCCGCTCATTCGAGTAATTGATGGCATAGTTCAGGGCCATACGCGCCGAACCGATAGCCGCCGCGCCCAATTTGATGCGGCCTATATTAAGGATATTTACCGCTATTTTAAAGCCGTTCTGCCTTTCGGATAACAGGTTCTCTACCGGTACGGGGCAATCGTTAAAGAAGATCTGGCGGGTTGATGAGCCTTTAATACCTAACTTATGCTCTTCAGGGTTCATGGTGATGCCACCGAAATTTTTCTCTACAATAAAGGCGCTCAGGTTGGCATCGTCATCTATCTTGGCGAATACCACAAATACATCGGCAAAACCACCGTTGGTGATCCACATTTTTTGGCCGGTGATGAGATAATGTTTTCCATCCGGACTTAACACCGCTTTCGTTCTGCCCGAGTTGGCATCAGAACCGGAATTAGGCTCGGTTAAGCAGTACGCCGCTTTCCACTCTCCCGAACCTAATTTGGGTATATATTTTTGTTTCTGTTCTTCGTTACCATAATACAGGATAGGCAAAGTGCCGATACCCGTATGGGCAGATAAAGCCACCGCGAATGAAAAGCCCGCGCCAACAGCATCGGCAACTAACATTGAAGTATTGAAGTTTTTACCAAAGCCGCCGTATTCTTCGGGGATGGATACACTCAGCAAACCCAGTTCGCCAGCTTTATCCATCAGGGTCGGCATCAGGCCTTCTTCCTGCGCGTCAATACGTTCAAGGTTAGGCAATACCTCGGCAGCCAAAAAATCCTCGCATGATTTTTTGATCATTTGCGATTCCTCATCAAATTCCTCAGGGATGAAGATCTCTTCAAAGGATGTTTCCTTTATTATAAATTCGCCGCCTTTTATTACTTTTTTCTCAGCTGTTTCCATAGTATTTTTGATAAAGGAATAAGGAGCAAGGAGTAAAGACCTTATACCTTATTCAAAGTTTTTCTAAAATTTGTTATCATCTTTTGCAGGATAATTATTTCTGCAATAAGTACCTCAGTATCTTCTTTACCTATAAATTCAAAATCGTTAGCCAATATTATTTGTGTTTCTAATTCAAACAGCGAACCAATAGCAATAGACAAAAAATGCATAAATTCTTTATCCGAATTGCGGGAAGAACCCTCTGCTATATTTGATGCAACCGATACAACGGCCCTGTTAATTTGGGAAGTTAAACCATATCTTTCGTTTGATGGGAAATTGGCTGTATATCCGTATACTGATTTGGCCAACTTCATCGCATCTTTCCAAATGTTTAACTGTCTAAAATTGTGCATTCTCTTATCCTTGTTCCTTGCTCCTTATTCTTTGTTCATAACAACTCAAATACCCCCGCTGCTCCCTGACCCGTTCCTACGCACATCGTCACGATGCCGTATTTCTGTTTTCTTTCTCTTAATTCATTTAAAATCTGCACGGTCAACTTAGCACCGGTGCAACCTAATGGGTGACCGAGCGCTATTGCGCCACCGTTTACATTCAGTTTAGTTTGATCAATGCCCAACTCCCGCACTATCGCTAATGATTGTGATGCGAAGGCCTCGTTCAACTCGAACAGGTCTATCTGATCCAGCTTTAAGCCTGCCTGCGCCAGCGCTTTCGGGATGGCGTATATCGGGCCAATACCCATAATCCTTGGCGGCACACCGGCTACGCCATAGCTTACCAGGCGGGCTATAGGTTTTACGTTCAGTTCCTTCAGCATCTTTTCGGATACGATGAGCACAAATGCCGCACCGTCCGATGTTTGCGATGAGTTGCCTGCCGTTACCACACCATCGGCCATAAAAACGGGCTTTAGGGTAGCCAGTTTTTCAATGCTGGTATCAGCACGCGGGCCTTCGTCGGTATCGACTACGTACTCTCGGGTCTTTTTCTTCATGTTCTCATCCAGGTAAGTTTCCTTAACGGTGATGGGGACCACGCCATGTTTCAGGCTGCCGTTGGCCAATGCCTTGATGGCTTTTTGGTGCGACTGGTACGAAAACTCATCCTGGTCGGCACGGCTAACTTTATATTCCTTCGCTACTTCTTCGGCGGTGAGGCCCATGTTCCAGTACCAATCCGGATGTGTTACCGAAACCGTTGGGTTAGGCACTATCTTCCAGCCACCCATCGGTATCATCGACATGCTCTCTACCCCACCCGCTATGATACAATCGGCCATGCCGCTCCTGATCTTAGCTGTGGCCGTGGCGATAGTCTCCAGTCCCGAGGCGCAATAACGGTTCATCACCACGCCCGGCACCTTATCGGTATCCAAACCCATCAGCGATATCAATCGGGCCACATTAAGTCCTTGTTCCGCCTCGGGCGATGCATTGCCTACGATCACATCGTCTATCCTGTCTTTATCCAGTCCGGGTACCGACGCTACCAAGTGACGAATAACGTCCGCTGCTAAGTCATCAGGTCGGGTAAAACGAAACACGCCGCGTGGAGCTTTGCCAACCGCTGTTCTGTATCCCGCTATGATATATGCTTCTTGCATTCTTTTTAGTATTTAGTAGTTAGTACAGAGTAGTTAGATTTTTTTTAATTTCTGCTGTAAAGCGAAATTCATCTTTTGTAGCTCCTCTATACTTTCTAAAAGTTTATTCAAGTTTTCCTTTTTTAGATAAGCTAAGTTGTTCGATACTATGAGTTGTGTCTCTAATTCATAAGAAGAGGCGTGAGCAATTGCTAAAAATTGAACAAATTCCTTATCCGAATTTCTTCCCGCTCCTTCAGCGATATTAGATGGAATTGAAACCGCCGCTCTGTTTATCTGGCTTATCAAATTGAATTTTTCCTTGTCGGGGAACGAGCCTGTAACCAAATATATTTCTGTTACCAGTTCGATCGATTTTCTCCAAATAATGAGCTCCTTATATTTATGCATCCTCCATCTAAATACTATGTACTAAATACTAACTACTAATTTCTCAACGGTTTTCCTTTGGTTAATATTGACTGTATCCGCTCCAAAGTTTTCCGCTCCCCGCATAGTGACAAAAAGGCCTCTCTCTCTAAGTCCAGCAGGTATTGTTCAGTCACAATGCTTGGTGCAGATAAATCCCCGCCACACATCACATAACCCAATTTCTCCGAGATCTTTTTATCATGCTCAGAAATATAATGGCCCGAATACATGGAGTTAGCGCCAATGTAAACCATACCTAAACCCGCTTTGCCCAGCACCTTAATATCTTTACGATGCGCGGGTTGGGTATATCCCGCGTTGGCCAGTTCCAAAGCCTTTTCTTTGGCGTCGGCTATCAGGCGGCTTTTGTTCATGCTGATGGCGTATTTGTCTTTCAACAAATACCCCAGGTCAAAGGCCTCAGGCCCCGATGTAGAAACCTTCGCCATACCAATGGTGAGGAAGCGGTCACGCAATACATTCTGTTCTATCTGCCCCTCTTTAAACTCGTCCGATGCGCGGAGGGTAAACTCCTTGGTACCGCCGCCGCCGGGTATTAGTCCCACACCAAACTCTACCAAACCCATATAGGTTTCGGCAGCCAGTTGCACGTGGTCGGCATGGAGACAAAACTCACAGCCGCCACCCAAAGCCAGATCATGCGGGGCCAATACTACGGGAATGGATGAGTAACGTATCCGCATCGAGGTATTCTGGAACATGCGGATGGCCATATTTATCTCATCATACTCCTGCTCCACGGCCATCATAAATATCATACCCACATTGGCACCTGCCGAGAAATTAGCGCCATCGTTACCTATCACCAAACCACGGTAATCCTTCTCAGCAATGTCAATGGCCTTGTTGATACCCTGCAATACCTCGGCGCCAATGGTGTTCATTTTGGTATGAAACTCCAGGTTCAAAATGCCGTCGCCCAGATCGGTTAAGGTTGTGCCCGCGTTTTTCCATACAGTTTTGCTGGCGCGGATATTATCTAAAATGATAAAGCTTTCGGCTCCCGGTACAGCTTTATAGGTTTTAGTCGGGATATCGTAATATTTCTTAACCCCGTCTTCCACCTTATAAAACGATTCGTTCCCGCCATCCAGCATCTCATGCACCCAGGCTGCGGCCTCGTTGCCTTTTTCTTTCATGGCGGCAACTGTGGCTTTTACACCTAAGGCGTCCCAAACTTCAAAGGGGCCCAGTTCCCAGCCAAAGCCGGCGCGCAGGGCATCGTCAATGCGGTATAGCTCATCCGATATTTCGGGAATCCTGTCGCTCACATACTCAAACAAACCATAAAACGAGGTGCGGAAAAACTCACCTGCTTTATCGGTTCCCTTGGCATAAACGCGCATGCGTTCACGCAGGTTCTCTACCGGCTTGGTAGCATCCAGCGTGGCCGATTTTACCTTGATCTGCGGTTTATATTCCAGTGTCTTCAGGTCGAGCGCGAGGATATCGCTGCTGCCGTCGGCATTTTTTACTTTCTTATAAAAACCTTGTTTGGTTTTATCGCCCAGCCATTTGTTTTCGGCCATCTTCTTTACATACTCCGGCAGCACAAACAGGTTATGCGCTTTATCGTTGGGCAGGTTATTGTACAAACCGTTGGCCACGTTGATCATGGTATCCAAACCCACCACATCGCTGGTGCGGAAGGTGGCCGACTTTGGCCTGCCCAGCACCGGGCCGGTAAATTTGTCGACCTCCTCAACGGTCAGGTCCATTTTCTCTACCAAATGCAGCAGCGCCATAATGGAATACACCCCGACACGATTAGCGATAAAGGCCGGTGTATCTTTACATAAAACGGTGGTTTTACCTAAAAATTTATCGCCGTAATGCATTACAAAATCAATCACCTCGGGGCTTGTTGCCGGGGTGGGAATGATCTCTAACAGGCGCAAATAACGGGGCGGATTAAAAAAGTGTGTTCCGCAGAAATGCGCCTTAAAATCGTCGCTCCTGCCTTCGGCCATCAGGTGAATGGGTATGCCCGATGTATTGGAGGTAATGAGCGTACCCGGCTTGCGGAACTGCTCCACCTGGTCGTATACTTTCTTTTTAATGTCGAGATTCTCAACCACTACTTCTATCGTCCAGTCGCAACCGGCGATATCTTTCATGTTATCCTCAAAGTTACCGGTAGTTATCCTGCTTACCACCGCTTTGGTAAATACCGGCGAAGGATTCGATTTGATGGCAGCATCCAGCGCGGCGTTCACAATGCGGTTCTTCACTTTCGGGTTATCCAATGCCAGGCCTTTGGCCTGCTCATCGGGCGTTAGTTCCTTTGGCGCTATATCCATCAGCAAAACCTCCACGCCAATATTGGCGAAGTGACAGGCAATGCGCGAGCCCATAACCCCTGATCCTAAAACCGCTACTTTTTTTATTAGTCTTTTCATCTGTAAATATCCGGGTCCTTATTCCCTCTGCCTTGGGGGCAGAGGGCTCAAGGATCACTCGGGTTTATAATCAATGGTCAGTTGGTTAATTTTTTTGAGCGTATCGGTTAACTGTTGTTTATCCGCATCGCTGATGTGGTCGTTCAGGTAATCATTAAATTTACGAACCACCACCCTCGCCAGGTGCCGTTTCTCTTTACCCAGCGGGGTTAAGTAAATTTTCACCGAGCGCTTATCGCCTTTGTTCGACTCACGGTATATCAGCCCCATTTCTTCCAGGTTGATCAGCATGCGCGATAAACTGGTGGACTTGAGGCCCAGCAGCGCCGCTACCTGCGATACCGTTGTGCCTTCATGTTCGTCGATATTTATTAATAAATACCCGATGGACTGTGTGATGCCAAATTCGGAAGCTAACTGGTTGTACCTGTTTGCTACCGTTTGCCATACTACTTTTAAAAAATAATCAATGGTTTCCTGGTGGTTCATTATTTACTATGCAAGCATAACAAATATATGTAATGAAAGTTTACTATGCAAGCATATTTTTCGAGAAAAATTTTGGATTTGTTAAGAATGACAAAAAACTAACGAAAACCCGTTAAAGGCCAGCGTTACACTGTCCTGTAAATCTCTTCCACCAGCTTCTCGTACTTCTTCAATATCACCTTACGTTTTAAACTCAGTTTGGGTGTCATTTCGCCGGTGGCTATGCTCCATTCGTCGGGTATCAGTTCAAACTTTTTCACCTGCTCCCAGTGGCCGAAGCCTTCGTTATAGCGGTCAAGTTCGTGCTGTATTTTATCAATAACGCGGCGGCTATGTACCATTTCTTCTTTAGTGGTATACTCCAGGCCTTTTTTAGCGCACCAGGTTTTTATGGCATCAAAGGCAGGTACAATTAATGCCGCCGGGAAACGCTGATTCTCGCCTATCACAATGATCTGCTCAATAAAGCGCGACTCTTTAAACTTATTTTCCAGCGTTTGCGGAGCGATATATTTGCCGCCTGCGGTTTTAAATATCTCCTTTTTACGATCGGTAATGCATAGGTATTTATTATCCAGCATTACACCGATATCGCCGGTATGGAAATAGCCATCAGCATCCAAAGCCTCGGCAGTAGCGTCGGGCCGGTTGTAATAACCTTTCATCACGTTTGGCCCTTTCACCATGATCTCCCCGTCGGATGCTATCCTAACAGTCACGCCTTTAACTATCGGGCCAACCGTACCAAACCTCGCCTCGCCGGGGCGCGGGCCATTCACCGCTATAACCGGCGATGTTTCGGTTAAACCATAACCTTCCAGCACCTTAATACCGGCAGCCCAAAAAACCCTGGCCAGCCTTGGCTGCAAGGCCGCACCACCCGATACTATCGCGATCACTTCGCCACCCAGGGCATCCTTCCATTTGCTGAAAACCAGCTTACGGGCTATCTTTAGTTTCAACTCATACAAAAAGCCATTCGCGCCGTTCATTTCGTAACGCAGGCCAAGCTGCAAAGCCCAGTTAAATATTTTCTTTTTGGCACCGGTGAGCTCGGCGCCCTTGGCAACTATCTTATCGTACACTTTTTCGAGCAGGCGTGGTACCGTGGTAAAGCAATGCGGTTTTACCTCCTGCATATCGGCAACAATGGTATCCATGCTCTGGGCATAATATATAGCTATGCCTAAGTACACATACATGTAAATTACCATGCGCTCAAAAATATGGCACATGGGTAAAAAGCTGAGCGCGCGGCTAATTTCGGACGGGTATAGCTTTGAGCATTCCAGCACGTTGCTCAGCAGGTTGGCATGGGTAAGCATTACGCCTTTGGGTGTACCCGTGGTGCCCGATGTATAGATAAGCGTGAGCAGATCGTCGGGCTGTACGGCATCACGGTATTCGTCCAGGTTTGGCTGACGGCTATTTTTACCTAATTCGGTTATTTCGTGCCAGCTTTTGGCGCCTTCCACATTATCGTAAGTATAAATTTCGAGCGGTAGTTTGGCTTTCTTTTTTACTTCGCTTATTTTATGGCAGATGTCTTTATCGGCAACAAAAATGATCTTTATATCGGCATCCTTTAATATATACTCAATATCAGTATCACTTAAAGTGGGGTACATGGGTACCTGCGTGGCGCCTATCTGCATAATGCCGAAATCGCAAAAATTCCATTCGGGACGGTTTGGCGACATGATGGCTATTTTGTCGTCCTTTTTTATACCAAGGGCCAGCAAGCCGTAACTTACATCGTTAATGGTATCGGTAACTGTTTGCGTGGCATATTTTGACCATGCACCCGACTGCTTATACGCCAGCATATCAGCCTTCGGAAAGTTCTTTAAATTATAAGGCAGTAAATCAAAAACCCGTGTTATGGCCATTGCAGTAGGTATTATCAGTATATAAAAAATATCAGGTTATTAATCGGGGTTGGCTTAACACCTCATAACTCAAATATATAAAATTTATTTCCCGCTATCATAAAAATACTATTCATGCATAGTAAATTTATATAAAAATGACGGTAGCTAAAAATACTTTTACCAAATGTTCGTCGTTTAAAGCGCATGGCACTAAAATTGTTAATGTGCCGGTATAAATAAACTACCTATATGAAAAAGTTCTTCTTCCTTACCCTTATTGCGCTTTCTACGCTGTTCAGCACATCATTGTTTGCCCAAAGTTACCCGTTTGCCATAGGCGCCAAATTTGGCGGTTATGAAAACGGCATCTCTGTAAAATACTTTATGCAAAAAGATGTGGCCCTGGAAGGCATATTGGGTTTCCGCTCGCATGGCGTGGTTGTAACCGGATTATACGAGATACACCAGACGGCATTTAACGTACCCGAATTAAAATTCTACTACGGCGGCGGCGCACACATCGGCTCTATTAACGGCGATTATGACAGGTTTGGTACCGACAGCCAACCATATAAAAACGCCACACTTTTATTAGGTGCCGATGGTGTTATTGGCCTGGAATACAAAATACCGAACGCGCCCATCGCGATAAGCTTAGACCTTAACCCCCGCCTTGAACTGGCCACAGGCCCGTTTTTTGACCTTGCACCGGGATTAGGTTTGAAGTATACATTTTAGTGAGTTAGTGAATGGTTTATTAGGTTGATTGAGTGAGTAGTTGGTTTTGGAAACAGTGATGAATAGTTAATTAGTATTGGTTTGCTTTGGGAACGAATTTTACCATTCACCTAATCAACCCAATCAACTACTCACCTAACTAACTTAATCAACCATTCACCTAACTAACTTAATCAACCATTCACCTAATCAACCAATAACTCACTTCAACACCGTAAACTCCTTACTGTACACCTTATCATCGATTTTTAGTTTGATGAAATACGGGCCGTCGGCCAGGTTTGAGGTATTGATAATGGTATTGAAAGGCCCTGCACTAAGCTGTTTGACATCATCGTAAACATGCTGGCCTATGGGGTTGAGTATGGATATAGACAGCGTTTCGTTTTTTACCGCATTAAATGCGATGTTGAGCTGACCGGCAGCCGGTACCGGGAACACCGCCAGCGAAATATCAGCACCCAGACCCGTACCGCTAACAGGCAGCACAAAATTATAATCGTCCGATTTTGAAATGCATCCGCTTACCGTGCCTACATCAACCCGGTAAACGCCGCTGCGTAATGGGGTGTAAGTTTGGTTGGTTGCTCCTGCAATAGCCACTCCGTTTAAATACCACTGGTTATTGGCACTGAAGTTTGACGACAGCACCGTGCCATTTAAAGTTATGGCGGGTTTTAGTACCGGCACCGCTACCCTTGCAGGCGAAGGGCAGCCTGTGCTTTTAACATGCATATTATAAAAATAATAGTAAAAGTTACGGTAATAGGTGGTATCGCCTGGTGTGGTTGCCGAAGTAGCATCGTTTTTTACGATGTTGAACAATCCCCCCAAACTAAAAGGATAGCCCGTAACGCCGCCGTTGCTGCGATAAATAGTAGCGCCATCCGCGTATGCAACCGACAAAACATACGTGCCTGCCGCAGGTAAGGTTAGGTTAAGGTTGTATATTCTTCCCTGGTCGGCAGGGTCGTCTGTAAGCGCGCCGGCGCCGGGTGTTGTGCGTGTGGCTGCTACGTTAATGGTAGTGCTGGCTACAGGCAGCCCGTTGACATTGGTGGCTGTAAAGGTTATTTTACCGGGGTTACCAATGTATAAACGGGCGCTCTCTATCATTACAGGTACTTTGGTATAAACCGTAACCGAAGGCGTAAACTGGTTATACCCTCCTGCCGAAAACACATTTTTTGTAGCCGGGCCAATATTACCGCTAAAATCGTTCAGGGCGGTGTAATAGGTATTATTTACAGGCGCTTGCGTGGTAGTAACATTCGCACCAAAAGTAAAGGGCAATGCATCGCCAATATTTTTGTACCAAAATACCTGCCCGCTGCCCGAGCCATTCAGGCTATAGGCTTTGGCATCGGTACAGTAAAATGCTGATAAAGCTGTTGGCAATGGCGTAGTGCTGATGATGACTGTTGAGCTTGCCTGGTTATTTGCAGGTATCACATCGTTAACCAATTGCGTTGCCGCGGTAATAGTATAGGTACTGCCGGCTGTAGCGTTAAATGTGCCACTTAAATTAAAGTCGTCTTCGGCCAGCGGCGCCAGTGTGCCGGTATAAACTTCATTCAGCGTGGTAACAATGCCTGAGGCTGCAGCCGTAATAGTTACCGTTACCGGGATATTACTGATGGTGCCGCTACCAAAGTTCTTCACCCGTACCGATACGTTTTCGGTTGTGGCGGGGCAGCTGCCGCTCATCGGACTGTTAATCGCGATGATACCTGCATCAAGTGCTGTTTTCACAAACTTTACGCGGTAATCCTGCGTTTCGCCCTTGGCGTATGAGCCACATGCGCTGATGGTGGTAGGGTCGGTAGTTTCAACCAGTACCACACGCATCAGGCTGTAGTTATTCGGCGTAACTGTGGCGGGTACGGTAATGCTGGTGCTATAAGTACCGGTTGAGGCAATTACGCCCGATGTAGCTATCAACTCATTAGTATCAAACACGCCATTGCCGTTCCAGTCGATATATACTTTAGCGATCTTATTAAAATCAGCCCCGCAGGTACCCAGCGTAAGGCTTAAAGGATAAGTTTTACCCTGCTCCAGCGTAGCGGTGAGATTGGTATAGTTTGAGTAGGTGGTACAGCCTGCGGCGGGGGTATTGTTCAGATCGGACAGGGTAAGGTTGTTTATCCTCGAATCGGCACTTGACAGTGGCGCGGAAGCACAGTAAGCCGTTCCTCCTATCCCGGTAACGATCAGCGAAAAATCTTGGGTGGTATTGGTGAGCGTTCCTTTATGTGTTACAGTAATGGTATAGCTTTTACCCGGAACGGCTCCGGCAATATATACCTGCTCTACATTATCCCTGATGTTATCGCCCGTGGTGGCATTGGCCCCGGGAACCGTCGGATCAAGCACCCATGGTTTAAAGGTGGTGGTGCCATCGCTTACACGGATATCCAGGTCATTTACCAGTTTAGGCGTACGGTCGTTAATGGTACCGATGGCGGATGGCGTACCTGCCGGGTCAGTCCAAACAATACCCGCTACCAGCGGACCATTACCCGATGCTACTACGTTGAATGTTTGGGTTTGGCCCTGTGTTAATGTCTTTTCGGCAACAAGGCTTTTGGTATTGTTATCGGTGATGGCTTGCGCTGCTTTGGCCATATCCAGCAGGCCCCATCCGTAAATATAATCAGGACCGGGGTTGCCGGCATCAAGCGCGGTATTACATACCAAGCCCTTCAGCGTGGCCGAACGCATAAAGCTGCCCGAGTTTTTCTGCGCGTAATACTCCTGCAGCAAATAAAGCGAGCCGCTCACATTAGGAGTAGCCATTGAGGTGCCCGACAGGTACAAATAAGCATCGGCAGCCGAACTCCCGCATGATAATACGTTTACGCCGTTGCCGCATATATCGGGTTTAACGCGCCCGTCATCCGTAGGGCCGTAACTGCTGAAATAGGGGCTGCTCACATCACTCCCGCTTGACGGCCCGAAGGGCAAAGGGTTTACCGCACCAACGGTGAGTATATTTTTGGCGGTATTGCTGGCGTCGATCACATCATAACCCGCGTTCGAACTGATATTGGCCGGGCGCGGCCCCTTGTTAATAATGGTGGAATTTGTTTTGCTGGTATAACCATAATAAGTTGCGCCTACGGCAGGCCCCGTTTCGCCACGATGATTGCCCGAAGCAAATACCATAAGGTATTTCGGGGCGTTATAGGCTACCTGGTCATACTTTTGCGCCAGCGCATCATAATAGCCAAATTGATAATCTACGGTATCGCCGGGCAGGCCCTCCCACTCCCAGCGGGTTTGGGTATCGTTATAATACCAGCCGCCGCCATGGTCGTACGAGTGATTGGAGATGAGCAAACCCGCTGCGGCAGTGGCCATTTCGGCTACGTCATTGCTAAAATCGTATGACAGGAGACTTGTGGCGCCAAATGCCATACCTTTTGCAGGCGCAAATGTGCCTGCGGCTATCATGGTTCCGGCCACATGAGTGGAGTGGTCGATATAGTTCAGCACGCCGTCTTTACTCAGTATACTTTTGCCGGCAAATTCCTGGTGAGCCGGGTAAACCGCCGCTCCGTCCCATATAGCTAACTTATTAGCTAAACCCGCGCTTGAGCCGGTTAAATTTAATCCCAATGCACCGCCTGGCTGTACGGTATTGGTGCGGGTAGTAGCTGCCGAAATAATATTGTTTACTGTTTTGGCATAAATAGGAAAGCCCACGCTGTTAACCCCCTGTAAAGTTACAACCTGTCTGTTCGGAGATACCTGGTTAACAGTCCAGCCGTTTTTTTGCGCTAAAGCGATGAGCGCCGCGCGATTGTTACGGTATTCGGTATCCGCCTTCGCGGCGATAGTAGCCAGTTGCCTGCTTTGGTTAGCGTTAACAGGTAATTGCTGCGCTTTTACAGCCGGGGCAAAAAAAGCAAGTAATATGGTGAATAAAACAAGGAAGTAAAGTCTCTTCATGCAGGTCAAATAGTGATGTAAGATAAATTAAATACAAGTGATATACAAACGGATAGATCGCGGAAAAGGTATGTGGTGGGTTATTTTGATGTGGATTCCTGGGATGACATTTAAACAACGACCATCACATTTATACATTTACTTACCGGCACATCAAAAAAATACCCATATTTACCTCATCCGTCGCTGGCGGGTATATTGCATTTCTTTACACCTATATATATAAGGTATAAATAATTTAATGAGTACAAACGGGCAGATAGATTTTAAAAGGGTTGCCAGGCAGCTTACCATGGTGGAGAATGACCTGCCGGGAGCGGCGGATATTTTGAAGGCTTTGCGGTTTGTGAATGATGTGCCTGTTATCGGGGTAACCGGACCGCCGGGAGCGGGCAAGAGTACATTAGTTAATGCTATGATAAACGGTTTACTTAAGCTGCAGAAAAAAATAGCGGTACTGGCGGTCGACCCCACTTCGCCTTTTAACCTGGGTTCGCTGCTGGGCGACAGGATACGGATGGCTTCCCATTTTAACAACCCTGATATTTTTATCCGTTCAATAGCTACCCGCGGGGCTGTTGGCGGTTTGAGCGTAAAAACCATTGAGATGACCGATGTGCTGCGTGCCAGCGGTTTTGACTATGTTTTTGTGGAAACGGTAGGCGTGGGCCAATCAGAAATCGATATCGCGGGTTTGGCAGATATCACCATAGTGGTGCTGGTGCCCGAGGCGGGCGATGAAATACAGCATATCAAATCGGGACTGATGGAGATAGCGGATGCATTCATCGTAAATAAAAGCGACCGCGATGGCGCGGATGCCTTTGCGGGCAATGTTAAAAAGATGGTGAGTCAAAAACATGCGGATATCCCGGTTTTTAAAACCAGCGCGTTAAACAATACCGGGGTTGACGAGGTTACAGCGTACCTGCTTGGCATCAAAAATAAGATAAATACCAAAAAAGTATACTTATTGACCGAAAAAGTATACAGATTGATACAACACCGGAAAATGGCATCGGTAAATAAAACAAAGCTCCAACAAATAATTGCCGGAGCTTTGGATAATGAGGATTTTAATATCTATCGTTTTGCCGAAACCTTTACGGCTACGAGTTCATAATGCTTTCAATTTCATCGGCCTCGATAGGAATATCGGCCATCAGGTCAATATTGCCACCCTGGGTTATCAGGATATCGTTCTCTAAACGGATGCCCAAACCCTCGGCCGGAATATAGATGCCGGGTTCGCAGGTAAGAATGTTGCCTACAGCAAAAGGCTGGTAACGACTGGCAAAATCGTGCACATCAATACCTAAATGGTGCGAGGTGCCATGCATAAAGTACTTTTTATAGGCCGGCATGGCGGGGTTCTGCTTTTCAACATCGTGTTTGCTGAGCAGCCCGAGGCCAATCAGTTCGCTGGTCATTATTTTGCCTACTTCCTCATGGTATTCATTCCAGATGGTACCGGCAAGCAGCATTTTTTTAGATTCGTTCATTACCCGCAATACGGCGTTGTACACATCGCGCTGGCGTTGGGTAAAACGGCCGTTAACCGGAATGGAGCGGCTTAGATCAGCATTATAGTTAGCGTATTCAGCGCCAAAATCAAACAGGATCACGTCGCCATCATTACAAACCTGGTTATTATCATTATAATGAAGGATGTTAGCATTGTGTCCCGATGCGATAATGGGATTATAAGCATGGCCCGTAGCGCGCTGGCGGATAAACTCGTGGATGATCTCTGCCTCGATCTCATATTCGGCAACGCCGGGTTTAACAAATTTAAGCACTCGTATAAAGGCGTCGCGGGTTATGGCGCAGGCCTTTTGGGTGAGCTCAACTTCAACAGGTGATTTTATCGCCCGGAGTTCACGCATGATGGGCGCTACCCTGATGTAGTTATGCAGAGGATAGTTTTCCTGCATCTGTTTTATAAAACGCAGGTCCTTATAAGCAACGCTATGCGAATACCTGTCATTCTCGTTAGTGTTCAGGTAAATATTGTCGGCATAATGAATAATACTATGGAGAATGTTATCAAAATCGTCTGTCCAGTAAACAGCCGTTATGCCGGATGTGGCAGTCGCTTCCTCTTTTGTGTATTTGTGGCCTTCCCAAACTGCAATATTTTCGTTGGTTTGTCTCAAAAAAAGTACTGTTTTGTATACAGGATTAGGACAATCCGGGAATAAAATGAGGCAACATTGCTCCTGATCGATACCTGTTAAGTAGAAAAAATCGGGGTTTTGTTTAAAAATAAAGGTCTGATCACCACTTCTTGGAAATTCATCGCTCGAATTAAATATGGCAATGGAATTGGATTTAAGTCGTGAAACGAAATTATTTCTATTATTAATAAATAAATCAGGACTAATACGTAAGTATTTCATTATAGATGGAGTATTTAAAAATTATTAACCGCTTTTTTTTTATTTTTTCTGAAATAATAATAAAATTTGGAACGGTGTTTGGTAATCGTTTCAAACATATTAACTAAATTTGAAAAAAAAATCACAATTAAATTGTTTAATCTTAAAATTATGAATTATTCTACATTAAAGAAAACAGTCGCTTTGTCATTTGTGTCTTTGATGGCAGTTGCTGCAGTTAATGCGCAATCATCATCTGATACATCGATGAAGTCTTCTGGAACTGCTGCCAAGATATTTGGTGGTAGTGGACAGTACAGAACATGGAACATTGGTGTTAATGTTGGTGCTACTTCACCTTTCCTGCCAATTGGTACAAACAACTTCGCAAATCCTGAGCTTAACCTGGGTTACGGCGTTTCTGTAAGGAAACAGTTAGCTCACTCATTCGGTTTACAATTGGATGTTATGGGTTACGGAAGTAAAGTTGGCGGTAACGGCGCTGAAGTTGCATCAAACCCGGTTAAATCTTTTTCAACCAGAATTGACTGGACAGCAACCGTTAGCGCTGTTGCGAATGTTGCCACTGTTGATTTCCTGCGTCGTAAAAATGCGATCAACTTTTATGCATCTTTAGGTGGTGGTTTTATCGGTTACGTACCTAAAGGTTATGCAACTACCGACGAATCTGGAGCTGTTCTCAGAACAAGCAGCGGCCCTGGCAACGAACTTTTACAAGTTGTAATACCGGTAGGTGTTGGTACTAAATTCCGTTTAAGCGACCGTGTTGCTTTAAACTTCGGTTACACTATGAACTTCCTTGATGGTGATTATTTTGATACTCAAAAATCAAACACTTACCACAAAGATCGTTTTTCATACGTTTATGCAGGTCTTGAGTTCTCATTGGGTTCAAGTGCTAAACCTAACTTAGATTGGGTTAACCCTGTAGCTATGCTGTATGATGAATTGAACGATCCAACTTTACGTCAGGAAGTTCAGGCATTAAAAGGCCGTGTTACCAATGTTGAGAAAGCAGTTGATGACCTGAAGAAAGATTCTGACGGTGACGGTGTTGCTGATCAATTTGACAAGTGCCCTAACACTCCTGCAGGTACTGTAGTTGACGGTGCTGGTTGCCCATTGAAAATGCCAACTATCGATACTTCATTATTCGTTAGAAAAGGTACTGCAATGACTGGTACTGGTGTTGCTCCAACAGCTTATTCTAACATCCAGTTTGAATTTGATAGCTCAGGCTTACGTCCAAGTGCATTCCCTATCCTGGATGCTACTTCAGCTGACTTAAGAGCTACCAAGAAAACTGTAACTATAGCTGGTTACGCTTCATCAGAAGGTACTGCTGCTCACAACCTGCGTTTATCTAAAGACCGTGCTAACTCTGTAAAAACTTACTTAGTTAACTCTGGTGTTGACGCTAAGAAATTGAAAACTAAAGGTTACGGTGAAACTAACCCTGTAGCTGACAATTCAACTGAAGCAGGTCGCGAATTAAACCGTCGCGTTGAGTTCAAAAAATAATTTGTAGCAAATACAAATTGAATATAAAAGTCCTGCCGATACCGGCAGGACTTTTTTTGTGCCTTATATTAGCGTTTAATACATGGATACTCCCGGGCAAAAAATCATCAGGCAATGGTTCCAAACAAAAAAGTGGAAGCAGTTTCCCTTTCAGCTGGAAATGGAAGAGGCTTACCTTTCGGGATATTCGGGTTTATTAAACGCGCCAACCGGCAGCGGTAAAACCTTTGCTATGTTTTTGCCATTCCTGGCGCAATACATTAATGAGCACCCCGATGATTATAAAACCCGCCAGAACAATGGTTTGCTCATGCTATGGCTAACGCCCCTGCGTGCCCTTACCAACGATATCCGCAAAGCCATGCAAGAGGTATGCGATGACCTTGAACTGCCCTGGAAAATAGCTACCCGAACCGGTGATACATCTGCCGCGCAAAAAGCCGCGCTTAAAAAGAAACTGCCCGAAGTACTGCTCACCACGCCCGAAAGCCTGCACCTGATGCTGGCGCAAAAAGACTATCCTAAACTGTTCCGAAGCCTGCGGGTGGTGGTAACCGATGAGTGGCACGAGCTTTTAGGCACCAAACGCGGCGTACAGGTTGAGCTGGCTCTATCTAAGTTAAAAGTCTTGAGCCTGAAGTCCGAAGCCCTTAGCCGCAACGCCAATGATCTTGACCCAGAACTATCAACTCAAGACTCAAGACTGAAAATCTGGGGTATCAGCGCTACCATAGGTAATTTGGAGCAGGCGGGTGAAGTACTGTTAGGCAATGATACACCTGCCAATCGCACCAAAATGGTACGGGCCAACGTGGATAAGAAGATAGTAATAGAATCTGTTATCCCCGAAAGCGTTGAAACCTATTCATGGGCGGGGCATATCGGTATCAGGCTGTTGCCGCAGGTAATGGATATCGTCGCGAAAAGCAAAACTACGCTCATCTTTACCAATACACGGTCGCAATCCGAAATATGGTACCATGCCATTTTAGATAACTATCCTGAATATGCCGGCATTATGGCCATGCACCATGGATCGTTAGATAACGACCTGCGCAACTGGGTGGAGCAAGCCCTGCACAACGAAGCGCTCAAAGTGGTGGTATGTACCTCAAGCCTTGACCTGGGGGTTGATTTTCGCCCGGTGGATGCTGTAGTGCAGATAGGCAGCCCGAAGGGTGTAGCGCGCTTTATGCAGCGTGCAGGGCGTAGCGGCCATCATCCCGGGGCCGTATCAAAAGCCTGGTTTGTGCCAACGCATTCTATGGAGCTGCTGGAAGGCGCGGCCTTAAAGCAGGCGCTGAGGAACGGGGTATACGAAAGCCGCGACCCTATTTTGCTGGCTATGGATGTGCTGATACAATACATGGTTACCCTCGCGGTATCCGAAGGCTTTCGTGCTGATGAGCTGTTCAATGAAGTGAAAACAACTTTTGCCTTTGCCGATCTTAAACGAAGCGAGTTTAACGAGTTGCTCGACTTTATTACCCATGGCGGCAAAACACTTGCTCAATATGATGAGTTTTTGAAGGTGGAGATAGCGGACGGCTTGTATAAAGTAAACAGCCGCCGTGTGGCCATGCGCCACAGGCTGAGCATCGGCACCATCACCAGCGATGTAAGCATCCGCGTAAAATGGTTGAGTGGCGGCAGTTTGGGAACCATTGAAGAATCCTTTATTTCGCGCCTCAAACCCGGCGACAACTTTTGGTTTGCGGGGCGCAGCCTGGAGTTTATCCAGATGAAAGAGATGTCGGCATTCGTAAAAAAATCCAACAAAAAAAAGGGAATGATACCAAGCTGGATGGGTGGCCGCATGCCTTTGTCATCACAGCTATCTGCCGTACTGCGCGATAAGCTGGACGAAGTAGCGCAAGGCATGGAACAGGATGTGGAAATGAAAGCCCTAAAGCCATTGTTTGCCATACAGCAGGAAGAATCCATCATCCCGCGTAAAAACGAGTTTCTGGTAGAAACGCTCCATTCCCGCGAAGGGCACCACCTGTTGTTTTACCCCTTCGAGGGCCGTTTGGTGCACGAGGGTATGGCATCGCTCATAGCCTACCGCATCTCCAGGATCAGGAGCGCCAGCTTCTCTATCGCCATGAATGATTACGGCTTTGAACTGCTAACCGAAGACGACGTACCCTTGCAGCAAGCCCTGCAAAACGACCTCTTCACCATTGATAATCTCCTCGACGATATCCTGCAAAGCCTCAATGCTAACGAAATGGCACGCCGCCGTTTCCGGGATATCGCGCATATCGGCGGCTTGCTGTTTACGGGTTATCCCGGCCAACCGGTTAAAAACAGGCACCTGCAGGCTTCATCGTCGCTGTTATTCGATGTGTTCAGCGAGTATGAGCCGGATAACCTGCTGGTACGGCAGGCCTATAACGAGGCGCTGGCTTTTCAATTAGAGGAGTTCAGGCTGCGCGAGGCCCTGCAACGTATTGCCCGGCAAACGCTCATCATCAAACACACTACCAGGCCAACGCCATTTGCCTTCCCGATATTGGTTGACAGCCTTGGCCGCGAAAGGCTTACTACCGAAACCCTGGAAGAGCGCGTAGCCAAAATGGCCCGGCAATATGAAAAAGGCGACAGCCCTGCAAACCCTGGCCCTAAACGAAACACGACGCGCAAGCGCGGGTTTTAAAATGACATAAGCATAACGGCTATTAAGGTGTCTTTTTTATAGGTTTGTTATTAATGGAACACGTATTAGATAACCCTGCCTGGCACGCGCTTGCTACAAACAACAATAGCCTTGCCCACGGAAATGAGCATGTAAAATACTTCGCAAAAGAGGTATCGCCATTCTTTGGTCTCGAAGTGAACTCCGCTGAGAATTTTCAGGTACTATATGATATTGTACCTCACAATGGCCCGGTACTGTTTGTTACTACCAGCCAAACAGAGCTACCAGCGCAATGGAAAGTGTCGCGTTTTATCAGTGGGATACAAATGGTACATCACGGCGAAGCAACAGCTGGGGCTACACAAACAGAGCTTATGACACTCGCCGACGATCATATACCGCAAATGCTGCATCTTACCAAACTAACCAACCCCGGCCCCTTTGCTGAGCGCACCATTGATTTTGGGCATTACCAGGGTGTTTTTGATGGCGATAAACTGGTTGCCATGGCAGGGCAGCGACTGCACCCCGGCAATTATGCCGAGATAAGCGCGGTATGCACCCATCCCGATTACCTGGGCCGCGGCTATGCGCGCCAGCTACTTTTGCAGCAGGTACAGCGCATTAAAACTAATGGAGAAACCCCATTTTTGCATGTACGCGATGATAACGAACGGGCCATAAACGTTTACAAAAGTTTAGGATTTGAAACGAGGACGCAGATATACTTTTATGTGATGGCGAAGAACATATAATAAACATTTAAATGCGATTCCGTTTTACAAAAACAAATGCTATTTTTACGCCATCAAAAAATACTATCGGTAATGAGTCACATTAAAGAAACTGAACAAGCAAACAATCCAAGCCATTACATCCTGTTAACAGTTGCTATAATTATAGGCATAGTAGGTGTTTACCTGCGTTTTGCAGGCGAGGCGCCGATATTCAATATCCTGTCGAACATTATCCTTGTTGTTGGTGTAATTATCGCGCTTAAAGCGGTATTCACCATCATGAAGTAATTTAAGGCTTATTCCTTAATCTTCTTTCGGTTTCTGTATTGACGGCAAAAGACCCTGCAATACGCTATTGCTGTTGAGGGCCTTTAGTCCTTCTTCGTAACCCAGCCAATAAATTTCTTCGGCAAATTTGGTATCGAATATGCTGTAATTGCCTAAACCATGCGGCTCTATCACTGCATCGCACATGGCTTTATGCCTCTCGGTATTGCTGTTAATAGCCAGCATGGCCGCCCTGTCGAACATTTGCATAAACGAACCTATCTCTGTAACTGCTGATAAGTGGTTGCACGATGAACCGATGATCAGATCGCATTCGCCTATCAGTGGCTCCACCGGGAAATTATTCAATACGCCGCCGTCCACATACATATGGTCGTGAATAATAATTGGCCTGAAGATACCCGGCAGGCAACACGATGCCAAAAGACAGGTACACAGGTCGCCTTCATTAAAGTAAACTATCTTGCCTTCGCCCAGGTCAACGGCGGTTACTGTTATAGGTATTTTTAATCTGCTGAAAGAGTTTTCGGGAAAGAACTCTCTCAATACCGCCTCTACCCTTAAAATAGAAACCAAACCGGTAGCACCGAACGAGGGGCGTAACTGTTTAAACAAATGCGCTTCGTTAATGATACTCAGCGTTTCCTTCGGCGAGTATCCATACGAAAAAAATGCCGCCGCTATGGCCCCGGCGCTGGTGCCGCTCATGCGCGAAAACCGGATGCCTTTTTCGGTTAATGCCTGCAAAATACCCAGGTGTGCCACCCCGCGTATGCCTCCGCCCGATAGGGCTATACCAATCTTTTTCGGACTATTTGGGTTTGTATCTGGATTCATTTAGTATTTTTTGTGCATCGTTATTGGCCATTAATTGTGCCGGGGTTATTTCGGGGTGCCTGTCCATGTATTGCCTAACTATTTGCCAGCCCGTCCATACACCCAACTTAGGTGCCGATTCATTGTGTTCGCCAAGCCCCGGCGTAAACGGCGCCTCGTTTATGTATTTGCTTATCTTCTGGTTATCGGTTTCGTAAAGCAGGTTTTCGCCAATAAAATAGGCCCATACCTGGCCCTTGTAATCCTCGCACCATTTTAACTGTTGCGGGGTGTATCCTATCTTTATGCTATCGGGTACATCAGGCAGCACCTGGTCCATCATGTACATAATTTTACCGTTATACACCATCTTGGATAATAAAGACCTGTCGGCATCGTGCTCCTGGAACATGTTCTCGCGGATAAAACCTTCGGCTACGCGTGGTGTGATATTATCGGGCGTAAAACGGCGCGAAATATAATGTGGGAAAGCCTCTATCAATGCCGGATAAAACTTAGAGTTGGCTCCTAAAAACTGGTCGAGCCCAATGCCATAATAAGCATCACCCAGCGAAGTTTGCGCCCTGAAACCCGAAAAATAGGCATATACCACCGGTGCCTTAATTTGCGGGAAGTAATATTTAATACGACGGAAGGCATCGGTTAATTGCCGGTTCTGCAAATCGAGGTTGGGATAAACCGAATCAACCTCGTGTTTAAGGGCTATATAATCCTGGTTGGCAAAAATAACACGCAAGGTTGCAAAATAACCTGTATCGCGTATACTACCTGCCTGCAGTATGCGTTCAATATAATCCTGGTAAAAGGAACCGTACTTTTTTTGTAGAAATTGAGCCTGCGCATACATTGGCTTGCGACGCATATCATCAAAATCGTGATCAAAACGGCTAATGTTAATATTAACCGGGATATTGCTCACATCGATTTTTTTATTGCGGCCGCAGGCGGATAACAGTACCGCCATCGAAAAAAAAAGATAAATTTGCCTTGTACGCTTATATTGCAGAAATGCATTCATAACGATGCGAAATTAATTTTTTAAAATTGTAATTCAGTAACAGTTAGGGAGTACTACGTATATATATGATAAAAATTGCCCTTGCCCAACGTAATTACCACATCGGTAACTTTGAATCGAATACAAAAAAGATAATCGAAAGCATAAATGATGCCCGTGAAAACGGCGCCGACCTGGTTGTTTTTGCTGAACTATGCGTATGTGGTTACCCTGCACGCGATTTTTTAGAGTTTAAAGAGTTTATTGATTACTGCGCCACAGCGGTAAAACAAATAGCCGAAGTTTGCACCGGTATAGCCTGCATCATTGGCCTGCCTACTTATAATTTGAAGGACGAGGGTAAAGATCTGTTCAACTCGGCTTATTTTATTGAGGATGGCCAAGTAAAAGCTATCGTTAACAAAGCCCTGTTGCCCAATTACGATGTGTTTGACGAGTATCGCTACTTTGAGCCTGAAACCGATTTTAACTGCATCGATTTTAAGGGACACCGTATAGCCCTCACCATTTGCGAAGACTTGTGGAACACCATTGAAAACCCGCTGTACATTACCCGCCCAATGGATAAACTCATCACCCAAAATCCGGATGTGATGATCAATATTGCGGCCTCCCCATTCGCGTATAACCATGATGAGGAACGTATAGACATTTTAAGCAACAACGCCAAACAGTATAACCTTCCCCTGTTTTACGTAAACCAGGTAGGCGCGCAAACCGAGCTGATTTTCGACGGCGGTTCGCTGATATTTGAAGCCGGCGGCAAGCTGCTGGATGAAATGCCATATTTCAATGAACATACCTCTTACTATACTTTAGATAAGGATGCATCAGGAAAATCTACTATCACCTTCGATCATCCGCATACCATAAAATCTGCCCATACCAGCGATATTGAGCAGATACACCAGGGCTTGTTATTAGGCATCCGCGATTACTTTTACAAATCGGGCTTTAGCAAAGCCATATTGGGCTTGTCGGGCGGTATTGACTCGGCCGTGGTTTGCGCGCTTGCCGCGGAAGCCCTGGGCCCTGAAAATGTGATGGCGGTGCTGCTGCCCTCACGCTTCTCGTCCGACCACTCCATCAGCGATGCCGAGGACCTGGTAAAAAACCTGGGCTGCCTGAGCGAAACCGTTGCTATAAAGAACATTACCGAGGCATTTGAAACCGCCTTACAGCCCCAGTTTCAAAACCTGCCCTTTAACATAGCCGAAGAGAATATCCAATCGCGCAGCCGTGCCGTGGTGCTCATGGCCATGAGCAATAAGTTTGGCTATATCCTGCTCAACACCTCCAATAAAAGCGAGGCAGCGGTAGGCTATGGTACCCTTTACGGTGACATGTGCGGCGGTATATCCGTATTGGGTGATGTATATAAAACCCAGGTGTACGACCTGGCTAACCACATCAACCGCGATACCGAGATCATCCCGGTAAACTCCATCACGAAACCGCCGTCGGCAGAGCTGCGCCCCGGCCAAAAGGATTCCGACTCGCTGCCCGAATATGATATCCTCGATACCATCCTGATGGAATATATCGAGCACCGCAAATCATCTGCCGAGATCATCGCC
>Ga0207690_10000132_pt1 | contig 60604 bp, 52 predicted proteins | sample KBSC23metaG_FD_184315 | JGI IMG/M metagenome (GOLD analysis project Ga0207690, IMG submission 184315) | Corn rhizosphere microbial communities from Kellogg Biological Station, Michigan, USA - KBS C2-3 metaG (SPAdes) (version 2) | ecosystem: Host-associated > Plants > Roots > Rhizosphere > Soil ... | reverse complement strand
CGATCCCCCATTGGCAGGTCGCCGCGCGAAGCTTGTAGTCCTGGCCGTAGTCGCCGATCTGGCTGCTCTGGTAGGCCCAGTCGCCGACGCGGCGGAACACCGCGTCCAGCCCCTGGATCTCGGCGCGTCCGGCCGCGATCCCGGCCGCGATCTGCGTGCGCTCGGCGGGCGAGAAGCGGGCGGCGTCGAAGCCGCCCGAGGGCGCGATCCCGAGGCTCGCGATGCGCCGAAGGACGGCCGTGTCGGTGGCCGGCGGCGGGTTGCGGATCAGCAGTTGCTGCACGCTGGCGAAAAACTCCGGCCAGTCTGCTCCAGCCGCCGCGGGCTTGGGCGGCGGCAAGCCCATGCCGCTGGCCGCCAGGGTCAGGCGGTCCTGCAGCGCATGCGCCGCGGGCAGGTCCGCCTCGCCGTCGACCAGCATGCGCCCCAGAGCCCAAACGGTCGGCGTCGGCGAGCGGATCGCCCCGGCCGGCGCGGGGTCTCGCGGCCCGACCAGGGTAAAGACGCCTCCGTCCGGTCCGGTGGTCCGCGAGCCGAGCACGCAGAAGGTGTTGGTGTAGGCGTCCATAAGCTGGAGGGAGAAGTACCGCGGGCCCGTGGCGGGCAGGGTGATGCGCACCGGTCCGGCCGAAAGGTCGATGAAGGCGCTGGACGAGAGCGTGTCGTTATTGGGGGCGGTGACCCTCTGCGTCCGCGCGTTGCTGAGCGCGCGCGCATGTCGGAAGGTGTTGGCCGGCAGGCCGGCCGCGGCGGACCTGGCCTGCACCGTCGCCAACGCCACGAGCGGCAGGCCATAGACGAAGGCCTCGCGGGCGGCGCTTTCGAGCCCTTCGGGCGATGCGGCGGCAGGCGTCGGTGCGCCCGGCTCGGCGGCAGCGCCGAGCAGCGGTGCGCCTGCGGCCAGGGCCAGGAGGTCCCTTCGGGTCAACGCATCACTCCTTGCGTCCCGCTTCAATCGAAGAGCTGCAGGACCGTGTTGTCGTACTCGCGATAGGACTGCCGCTTGCTCGTCCACTTCGGCGTGATCAGTGTCTTGTCCCAGGCCTTGAGCTTGGCCTGCAGGCGGGCCACGAGCCCGGGCTTGGCTTCGGCGAGGTTGTGACGCTCGGTGGGGTCGGCTGTGAGGTCGTAGAGCATGACGTGCTGGCCGTACGGGCCGACCTTGGCGACCAGTCCATCGGGGGCAATCTTGCCCGCGTCCTGGCCGGCCACGATGCCGGGCGCGGCCTTGTTGGCCTCCCACAACTTGTTGGCGCCGTCGCGGATCGCGTAGGTGACGCCTGCTCGCCAGTAGAGCGTCGGGTTGGGGACGGCCTTGTTGCGGCCGGTCAGGTAGGGGATCAGGTTCACCCCGTCGTAGGTCCGGTCCGAGGGCAGCTTGGCGCCGGCGACCGCGGCGGCGGTGGGCACGATGTCGAGGCTGGAGATCTGGCGGTCATCCACCACGCCGGCCGGCAGGCGCCCGGGCCAGCTCACGATGTAGGGGACGCGAACGCCGCCCTCCAGGTGGTCGCCCTTGAAGCCCGAGAGCGGCGCGTTCGAACAGGCGCCGTGGATGTAGCCCGCACAGCCGTTGTCGGAGAGGAAGATGACGATCGTGTCGCGCTCCAGGCCGGTCGCCTTGAGCTTCGCCATCACCGCGCCGACGCCGTCGTCCAGCGCTGAGACCATGGCGGCGTAGATCCTGGGGCCCTTCTCCGGGATGTCGCGATAGCGGTCGAGGTACTTCTTGGTCGCCTGCAGGGGCACGTGAGGGGCGTTGTAGGCAAGGTAGAGGAAGAACGGCTGCGACCGGTGGCGGTCGATGAAGCTCGTCGCCTCGCGGGTGAAGGCGTCGGTCAGGTAGTCTTCCTCGTCGACGACCACGTGGTTGCGCGAGATCGGCGCGCGCGAGCGGGCCGCCTGTAGGCGCTCCTTGGGCGACATGGCCGCCAGCCGTGGATCGGGCTCGTTGGTCGTCCGTTCGGCGGCGTCCGCGCCGGGATAGGTGTAGAACTCGTCCGTGGGCTTGGGGTCGACGATGTAGGTCGAGCCGCCGGCGGCCATGCCGAAGAATTCGTCGAAGCCGCGGTCGCTGGGGTAGTAGCCGCGGGCCTCGCCGATATGCCATTTGCCGATCATGCCGGTCGCGTAGCCGGCCGACTTCATGATCTGGCCGACCATGATCTCGTTCAGCGACACGCCGCCGGTGCGGTCGCGGCCGACCGGGTTGAACTCATAGCCGAACCGCTCCTGGTAGCGGCCGGTGAGCAGGCCCGCGCGCGACGGCGAGCAGACCGGATGGGTCACATAGGCCGAGGTGAAGCGCACGCCACGCGCCGCCAGGGCGTCGATGTTGGGCGTGTGGATCGTCTTCGACCCGTAGACGCCGGTGTCGCCATAGCCCAGATCGTCGGCCAGGATGACGATCACGTTCGGGCGCTGCGCCGGCGCCGGAGTCGCCGCTGTGGGTTTCGCCGCCGACGGGCCCGCCAGCACGCCGCTCATCGCCAGGGCGCCGACCGCGACCCCGGCCGCCGCCAAGCCGCCAAGCACCAGGCGCCTTGTCACGATTGAGCTCCTTGCGGGGGCCCGTCAGGCAGGACTGCGGGCACCCGGTAGCGGCCGGAAACCAGGTCCGCGCCTGGCCGGAAGGCCCGCAATTCCAGTCGGTACGGCCCGGCCGGCGCCGGCAGCCAGTTGTTCGCCAGGGCTGGATCGGCAGGCGGGCGCGCCGCAAGCAGGATCCTGACCGCGCCGTCGGCGCTGCGCGCCAGAGCCCCGGTGTTGCTGCCGATCGAGTAGCGGTTGTGCGGATTGTCGAAAAGGAAGCGCTGCCCGTCCGGCGTCGCCTCGTAGAGGGTGAGCGACCAGAAGCCGTCCGTCGGCGGCAGGCGGCCGTCGGGGAAGACGAGGCTATGGTCGGCGGCGCCGTCGTAGACCTGGTCGCCATGGTCGCCGGCGCCGATCAGGTAGAAGGCCTCCGAAACGGTCAGGGCGGCCAGGCCGGTCAGGGCGATCCGGGCCCGGTACTTGTAGTCGACGCCGAAGTCGCCGGTGTCCGGCTTGGCGTAGAGCCAGCCCTTGTAGGGCTTGACCTCATCGTACCGCAGGTCGCCGAGCGCGCGCTGGGCGCCGGCCAGAACCTCGCGGACCTGATCGGCGGAAAGCGATGGCGGCGGAAAGGCGCGCCCCGGCCCGACTCCGACCGCAGCCAGGCGCTTCAGCATCGGCGCGTCGCGATGCGGCGGCGGATTGGCGGTCATGGCCAGGTTCGCATACTGCAGCAGGGCGGCGACGTCCGAACGTGGCGGCGGGGCCGCGAGCGCCGGGGCGGGCTTCGAAGGCCCGACGACCCTCAAGGTGTCCTGCGCGGCCTGAGCCGCGGCCACGTCGCCGCCGCCGCCAGTATAGGTCCGCCCCAGCGCCCAGACCGTGGGCGTGGGCGAACGGATCAGGCGCACGCCGGCCTGCGGGGCCGGCGCACGATCGCCGAAGTAGAGCCGGACCCGCTCCACGCCCGCGCGTTCGGCCCCGCCGAGCACGGCGAAGTTGTTCGAGTAGATGTCCATCAGCGCCAGCGAGAAATAGCGCGAGCCGACCCTCGGCAAGGCGATCTCCACGGGCTCGGAAAGGTCGAGCCAGGCCGTCGAATAGAGGGTGTCGGTATTGGGCGCCGTGACCGACCGCGACTTGGCGGTTGAAAGCCGGCGGCTGTGCTGGAAGACGTTCTGCGCCAAGCCCGCCTGAAGGGCCCGCGCGCGCGTCGCCGCCATCTCGTAGCTGGGCAGCGCATAGACAAGCGCGTCATAGCCGAGCTGGCCCAGATCGTGCGTCATCGCCCTTGCCGCCACCCTGCCCGCCGCCAGGCTCGCCACGCCCGCGATCATTGCTGTTCGCCGATTCACCGTCACTCCCTTCGACGTGCTGGCCCGCATCCCTCAAGGCGCCGCCTACCAGCGGTAGGTCAGGTCGAAACCATAGGTCCTGGGGATGTTGAATCGGCGGACGCTGACGGACTCGAACACGATGTAGCTGTCGTTGGCGAAGTTGTTCATCCAGAACGCCGCCTCCCACGGACCCCTGTTGGCGCCGACCCGCAGGTCGTAGATCTGGAAGTCGTGCAGCGGCGGGGTCTGCGCGATCTCCTGCACGCCGCCGCCGCGGGTGTTTCCCTTGAGGTTGATGAAGCCGTCCGCGCCGTAGGCCAGCGGATGGCGGTAGTTGAGGCTGAAGGTGCTGGTCCAGTCGGGGCGCTGCGGTTGGTTCTTGCCCGCGTCCGGCCCCGAGGTGACCTTGCCCCATTGACGTGAGCCGCCGAGGGTGATGCGTCCGACGCCACCCAGGAACGAGGCGCGGCCGTTGATCTCCAGCTCGATGCCTGACGTGCGCGCGTCGCCGGCATTGTAGATGAAGTTGGTGGCGGCCACGGGACACACAGGATTGCCGACGAAACAGCCGTTCTGCGTCTGCACCAGCACGTTGCTGACGTCGTTGCGGTAGGCCGCCGCGGTGACGAAGATGTTGGGCGTCAGGTTACCCTTGGCGCCGATCTCATAGCCGGTGGTGTCCTCGTTGCCGAAGGTCGGCGGGACGGTGATCGGCGCGCGTGGATCGCCAAGCCCCAGGTTGAACCCGCCGGCCCGATAGGCCGTGCCGACCTTGGCGTAGGTCAGCCAGTCGCCCAGCTTGTAAGCCAGCGTCGCATTGTAGGAGAAGTTGCTGGACTGCCGGTCGTTGGTGAAGGCGAAGCCCACGCCTGAGGGCAGGCCGGTCCCATAGTCCAGGCGCGTGGAATCGATGTCCTTGTCGTCGCGGGTGTAGCGGCCCTCGGCCGTGAGGTTCAGGGCGTCGGTGATGTCGTAGCCCAGCGATCCGTAGGCGGCGAAGGACCTGAAGTTGATGAGCGCGATCGCGTCGGTCCCCAGCGAGGGATTTGCGGGCGTCGGCGTCCGGGAGATGACGTTATTCACCGTGTCGTTCAGGTCGTAGTATTCCACGCCCCCCAGCCAGCTCACCTTGCCGGTCTTGTTCCCGACGATGTGCAGGTCGTTGTAGAGGATGCTGGAGTGGTCGCGTGACAGGCCACCGGTGTTGGGGTCGGCCTGCGCCCGCCCAGGCGCCACCAGGCCCTGAGCCAGCGCCTGCGCCTCGAACTGCGGCGAGCTGGCGTCGGCGTCGTAGGCGTTCTGCGAATGCCGTTCGCGCAGCGAGCTGGTCAGGGTGGCGGTTGCGAAGTCGAAGTCATAGCTGCCGACGAATTCGTAGTAGTTGGTCCGCATCTTCGCGGTGGAAGGCGAGTTCCACAGCATGTTGTATTTGTCGTCGGCGATGCCCTTCGGATAGACGGCGTTCGTCCCGGGCAGGATGAAGACCGAGTACATGATCCCGGGCAGCTGGTCTGCGCCATGCTCGGCCAGGAGGTTGGCCGTCACCGGGCCGTTCTTGTAGCCGAGCTGGACGCGCAGAAGGTCGGTCTTCTGGGAGTCGAAATAGGACTTGGTGATCGGGGCGTAGAAGAAGCCCTTGTCCTGCCGCATCTCGTCGATGCCCACTCGCAGCGCCAAGGTGTCGCTGAGCGGCTGGTTGACCACCAGGATGCCTTCGCGGTTCTGGTTGGTGGCGACCTTGGCCGTGGCGTAGCCGCTGCGCTCGCCCTGCACCGGACGGGCTGAGACGATGTTGATCGAACCGCCGACGGCGTTGCGGCCGTTCAGCGCGCCCTGAACGCCGCGCAGCACCTCGATGCTCTGGGCGTCGAAGAAGTCGGCCTTCGAGAAGGTGCGGCCGCCCTGGTAGCCGCCGCCGATGTAGGAGCCGTCGCGGTACAGGCCAACGCCGGATTCCGCGGCGGTGGCCCGGCTGGTGCCGGAGCCGCGGATCGAGACCTCCGAGGTCACCGGGTTGGACGTGTTCGAGAAGTTCACGCCCGGCACGTTCGACAGCAGGCTCTGCAAGGTGGGCACGCCGCCGATGTCACGAAGCTGCTGCTCGCCCAGCGCCGTGGCCGCCACTGGGATGTCGCGCAGCCGCTCTTCACGCTTGCGCGCGGTGACGACGAGCTCGCCGATCGTTGTCGCCGCGTCGTTCTGAGCTGCGGCCGCGTCGGGTTCTGCCGCGAACGCAGGGCTCGCGCCCAGCAGACTGCAGCTCCAGCTCAGCGCCATTAGCGAGGCGCAGCCCGCGAGTCGTCGCAGCATCGTTTCCCCCTGAAGTTCGGACCTGGTCGGTGGCCAGTTCTCTTGGTCCGACTATGGGTCGACTGCGAGACCTTCACAAGGTTATTTTTGTTTATGGTATCTTCGAGGTGTAGACCAACGCGGGTGGCGTGGCGGGATTGTCAGCTGTTTTATCTCGTAATGTCGTGATAATCCGGCATCATCGGCGCTTGTGATCGAGGAGTTTTTGGAAAATTTTTGTGTGCGGTTTTATTTTTACGGCCGTAGCGCGGAGGGCTTGCCCGCCGCAGTGGGCGGGCGACGACTCGTTTCCGGCTTCCGGCTTACGCCAGCGCGCGCGATACGGCATGGATTGGGATCATTGTTAGGTTGACGAGCGAGAAAGACACGATGGACGGCGAAAGCCGAGCCAGGACGCCGACCCGGAAATATCTCGACCGCCAGGACGAGATCCTGCGGGTCGCCAGCCTGATCCTGAACAGGAAGGGCTTGAAGGAGATGACGCTGGCGGCGGTGGCGGACAGCTTCGGCCTCGTCTCCACTGGCGTCGCCTACTATTTCCGGTCGAAGGAAGACTTGGCGGCGGCGTGCTTTCGGCGCGCGATCGCCGAGCACAACAGACTCATTCTGCAGGCGGTCGAGCAAAATTCGCTGGAGGAGCGGCTCGCGCAACTCGTGAGCGGCTATTTCGCGATGCTGGCGGGAATTGCGCGCGGTGAGAGCGACGACATCGCCCTGTTCGAGGATATTCGATCGCTGAACGATCCGGCCCTGGAGGCGGACTATGTGGGGATGTTCCGCAATCTCCGGCGCCTCCTGGCAGGCCGCGGCGATCATAGCGATCGCGGGCGGCTGAACGCGCGGACCCACTACCTCGTCCAGCAGCTTATCTGGGCGCGCTATTGGCTGGCGAAATATGAACCGGCCGACTATCCGCGAGCGGCCGAACGGATGGCTGACATCCTGATCCGAGGTGTGGACGCGGCCCACTGGCCATGGGCCCCCCAGTGCCTCCCTACGCTTAGCGCCACGCTCGGCGACGCTGACGACCGGCGTGAGATGTTCCTGCGCGCCGCTACCCAGCTGATCAACGAGCAGGGCTACAGGGGCGCTTCAGTCGAGCGGATCGTGGCCCGCCTCGATGTCACGAAGGGCTCGTTCTACTATCGCATCGACGCCAAGGACGACCTGATCGAGGTCTGCTACGAGCGCACGATCGCCGCCCTGCGGCGGGCTCAGCAGGCAGCCGAGGCCCTGAATTGCAATGGGCGGGAACGGCTCGTGGCGGCGCTGGCGCACCTCATCGGCCATCAGCTGGATGGCCAAGCGCCGCTGCTCCGCATTCCTACGGCCTCCGTCCCGGACTCTATCAGGCGGAAGATCCTGGTCGGCTGCGACAGGATCGACGTCCGCTTTGGGTCGATGTTGAGCGACGCGATTGCCGACGGCTCGGTACGGACCATCGATCCCCAGATCGCCAGCCACATGTTGACCGCGACCGCGATCGCGGGCGCCGAGCTGCCTGGATGGCTGCCCGGCGGCGCCGGTGCGCGCACGACCGAGGACTTTGTCCGGCCCGCTTTCGAGGGGCTGGCGGTCTGGACCGGAGTCTAGTTTTTGCCGCTGCGGTGACACCGCGGGAATCCACTCGGGCGCACGCCTCACGCCCGCGGGGGGCCTTGCGCGACGGACCCATCCCGCAGGCCGCGCAACACTTCGTCGATGATCTCCGACCAATCCCCAGGTCGCGTCTGACGGTAGAGGCGCATGGTTGGATACCAGGGAGAGTCCGTTCGCCCGCGTAGCCAGCGCCAATCGCAGTGGATGTAAGGAAGCAGGGTCCAGCAGGGCTTGCCCATGGCGCCAGCCAGATGAGCGACCGCGGTATCGACCGAAATCACTAAGTCCAACGACTCGATGATGGCCGCGGTGTCGGCGAAGTCCCTGGCTCCCGTGTCCTCAGGGTGCAGGCTTATGGCCCCGGCTGTGAACAACCGCTGGGCGAGTTCGTCGGGTAGGTCCTTGTTTCCCGCGTTGAAGCCAATCGAGCTCGCGCGCCAGGCAAGCCCCAGGCGTCCGGAACGCCCCCAGCGCGCATGGCGATCGGCCGGCGCTTTGAGATACGGGCTCGCGGGCAGGTTTTCGAGCGTGATGTGCAGGTATCTTGGAAGGGAGAAGTAGTGGCTCCAATAGTCATGCCGAGCGACCTCCACCTTGGTCCCGGCGGCCGCGGGAATGATATCGTCGGCGCCTGCCAGCGTTGAGAACAGAGGCGCGAGTTCGGGCTGACAGCCGACCGAGACTCGCGCTGCCCCTTGCGCCTTAAGCATGGTCACGAAGCGACACATCTGGATTTGGTCGCCGAAGCCTTGTTCAACCCAGACCAGCAGAGACTTGCCGTTCAATGGCTCTCCGCGCCATTCCGGATAGGAGGCCCTGACGGCAGGTGTCCGGTCGGGCGCGAGCGCGAAACGTGCATCGTCAAGCGCCCAACCTTCTGCAAATCGTCCGAGGGAAAGATAAAGGCCGGCAAGCGCGGACCGTGTCGCTGGATCGTCAGGCTTGATCGCCAGCGCCGCGCGAAACCCTGCCTCTGCCAATTCCGTTTGGCCGGCCTCGGCATTGGCGATCGCCAGCATGCGATGCAAATTGCCATTGGATGGGTCATGCCGCGATGCCATGCCCAGGTAGCGCACCGCGCCCGCGCGATCACCGATCTCTGCCAGGCAAACTCCAAGATTGACCGCGAGGTTAACCGTCAGCCGGTCTCGCGCAAGACGGCGATATATCTCGGCCGCCTCTGCGAAGCGTCGCGCTTTCTGCAGTTGGACGCCGCGTTCAAAGCTGTGTTCACCGATGGCGTCCTCCATTCCAACTCCGTCTCGCTGAAGCGGCTACCAATGCGGGGCTGCTCGAATGGTCATGTCCAGTGAGGGAGGACGGATAACAGTTCGGTCTGGTGCTGAGCAGCCCTAACGCATGAAGCGAAGCGAGGCGCGCAAACGCTTGCGCGCGGGCCGGCGCAAATAGCCACGCGCAAGGTTTCGTCATCGGCGACGCTGCGCCCACGGCCGTCGCTCCAGGATCGAGGAACCGAGTGGCCCTCCCGACCGCTTTCCCGCCGAGCGCAGAAGTTGATCTATGAACTCACACGCTGGCGATGCGCGGTCCTGATCGATCCACGATGGCCCCTGCCTTTCGACCTCACGACGTCCTCAACCAGCCGCCGGCGCTCGCGGACTACGACCTGTTCGCCACCGACCGGCCGCTGGTCGAAGCCGTCGAGCGCGAAGGCGCCGAATGGGCGGCCGAGCGGCTGGGTGACCTTGGCCGGACTCTGGGGCGCGCCCAGACGATCGAGCTCGGGTTTCAGGCCAACCGCTATCCGCCCGTCCTGAGGGCTTTCGACCGCTTCGGTCGCCGGTCGGATACGGTGGAGTTCCACCCGGCGTGGCATGAGCTGATGACGCTGGCCGTGGCCGAGGGCCTGCACACCAGCCCGTGGGCGCAGCCGCGTCTGGGCGCCCACGTGGCCCGCGCCGCCGGGTTCTACATGCTGGGCCAGGTCGAGGCCGGCGTGCAGTGCCCGCTGGCGATGACCTATGGCGCGGCCCCGGTGCTGCGCGAGGCGCCGGACCTGGCGGCCGACTGGCTGCCGCGCCTGTTTTCCCGACGATACGATCCCCGCTTCCGGCCAGCCGGCGAGAAGCTGGGCGCGCTGATGGGGATGGGCCTGACCGAAAAACAGGGCGGTTCCGACCTGCGCAGCAACACCACCCGCGCCCAGCCGGCGGAAGAGGATGGCGCCTATCGCCTAGTCGGCCACAAGTGGTTCTTCTCGGCGCCGATGTGCGACGCCTTCCTGGTGCTGGCGCAGGCGCCGAAGGGCCTCACCTGCTGCTTCCTGCCGCGCTGGACGCCGGACGGCGAGCCGAACGCCATCCGCCTGCAACGCCTGAAGGACAAGCTCGGCAACCGGGCCAATGCCTCCAGCGAGGTGGAGTTCGAGAACGCGCTGGCCTGGCGGATCGGCGACGAAGGCCACGGAATCGCGACCATCATCCAGATGGCCGTGCATACCCGCCTTGACTGCGTGCTCGGGAGCGCCGGGCTGATGCGGCAGGCAGCGGCGCAGACCCTGCACCATGCCGCCCATCGCAGCGCCTTCGGCCACCGCCTCGTCGACCAGCCGCTGATGGCCAACGTGCTGGCGGACCTGGCGCTCGAAACCGAAGCCGCCACCGCGCTCGCCCTGCGCCTGGCGCGCGCGTTCGACCGCGACGATCCCACCGAGGCCGCCTTCGCGCGGCTGGTCACGCCGGCGGCGAAATACTGGGTCTGCAAACGCGCGCCCACCCTGATTGGCGAGGCGCTCGAGGTGCTGGGCGGCAATGGCTATGTCGAGGAAAGCCTGATGCCGCGGCTCTATCGCGAGGCGCCGCTGAACTCGATCTGGGAAGGCTCGGGCAACGTCATGGCCCTCGATGTCCTTCGTGGCCTGGGCCGGGAGCCGGCGGCGGCTGAGGCGCTGACCTCGGAGCTTTCGGCCGCGCGGGGCGGGGACAGGCGCCTCGACGCCTACGCCGAGGAAACCTTGCAGGCCCTGGCCGGCCAGCCCGCGGAGGCGCAGGCTCGCCGGATCTGCGAGCGGATCTCCCTGGCGCTGCAAGCCAGCCTGCTCGTGCGCTTCGCGCCCGCCGCCGTGGCGGATGGATTCTGCGCGAGCCGGCTCGGCGGCGAGTCCGGCCGGGCCTTCGGGACATTGCCAAACGGCGTCGACGTCGGCGCGATCATCGCGCGCGCGACACCCGACCTCGCACCCGTCTGAACTGGTGCGGCGGACTCTGGCGATGAGCGGGCTCTATGCGACGGCGAGGTCGGAGGCGACCCGGCGCGACGCCGGCGCTCGCAAAGAAGGGTCCTCGACAGGGAAGTAGTGGGCCGTTCCGACCAGGGCGCCATGGCGGTCGTGGACAGCGATGCGGATGTCATGCCCAAGGCCGGCCAGGCAGACGCCGAGGCTTCGGGCCGCCTGTTCGGCGCGGGCGCCGGAGGCGAACACCAGGACGTTGTCAGTCGCCGGACAATCGACGCTCCAACCGCCGGGCAGCGGCGAGACAAGAATCATGTGGCCGTCGGGCATGCCGACCTCCCGTCGCCTCCACTTAAGCGCCTCCGTCACGGTCGTGGCCAGAGGTCTGCGGGCGATGGCGGCGCACATCTATTTGAACGGTCCTGGCGCGCGACGTCAGGCCAGGGCTGGACTGTGTCCCGCCGAAGCGTCGCGTCCCCGGGTCACCCGACGCCTAGTTCTCTCCGACGCTCGCGCTTTTCGACGCAGCGGCGCGCTCATGTTCCGCGGCGCGGGCGCCGGCGAGGATGCCGGGAAGGGCGTAGTTGCCCTCGTTGCAGGCGTATTCGTAGATCACCCCGTGCAGCGGCGAGAACTCGTACTCGCCGCCCCAGGGCGCGTCCCAGGAGCTCGGCGCGCTCACCGTGAACTGGTAGCGCAGGCGATCCTTGGCGGTGCGCGTGAACCGCTCGGTGATCGTCAGGTCCTTCCAGGCGCCCCGGAACGCCTGCTTCTGGGGAATGTGATTGGTTTCGACGACCAGGGTGTCGCCGTCCCACCAGCCGATGGAATCGCCGAACCAGGGCCGCACGTCGTCGGTGCGATGCTTGGCGTGCAGCCGCACGATGCGCGTGTCGTGGACCATCTCCACCTGGATCGCCACCGCGTCAGGGGTCTGCACGATGTTGTAGTCGTTGTTGTAGAAGCCGTTAGGCAGCATCGGCGGCCCGACGTTTCCGCCGAACATGATGCAACGCTCGCTGAGCGGGCGGTTCTCCGGATTGTCGAACGAGCCGACCGGGCCGCGGCTGCCTTCGCCGCCGGTGCTGTCATAGCCCGCAACCACAACGGCGGCGGTCTTGCTCTTCGGGACCTGGCCGTCCTTGGTGGTGAGCAGAGAGGTGCGCGGCTGGCCGCCCACCCGCATCACCCGGGAGCCGGGATCGAGCCAGCCGCGGTTGTAGCCGCCGACATCGCCGCCGGCCGCGACGAACGCCGGCTTGCTCTCCAGCCCGTTGGGCGCGTTGACCGGCGCGTTCGGATCGGTGGGCTGGTTGCCCACGACGACTTCGCGGGCCTCTTCGCCCTCGATGGCTTTCACCTCGGCCGGTGTGTAGGTCAGCCGGTCGCCAAGCTTGGGATCGCGCACCAACGGCGTCAGCGTCGCGCTGGACCAATAGCCGCCGATGTCGGGCTGGCCGGACGCTGTGCGCGGCGCCTTGTAGGCTCCGGCCTGCGATGGCGAAGCCGCCTGGGCCGATACCGCGAGCGGCGCCAGGGTGACAAGGACGAGAGCAGCAACACCGGTGATCTTCATCTTAGAGCCCCCAGGGCGGCCACGCCGGCGGGTGCGACCTTCCACGACGCGAGCGTGAGCGCTCGAACCGCTTTCGAAAAGTGTTGATCCGCAAAGCCCGGACCACAACCGGCAATTCTCGCCGCCGCCGCGCGGGCCGGGAGATTTCGATTGTCGAATGCAATTCGAGAGCCCTGACTGGCGTCGTCACCGGCGGTTTCTGACGACGGTGATCCGGAAAGACGCCGCCCGGCGGCGGGAGTTGGCGAGTCCAGATCTGAGGAAAGCAGCCATGAATATCGCCGTGAAGGTCCAGGCCGCCGAGACGGCCGCCGAGATCGCCGCCACGCCCCTGGAGAAGCTGAACCCCGCCAAGGTGGACCGCTTCTACAACGACACTATCTGGCCGGTGTTCGAGCGCCTGCGCCGCGAGGATCCCGTCCACTTCACGCCTGAGAGTGAATACGGCCCCTACTGGTCGGTGACGCGGTGGAACGACATCATGGCGGTCGACACCAACCATGAGGCGTTCTCGTCCGCCGACGGCATCGGGCTGGCCAACCTCGCGGCCGTGGCCGAGCAGGAAAAGGTGATGGGCGAGCGCAGGCGCGGCGGCGCCGGCTTCATCACCATGGACGAGCCCGAGCATGGGCCGGCCCGCAAGGCGGTCAGCCCGACGCTCGCGCCCGGCAACCTGCAGACGATGGCGCCCCAGGTGCGCGAGCGGGCCGGCGAGATCCTCGACTCCTTGCCGATCGGCAGGGAATTCGACTGGGTCGACCTGGTGTCGAAGGAACTGACGGCCATGACGCTGGCCACCCTGTTCGACTTCCCGTTCGAACAGCGCCGCAAGCTGCCCTGGTGGTCGGACATGATCATGAACATGCCGGGCCACGGGCCGGTGGAGAGCTGGCAGCAGAAGGGCGAAGCGATGTTCGAATGCTTCAACGCCTTTCACGAGCTCTGGAACCAGCGGGTGAACGCCGAGCCCGCCAACGACCTGATCTCGATGCTGGCGCACAACCCGGCCACACGGGACATGCCCATGGAGACCTATCAGGGCAACGTCGTGCTGCTGATCGTGGGCGGCAACGACACGACGCGGAACACCATTTCGGGCAGCGTCTACGCCCTCAACAAGAACCCGGACCAGTACGCCAAGCTGCGCGCCAATCCGGACCTCATCCTGCCGATGGTGTCGGAGACGATCCGCTACCAGACGCCGTTGGCCCACATGAGCCGGGTGGCGACGCGCGACGTCGAGCTGGGCGGCAAGACCATCAAGAAGGGCGAGCGGGTGGTCATGTGGTACATCTCGGGGAATCGCGACGAGGAGATGGTCGAAAGGCCCAACGAGTTCATCATCGACCGCGAACGGCCTCGCCAGCACATGTCGTTCGGCTTCGGCATCCACCGCTGCGTCGGCAACCGCGTGGCCGAGATGCAGCTGACCATCATCTGGGAAGAGATCCTGAAGCGGTTCCCCGAGATCAAGGTCGTCGGCAAGCCAACCCTCAACTGGTCGGCCTTCGTGCATGGCTACGAAAGCCTGCCGGTGGTCATTCCCTACCGCACCTGACCGAGCCGCCGCCCGCCCGAAGAAGACGATGGCGACCGATCCTGCCGACGCTGACACGATCGAACGGAGCCTGGAGATCGCGGGAGAGCGCGGCGGCGACCTGACCGCGGTCGTCTACGCCCGGCTTTTCGAGCGGCAGCCCCAGATGCGGGAACTGTTCTGGCGAGACACCACCGACGCCATCAAGGGCGAGATGCTGATGCGGGTGTTCGACGCCATCCTCGATTTCATCCGCGAGCGCCGCTTCGCCCACCACCTGATCCAGACCGAGGTGGTGACGCACGCGGGCTACGACGTTCCTCCCGAGGTGTTCGCCACGTTCTTCGGGCTGGTGGCCGAGGTGGTCGAGGAGCTCAATGGCTCCGACTGGTCGCCGGCGATGGCGCAAGCCTGGCGACGCACGCTTGCCGACCTCGATCGCTATGTCGCAAACCCGGACCAGGCCGCGGTCTAGACCGCCTTCTCGATCAGTCGCGGCGATCCTGCAGGAAGGCCACGCCGAGCAGCCACATGCACAGGACGCCGACGGCGCCGTTTACAAGGGCGAACACGATCAGTTGGCCGGTCATAATGGGGCCCCTCCCGTCGGACGGCGCCTTAATCCATCATTTTCACCGTCGCTGACACCCGGGAGGACCCCCTAGGTAGGACTACGGAGGTGACGCGCGGTTCGTCAGTCTCGCCACGGCGCCGATCGCGAGTTGAGCGGCGGTGAGCTCGTCGACGAGGCTGTCGAGCTCGCGGTGGAGCACGGCCAGGAGCGAGACCGCGCGCTGATGATCGCGCGCGGCCTCCTCTCCCGCCGGCAGCCTGGCCAGCAGGTCGCCGTCTTCGATCATCTGTATGATCGCAAGGATCTCGAGCAGGCGGGCGAGAGCGCTGTCGAGCGCCCCGTCCTTGAATTCCGAAGGCCTTCCCTGCGTGGTCATGACGCGACAGCGGCGGCGTCCGCCCAGGCGCGCAGCGCCGCCTGCTGATGCGGCAGCAGTTCCTCGACGGCGCCGAGGAATTCCGGCGGCGGGTCGCCCAGCAGGATCGACGGGCAGCGGCCTTCGTAGTTGCCGAGGTTCGGCCGGTGCTGCTGGTAGCCGACCAGCGCCGCGAGCTCCGGCGAGAAGGTCCGGGCGACCTTCGGCGGATAGACCAGCCACTGGTTCTCGTACGGCTTCAGCCAGCCCAGGCTGTAGCTGACGATCATGCCGCTGCGCGCGCGATCGGTCGTGTTCGCCCCGCCGCCATGCAGCGTCGAGCCAAGGAACAGCAGGACGTCGCCGGGGTCCATCTCGGCGCAAATCGGGTCCTGGGCGCCGGAACCGCCGATATGGCTGCCGGGGTAGACCACGGTTGCGCCGTTCTCGCGCCGGTAGGGCCCGAACGGCCACATCACGTTGATCAGATATTCCATCTCGCCCTTGGCGCCGCCCCACATGTCCTCGTCCTTGTGCGGCGGCTGGGCCCGCTGGCCGGGGAAGATCTGCAGGGCCTGGGTCAGGTTGAGCTGGAAGCGGTCGCAATAGGGGCCCAGCACCGCCTCGGCGACCTCCAGGACGACCGGATGGCGCACGAAGGCCTCCGCATGGGCCGAACGCTTGAGCACGCCGCCGAAGCGCTTGGTGCGCTCGCCGTAGAAGACTCCTTCGCAGAAGTCCGTGCGCGCGAAGCGCTCGGCGAGGTCGTCGGCGATCCCGTGGACACGCCCGATGTCGATGACGTCGCGCAGGATGCAGTAGCCGTCGCGCCGCAGGTCGGCGAGCGCGCTCGCGGCGACGGGCGAGGGCGGCGCGGGGTTGGGCTCAGGCCGCATGCCGGTTCTCCCAGGCCGCCAACACCGGCGTGGCGCGCCCGGTGCAGTCGCGGACGATGTCAAGGGTTTGCGGGGTGATGTCGATGGCGATCGCGCCCACCATGACGCCGGCGTCCTCGCGCGGCAGGCCGAGAGGCGCGCAGTCCCAGCCCACCGCCAGCACGGCGTTGAGATAGGGCACATGGGTCATGCAGGTGTAGCGGCGCACGCCGCTCATCAAGGCGAACTCGACCACGCCGAGCAGCAGCGCCTGGCGCACCGGCCTCGGGTCCGCCAGATCGGGCGCCGTGCAGAGCCGGGTGATCTCCCAGATGTCCGGCCCGCGCGGCACGCCGCGTTCGCAAAGATCAGGGAACACTTCCGAGAGCAGGTGGGGCGCGGTGGTCGGCAGGAGCCGCAGTGAGCCCTGGTGGACGCCGTGGTCGTCGATCTCCAGCAGGTAGACGGCCTCGTCGCCGTCGAACTGGTCGATCTCGAACTCGCCTTCGAAGACCGGCAGCCGCCAGCCCAGGCGATCGACGAAGACCTTTTTGCGGTCGCGATGCATCTGCGCCAGCGCCGATGCGAACCGTCCCCGGTCCTTGCGTGACACCGCGTGCAGCATGTTGTCGCCTCCCTCTCTTCCTCGTGCAGAGGGTGAAGCGTGGAGGCGCCGCGGCCTATTCCCCTGGTCAGGGGATATGGCGTCTAGCGCAGGACGTCGGCGAAGGTGATCTGGGCGTCGAAAAGCGCACGGACCACGAGCTCGGTGCGCGAGGCGACGCCGAACCGCTGCTTGGCCATCTCGATATGCTGGTGGACCGTGGCGCTGGAGATGCCGAGGAGCTGAGCGATGTGCCAGTCGCTCTTTCCCTGGGCGGCGAGGATCACGCAGTCGAACTGCCGCTGGGTGAGGCGGGGACCCGACGAGGCGCCGCCGCGGCCGCCGCGCGCAGCCTCCAGGCGCTGGATACGACGCGCAGCCTCAAAGGCGAAGCAGCCCACATACTGCGCCGCGGGCAGGGCGCGCCGCGGGAGCTCACCGCCGGTCGCGATGCCGAAGGAGCAGGAACCCAGGAACTCGCCCGGGACATTGACGGGAACCGTGAAGCCCTCAGCCAGCCCACAGGCGCCGGCGGCTTCCAGGATTTCCGTCTGCCGGGCGGTGAGCGGCAGGAGCGAGGGCAGGTCCGACCAGACGAAGGCGGCGGCCGACTTCTGGCAGGCGGCGAGCACCGGATCGTCGGCGAAGTAGCCCCGGGCCGCGACGACCGCGTGCCAGGCCTCCGGATAGTCGACCACCTGCACGGCCTGGGCCGCCGCCTCGGGCGTTGTGAAATGGACGTGGTGGACAAGCGCGACATAGTCGAAGCCGAGAGCCTCGACCGTCTCCGTGAGAAGGGCGGCGAGGTCGCCCATCCGCGTCAGGCCGCGGGCCGAGCTTACGAACTGCTCGACATCGCTGAACGCGCTCATCGGGCGGTGTTCATGACTTCGGCGGCTTGTCGAGGTCGCCGAGCGCGCGCGTGTGGGCCAGCAACGCCCGGCGAAGCGGCTTGCCGCGGACCCGGCGATAGGCCTCCAGGAGCTCGAGCGCGCCATCCTCCGCCAGCAGCGCATTGAGGTGGCGCAGGTCATCCGAGGCGTGCTTGCTGTCGAGCCCGTCGGCGAGGTCGCCCAGCCGGCAGGCGAGCGCGTCGGCGATCTCGATCAGGCGCGAGAAGCTGATCCGGTTGGAACCGCGCTCGTACTTCTGGACCTGTTGGAAGGTGACGCCGACGCGCTCGGCCAGGGTCTGCTGCGACATGCCTACGGCGCGGCGCCGCTCCCGGATCCGTTGTCCGATCGCCACGTCGAGCCTGTGGGGCCCATCGCTGTTCGCTATGATGGCCAAGTCGTCTCCCCCTCGGTCGCAATTATCGGTCGCCCGCGCGGAAAAGTCATTAGAGCACTGCGTTGCCGACGCCGCCGGGATCAGGCTGCTGGCGGGCCCCGGGACGCGGTCCGAGAGACTGCCGGGCGGCGGTGTCGTGGGCGTCGAAGGTGTGCCGGGCGATACGCTCATAGTTCGAAAGCAAAGCCGGGATCAGGCCGCGAAGTTCCAGTAGAAAGTCGAAGGCCGTGTCGCGCGCCGTGACCGCCGCGGTCGTCGCCGCCTCGCCCGACGCCGCGCCGCGGAGCGTCTGGGTGGTCTCGAAGACCGCGTCCAGGGTCAGGATCAGCTGCAGCAGTAGAAGGTGCGTGCGTGCGCGAAGCTGTGCGTCGCGCAGATCGAACAGGGTCTCGCGATTGCGGTCGTAGATCTGGGTCTCGCGCTGCGCGGCCATCAGGAAGCGAAGGGTGATCGGGCCATAGGGGTCGCCGCGACCACGCGCCTCATCGGCCCGGCGCAGGATCAGTTCCAGGGCCGCGAGGATCTCGCCGAACAGGAGGGCCGCGCTCTGCTCCCGCTCGCGGCGCCGCAACCGCTGTTCGATCCGTCCCGCCAGGAGCCCGCCGATCGAGGCCAGAAGGGCGCCGACCGTGACGCCCATCAGGGTTTCCTGACTTGGATCCAGATGCATGCCGCGCCCCTTCGGCTTCGCTCCTCGGCATGGGGCGCTGCACCGGCTGCGGAATCAAGGTTCGGCTTGCGCCGCGGCCAATGGCCGTTGACGCCCCGGCGAGACGGACGGAACCTTCGCCGATGACCCACAAGCTGAAGCTGCTCGCCCTGACCCTGCTGATCGCGGCCCTCGCGCCGGCTGCCGCGGCGGGCGCAAAGCCCGCCAGGACCATGGGCGCGCCGGCGGTCAAGTACGAATGTCCGGACGGCTACCAGGTAAAGGCCGGGCTCAACGTCGACTTCCCGCACAAGGGTGAGAAGCGCGCCTTCGTGGTGATCCCGCCGGTGGGCGTGAAGGGCCCTACGCCGGTCTGGGTCCCGCTCACGGGGACGGTGGAATCGACCCACGCGAACCTGACCGTGGCGCGTAGCGGGGCCAACGGGCTGATGGCGCAGAAGGGCTTCATGGTGATCGGCCCCGTGCGCAACTGCTCCAAACAAGACCCCAACGACGCCAGCCAGGCGTGCAACGGGCCGGGCAAGGACGGCTGGAACTGGATGCCCTGGCGCGAGGGCCGCGCCGCCGGTCCCGCGGGCGAGAAATGGAAGACCGACGCTGGCCCGGACGTTAGCTTTCTGGAGGCGGCGGTGAAGTGCGTCGGGACGAAGTGGCCGCTGGACAGCCGCCGGCTCTACGTCGGCGGAATCTCCTCGGGCGGCACCCTGACCAACCGCTCGCTGACCTTCGCGTCGGACTTCTGGGCGGGCGGGATGCCGATTTCGGGCGAGTGGTACGTGAGCCGCGACGACGGCGAGGGTTTGTCGTTCGAGGCGGCGCGCAAGGCGGTGGCGGACGCGCCGACCAAGATCTTCCAGGGTCGGGTCGGGCCCTATCCGCTGAAGGCCGCGCTCGGGCCGATGATCGTGATCACCGTTTGGGGCGGCGAGAAGGACCTTTGGAACTGCGGCCCGCCGATCGGTCTGTGCTCGGACTATCGGCCGACCACCCAGGCGGCGTCGAACTATTATTCCAGCATGAAGAACGTGGTGCATGTGGCCTGCTCGGCGACGCATGGCCACATGTGGCCGCAGGTGAACACCCAGGCGTTCAATCTCTGGGCGCTGACGACGCTGGCCTCCTATCCGAAGGGCTCCAAGCCGTCGGACTTCCGCTTGACGCCGCCGCCCGAAGGCTACAGCTGCAAGCTCGGCCCCTTCACCGACCACTATCCGCAGGCGGGCGCCGGCTAGATCGGAGCCGGATTCGGCGCGGAAAGGCGCCGTTCAGGCGCGAACTTTTTTCGCCGGGAAAGGTATTGCGCAGTGACTCGACATAGACTTCTGCATCACGGCGGCCATGGGCCGACCTTCGAGCACCTGGGATGACCGAGCAGCATCGACGCGCGGCGCATGAGATCAGCGGAGTCAAGGCCCGCGCCATGACGGCTGCGGCGAAGATACTTTCGGCGCACGGGCGCGACGCGCTGAGCCTGCGGGCGATCGCGGAGAGCGCCCAGGTGGGAATCGCCTCGATCTACCACTACTTCGCGAACAAGGACGATCTGCTGCTGAGCCTGGCGCTGGGCGGGTTCGAGAGCCTGCGGCGCGCCATCGCGACCGCGGGCGCCAATCACGAAGCCGTCCGTCCCATCGGGCTGGGCGCACAGGCCTATTTCGCTTTCGCCGGCGACAATCCCGAGCTCTTCGCCCTGATGTACGACGTCCAGATGATGTCGCGGCACGACGCGCTGCGCGAAGCCGAACACCAGGCCTTCCTCACCTTTCGGGAATATGTGGCCTCCGACCCCAGGTTCTCGAGCGAAGCCGCGCCGAGCGTTGCGGCGGCCCTGTGGGCGCTGGGTCGCGGGATCGCCGCCATCGCCTCCTCCCAGCCCGACGGGAAGCTCACGCCCGAGCAGTCGGAGATCATCTTCACCGGCGCGGGTCATCTGCTGAACCGCGACTGAAGGCGCTATTTCCGCGACTTGCCCCTGGCCTTCGGCGGCTTCTTCTGGCCAGGCCAGGCGGTGTCGATCGGCAGGCCCGGATTGGCGGTGATCTTCAGGTCGGCGCAGTGGTGATAGGTGAAGCGCCCATCGGGGTTGATCCCATGCTCCTCCATGAACTGGATCACCTGCAAGGAGCAGTGGTCGCAGTTGATGTTGGGCAGTTTCACGTCGGTCTCGAATTCCTGGCCCGCCTGGCGGACGTGATGCTCCCACAGGCCGTCCACCAGGACCGGCGGCTTGGGATTGGGGTCGATCTTGCCGGAGACTGAGATCACACGGCCGTTCGGGCCCTCGCGGGTCACGTCCTCGGGGTCGGCCGGCAACTCGGCGCGGTCCAGCACCGAGAGCGCCAGGCGGAAGTGGCCCGGGTGGTAGACCGTCTCCTTGACCTTGACGTGCAGCATCTCGCCGCCGGTGACGGCCGTCACCGCGCCGGTGGGCTTGCCGGGATTGGCGGTGGTCCCGCCGCAGGGGCCGAGCTTCTGCGGGTCGCCAAGCTGGTTCTCCTCCAGCCAGGACGCGGGCTGCTCCAGGATGAAGTGGGCGGAGCCCGCCACCGGCGCGGCCAACACAAAGGCGCCCGCCGCCAGGGCGGCCGCAACACGGAGCCTCATCGTAGGTTTCCCCTCTATCTAAACGTCGTTTAGACGATGCACGGCCTTCAAGAAATCGGATTCTGTGAGGTCGCGTCGCCGCATTGGCACGAAAAAGGCCCGGCGATTGCGCGCCGGGCCTTGGTCGGTCGGTCCGAACCGTCGGCTATTTGCCGGCGGTCGGCGCGGGCGAGGCGGCGGGCGTCGCCGCGGCCTCCTGGTGGCGTCTGCTCATCATCTTCAGCGCGGCGGCCAGCTCTTGCGCGTCGATGGCGCCGTCGTGGTTGCGGTCCAGCCCGTCCCAGTTCTTGCCGAGCTGCTGGCCGATCTGGCCCTTCAGCTCCGCCTTCTGGATCCTGCCGTCGATGTTGGAGTCCAGCATGCCCATCAAGGCGCCCTGCTGGAGGATCTGGTCGTAGTTGACCGGGTGGGTCGAGGTCTCGTCCATCCAGCGATAGCGGATGCGGGTGAAGAACATCTCTTCCCAGGACTGGTCGCCCCAGACGACGGTCTTGCTCGCGTCGGGGTTATGCGGATTGCTCTTGGAGTTGTCGTAGACGTAGTGCGCGATCAGCTTCGAACCTGCCGGCACCTTCACCGGCTCAGCGAAGATGTAGTGGCCCTGCCAGCCGAAGTCGTAGCGGGGCAGGGTCAACAGGAGCTTTTCCTTGCCGTCCGGATAGCGGATCCACAGGTCGGACGACGTCGCGCGATAGTGGGCGTGCGGGAAGGCCGAATAGAGCAGCGCGTCCTTCGGAAACTCCATATAGGCGATTTCCTGGTGATGCCCGTCGTTCGGCGGAATGACGATCGCGTTGTTTACGATCTGGTTGTTGTGCATCACGATGTCGGGCTTCTCGCCGTCCTTGTAGAAGTAGAGCCCGATCTTGGTGTGTGCGGTCACCTGCTTGCCGAACGGCGTGTAGTGGTTCTGGAAGCCGATGGCGCCGCCCGGCGGGATGTAGGTCCCGGCGTCGTCCGGCGCGACCTCGCTCTCGGAGCCGACCGCGTAGCTTCCGACCGAAGCGCCCCACTTGTTCTCGAACGCCTGCTCGCCCTCCTTCGGCGCCTCGGCCATGAAGCCGGTGAGCACGTGATGCACCGCCTGGCGGGCGTCGACCTTGATCGTCGAGGCCTTCAGCCACTTGCCCTCGGTCAGCGGGTTGACGACCCAGGGATGCTGATAGTCGACCACGCCGGTGGCGGGGATGGTGTAGGCGGGCACGTCCAGGACCACGTCCGGCTTGCCCAGCGGCCACGTCGCGGCGACCAAGTGCTTGGAGCCCAGCGGGTCCACGCCCTCGCCGCGCGGGGCGCCCTGGTCGATCCAGTGGACCAGGGTCTTGGTCTGCTCGGGTGTCAGGCGCCGGTCATTGCTGAACTTGCCGACGTGCGGGTCGGCGTGGAAGGGCGGCATCCGGTCGGTGCGGATCACCTCGCGGATCATCGGCGAGAAGCCCTTGACCGTGGCGTAGTCCTTCATGGCGAAGGGCCCGATGCCGCCTTCTTCGTGACAGGCCACGCACTTGGCTTCCAGGATCGGCGCCACATCCTTGACGTAGGTGATCTCGGCCTTCTGGCTGCGGGCCGGGAAGGCGATCAGCGCGCCCTTGGCGGGCACGGCGGCGACGGTGACTGGCTGGCCGGCCACCAGCGCGTCCAGCGCCTTGCCGGTTGAGCCGGCGTCGAAGGCGCCGCGGTAGGCGACACGCCAGGTCTTCGGATCGATCACGATGACTTCGGCCGAGCGGGTGACGCCGAGGCCCTCGCCGATCAGCTGATAGCTGTCCATCAGGATCGGCGTGTCGTAACCCGCTTTCTGCGCTTCCGCGCGGATCGTCTCAGGCGTGTCCTTGAGGTTGGAGTTCAGCATCATGAACTCGACGCCCTTGGGCGCATAGGCGGCCTTCAGCGCCTTCAGCGCCGAAGCCTGGCCGCGCATGACGGCGTCGCCGTTCGACTGGGTGATCAGGACCACGGCCTTGTCTTCGCCCAGGCGGTAGAGTTCGTGGGCTTCCATGTTGGCGTCGACCAGCAGGAAGTTGCTGATTGCGGGCGTCGCCGTGGCCGACGCCGGATGGGCGGCCTGCGGCGCATTCGCCGCCGGAGAGAACCCGTAGACCAGGAGCGCGCTCACCGCCGCCCCGAATACGCCCAGTCGCGCAGACATGCTTCCAGCCCCTCTACAACCCAATGTGCGCCAGGCCCAGACGGGCCGCGCCGCAGTTTGACAGCGGAGTCGTTACTTTCGAACTGCGTTCGGCAACTAAAATTTACGCAATATAGCCGCCGCCCGCTGGCGGCGATCGCCTCCGCGCCCTCAGGCGCCCTTACGGACGCCGATCATCATGACGCCGCGGTGCTGCCAGATCAGCTTTTCCTCCTCGAACACCACCTCGAAGCCGGCCTGCTCCAGGCGATGGCGGTGGTGATGCGAGAAGGAGTTCTCGATCCCGAAATTGAACGACTGGGTCTGGACGGCGAGGTCGTGTTCCGGCGCGACCGGCTCGACCAGCACGATCGCGGCCGGCGGCGCGGCGGCCAGCGCCTGCAGCAGCCTGTCGAAGGCGCCTTGCGAGAAATATTCGAGCACACCGCCGTTGGAGAGCAGGATCGTACCCGGCTGCGGATTTGCCGCGAGCCAGTCGCGCGCGTCGGTGTTGACGAAGGAGACCTTGCCGCCCGCCGGCTGCCGGGCCTGGGCGTCTACGACGACGGCGGCGTTGATGTCCAAGCCCACCGCCTGCGAAAGGCCGGGCAGACGCTCGGCGCAGTATTCCAGCACCGCTCCCTCGCCGCAGCCGATCTCGACTAGGCGCGAGAAGCGAATACCGGAGGCTTCCAGCCGCTCGGCCAGCGCCTCGATCACCACGGCGTGGTTCTCGCGGAACATGTTGAAGCGGTCGTCGGCGTAGCGGCTGAAGAACCGGTCGCCCGACGCGCCCTTCCAGAAGGCGGAAAGCGCATTCTCGACCGCCGCCGGATCGCCTTGCGCCTGGGCCCGGCGCAGCCGGGCGTAGACGATGGCCCGCTTCAGGCGGGCCGCGCGGCCGTTGTTGCGGCCCTCGTCGATCTCGCGGCCGAGTTCGGGAAGGACCGCCTCAGCCATGCGGCCGACGATGAGCTTCAGGGTCTCGTTAGCCTTGCTCATCGGAACTCGCCCGCCACGGACGGGGCGGCATCGCGCGCATCGCGCCAGACCGCCAGGCAGCAGATTGCATCAGGGCGCGAAAGCGGAACGAACCGCAGGTCGGCCCGCCGACCGCGTGGGCGCCGATAGCCGACCGGCCGGCCCTTCGCGAGCTCGAGGGAGATCTGCAGGGGATCCAGGGCGAAGCCTTCGCCGGAAAGCTTCATTCGGGCCTCCTTGGCCGTCCAGTAGGACAGAAAGCGCCTGACACGCCGCTCCGGCGGCGACGCGGCCAGGGCCGCCTGCTCCTGGCCGGTCATGCAGAGGTCGACCAGGCCGTCGATCTGACCCCCTAGACCATCGCCGCGGTCCTCGACTTCGAGGTCGATGCCCACCTCGCCTGCGGCGCTGATGGCCAGCACAGCATGCGCGCCCGAGTGGGATAGGTTGAAGCTGAGGTCATGGCCCTCGACAAAGGGTTTGCCGTCCGCCCCAACCGCGATCGGGACGTCTCTGGGGCTGAGGCGAAGGCGGGCGGCGAGACGCGAGCGCAAATAGCCCCGCGCGCGGACGAACCGGCAGCGGTCGTGCTCGAAGACGAACTCCGCCGCCCGCGCGCGTTCCTCATCGCACAGCCAGCTCCAGGCGGCCTCGACGGCGACGTTGTCATCGCCGTCGAGTCGACACTCCCCGATGTCGACGGCGATGCCGGTCATGCCTGGCCCAGGGCGCCCTGGGCCCGGGTTTCCATCAGAAGCGCCAGCTCTTCGGCGTGCTGACCACGCACCATGTCGAGGTGGCTGCAGTCGACCGTGGACCGTGTGATCCTGGCGATGTCGATCAGCCCGTCCCATCCGAGGTAGGGGTAGGCGGCCAGGATGCGCTGTTCGCGCAGTCCCATCGCCTTTGAGACAATCAGGCTGGCGGGGCCGTCGTAGGCGCCGCCCTCGTATTGCCGGGCCGCGGCGAACCAGGCGAGCTTGGCGCGGCGGCTGCGGGCGACGGTGGGCCTTGCGATCGCCAGCAGGTCGAGCGCCGGCCCTTTCAGGAAGCGGTCGGCGAGGTTCGCCTGGACCCGGCCGCCAAAGTAGCCCAGGCCGTGATCGGCCAGCATGCCCACTTCATGGCGCATGCGGTCGCGCGGCGAGAGCTTCAGGGGTGCCGACATCGCGTCGCTGCTGCCGGCCCGCTTGACGAACCCTGGCGCCAGCGTGTCGAGCAGCACCAGCTCGGCCACCTTCTCACCGGCCGCCGCGAGCTGGCGGGCCATTTCGAAGGCGGTCTGGGCGCCGGCCGAATAGCCAGCCAGCAGATAAGGACCGCTGGGCTGGTGGCCGCGGATGTAGCGGATGTTTTCCGCCGCCATCTCCTCGATCGTCCCGCGCGGGGCGTGACCCAGGATGCCGCGCGTCTGGATGCCGACCACCTTGCGGTGCTGGCCCAGCGCGGCGCCGAGGTCGGCGAGGTTGTTCACGTTGCCGCCCGCGCCGCCGACGATGAAGTAAGGCGTGGAACCCTCCGCCGGGCCAGGATGGATCACCGTGGTGGTGTCCCAGTCCTCGGAGGCGCCGTCGCCGTCCGTCGCGCTGCGCGTCTGGGCGCGGGTCTCTTCGATGATCTCGGCAAGGTCGCGGATCGTCGGATGGGTGAACGGCGTCGAGATCGGCAGGTCGGCGCGGAACTTGCGGCGGATCCGGTCGAACAGGCGCACCGCCATCAGCGAGTGCCCGCCCAGGCTGAAGAAGCTCTCCTCCACCGAAGCGATCGGGCGTTGCAGCAGGTCGGTCCAGATGGCGGCCAGCTCGGTTTCGGCCTCGCTCTGCGGGGCGACCTCGCGGACGACTTCCGCCTCCTGGGCCATGAGCCCCAGCAGGGCCTGGCGATCGACCTTGCCGTGCGCGGACAGGGGCAGGTCGGCGACCAGCGAGATGCGGGCCGGCACCAGGTGGCGCGGCAGGCGCTCGCGGACGAGCTGGATGAGCCGAGTCGCGGTCAGCTGGTCATCGACGCAGACCGCGAAGGCGACAAGGCGGCCGCCGTCGGCGCCGGGCTCATGCACGGCCACCGCCTGGCGGACGCCCTCGATGTCTTGCAACGTGGCCTCGACCTCGCCGAGCTCGATGCGGAAGCCGCGGATCTTCACCTGGTTGTCGCGGCGTCCGAGGAACTCGATGGTCCCGTCCGGCAGCAGGCGGCAATAGTCGCCCGTCCGGTAGAGCCTGGCGTCCGGCGCGCCGGTGACGGTGTCGGGCACGAAGACTTGGCCGGTCAGTTCCGGCTGCTTCAGGTACTCGATAGCTACGCCGTCGCCGCCCACCGCCAGCTCGCCCGGCACGCCGGGGGGAACCAGCCGCATGTGCTCGTCGACCACATAGGCGGTGCTGTTGGCGATCGGACGCCCGATCGGCACCGACGACGAGCGCGCGTCGAAGTCGCGCGGCACGCGATAGAAGGTGCTCCAGACCGCGTTCTCGGTCGGGCCATAGACGTTGATCAGCGCGGTCTTGGGCAGAGCCGAGAGCGCACGGTGGGTGTGCGACACGCTGAGCGCCTCGCCGCCGATCATCAGCTCGTCGACCTCGGAAAGGATTTCCGGGCACTCGTCGACGATGGTGTTGAACAGCGCCGGCGTCATCTGCAGCGTCGAGACGCCGGTGGCCTTCAGCAGCTCGCCGAAGCGCGACAGCTCCGGAACCTGCTCCCAGGGCGGCACCACCAGGACGCCGCCGTTCAAGAGGGCGCCCCAGATCTCGAACATCGAGATGTCGAAGCTGATCGGCGCCAGCAGCAGCAGCGTGCGGGTGTCGTCCAGCGGCGTGTAGTCGGTGGCGCGCACCAGACGGGCGATGCCGCGTTGCGGGACCACCACGCCCTTGGGCGTCCCGGTCGAGCCGGAGGTGTAGATGATGTAGGCAGGGTCGCCGCCGCCGGCCTGGTCCTTGGCGTCGGGCGCCGGCGCGGCCGAGACGTCGGGCTGGGCGCCGTCCATCTCGATCACCGCGACGCCGTCGGGGACTTTCGCCGCCGTGAGCCCGGACAGGGTCAGCAAGGCGACCGGCTCGCTGTGCTCCAGGATCCGGCCGATCGCCGCGGGCGGCGAGGAGGGCGCGATCGGAACATAGGCGGCGCCGGCCTTGAGCACGGCCAGCAGAGCTACGATCAGGTCCAGCGACCGCGGCAGCACGACGGCGACCTTGCCGCCGCGGCGCACGCCGGCCTGGCGCAGGCGCGCCGCCCAGGCCTCGGAGAGCTGGTCGAGCTCGGCGTAGGAGACGTTGCGCGTCGGGATGGCGTCGGTCAGCTTGTCAACGACCCGCAGCGCGGTCTTGTCGGCATGCGTCGCGGCGATTTCGCGGAACAGGTCCGCAAGGCCCGCATCGCGCGGATAGGCGGTCACAGCCCCGTTCCAGTCGCTCAGCATCCGCTGGCGGTCGGCCGCGTCGATGGCCTCCAGGCTGCGCAGCGGAGCGCTCGGGTCGGCCGCGGCAACGGCGAGCAGGCGCAGGTACTCGTCCATGCGCCTGCGCATGGAGTCCTCGTCGAACAACGCGGTGTTGAAGGTGCACTGCAGGGCGACGTCGGCGTTGGTCTCGACGAAATTCAGGAAGATGTCGAGGTTCTCGTAGGCGCGCCCGACCGACCCCGCTTCGACCTCCAGGTCCGCAAAGACCATGCTCTTAGCCGAAGGGTCGAGGTTGACGCCGACCGAGACCAGCGGCGCCCAGTCGGCGTCGCGGTGCGGCTGGATCTCCTGGACGAAGGAGACGAAGTCGAAGTTCTGGTGCTCCAGCGCGTCCAGCACCGAGGCGCCGATACCACGCAGGTGCGCGTCGAAGCCGCTGTCGAGGTCGGTCGACAGGCGTAGCGGCAGGAAGTTGACGCAGTGGCCCACGAGGCTCTTGCCCCCCAGCAGCGGCTGGCCGGCCGCCGAGAAGCCGATGGCGTTGTCCGCGACGCCGGTGAGGCGCGTCAGATAGGCGGCGAAACCGCCGATCAGCGACGCGAAGAGCGTCGTGCCGTTGTCGAGCGCGGCCTTGCGCAGGCTGGCCACGACGGCCGGATCCAGCGGGATCTCCAGCCGGCGCGCTGAGTAATCGCGCCGCTTCGGCCGCGGACGGTCGGCGGGGAACTCCACGCGCGACAGGGCGCCGCCGTAGAGCTTGAGCCAGTAGTCGCGGGCCTCGGCGCGGGTCTCGCGCTGGTCGGGCTCGGCCAGGAAGGCGATGTAGTCGCCAAGCTGCTGCGCAGGTTCCAGCGCCGGCTCACGGCCGGCCTGGCGGGCGGCGTAGAGCTCGCCCAGGTCGCGCAGCAGGATGCCGCAGGACCAGCCGTCGGCGACGACGTGGTGCACGGTCAGCAGCAGCAGGTGCTCGTCGGGCTTCAGCCGCAGGACGTGGCAGCGCACCAACGGGCCGTTGGTCAGGTCGAAGGGCGTGGTGACCTGGGCGCGGCGGGCGCGCTCGACCTGCGTGGCCTGCGCTTCGCCGTCGACCGCGGACACGTCCTCAAGCGACAGCGGCACGTCGAGCTGCGGGCGGATGGTCTGGGTCAGGCCGTCGCGGTCGGGAACCGAGCGCAGCGCCTCGTGGCGGTCGGCCATGTCGTTCAGGGCGCCCTTGAGCAGGGCGAGGTCGAACTTGCCGGTGAGCTTGAGCGTGCTGCACAGGTTGTAGGAGCAGGAGGCCTCGGGGCTGAACTGGGCCGAGACCCAGATCTCCTGCTGGCCGGTGGCCATCGGGATGCGCCGCACGGCGTCGGGATCGCGGCCGTCAAGCAGCCCCACGCCGATCATCCTGGTGATGCTGGCGATGAAGGCGTCGCGGACCTTGGCAAGGTCCTCGTCGGTGTGCTCGGTCGTCAGGAAGATCGGCCGGCCTTCGTAGGTCAGGATGCCGCGATTGCGCAGCTCGAAGAACAGCAGGTCGGCGTATTCCTGGTGCTCGGTGAAGGTGACGCGCAACACCGAGGCGAACTGTTCCACCTTGATAGGGGTCTTCACCCTGCGCATGAACGCGTTGAGCTCGGCGGTCAGCTTGGCCGAGCGCGCGTTGAGGCGCTCCTGCAGGCCGGGGCCTTCCTTCTTCAGGTGCTCCAGCGTAGCCTTGGTGGCGGCCAGCGCCATCGGGTGGCGCACGAAGGTGCCTGCGAACCAGGTCATGTCCGAGGTCGGGACGGAGTCGTCGCCGAACTCCCACATGCCGCCGTCCAGCGTGTCCATGTAGAGGGCGCTGCCGGTCACGATGCCGATCGGCAGGCCGCCGCCGGCCACCTTGCCGTAGGTGGCGATGTCGGCGCGGACGCCGAAGATCGCCTGGGCGCCGCCCGGATGCGAGCGGAAGCCGGTGACCATCTCGTCGAACAGCAGCGGGATGCCGAGCTCTTCGGTCACCTTGCGCAGCTGCTGCAGGTATTCCTTCGGCTGGTAGTCGGGATTCCGGCTGCGGACCGGCTCGACTAGCACCAGCGCCACGTCGTCGACGTTTTCGCGCAGGACGTTGAAGGCGTCGTCGTCGCCGTATTCCAGGATGATGGTGTTCTGAATCGCCTCGGCCGGGATGCCGGGCGCGCTGGGCACGGTGGTCTTGCGGCTGCCGGGGCCCGAGCCACGCACCTGCACCTCGTCGAAGATGCCGTGGTAGTGGCCATCGAACTTGGCGATCTTGGACTTGCCGGTGACGGTGCGGGCCATGCGGATCGCGGCCAGTACGGCTTCGGAGCCGGTGTTGCAGAACGCCACGCGCTCCATGCCGGTCATTTCGGAGACGAGTTCGGCGACTTCGCCCGCCAGCACCGACTGCGGGCCGATGGCCAGCGTGCGATCGACCTGCGCCTTCACCGCATCGACGACGAACTGCGGCTGGTGACCCAGCATGGTCACGCCGTAGCCGCAGACCAGGTCGACGTACTCGTTGCCGTCGACGTCCCAGATCTTGCAGCCCTTCGCCTGGTCGGAGAGGACCGGATAGACCATCTCCTTCCAGCGCGAGCGGAAGCCTTGCACCGTGCGCGGGTCGGCCAGGGCATGGCGGTAGGCCTGGGCCGACGCCTTGGCCTTGGGCGTGCGCCCGACCGTCGTGGCGATGAGCTCGTCGATGTAGGCTTCCTGATCGGGCGAAAGGCCCTGCAGCGCCGCCTTCTTGATGGTCGGCAGGCCGGGGCTGTCGCTGGCCTTGATCGCTGCCGCGCCGCCGGATGAGGCTGCGGCGGCGGGCGCGGCCGGAGCCTCCACCTCGCCCAGTACGGCGTCGGCCGGCAGTTCCTTATCGAGATAGGCCGCCAGGGTGTCGAGCACTGGCGTGGTTTCCATCAGCTGGCGCGTGGTCATGCGCAGCTTGAAGGCCTTCTTGAACGCGGCGTTCGCCTGGGTGAGGAACAGGGAGTCGAAGCCGAGCTCGAGGAAGGTCGCGTGCGCGTCGATCCGTTCGAGCGGCAGGCCGCTGAGGCGCGAGATGATCGCCTTGAGCTGCGCGAGGAGCTGCTCGTGGCGGTTCGCGTAGACGACGTCCGCCGGCGCGGCCGGTGTCGCGTCTGCCGTCGCGGCCGCCGCCGGCGCTGCGATGGCCGTGACGGTCCCGCCGGTCGTGGCCGCGAAGGGGACAGCGTCGACCCACAGGCGCGTGCGCTCGAACGGATAGGTTGGCAACGGTACGCGGCGGCGCGGCGCGTCGGCGTAGGCGGCCCAGTCGAGCTTGCCGCCGGCCAGCCAGAACTTGCCGAGGCTCGCCATCAGGAAGTCGGTATCCGACGCGCTTTCCTGCGGGTGGCGGATGGTGGCGAAGACCTCGTGGCCCGCGCCGCGCCGGGCGTTCTGGCGCGTGAAGGTGGCGAGCGTCTGGCCGGGGCCGATTTCCAGGAAAATGCGCTCAGGCTCTTCCAGCAGCCGCGAGATCCCCTCGGCGAACCGCACCGTCGAGCGCAGGTGGCGCACCCAGTAGTCGGGATCCGTCGCCTCTTCGTCGGTGATCCAGTCGCCGGTGACGTTCGACAGGAACGGCAGGTTCGGCGCGTGCAGCGTGACGCGCAGGAACTGGTCGCGGAATTCATCGAGGATCGGCTCGACCAGGGTCGAGTGGGCGGCCACGTTGATATGCACGTGGCGGCTTTCGACACCCTCCGCGGTAAGCACGTCGGCGAAGGCCTGGATGGCCTCGACGGGCCCGGCGACCACGCACTGCTCGTCGCGGTTGACGGCGGCGATGGAGAGCTCGGCGGGCAGGCGCTCCTGCAACGCCGCCGCGCTCAGCGGCACGCTCAGCATCGAGCCAGGCTCGAGCGTCTCGAAGAGCCGGCCGCGGCACATGACGATGTCGATGGCGTCTTCCAGGGAGAACACGCCGGCCAGGCAGGCGGCGGTGTACTCGCCCATGCTGTGGCCGATCATCGCGCCGGGCCGGACGCCCCAGGCGAGCCAGGTCTGCGCCATCGCGTATTCGACGGCGAACAGCGCCGGCAGGGCGATCGAGGGCTGCTCCAGCGCGCCTTCACTCTTCAGGATGACGTCGACCAGCGAGCGCTTGGTGCGCGCCTTGTAGATCTTGCTGCAGGCGTCGAGCGCCTCGCGGAACTTCGGCTGCGCCGCATAGAGGTCGCGGGCCATGCCGGCGTACTGCGCGCCGCCGCCCGGGAAGAGGAAGGCAACCGGCGGGGCTTCGGCCGCGCTCGACCCGCGCAGGATCTCGCCCGGCGCCATCTTGCGCAGCTTGGCAATGGCGTCCGCGCGGTCGGCGCAGATCACCACGACACGCTTCTCGAAGCGGCGGCGGCCGGTCGCCAGGGTAAAGGCGACGTCGGCCAGGTTGGCGTCTTCGCGCCGCTCCAGCCAGCCGGCGAGCTCCGCGCAGCGGGTGGCGAGCGCGGTGTCGGTGCGCGCGGAGAGCACCAGGATCTGGTGGCCCTCGGCGGGCTTGGAGGCCGGCCGCGCCGGCGCTTCCTCGATCAGCAGGTGCGCGTTGGTGCCGCCCAGGCCGAAGGAGCTGATGCCCGCGCGGCGAGGCGCCTTGCCGCGTTTCCAGTCGACGGGCTGCGAGGCCACATAGAACGGCGAGTCGCAGAAGCCGATCCGCGGATTGGGCTCCGTGAAGTTCAGGCTGGGCGGGATGACCTCGTTCTCGAGGGCTAGCGCGGCCTTGATCAGGCCTGCCGCCGTCGCGCCGGCGTCCAGGTGGCCGATGTTGGTCTTGACCGAGCCGAGCGCGCAGAACCCGGTCTCTTCGCTCGCGCCGCGGAAGGCGCGGGTCAGGCCCTCGACCTCGATGGGATCACCCAGGATCGTGCCGGTGCCGTGCGCCTCGATCAGCGAGACGGTGTCGGCGGTGACGCCGGCGGCCTCGTGCGCGTCGGAGATCACCGCCGCCTGGCCGGAGACGCTGGGGGCCGTGAACCCGGCCTTGGCCTCGCCGTCGTTGTTGATGGCCGAGCCGATCAGCACGGCGTAGATGTGGTCGCCGTCGGCCAGGGCCTCGTCCAGGCGCTTCAGCGTCACCATGGCCACGCCGGAGCCGCGCACCATGCCGTTGGCGCCCGCGTCGAAGGCGCGCAGCACGCCGTCGGGCGACAGCGGGCCACCTTCCACGTAGCGGTAGCCGACGCGGTTGGGCGCCAGCACCTTGGCGCCGCCGGCCAGGGCCAGGTCGCATTCGCCGCGGCGCAAGCTCTCGGCCGCCATGTGGATGGCCACGCCGGAGGTCGAGCAGGCCGTCTGGATGGTCATGGCCGGGCCGTTCAGGCCCAGGCGATAGGCGATGTGGGTGCAGGCGAAGTCACGCTCGTTGCCGATGAGCATGTCGTATTCGGCCGCGTTCTCACGCAGGTCCGGGTGGCTCATCAGGTTGTTGAGCAGGTAGGCGTTGCGGCCGACGCCGCCGAAGACGCCCACGCGGTTGGAGCTCTGCTTGGGGTCGATGCCGGCGTCTTCCAGCGCCGTCCAGGCGGCTTCCAGCATGATCCGCTGCTGCGGATCCATGAGCTGGGCCTCGCGCGGATTGAAGCCGAAGAAGGCGGCGTCGAAATCCTCCGCCTGGTCGAGCGGGAAGGTCGCCGCCACGTAGTCCGGGTCGTCGAGCAGGGCGGGATCTTCGCCCGCGGCGATCAGGTCTTCGCGCGTGATCTCCACGCGGCCGGAGCGGCCGGCCAGGACCATGTCCCAGAAGGCGGGCACGTTGGACGCGCCGGCGAAGCGGCCGGCCAGGCCCACGATGGCGATGCCGCCGTCGCTGGACCGCGGCTTGGCGGGCGCGAGCGCCGCGGCGGCGGTTTCGCCGCGCTGTTTGGCGATGCGGGCGATGTTCTCGACGGTCGGGCCGTCGAAGAACTCGGCGACGCTCAGCCTGAGGTCGCGGCGGCTGCGGCAGATCTCCAGGAACCGCATGGCCAGCAGCGAGGTGCCGCCGAGCTCGAAGAAGCGGTCGTGGCGGCCGACCTTGTTGACGCCGATCAGCTCGCACCAGGTTTCGGCGACGAAGCGCTCGAAGTCGCCGCGCGGGGCGGCGTAGGGCTTGTCGAGGGTCGGGCGTTCACGCTTGGGCGCCTTCAGCGCGGCGCGGTCGAGCTTGCCGACCTCGGTGAGCGGCAGGGCCTTCATGGCCGCACAGGACGACGGGATCATGTAGATCGGCAGCCGTTCCTCGATCCAGGCGCGCAGCGCCCCGGCGTCCGGAACCTGCTTCAGATCGGCCGGAACGATCCAGGCCGCGATCCGCCGCTCGTTGGCGGTGGCGCCTTCGACGGTGACGGCCGCGTCGGCGATCTGCGGGTGCGACTTCAGCACCTGCTCGATTTCGCCGAGTTCGATGCGGTGGCCGCCGATCTTGACCTGCATATCCTTGCGGCCGAGATACTCGATGTCGCCGCTGGGCAGCATCCGCACCTGGTCGCCGGTGCGGTAGAGCCGTCCGCCGGGAACGTCCGAGCGAACGACGAAGCGCTCGGCGGTCAGCTCGGGACGATTGTGGTAGCCGAGCGCCAGGCCGGCGCCGGCGATGCAGAGCTCGCCAACCTCGCCGCGGCCGACGGGATGCAGGTCGTCATCGAGAATCGCCACGGCGGTGTTGCCGATGGGCCGGCCAATCGGCACGGAAGCGATGTCGGCCGGCAGATCGCGCGGAATGCGGTAGCAGCAGGCGAAGGTCGTGGTCTCGGTCGGGCCATAGCCGTTGATCAGCGTCGCGCGCAGTTTGGCGTTGGCCTTGCGCACGTGCTCCACAGAAAGAGCCTCGCCGCCGACCAGCAGTTCGTCGACGCCCGACAGCATCGACAGGTCCGCGTCGACGATGGCGTTGAACAGCGAACTGGTCAGCCAAAGGGTGGTGATGCGCGCGCCTTCCAGCACACCGCGCAGCCGCGCGAAGTCGGGCAGGCCGGCGTCGGGATAGATGACGCAGGTCCCGCCGTTCAGCAGGGCGCCCCAGATCTCGAAGGTCGCGGCGTCGAAAGAGACCGGCGCCATCTGCAGGATGCGGCGGCCGGGGCCGAGGTCGGCGTAGCTGGCGCCGATCGTCAGGCGCAGCACCGCGCGGTGCGGCGTCACGACGCCCTTCGGCTCCCCGGTCGAACCGGAGGTGTAGATCACATAGGCCGGATCGGCGGCGTCGGCGCTCGGCAGCTCCACCGCGTCGGGCGCCGGCGCGGCGCCGATCTCGACGATGCGCACGCCCTTGAGGGCGAAGGCCGGGTCGAGGCCGGCCGACAGCACCACCGTATCGATGCCGCTGTCCTTCTGCATGAACTCCAGGCGCTGGCGCGGATAGGCGAGGTCGAGGGGCACATAGACCCCGCCGGCCATCAGGACTCCCAGCAGGGCAATCGCGACGTCGAAGTCGCGCCGCGTCGCGACGCCCACCCGGTCGCCCGGCTGCACGCCGCCCGCGACCAGCGTGCGCGCAAGCGCCTGCGCGCGCGCGTCGAGTTCGAGGTAGCTCAGTGTCTCCGTCGGTACGCCGTCGGCGCAGCCGATCGCCAATGCGATCGCCTTCGGCGTGCGGCGGACGCAGTTGCCGAACTCAGCGGCGATCGTCGACGCGCTGGGGTACGGCGGCTCGTTGACCGTCCAACCCTGGTGCCGCTTTGCAAAATGGACGTTCATGCGCCGCATCCGACAGTTGTGGATGCGTCAGCAAACCCACTGCGCTGGATAAAAAGCATTTTCGTGGCCCCACCATTGCCCATCTCTTTACCACGTAGAGTCACGCAGCCGAGATTGTATCGAGCTCTTCGAAGTTCAAATATCCGGGTATCCGTAAAGAACTTGTGTGCTTTATGAATGCTTGCAGTTACGCAGGTAACAAAAAACGATTTGTAAATCATACTATCGACACCGCCAGTCATTCGTGGCGCTGTTCGCACGAACATTAATCTCTGGTTATTCAAGATTCTGCCTCGGCCTAGATGTTTCATTCTGAGACCCGCCCCACGGACGAAGCGAAATCTGTGCCGCCGACGAACAAGTTTCGCGTAGCCGGACGCGTGGCGCCTGGCCTTTGAGGGAATTTGGAGGTGGCGGGTGGCGAGATGTCCGTTGAGGCGCGGCGCGTCGGGACGAATTCCGTCCCGTTTCGGGCTCGTCGGCGCCCGCGGCGCTAGGTCTCTTCGGCCGCCTGGAGGCGCGGCAACCAGACTTGCAGCCAAGCCAGGGCGGCCAGGTAGCTGCAGGCGGCAATCACCAGAAGTGGTGCGTAGCCCAGTCCAGCGGTGAGGATCTCACCGGCCAGGAAGACGATGCCCATGCCGGCCAGGTTGCCGCAGAGCGAGCCGAAGCTCGTCACGGTGCCGACCCGGGCCTTGGGGATGATATCGGCGATGGTCGAAAAGACGCTGACCGAGAAGCCCTGGTGCGCGGCCAGCGTCAGGCCCAGCAGGCCCGCCGCCGCCCAGGCGTTGTTCATGTAGAGCGCCAGTGGCACCGGCGTGACCAGGAGCGCGCAGACCAGCATCATGCCCTTGCGCACGGTGTTGATGCTCAAGCCCTGGGCCAGCAGGCGCGATGCGATCCATCCCGCCACGAGCGAGCCCAGCGCCGCCAGGGTGTAGACGAGGGCCAGCGGCCCGCCGAGCTCGGCGACGCTCAAATGGAATACCCGATGGAAGAAGTCCGGCGCCCAGAAGAGCAACAGCCACCAGACCTGGTCCGAGAGCGCCTTGGCCCCGGCGACGCCCCAGGTTCGCCGGTCGCCGAGCAGCACTCTCAGGCCGGCCGTCGTCGTCGCGACGGAAACCTTGACGGCCGGGCCTTGCGCGAACCTCACGCCCCGGGTGGCCAGCACCCAGGCCACGGTCCAGATCAGGCCCGCCGCGCCGACCAGGATGAACGATCCGCGCCAGCCGGCCGCGGCCGCCAGCAGCGGCAAGACCAGCGGCGTCACGATCGCGCCGAGATTGGCCGAGCCATTGGAGATGCCGAAGGCCACCGAGCGTAGCCGGGCCGAGAAGAGGGCCCCGATGGTTTTCACCGCAGCGGGCGTGCCCATGGATTCCGTGGCGCCGAGCGCGATCCGCGCCGCGGCGAACTGGCCCATGGTCATGGCCCAGCCGTGGGCCATGGCCGACAGGCTCCAGGTGAAGACGCCGGCCGGTGTCGCCCATTTCACGCCCAGCCGGTCGACGATCCAGCCGGTCCCGACATAGGCCACCGCCGCGGAGAGCTGGAACAGCGAGGCGAGCTTGCCGTAGTCGGCGTCGCTCCAGCCCATGTCGGTCTCGATCATGGGTTTCAGGACCGCGATCACTTGGCGGTCCACATAGTTCAGGATGCTGGCGACGATCAGCAGGGCCAGCAAGACCCAGCGGCGCGTAGCGCTGACGCCCGAGCCCGCAGGCAGGGCGTCGCTCGCCACGGCGGCTGCGTCAGCCACGCGTCACCTGCTCCCCTTTGAGGACGAGCGGCACGGCATTGCGGCGCAGTTGGCGCGTGCCCGGATTGAGCATCACCTCGGGGGTATACTGGGCGAGATAGACGCGGCGCATCCTGTCCGTCTGGTTGGCGCCGGTGGTGTGCAGCAGGTGACTGGAGAAGGCCACGACGCTGCCAGCCGGGACCTCAAGCACCAGCCCGGGCTCGTTGCCCTTCCAGCCGACCAGATCGTTGGTCCCCGCCTGGCGCTCGTGCGGCAGGATCCAGTCGCGGGCCAGCGGCGTCTCGGAAAACGGCAGGACGCGCACCGTGCCGTTCTGCGCGGTCGCGTCGTCGAGCGGGCACCAGCAGGTGAGATAGGGCGCATGGTCCACTGGCCCGCCGTTGCCGACGACGTAACCCGAATCTTGGTGCCAGCCGAAGGGCAGACCGCCCTCCGGGCCCTTCACCACATACTGATCGAAGAAGAAGTAGGCGTTGTCGCCCAAGGTGGCCCGGCAGACCTCGGCCATGGTCTCGCTGAACAGCATCCTGCGCAGCGAGGGCTCCTCGCGCTGGCATTCGTTGGCGAAGTAGCGTTTGCCGCGGTGGCTGATGCCGATCGTGTCGACGCCGGCTTCGTCCATCCGCGCATCCTCGCGCGCCACGAAGGCTGCGCACTGTTCGCGCAGCAGCTCAAGGAGTTCGCCTTCCAGGACGCGCTCGAAGACGGCATAGCCCTCCCTGGCGAACTGCTCGCGCTGCGGCTCAAATCCCATTGGGTGCCTCTTTGAGTTCAGAATATCACAGGCGCCGTCATCCCGGCCGCAGCGAAGCGGAGAGCCGGGACCCAGGCGGACGGGCAATGCGATCGCCCTGAGTCCCGGATCGGCCTGCGGCCGTCCGGGATGACATCTTTAGAAGTCCTTCCGCACGATGATTCCGGCGTAGCGATCGTTGTCCCGCGGCACGAACCGCGCGACGCCGCCCAGCGTCGCGTAGGCGATCGCTGTCGAGTAGTGCTGGTTGCCGATGTTCTTGACCACGCCGCGGACGGTCCAGCCATTCTGCAGGCCGACCAGCGCCACCCCGGCGTTCCATATGCCATAGGCCTTCTGCACCGTGTCCGGGGTCTCGGAGAGCGAGAACTGGGTTTTATCCTGGTAGCTGTAGTCCGTGGAGAAGCGCAGGTCCCAGGCGTCGAACGGGTGGGTCGTGTATTCGGCGTCGAGATAGGCCTTGGACTTCGGCGCGAAGGGCAGGGTCTGGCCATTGATGTTGCAGCTCACCGGCGCGCCCACCGGGCAGTTGAAGCTGTCGACCTTGGCGTCGCTGCGGGTGAAGGAGACGCCGAGGCGCAGGTCGCGGGTGGGCCGGATGGTGAAGTCGCCTTCGATGCCCTTCGAGGAAACCTTGCCGGCGTTGATCAGGCGGGTGACGAGCGCCGGCGGGTTGCCGGTCTGGTCGGTGAAATTGGCCTGATAGTTGTCGTAGGTCTCGTCGTAGATCGCCAGGCTACCCTGCAGCTTGCCGTCGAAGGCACTGCCCTTGATCCCAGCCTCGAAGGCCTTGGAGGTCTCCGGTTCCAGCACGAGCTCGTCGACCGCCTGCATGTTGAAGAAGGTGTTGTAGGCCGGGCCCTTGTAGCCGCGCGAGGCGGTCACATAGATCATCTGGTGGTCGTTGAGGTCGTACTGCAGGCCGACCCGCCCGCTCCAGCCGTCCTTCGTCACAGAGCCTTTGGAATGGTGCTCGGGTCGGATGCCGGTCAGGCCCACCAACGTCGTGGCGAGGCGGTCGTGGTAATAGGAGAGTTCGTCGCGGATCGCTCGCCCGCCCAGGATCATGTGCAGGTCGGGCGTGAAGTTGAAATTGCCCTCGCCGTAGATCGCGTAGTTCGTCCCGTTGGTGCCGTAGTGGGCGATCCCGCTGTCGTGCAGGGTCGCGGGCGGGACGATGCGGGTCAGGGATCGCTGATAGATCTCCTTGGTCTGTGTCTGCATGTAGTAGAGGCCGGCCACGTAGTCGAAGACCTCGCCCTTGGGCGAAGTGATGCGGAACTCCTGCGAGCGCTGGAATGAGTCGACGATACCGTCGTCGTTCACTTCCGGGAACGCCACGGTGGGGATCGGCAGGGCGTCGAAGTCCTGGAACTGGTGGTTCTTCCAGATCCGGTAGCCCGTGATCGAGGTGAGCACGAAGCCGTTCACGTCCCAGTCCGCCTGCAGGCCGATGCCGGAATTGCGGTCCTTCACCCAGGTGCCGAGGCCGGCGACTGACAGCTTGTTGTTCCGATTGGGCGTCGTCACGCCATAGGAGTTGAGCAGCGCCGCCAGGTTCGGATTAGGCGTCACGATGCCGGTGGGATAGGCGACGCGGCTGGTGGCCACGAACACGCCGTTGGCCGTGTCGTCCTTGCTTTGCGAGCTGTCGGCGCTGAGCGTCAGCTTCAGATGGTCGACCGGCTCGGCGGTGAACTTCACGCGGACACCGGAGCGGTCGTAGCCGTTGACCTTGGAATTGCGCAGCAGGTCGCGGATATTGCCGTCGAAGTGGGCGCCGAGGACCGAGATCGAACCCTCCAGCTTATCCTTGACGATCGGGCCGGAGACCGAGGCCTTCAGCCGGTACTCGTCGCCACTGTAGTAGGAGGCGTCGGCATAGCCGTGCAGTTCGTCGGTCGGGTTCTTGGAGATGATGTTGACGACGCCGGCCGAGGCGTTCTTGCCGAATAGGGTGCCTTGCGGCCCGCGCAGCACCTCGATCCGCTCAACATCCACGAGGTCCAGCGTCGATTGGCCGGGGCGCGCCAGCACAACACCGTCGAGCACCGTCGAGACAGACGGCTCCACGCCTGGTGAAGTGGTGATGGTGCCGAGGCCGCGGACGAAGACCGTGCGGTCCTTGTTGGAGGCGCCCGGTCGGAACTCCACCGATGGCACCGCCTCGGAGAGGTCCTGCAGGTTGTTCAGGTTCTTGGCCGCAAGCTCGGTCCCGCTGACGACGCTGACGGCGACGGGCACCTTGTTCAGCGACTCCTCGCGGAAGCGGGCGGTGACGGTCACCTCCTCGACGACCGCCGGGACGGCGGCGGCGTCGGCGGCGCGGGCCGCGCCGGCGTAGGCGCCGCAGCTCACGGTGGCGGTAGCCAGGAGCAGGGCGCGGAGCCCGGCGACGCGGCGGATGGCGTGAAGGTCGGTCATGTGCGTTTCCCCCATTCTTGTCGTGTTCAGAGCCCGAGTTCGGCGATCTCGACGGCTCGTTTCTCACGCGCACTGATTTCCGCAGCGGCGCCGATGGCGACCGCCGCAAGCCCGTCGGCCGCGGTCACCTCGACCGGGCCCTCGCCGCGCACCGCGGCGTTGAATTTCTGATGCTCGTAAAAGGTCGAGCCGTGGTGGCTGCCGGCCTTCAGCGCCGCCGCGTCGGTCTCGACGACCTGGCGCTCCACGCGCTTGGGATTGCGGAAGCCGACGCGCGGCGAAAACACCAAAGCGCCCTGCGGGATGAAGACGTCGAGGCGGGCCTTGTCGCCCACCGCGGTGATCTCCTCCTGGTTCTCCGCGCCCTCGGCGAACATGGAGAGGTCCAGCATGGCGCGCACGCCGTTGGCGAAGTCGACGGTGGTGAAGCTGTTGTCGATGATGTCTGGCCGCTCGCCCGCGTAGGCCTCGTCCAGGTGGTTCACGTCCATGGCGCCGGAGCAGTAGACGCGCACGGCTTCCGACCCGGTGATCAGGCGCATCAGGTCGAAGAAATGGCAGCACTTCTCGACCATCGTGCCGCCGGTGTTGCGGTTGAACCGGTTCCAGTCGCCGACCTTCTTCAGGAAGGGGAAGCGGTGCTCGCGGATCGACAGCATCTGCAGGCGGCCGGCGCGGCCGCCGTGCAGTTGGGCGATGAATTCCGCCACCGGCGGCATGTAGCGGTATTCCATCGCCGTCCAGAACGGGGCGGAGGACTGCGCCGCGCGTTCGGCCACCCAGCGGGCGTCGGCGATGGTCGTGGCGAGCGGCTTCTCGCAGAGGATCGCCAGGCCGGCGTCCAGCAGCGGCTCCAGCACAGCGCGATGGGTGAAGTTGGGGCTGGAGACGATCACCGCGTCGACGAGCCCGCTCCTGGCCAGCGCCGCGCTGTCGGCGAAGGCGGTAGCGCCATCGGCGCGCGCGCCGAGCTCGTCGCGCGCGAGGCCCAGGGAATGCTCCACGGGATCGGCGAGCGCCGTGACCACCGCGCCGGGGGTGATGGCGAGGTTGCGGATGTGCTCGCGCGCCATCAGGCCGGCGCCGACAATGCCGTAGCGAACCACGTCGCCCAAGTCCCACTCCCTAGTGCTTTTATGACAGCGCTGTCTTATACATGGTTTTCACCCCAGCCGGCGTTTCCGGCAAGCAGAAAGTCGTGATCGGGGTCCGCGAGGAAGCCAGAAAATCTGGGGGACCTATAGGATTTTGCCGACGCCCCCGCCGCGCCAAGCCTCGGGGGAAATTGATCAATTCTCAGCAATACGCCGTGTGCGCCGTGCTTTTCGACACGACCTCGCAAGCGCCGTCGTCAGCACCCTGTCCAGCTCTGACCCCCAGCGGCGCCGTCGCCGAGCCAGCCTGACCATCTCTGTCCTATGGGACAGAGCCGAACTCAGGCGGCGAGCGGCCCATGATCGATCTTGGGCAGCACGTGGCGTGCGAAGAGGTCGGCTTCCGCCGCATGTGGGTAGCCCGAGAGGATGAAGGCCTCGATGCCCAGGCTGCGGTAGTCGTTGAGCTTTGCCAGCACCTGGTCGGGATCGCCGACGATCGCCGCCCCGCAACCGGACCGGGCGCGCCCGACGCCAGTCCAGAGGCCGGCCTCGGCGTAGCCGTCGTCTGAGGCGGCTTCCCGCAGGGCGGCCTGAGCCTGGACGCCGGCCGAGGTGGAGTCGAGCGACTTGGCCCGGATCGCCTCGCCGGTGGCGGCGTCAAGCTTGGAGAGCAGCCGATCTGCCGCGGCGCGGGCCTCCGCCTCGGTGTCGCGCACGATCATGTGGGCGCGGTAGCCGAACTTCAGAGTGCGTCCGTACCTGGCGGCGCGCTGCGTCATATCGGCGATGATTGCGGCTACCGTCTCGCGCTTGTCCGGCCACATGAGGAAGACGTCGCAGCCCTTGGCGGCGGCCTCGCGCGCGTCCTCCGAAAGCCCGCCGAAATAGAGCAGGGGCGCTTTGCCGGAGACGGTGGTGATCCGCGGCGGGTCGAGCTTGAGCTTCCAGAACTCGCCTTCGTGGTCCAGCGCTTGGCCGTTCAGTATGGTCTTCAGGATGCTCATCGCCTCGACGGTGCGGGCGTAGCGCGGACCCGACGCCAGCTTCTCGCCGGGCATGTCGGAGGAGATGATGTTGATCGTCAGCCGACCGCCCAGCATCCGGTCGATGGTGGCGATCTGGCGGGCGAGCTGCGGCGGCCACATCTCGCCGATCCGCACCGCCATCAGCAGGCGCATGCGCCGCAGCATCGGGGCGACGCCTGCGGCGAAGGCGGTCGTGTCGATGCCCAACTCATAGCCGGACGGCAGCAGGATGTTGTCGAAGCCGCCGGCCTCGGCTTGAACCACGATGTCGCGGCAGTGTTCCCAGCTCGATTTCAGCATCGGGTCGGGCACGCCGAGGAACTCGTAGTCGTCGTCGCAGAGAGCCGAGAACCAACTGATTTCGCATGGCTTCTGGGTCATGGCAGGGACTCTCCCATGGATGCGGTCAGGACGGCGTACCACTCGGCGCGGGTCCAGCGCGGGCGGAAGGCGTTGGGGATTTCGGCGATGCGCGCCGGGTTCTGCGAACCGACGATCGGGATCGGCCGGGCCGGATGGGCCATGATCCAGCTATAGGCGGTCGCGGCGCGGGAGACGCCGGCTTGCTCGGCCTTCGCGTCCAGCGCCTTGGCGACGGTTCGCGACCGGTCATCCTTGGGCTCGCCAAGCCGCCCGCCGCCCATCGGCGACCAGGCGAGCACGGTCATTCCCTTTGCCATCGCCTGGTCCAGGGCGCCGTCGAACAGCGGCCCGATGGCGAGCGGCGAGAACTCCGGCTGCGTCGAGACGAGGGGCAGCTTCAGGTGTGCGGCCAGCGCCTCGACCTGGCTCGCCGTGAAGTTAGAGACCCCGATCGCGCCGATCTTGCCGGCCGCGTGCGCGGCCTCGAGCGCGCGAGCGACCTCGGCCGGATGGGTCAGCATGTCGGGGCGGTGGATCTGCCAGAGCGCCACGCGCTCGACGCCCATCCGCTTCAGGGATGCGTCGATGGCCGAGGCCAGGTAGCCGGCGCTCGAATCGTAGGGGACGCCCATGACGATCCCGCCCTTGGTGGCGATCTGCATGTGGACGGCGAGCGAGGGGTGCGCGGCCAGCACGCGGCCCAGCAGCGCCTCGGCCGAGCCGAACGCCTCGCCGTTGTCGGGGCCATAGATGTCGGCGGTGTCGAACAGGGTGACGCCCGCATCGAGCGCGGCCTGCACGCGCGCGGCGGCCGCGGCGACGTCGTCGCCGGCGAAGCGCCACATGCCCCACGCCACCGAGGAAACGATGGGGCCACCTTCGTAGAGCGGCCGTGTGCGTGGAGGCGCAGGAAGTTCTGACATCGCTGTCATATTAGCCAGCCACCGGGAGCCTGACAATGGCGCTGCAGGCCGAAAGGCGCGCCTATTCGGGTGGTGGGGCGGCGGTCGAGGCGCGCAGCACCAGTTCGTGGGCGAGGCGGCGATGCACCGGGTCCTCCTCACGCTCGAACAGCAGGGTCGCCGCCGCATAGGCGAGGTCGCGGGTGGGCTGGCGCACGGTGGTCAGCGGCGGCCAGAGCTGGCTCGCCAGCGCGGTGTCGTCGAAGCCCGCCACCGAGAGGTCGCGCGGCAGGGAGAGACCGCGCCGATGAGCGACCGTGAGCACACCGGCCGCCATGTCGTCATTGCTGGCGAAGATCGCACTCGGCGGCTGCGGCAGGTCGAGCATGATGTCGGCCGCCGCCTCGCCCGAGGCGAAGTCGAACGCGCCCTGGCGCACGTATTTCGGCTCGAACTCGATTCCCGCACGGTCCAGCGCGCGGCGATAGCCGAAGAGGCGCAGGTCGCTGGCGGTATGGTTGGTGTGGCCGATGATGAAGCCGATGCGCCGGTGGCCCAGTGCGATCAGATGGCTGGTCATTTCGTCGGCGGCCTGCACGTCGTCCATCGAAACGGAAGAGCTGCGGCCATGCTCGGTGCCGGGCGAGATGCGCACGTAAGGGATCTTGCGCCGCTCGAGCTCGTCCAGGGCCGCGCTCGCGTCGGTGACGGGCGAGGACAGGATCACCCCGTCGACCTGGGTCTGGTCGATCAGGCCGCCGACCTCCTCGGCGAGCAGCGGCGAGGCCGCGTCGCTGGGCTGGGCCAGCAGGCGCACGCCCTCCTCGATGCAGCGCGCCCAGACACCGGTCTGGATCTGGTGGATGTAGTGCGGGCTGTGGTTGTCGTAGATCAACGCGATCTGGAAGCTGCGCTTTCCGGCGAGCGTCCGCGCCGCGGCGCTGGGGCGGAAGTTGAGCTCGGCGACCGCGGCCTCGACGCGAAGGCGCGTTTCCTCGGAGACGTAGCGCTCCTTGTTCAGCACCCGCGAGACGGTCTTGGTCGAGACCTTGGCGATCGCCGAGACGTCCTTGATCGTGGCGCGCATGTCCGACCGTTCGTCGCGGCCGCGTTCGGCGGCCCTTTGAGCGATGATTTTCGCCTGTCCGATCTCCTGACGCAATGTCCTGTTCGGACAGGGATCGGACAGAGCGGTGGACTACTCCCGCGCTGCGGTCCCCACCTTGGCGACCCGCAGGGAATTGGTCCCGCCCGAGCGGCCGAATGGCACGCCGGCTACCACGACGATCTCTTCGCCGCGTCGCGCCAGGCCCGCCCGCGAAGCGAGCGACGTGGCGCGGGCCACCGTCTCGGTCATGGTGAAAGTGGGCTCGCAGACCAGCGGATGGACGCCCCAGGCGAGCGCCAGCCGCCGCGCGGTCTCCTCGGATGGCGTCAGGCCCAGGATGCCGCACTCCGGCCGCTGCCGTGCGATCCGCAGCGCCGTGGCGCCGGTCGTTGTGAAGGCCACAATGATGCTCGCCTCGATGGTCTCGGCGACCTGGCGCGCGGCGACCGACATGGCGTCGGCGGACGATTTCTCCGGCGTCGGGCGCATGGCCGGCCGCGTGGCGCGCAGGTCCTCGTCGCGCTCGGTGCGGCTGAGGATGCGGTCCATCATCTTCACCGTCTCGATGGGATAGCGGCCGGTGGCGGTCTCGGCCGACAGCATCACCGCGTCCGCCCCGTCGAACACCGCGGTGGCGACGTCGGAGGCTTCGGCGCGGGTGGGCGAGGCGGCCTCGGTCATGCTCTCCATCATCTGGGTGGCGACGATCACCGGACGGCCCCAGCGGTGGGCGGCGCGAACCAGCCGCTTCTGGACCAGCGGCACGTCCTCGGGCGGCAGCTCGACGCCGAGGTCGCCGCGCGCCACCATCACCGCGTCCGATAGGCGCAGCACCTCGTCGATGTGCTCGAGCGCCTGCGGCTTCTCGATCTTGGTCAGCAGCAGCGCGCGGCCGCCCACCAGCTCGCGCGCCTCGGCCACGTCCTCCGGCCGCTGCACGAAGGAGAGCCCGATGTACTCGACGCCGCAATCGAGCGCGAAGGCGAGGTCGGCGCGGTCCTTCGCGGTCAGCGCCGGGATCGGCAGGGCCAGGCCCGGCAGGTTGACGCCCTTGTGGTCGGAAAGCCGCCCGCCGACCGTCACGCGCGTCTCCAGGGCCTGGTCGGTGCGGCGCACCACCTCCAGGCGGATACGCCCGTCGTCCAGCAGCAGGGACGACCCGGCGACCGCGGCCGCCATCAACTCGGGGTGGGGCAGTTGCACCCGTGCCCCGTCGCCGGGCTGGGGCAGGAGGTCCAGGCGGAACGCGCGGCCCCATTGCAGCACCACGTGCCCGCCGGCGAAGCGGCCCACGCGCAGCTTCGGCCCCTGCATGTCGGCGATGATGGCGATCGGCCGCTTCACCCGCCGCTCGGCCCTGCGGATCAGGTCGACGGCGGCGGCGTGGTCTTCGTGCGTGCCATGGCTGAAGTTCAGCCGGAAGACGTCGGCGCCGGCGCGGAACAGCTCCTCGATCCGTTCGCCGCTGGCGCTGGCGGGGCCCAGGGTGGCGACGATCTTCATTCGGCGGTGTCGAGGACTCTCGGCCATGTCCCCTAATAGCGCGGTCGCGGGCGCGGGCCAGCCAGAATGAAACAGGCGCTCAAAGATCAGGTTCAGCGGTCGGAATCCGCGTTAACTGTATTTGTGAGGGCGTTAACGATTACTAACAAAAATAAACGCGATATTAACGCTAACCCTTCGTAAATAATTAGACGCGGCCTGCAAATTGCGTTTTGCTTCTCAAGGTTTATCGAGAAGGCGCACAGTGTCCCGATTTAAACGCCTCGCACCCTACTTCCTGGTCGGACCGATCAGTGGTCCGTTGCTTGCGGGGGTGGTCATTAACTTTCGAGGCGGCCGTCCGGTCCTGGCCGGGCTCTACGGCATAGCCCTCATCCAGTATGCGATCCTGCTGCCCGCTCTCATCGCCAAGCTCGGACTGAAGTAGGCCGCACCGCGCCGCCCGAACGCCCCGGCTACATTTCCGCCTGCCTCGACTTGACCCAGGTTTCGAGACGCGGCGGACACGAAGCGGCCCAACTGGCGCCGCGGACGACCGCCAGTGTGCGTTCGTGCCGCGAGGTGGTTCTCCTCCCCCCCAGCCTACCTCTGGCGCACAAGAACGGCGCCGCGTGGCTAAGCCCCCCCAGGCCTCACGGCGCCGCCAACGGCTCCCCTGTTAATCAGGGGAGCCGTCTTTCTGCCCCTCCGCCCACGCGGAACAAGCAGCTCCAAAGGCCCGTTTCGCCACTCTCGAACGGAGGACCGCAGATGACCGGCCGACAGCAGCAGCACGATCCGACCAAGCAGACGCCCGAAGCGCCGAGGCCGCCGCAGCAGGGAAAGGACGTGGGCCCCAAGATCGGCCGTGAGCAGCCCGGCCGCGGGCTCGACACCGGCGTGGACACCGGCGCGATCCAGCCTGGCGCCAGCGGCGACAGCGCCGCGCTCGACGACTAGGACGTGGCGGTTTCACGCCCGGGATGCGCCGCGACGCGTTTTCAGTGTAAGAGGCCCGCTTCGCAGGCTGGGCTCGCGCCACGCCTTCCTTGAACGGAGACAAAGCCGATGGCGCGCAAGCCCAACTATCCCTTCGAGCGCATGGAGCGCGAACGCGCCAAGGCCGCCAAGGTCGCCGAGAAGGCTGCTGCCAAGGCCGCCCAGCGCGAACGCGCCCGCGCCATAGCCAACGGCGAGGCGCCCGCCGAACCGTCCGACGACGAAGACGGCCAGGCCTGATCATGGCCGAGGGGGCGATCTACAACCACGAAACCGTCAGCTTGGACGGTGAGACATTCACGTCCTGCGAGTTCCGCGATTGCCGGCTGGTCTATTCCGGCGGCGATCCACCCGTCTTCGACAACTGCCGCATCGACGACTGCGAGTGGAAGTTCGAGGATGCGGCCAGCCGCACGCTGGCGTTCCTGAAAGTCGTCTGGGGGGCCGGCGGCAAGGCCCCGGTCCAGGGGCTCATCAAGGAGATCACTGGAGGCGGCGGTCGCTAGACTATCGCCTTGGCGACCTCGACGGCGATGTGGGCGCCGAAGTCTTCGCGCGAATTGACCTTCGGCGTCTCTCCGTCCGGAGCCGGCACGCCGAGGAACTCACAGAGCGGCGCCCAACCGTCGGCGACGTGATAGACGAGCAACCGCTCGGGCGGGATGGCGGCCCGCACCTCGGCATTGTGCGCCTTGTAGACGGAGATCAGGTGATCCTTGTCGTGCATCCGCCCGTCGAACAGCTCGTGGATCACCTTGCCGATCATGCGCGGGAAGGGCGCGTTGGGGTCCATGCCCTCGCGCTCGGCGAAGATCGTCGCCTGGGTAGACTCGAACCAGTCGTCCGGGTCGCGTTCGGTCAGGATCACCTTGGCGTCCGGATAGGCCGCCGCGAGCTCCTTGTAGAATGTGGCGTTGGGCCAATCGACGGTCGAGTTGTAGCCCTTAAAGATCCGGTCCCAGTTGGCCTTGGCCGGATTCAGCGCCGCCTCGTACCACCAGTTGGGCGCGTCGGGGTTCTTGAACACCTCGACCATGTGATAGCAGGGCCCAAGGCCGATCGCTTCCAGCGCGTGCTTGAGGGACAGGGTCCCCGTACGGCCGAAGCCGGCTCCGATCACCGATAGTGTCATAAACGCCCCCGTCGATTGACGCCCCGCGCACCTTGCGCCAAGCCGGCCCGTTCATTCAAGAACCGTGTTCGGATTGACTCGGCCTGGGGCCGGGCATTCAGTCACTTGCCCGGCAGTGGAGGCTCCAAATGGCCAAGTTCGATAGCATCCTGGGCACGGTCGGAAACACGCCCGCCGTGCGCATCAACCGCCTGGCGCCGCCCGGCGTGGAGCTCTACGTCAAGGTCGAGGCGTTCAATCCGCTGGGCTCGGTCAAGGATCGCCTGGCGCTGGGCGTGATCGAGGCCGCCGAGAGGTCGGGCGAGCTGAAGCCCGGCCAGACGGTGATCGAGGCCACCAGCGGCAACACCGGCATCGGTCTGGCCATGGTCTGCGCGGCCAGGGGCTATCCGCTGGTGCTGATAATGGCGGAGAGTTTCTCCATCGAGCGGCGGCGGCTGATGCGGTTCCTGGGCGCCAAGGTGATCACCACGCCGCCCGCCCATCGCGCCATCGGCATGGTGGAGAAGACCCGGGAACTGGCGGAGACGCATGGCTGGTTCATGACCCGCCAGTTCGAGAACGAGGCCAATCCGGACATCCACTCGCGGACCACCGCCGTCGAGATCCTGAAGGACTTCGACAAGCTCGACTACTGGGTCACGGGCTACGGCACCGGCGGCACGCTGAAGGGTGTCGCCCGCGTGCTGCGCAAGGAGCGGCCGGACACCAAGGTCGTCGTCTGCGAGCCGGCCGACGCGCCGCTGCTAGAGAGCGGCGTGCCCCAGGCGCGCAACGCCGACGGCACGCCGTCCGCCGGACACCCCGCCTGGAAGCCGCACCCCATGCAGGGCTGGACGGCCGACTTCATCCCCAAGCTGACGGGCGATGCGGTCGACCAGCACCTGATCGACCGCGTCCTGACGGTGGCCGGACCCGAGGCGCTGAAGTGCAGCCACGACCTGGCGGAGAAGGAAGGCCTCTTCGTCGGCATCACCTCCGGCGCGACCTTCGCGGGCGCGCTGAAGATCGCCGCCGAGGCGCCCAAGGGTTCGACGATCCTGGCCATGCTGCCCGACACCGGCGAGCGGTACCTCTCGACCCCGCTGTTCGCCGATACGCCGGTCGAGATGACCGAGGAAGAGATCGCGATCTACCGGTCGACCCCGATGTTCGTCGAGCCTGCGCCCGCACCCGCCTAGCGGAAGACATAGATTCCGCCGGTGGCGCCCAGCGGGGCCTCGGCCAGGCCGCGGACCTCCAGCCGGGCGCGCCGCGCGCCGCACAGGCAGCGCAGCCTGGTTTCCAGATGCGCGGTCGCCTGCCGGGCCAATCCCTGGCCGACCCAGGGCTTCGGATCGATCACAGCTTCGCGCCCGCAGCGGCAGATGGCCCACAGGCTGGAGCGCGCGAGCAGCGCCTGGTTGAGCCGCGGCCATGCGGGCCAGTCCTGCGCCATACGATAGGATGCGCCGTCCGCCATGTTCGCCTCCGTCCAGCTCGACCAGAGCGAACAAAAGCAGAACTCAAGGAGTCGCGCGAGTCCCCCAAGGGTGTGCGTCGCCGGCGCCGCAACCGCGCGGCGAGATGGGACTAGATTTTTTCGCTGATCTTGATGGCGGCGCGGCAGCCGGTGCGGATCACGGCGGCCAGCAGGGCGTAGCCCGGCGCCGAGCGCGCGCCTTCCTCAACGGCGAGGTCGCGATGCGCCAGTTCCTCCTCGCGGAACCTGGCGAGCTCGGCGGAAAGGTCGGGGTCGCGATGGGCGAGTTCGGCGACCTGCCCGGCATAGTGCTCTTCGATGACCGTCTCGACGGCGTCGGTGCAGGCGTGCGCCGCCTTGTCGCCCATCAGGGCGGTGCCGGCCCCGAGCGCAAACGCGGCCGTGCGCCAGACGGGGGTGAGCGCGGTCGGCCGCACGCGCCGCTCGGTGAGCAGCCGGTCGAAGCGCGCCAGATGCTCGGCTTCCTGGCCTTCCATCTCCGCGAGCTGGCCCGCGATCCGCTCGTGCCCAGGGGCCTCGCCCAGAACGGTGCGCTGGCCGCGATATATGGCGACGGCCGCCATTTCGCCGGCATGGTCGACACGCAGGATCTCCGCCATGCGCGCGGCCACGGCGCCGCGACCGGGACGCGGCGGGACAGGCCTTTCGGTCATGCCCTGCTCCTCTCGCGCAAGGCGGCCGACGCGCTTAGCGCTACAAGGATCAGCGAGGCCACGGTGTTCCAGCCGGCCATGGAAATTCCGAGCAGCTTCCAGGCGGGCTGGTCGCAGGCCGGCATCTTCACACCACCGCCGTTCAGGAGGTCCTTCAGCGCAGCGGCCGTCACCGCCCCGCCGCCGGAGCAACTCTGCGGACCCGGCCAGAACTTCCATTCTACGCCCGCGTGGTAGCCGGCGATGCCGGCGCCGGCGAGGAAGATCAAGGCCAGCGCCCAGCACGTCGCCTCGCGCCAGCGCGGCCCGCCGGACAGGCGAACCAGGGCCATGGCGAGGATGGCGAATCCCCCGGCGAGCCAATAGACCGTCCTCTGTTTCAGGCAGAGCTCGCACGGCGCCAGCCCGCCGAAGGTCTGGAAGGCGTGGGCGATGGCGAGCATCGCGGCCGAAACCAGCAAGGCGCAGAGCCGCCAACGGTCGAGGAAAGGGCGCAGGAGATCGCTCATCGGGTTGGGATATGAGCCCAAACCAGCGCTCAGCCAACGACCTTCAGCAAGGTGAAGCCGCCGATGAGGAGGATGAGGCCGAGCGCCACATAGATTGTCAGTCGTCGCTCGACCTCCGCCAGGATCGCCGGGCCGAAGCGCTTGAGGATCGCGGCCTCCAGGAAGAAGCGGGCGCCGCGGGTCACGACCGACGCCCAGGCGAAGGTCAGCAGGTCGAACCGCGCCAGGCCCGCCGAGATGGTCACCAGCTTGTACGGAATCGGGGTCAGCCCCTTGAGCAGGATGACGCCCAGGCCATAGCGGGCGAACCAGTCCTGGAATTCCCGCTGACCGTCCGGGTGACCGAAGAACGCCAGGATGTGCTGACCGAGCGGAGCCAGGAAGACGCCGATCGAGTAACCGAGGAAACCTCCCAGGACCGAAGCGATGGTGCAGATCGCCGCGTAGACGAAGGCCCGCTCAGGCCGGCGCGCCACCATGGGCGCCAGCATCACGTCCGGCGGGACGGGAAAGAACGAGCTTTCGGCGAACGAAACCACGGCGAGCGCCCAGGGCGCGTGGCGAGAGCCGGCCAGGCCCATCACCCAGTCGTAGGTCTTGCGAAGCATCAGTCATCCAGTCTTGCGGCGCGCCCTGGCTAGCAGCGCCCGCCTTAATTGTCTTGCTAGTGCGAAACACCAGTACCTGCGGCGCTCTTTAAACGAGCATAACGCTTCTTAATTCATCTAGAAGTTGAAGATATGTCTTGAGCCCTTCACGTTTCATCGGCATCTGACCTCCAGGTTGGGGGGACCTGGTTGGAGGTCCTGCTATGAAATGCCTTTCTCTTGCCGCCCTTGCCGTCGGGGTGGCCTTTGCCGCCAGCGGTGCCCACGCTACCACCTTCATGGTTTCGGCCATGGGGAACTCCTCGACCGACGGGTCGGGTCTGGGATCAATCTCGCTGACGTCCGGCGAGCTTTTCCAGGTTTCGGTTGATCCCAATGACCTGTGGAGCGCGGGACCCCTTCCGCGTTGGTCGAACGCCGACGGCCTGACCGGCAACCGTATCGCGACAGGTACGGACGAGTCCGGCGAGACGGCCGGCACTCTGATCGGAACGGACTTCGGGACGTGGACCCAGAACGGGCTCACCGCGCCGTTCGGCACGCTCGTTGGCGAAATCAACGGCGTGTTCCACGTGTTGGGGACAAACTTCAGCGGCGCGGCCTGGGACACCGGCACGCTCAACCTATTCTATTGGGACTCCAACAATTTCGACAACGCGGGTTCGATCTCGGCCGACGTGACGGCCGCCGCCGGCGTCGTGCCCGAACCGACGAGCTGGGGCATGATGATCCTCGGCTTCGGCATGGCCGGCGCGATCTTCCGCCGTCGTCGCTCGATGGCGCAGGCCGCCTGATACTGCCCGCCATCGACGGCGCGAATGGCCGCTCACGCGTTTGGTGTGGGCGGCCATTGCTTTTCTGGCCGGCGCGCCTTGCATGCGCGCTACCGCGAACTAGTTTCAGATGTTACGAGTTGCGCCGGACAGGAGACGAACGCCATGGACACCAAGGCCAGGCCCAAGGGGCGCGACCTTTTCGACAATCCGCTCGGCACCGACGGTTTCGAGTTCGTAGAGTTCACCTCGCCAGAGCCGGAACGCCTGAAGGGCCTCTTCGAGCTGATGGGCTTTACGGCGGTCTCCAGGCATCGCTCGAAAAACGTGCTGCGGTTCCGCCAGGGTGACATCAACTTTCTCCTGAACATGGAGGCCTCCGGCCAGCCTGCCGACTTCCGCCAGGTCCACGGCCCTTCGGCCAACGCCATGGCCTTTCGCGTGAAGGATGCGGCCAAGGCGCTGAAGCTTGCCGTCGAGCGTGGCGCGACCGCTGTCGTGGGTCCGGTGGGCCCGATGGAGCTGAACATCCCGGCCATCGAGGGCATCGGCGGCTCGAACCTCTATCTGGTCGACCGCTATGGGGCGCAGGAGATCTATGACGTCGACTTCGTGCCGATCCCGGGCGCGCAAGAGGCGGCCGCGACGAACGCGAAGGGCCTGACGTACCTCGACCACCTGACCCACAACGTACAGCGCGGCAACATGGCCAAGTGGGCGGACTTCTATGAGCGGATCTTCAATTTCCGCGAGATCCGCTACTTCGACATCGAGGGCGCGCAGACGGGACTGTTCTCCAAGGCGATGACCAGCCCGGACGGCAAGATCCGCATCCCGCTGAACGAGAGCCAGGACGAGCACTCGCAGATCGAGGAATTCCTGCGCGACTATCGCGGCGAGGGCATCCAGCACGTGGCGCTGGGGACCGACGATATCTTCGCCTCGGTCGAGACGATGCGCGAGGGCGGGGTGAAGTTCCAGGACACCATCGACAGCTATTACGAGTTGCTGGACGCGCGCGTGCCGGGGCACGGCGAGAACCTGCAGCGGCTGAAGGCCGACAAGATCCTGCTCGACGGCGCACCCACCGAGGGTCAGGGCCTGCTGTTGCAGATCTTCACCGAGAACATGATCGGCCCGATCTTCTTCGAGCTGATCCAGCGCAAGGGCAACGAGGGCTTTGGCGAAGGCAACTTCAAGGCGCTCTTCGAGTCCATCGAGCTCGACCAGATGCGCCGCGGGGTGCTGCCGCCCAAGGAGGCGTGAGCATGTCCGCAGCATGGTCGCTGGTCCTGCACGGCGGATCCGGCGTCATCGACCGCGCCGACCTTACGCCGGAGCAGGACAAGGCCTATCGCGCCGTTCTCGCCAGGGCGGCGGAGGCCGGAGCCTCGGTGCTGCGGATCGGCGGGGCGGCGCTCGACGCTGTCGAGGCCGCGATCCACGTCCTGGAGGACGATCCTCTGTTCAACGCGGGGCGCGGCGCGGTCTTCACTGCCGAAGGCCAGGTCGAGCTGGACGCGGCGATCATGGACGGCGCGACGCTGGAGGCCGGCGCGGTCGCGGGCATCACGCGGGTGAGGAATCCGATCTCCGCTGCCCGCGCGGTCATGGAGCGCTCGCCCCACGTGCTCCTGATGGGCGAGGGCGCCGACGCCTTCGCCGCAGCCGAGGGCCTGGCCCGCGTCGAGCCCAGCTACTTCTTCGTCGAACGACGCTGGCGCGCGCTGGAGAAGCAGCTCGCGCGCGAGGGGCTGCCGATCCCGCCGCGGCCGCCGGGCGCGTCCCGCGACGAAAGCCACGCGGCGCTCGCGCACGACGAAGGCAAGCGCGGCACGGTCGGCGTGGTCGCCCGCGACGCCAAGGGCAATGTCGCGGCCGGCACTTCCACCGGCGGTACGACCGGCAAGCGCTGGGGCCGGGTGGGCGACAGCCCGCTGATCGGCGCCGGCACCTACGCCTCCAACCGTTCGGCCGCCGTCTCCGGCACCGGCGAGGGCGAGTACTTCATCCGCCTGTCGGTGGCTCGCGAGATCGCCGCGCTCGTCGAGTTGAAGGGCCTGCCGCTGCAGGCCGCGGTTGACGAAGTTGTCCAAGGCGACCTGACGGCGCTGGGCGGCCAGGGCGGAGTCATCGCCGTCACGAGCGACGGACAAATGGCCTGGAGCTTCAACACCTCGGGCATGTACCGTGCCCGCATCGCCGACGGTCAGCCGCTGGCGGTGGCGATCTACAAGGACGAATCCTGATGGCCAGCCGAAACTGGATCCCGGTCCGCGGCGCGCAGGGCGACCACTCGCGCCAGGCCCACGCCGACATGCCGGCCGGAACCTATGAGCGCGAGATCTCCAAGGAGGGCTTCTTCGGCCCGGCTGCCTTCATCCACCACAAGCGCCCGCCGACCGGCTGGGTGAACTTCGAGGGGCCCTTGAGGCCCCGCGCCTTCGACCTGAACGCGCTGAACGCCGCCGAGCCGAGCCCGTGGGCGGCCGGCAAGGTGCTCTACAACGCCGCCGTCGAGATCCGCTTCTGGAAGTTGGCTGAGGCCATGCCAGCGCTGGCCCGCAACGCCGACGGCGACCAGTTGCTCTTCATCCACCAGGGCGCGGGCGACCTCTTCTGCGACTATGGCCACCTGGTCTATGGCGCGGGCGACTACCTCTACCTGCCGCGTGGGACGATGTGGCGGCTCAGTCCCCGCGAGCCCACCGCGGTGCTGATGATCCAGGCGACGAACACCCACTACGGGCTGCCGGACAAGGGCCTCCTGGGCGGCCACGCGCTCTTCGATCCGGCGATGCTGGAGACGCCGGCGATCGACGAGGCCTTCAAGGGCCATCAGGCTGAGGCTGGCGAATTCCGTGTCGAGATCAAGAAGTGTGGCGAGGTCTCGACGGTCACCTATCCCTACAATCCGCTGGACGCGGTGGGCTGGCACGGCGACCTCGCGCCGGTGCGACTGAACGTGAAGGACCTGCGGCCGGTCTCCAGCCACCGCTACCACCTGCCGCCCAGCGTCCACACGACCTTCCTTAGCGACCGCTTCGTGGTCTGCACCTTCGCCCCGCGCCCCTTCGAGACCGACCCGGGCGCGCTGAAGGTGCCGTTCTTCCACAACAACGACGACTTCGACGAGGTCTTGTTCTACCACGCCGGCGACTTCTTCAGCCGCGACCACATCGAGGCCGGGATGATGACTTTCCATCCGTCGGGCTTCACCCATGGCCCGCATCCGAAGGCCCTGAAGAACATGCTGAGCCAGCCCAAGCCGGCCACCGACGAATACGCCGTGATGATCGACGCGCGCGATCCGCTGGAAGTCGGCGAGGCCGCGGCCTCGGTCGAGAATCCAGCCTATGTGAATAGCTGGAAGGGATGAGCCTCGCCGACGATCTGGAGGAGGCCGCGCGAGAGGAGCTGGAGCGTGCCTGCACGCTTGGCTGGAAGGAGCTCTCGAACCACACGCCCTGGGGCGATACCTTCGAGGGTTTCACGCCGCAGGGCCGCGAGGTCTGCATCGAGCGCGGCTATCTGTGGGCAGGCGCGCCAGGCGGCGATATTCGTGTCGAGGTCACCGTTTACGAGCCGCGCACCTACGAAGAAGGCGTTACGCTGAACCGCACGATCGCCCGCGTCCCTGCGGCCTGAACCTGGAGAACCGATGAAGCTTGCGTCCCTGAAGGGCGGCCGCGACGGGCGGCTGGTGGTGGTCTCCAGCGACCTTGCCTGGTTCACCGAGGCCCACCACATCGCTCCGACCCTGCAGGCGGCGCTCGATCACTGGGAGGGCTGTTCGCCGGCTCTGCGCGGCCTGGCCGAGAGCCTGGAGCACGGCGCGGTGCCGAAGGAACGCTTCCACGAGCACCAGGCGGCGAGCCCGCTGCCTCGCGCCTATCAGTGGGCGGACGGCTCGGCCTATGTGAACCATGTGGCCCTCGTCCGGCAGGCGCGGGGTGCGGAGATGCCGCAGAGCTTCTGGACCGATCCCTTGATGTACCAGGGCGGCTCCGACGGGTTCCTCGGGCCGCGCGATGCGATCCCGCTGGCCGACGAAGCCTGGGGGCTGGATCTGGAGGGCGAGGTGGCGGTGGTCACCGGCGACGTGCCGCGCGGCGCGAGCCGCGAGCAGGCGCTGGCGGCGGTGCGGCTGGTGATGCTCTGCAACGACGTCTCGCTGCGCAACCTGATCCCGGGCGAGCTGGCCAAGGGCTTCGGCTTCTTCCAGTCCAAGCCCGCCTCTGCCTTCTCGCCGGTCGCGGTGACGCCGGACTCGTTGCCCGGCTGGAAGGACGGCAAGCTCTCGGGCGCGCTTTCGGTGGAGCTGAACGGCAAGCCGCTGGGCGAGGCCGACGCCTCGGTCGACATGACCTTCGACTTCGGGACGCTGATCGCGCATGCGGCCAAGACCCGGTCGCTGTCGGCCGGCTCCATCGTCGGCTCGGGCACGGTGTCGAACCGCGGCCCGGACGGCGGGCCCGGCAAGCCGGTGAGCGAGGGCGGCGTCGGGTATTCGTGCCTGGCCGAGATCCGCACCATCGAGACCATCGCCTCGGGCGCGCCCAAGACGCCGTTCCTGAAGGCCGGCGACACCGTGCGCATCGAGATGCGCGACGCCAGGCGGCACTCGATCTTCGGGGCCATCGAACAGGCGGTGGTCGCGGTATGAGCGCGCGCCGGCAAGGCGCGCGGGCCAGCGAGGACGAGCTGGTCCTCGACGCCTACCTGCCGTACCGGCTGTCGGTGGCGTCGAACGCGGTGTCGGACCTGATCGCGCGCGCCTACCAGGACCGCTTCGGCCTGGCGGTGCCACAGTGGCGGCTGATCTGCGTGCTGGCGGAAGACGGCGGCCTGACGCAGGGCCAGCTCGTAGCGCGCACGGTGATGGACAAGGTGACGGTGAGCCGCGCGGCTCAGGGGCTGCTCAAGCGGCATCTGGTGGCGCGGTCCGAGCACCAGGCCGATGGCCGCAGCCATGTGCTGACACTGACGTCGGAGGGCGCTCGCCTTTACACAGAGATCGCACCGCTGGCGCTGGACTATGAGGCGGCGCTGATCGCGGGCCTGGCGCCGGACGAAGTGGCCCTGCTCAAGCGGCTGCTCGCGCGCCTGCAATCGGCGGCGGGCGAACTCGCGGCGGACGGCCGGCCTGGCTAGTGGACCAGGCTCTGCTCGCGCAGCACGCCCCAGCGATGCGACCCCTCGCCGAACGGCAGGTGGAAGCCGTAGGTCGCGCGCCGGCGCTCGTCGCGCCAATTCTCCTCGAAGGAGCAGATCAGGGCGGCCTCGAGCTCCTCGGGGATCTGGCGGGCGTCGTGGCCAAGCTGCTTGGCGACCGACTGGATCACCATCGCGCGGTGCGCTTCGCCGCCGAGTGAGAGGAGCGCCTCGCGGACGCGCTTTGCGAGGGTCTGGGTTCCACGCATGGGCTTCTTGCCTGTGTCGTTTGCTGAGGGGGTTTCGTGGGTCTTGTGCATCACGGCTTGAAGCTGCGCCCATCTGATTTAGCGCCGCGTTAAAAGGCAGGTTGAATTCTAGGTTAATTCGCAACCTCAGATGGGCCTTTCCGAGGGACGGATTCAGCCCAGTCCGAAGGCCCTGGCGACCTGGTAGACGACCAGGGCGGCGAGGTAGGCGAGGCTCGTCATGTAGGCCAGCATCACCGCCGGCCAGAGCCAGGAATTGGTCTCGCGCTTCACCACCCCGATGGTCGAAGCGCACTGCGGGGCGAAGACGTACCAGGCCAGGAACGACAGGCCGGTGGCGATCGACCAGTGGTGTGAGAGCGTGGTGGCCAGAGCGCCGGGCGAGGCGTCGGCGTTGCCGATGGCGTAGACGGTGCCGAGCGCCGCCACCGCCACCTCGCGCGCCGCGAAGCCCGGGATCAGGGCGACGGTCATCTGCCAGTTGAAGCCGATCGGCGCGAGCAGCGGCTGGACCAGGTGGCCGAGCCGCCCGGCTAGGCTGTAGTTGATCGCCGGGTCGGTCGCGCCGGCCGGCGCGCCAGGGAAGGACGAGAAGAACCAGACCAGGATCATCAGCGGGAAGATGATCGTGCCCGCGCGGGTCAGGAAGATCTTGCCGCGGACATAGAGGTTGCGCGCGACGTTCATCGGGTCGGGCGTCTTGTAGGCCGGCAGCTCCATCAGGAACGGCTCGACTGCGCCGCGCCAGAAGAGCCTGCGCGTGACGAAGGAGACGCCGAGCGCGCTCAGGATGCCGGCGGCATAGAGCCCGAACATGACCAGGCCCTGCAGGCTGAGCAGGCCCGCCACCTTGGTGTTGGGAATGAAGGCCGAGATGATCAGGGTGTAGACGGGGATCCTGGCCGAGCAGGTCATCAGCGGCGCGACCATGATGGTGGTCAGCCGGTCGCGCTTGTTGTCGATCACCCGCGTCGCCATGATCCCCGGGATCGCGCAGGCGAAGCTGGAGAGCAGCGGGATGAAGGCGCGCCCGTGCAGGCCGGCGCCGCCCATGATGCGGTCCATCAGGAAGGCGGCGCGCGCCATGTAGCCGAAGTCTTCCAAGAGGATGATGAAGAAGAACAGCACCAGGATCTGCGGCAGGAAGACGATCACGCTGCCGACGCCGGAGATCACCCCGTCGGTCAGGAAGCTGGTCAGAAGGCCGGCGGGCAGGTGTGCGGCCAGGAAGGCGCCGGCGCCGCTGAAGCCGTCGCCGATCAGGTCGCCGGCCGCCTTGGACCAGGTGAACACCGCCTGGAACATCACGAAGAGCAGGGTGAGCAGGATCAGCAGGCCGGCCACAGGGTGCAGCAGCACGGCATCGACCTTGCCGGTGAAGGTGTCGGGGCGCTCCGGCGGGCGGACGTTGGCCTTCAGGATGCGCTGGGCGTCGCGATGGGCGTCGCGGATCTCGCTGGCGTCCGGCTCATGCCAGGTGCTGGCTTCGCTCAGCGTTTCATCGGTGAGCCTAGCCTCCACCTGAGCCACCAGGTCGTCGATGCCGCGCTTGCGGGTGGCGACGGTGGTGACGATCGGGCAGCCGATGTCGCGGCTGAGGCCCTCAAGGTCGATCCGCAGGCCCTGGCGCTGGGCGATGTCGTACATGTTGAGCGCCAGCACCATCGGCCGGCCGACCGCCTTCAGCTCCAGGATCAGCCGCAGCACGAGCCGCAGGTTCGTGGCGTCGGCCACGCAGACCAGGACGTCGGGCGCCGGCTCGCCGGCGAGCTTGCCCAGCACCGCGTCGCGGGTGACGACCTCGTCCGGGCTGCGCGCGCGCAGGGAATAGGTGCCCGGCAGGTCGAGCACCGACAGCGAGCGGCCGCTGGCCGTGGCGAGGCGCCCCTCCTTCCGCTCGACGGTGACACCGGCGTAGTTGGCGACCTTCTGGCGGCTGCCGGTGAGGGCATTGAAGAGGGCGGTCTTGCCGGAGTTCGGATTGCCGACCAGGGCGACCGTGGCCGGCGCAAGGGCGGCCGCGGAAAGGGAGGCCCCGCTCAGGGGGGCGGAACGCAGCGCCGCGTCGTTCATGTGAGCGCGGCGGGGGGCGCGTCCAACAGCACCCAGACGTCCTCGGCGTCGCGGCGGCGAAGGCCGATGCGCATGTCGTCGAGCCGCACGGCGATTGGGTCGCGCCAGATGGCGCCCTCGTGCAGCACCTGCACGCGCGCACCCTCCACGAAGCCGAATTCCAGGAGGCGGCGCTGCAGTTCGTCCACCGCCACGCCGTGGTCGCCGGGATGGCTCTCGGCGCGCACGTCGACGATGACGCCGGCGTCGCCGGGCCGCGCCGCGCTCAGCCGCATGACCCGACCGTCCGCAACCGCTTCAGCGGGAGCGGCCTTCGCAGGCTCGGCGGCCATGTCGTGCATTGGTTCTGACGCCCGGGACTAAACGTACTTGCGAATAATTATCAGTTACGCACGCGCCTGTCGATGCGCAAGGGCTGTGCTTGCCGCAGGCCCCACTCGCCGCAGGGCTGGTTGGCGTGGCGCGCGGCGCCCGCTATAGGGGCCATCACGTGCCCGAGTGGTGGAATTGGTAGACGCGCCGGACTCAAAATCCGGTACCGCAAGGTGTGTCGGTTCGAGCCCGACCTCGGGCACCAGGTATCGCTACCTCCCGCCGCGAAGCGGGGGAGGGGGACCATCGGCTGAAGAGCCGATGGTGGAGGGGGCAAGCCCCATCCGCTGAATTTCTGCAGCCTTCGATCGGACCGCCGAGCCTGAGGCTCGCCCCCTCCACCCCTCGCTCTACGGCGAGCGGTCCCCCTCCCCCGCTTCGCAGGGGAGGTAGGCGGAGCCTTCGCAGAGG
>Ga0207690_10000131_pt1 | contig 60630 bp, 52 predicted proteins | sample KBSC23metaG_FD_184315 | JGI IMG/M metagenome (GOLD analysis project Ga0207690, IMG submission 184315) | Corn rhizosphere microbial communities from Kellogg Biological Station, Michigan, USA - KBS C2-3 metaG (SPAdes) (version 2) | ecosystem: Host-associated > Plants > Roots > Rhizosphere > Soil ... | reverse complement strand
CTTCGTGGGCCGCCGCCAGGCCACCGTCTCCGGCTCCGACGTCAGCCCCCAGGCGCGCGCCAAGCTGGTCGAGCGCTGCGTGGCCATGGCGAAGCTCGCGCCGGAAGATCCGTACGCCGGCCTGGCCGATCCCGAACGTCTCGCACGTGGGCCGTTGCTCGACCTCGACCTTTACGATCCCACCGAGCCCACGCCGGAGGCCCTGGAGGCCCAGGCCCACCTGGCCGAGGACGCCGCCCGCGCCACGCCCAAGGTCACCAACTCCGACGGCGCCTCGGGCTCCTGGTCGACCGGCCAGTGGCGAATGGTCACCAGCGCGGGCTTCTCGGGCCTGCACCGCGCCTCGGCCTTCTCGCTCGGCGCGTCGTGCATCGCCGGCGACGGCGAGAGCATGGAAACCGGCTACGAAGGCCGCTCGGTCCGCTGGCAGGCCGACCTGCCCAAGCCCGAAGCGATCGGCGCGGAGGCCGGACGCCGCGCCGCAAGCCGGCTGGGGGCGCGCAAGATCGCCTCCACCACGGCGCCCGTCATCTTCGAGAACCGGCTGGCGGCCTCGCTCCTGGGCCCTCTGGTGGGCGCGATCTCCGGCCCCTCGATCGCCCGCGGCACCTCGTTCCTGAAGGACAAGCTCGGCCAGCCGGTCTTCGCCAAGGGGATCGCGGTGACCGACGACCCGCATCGCCTGCGCGGCCTCGGGTCCTCGCCCTTCGACGACGAAGGGGTGGAGAACCGCCCGCTGGAACTGGTCGCCGATGGGGTGCTGACCACCTGGCTCTTGAACTCGGCCTCGGCGCGACAGCTCGGGCTGACCACGACGGGCCACGCCTCGCGCGGCCTCGCCGGCCCGCCCGGCGTCTCGACGTCGAACCTGACCTTGCGGCCGGGCGCGCGGTCGCAGGCCGAACTCATGGCCGACGCCAAGGCGGGCCTCCTGGTCACCTCGATGTTCGGGCCGTCGCTGAACGGCAACACCGGCGACTGGTCGGTGGGCTGCTCGGGCTTCTGGTTCGAGGGTGGCGAGATCGCCTACCCGGTCAACGAGATCACCGTCGCCGGCAACCTGATCGACATCTACGCCCGCCTGGTCCCGGGCGCTGACCTGGAGATCCGCGGATCCACCAACGCGCCCTCGATCCTGGTGGATGCGCTGGCCATCGCCGGGCTCTAGGTCGCACCCTGAGGCATTGATCCGGGCGCGCAGGCAGCCTATCGGCTGCGCCCACAGATAGTTTCAGACGATACGAGATGGGTCATGCCTGAAAAACAGCTCCTCCACCTGGTGATCGGCGGCGAACTGAAGTCGCTCGAGGGCCCGGCCGAGTTCCGCGACCCCTCCAAGGTCGACATGGTCGGCGCCTATCCGAATTACCGCGCCGCGCTCTCCGCCTGGCGCGCCAAGGCCCAGTCGACGGTGGACAATGCGCTGATGCGCTATTTCATCATCCACGCCCACAAGCTGCTCGACCCCGGCGCGGACGCCTCGCACGAGCACTAAGGGTTCACGCGCGGGCGGACTGTTCCAGGATCGCGCGCCGCGAGACGACGATGTGCGGACGGTCCATCTTGAGGATGGCGAACCGGTGCTCGTGGCCCACCAGTTCCCCCCAGTCGCGGACCGGGCGAACGTCGACCTGGGTGCCGGGTAGGAAGGCCGAGGCATCGCCGAGGTCGACGGTGAAGCCGCCCTTCACGCGCCCGACGATCGCGCCCGTCACTGGCTCGTTCCTGGCCTGGACGCCCTCGAGGCGCGTCCAGGCCCGATCGCGGCGGCGCGAGGCCTCGATGGCGGCGGCGAGCGTGTTCCAGTCCCGCTCTCCCAGCATCCTGGCCGTGAGTTCAAGCGATTCACTGTTGCTGATCGTGACGCCCTTGGAGGCCAGCGCCTCACGGAGCGTGCGCGCCATGGCCTTGGCGTCGCGGAAGTCGCGCATGGTAAGCTCATCCCTTGCCTTGCGAGCGAACTGAAGCGCGTCAGGAGCTTGCATTGCTGACCCGTTCGCTCTGGGAGCAAAGGATCGAAGCCACCGCGATACGTTCACCAAAGCCCCGAGGAGCCGCAAGCGGCCGGCCGTATCAGCCTCGGCGGAAGAGTGCGCCCTGGCTCCGGGACCTGTCAACGCGGCCCGCCTCAAGGTGGAGACGCGCGTGCTCAACGGACCTGCTCCTCTCCCAGGCGCGGCAGCGCTGTGGGAGAGGTTGGGTGAGGGCGGCGCCATCGTTGACTGCGACCGCGGTATTGGACCCGGTCACGCCAAGACGCGGAACGGGTCCAAGCGAAATGGAAGCTTCGACGACAGCGCCGCCCTCACCCGACCTCTCCCACAGCGCTGCGCCGGCCTTACGGCGCAAACACACCCAATCCTTAGGGTGCCCACTGGGGGGCCGGGGGTGTCACTTTAGTTTGTCTTTGGTCAGAGCGCTGCGGGTGAACGTAACCACCCGTTTGCGGGCCATGGAAGCGTCGCTCTTCGCGCGCGGCAGACCGCAGACAACAGGCTCTCGCCAAAGCGCCCCGGGCCGATCACGCACTTTCTCACCTCGAAACTTGACTTCGCCGGAACCTTATGTTCTTGTTTTGTTCCAATGACGGACGCCACCGACAGCCAGGCCCGCGCCGAGGCCATTCTGGGCGAGCTCGCCGAGCTTGGCCTGATGCTCGCTCGCGATCTGGCCACGCAGGCCCGCGCCTGCGAAGACCCAGGCGACACCGAGCGGCTCGTCACCGCCTTCCACAAGACCTCGCGCGCGGTGCGCCTGACGCTGGCGCTGGAGGCCAAGCTGCGGCGTGATCGCGACCGCGACGCGCGGGATGAAGCGCAGGCTCAGCGCCGCGACGAGGCGGAGGACCGTAAGGCCGCACTCGACCGGGCGATCGAACAGCGACGCAACGCGCCGTCGTCGCCCGTGGAGGGGCACAAGGCGCGCGTCACCGGCCTGCTCAAGCGGCTGATCTGGAACGAGAGCGAAGGCGACGAGGAGGACTACGAGGTCCTGCGCGACGACCTGTCCGCCCGCCTCGACGAGGCCGCGCTTTGCGAGGGCTTCCTGGAGACCCCGGTCGTCGCCCTGGCCCAGGCCATTGGGTCGGACATGGGGCTTACCGGAACGCTGGCTCTCACCCTGGGCGAGGCCACCGGGACCGTCGCCGCCACGAAGCCGCGCCGCCTCGCCGAAGCCGACACCGGCTAGGCCGGATCACTTCCCCTCCCCCTCGCGGGGAGGGGTTCAGGGGTGGGGGCGCCGGCTGTGAGACTGGCGCTCCGGCCCCTCAAGCGCCAAGCTGACACCCCACACCCGGCCTCTCCCCGCGACGGGGAGAGGAGTCGCGGTGGCCACTCGCGCCAATGAATGTCGATCCGCTCTAGCGCTGCGAAGGCCGTCGGCGCGCACCTATTCCCGCCGCAGCAGCTTCTCGGTCAGGGCCGAGCCCAGCATCCCGGCGCGGAAGTCGGCCTTCATGCCGGCCGGGTCGTACATCGGGCTCTCGACCCACTCCAGGAACGACATCCCTGCGGGCTCGCCCTCCTTGAGATAGCGCTCGAAGGTGTAGTCCAGCACGCCGGTCTTGCCCTGCTTCACGTGCAGGTAGCGCAGGTGCAGCTGGTCCAGCGCCTCGCGGATCGTCCTGCCCTTGCGAAAGTGCATGTAGAGCACGCTCATGATCCCGGCCCGGTCCGCGCCGGACTTGCAGTGGATCAACGCCGGATAGGCGATCGTCTCATAGAGCCGCTTGGCGCCCAGCACACGCTCGCGGCTGGGGACTTCCCGCGAGGTGATGGTGAAGTCGACCATCTCCAGGCCGAGCCTCTCGCAGGCGTCCTTCTCGAGCGCGTGGAAGCTGGCGTCGAAGCCGCCGCGCAGGTTGACGATGGTCTTGATGCCGCGGTCGCGCCAGGCGGCCAACTGGTGCGGCCAGGGCTGATTGGTGCGGACCAGCTCGTCGGAGATCCAGTGGGCGTTCTGGAAGCCCAGCCGCAGGTAGGCGTGATCGTTCCAAAGGTAGTCCGCATAGGTCTTCAGCCGGCCGCCCGGCGTGGCGAGGTCGAATCCCGGGGCGGTTGGCGTAACGCTCATCGCGCCCTACCTAAGGCGTCCGCCGCCTCGACGGAAGCCGCGCGGCCCCGATGTCACCCCCAGGAACATTCGGAAAGGGGGGCGCGGCCACGCCGTCGCCCTGGCTTGACTTCAACCCCGCATCGGACGACCCCAAGCCTTATGAGCGAGCGCGCCCCGCCAGAGCTTTCCGCCCGCGCCCTGATCGGCCGGGTGGCGAAAGTCTATATGGCGCCGCGCTGGAAGGGGTGGCTGACCGCCTTCTTCGCCGCGATCCTGGTGGCCTTCTTCTCCTCAAAGCTGATCCAGATCCTGGAGCCGGCGACCAACGACCTGATGGTCAATCACAAGGCCGGCGCGCTCCTGAAGCTGCCGCTGGTCATCGCCGCCTATGCCATCGGCCGCACGCTCAGCCAGGTGATCCAGGCCTCGCTGGTCAACCGCATCGGCAATGCGGTGGTCGGCGACGTCCAGGTGCAGCTTTTCGGCAAGCTGGTCCGCGCGGACCTGTCGCGCCTGCGCAGCCAGCATTCCGGCGCCTACGTCTCCTCGGTGCTCTATGACGCGGGCCTGATCCGCGAGGCCGCGACGGCCGGAGTGATCAACTACACCCAGCACCTGCTGACGGTGGTCGGCGCCATCACCATCATGGTCTCCAACGACCTCGTCCTGTCGCTGGCCGTGGTCGTGGCCGCCCCGCCGGCGAGCTGGATCATGCGCCGCTTCTCCAAGCGCACCACCAAGGCCGCCCGCGGCGCCATGGCCGAGACCTCGGCGCTCTCCAGCGCGATCATGGAAAGCCTGGACGGCGTCCGCGTGGTCAAGATCGAGAACCGCGAGGCCTATGAGGAATCGCGCGTCGACGAGGTGGTGCGCCGCCGCCAGTCGCACCTGACCAAGGGCGCCAACGCCCGCGCTTACGCCGCGCCCGCCACCGAGCTGCTCATGACCCTGATCACCGCCGCGGTGATCGCCTATGCCGGCTGGCGCTCCGAGCAGGGCCAGATGACGGTGGGGGCCTTCGTGGCCTTCATGGGCGCGCTCGGCATGGCCTCGCAGTCGCTGCGCCAGCTCGCCAACCTGCAGACCGTGTTCGCCGAGGGCCTGTCGGCGGCGCGGCGGCTGTTCGCCGTCCTGGACGTGGAGCCGGAAGTCCGCGAGCAGCCGACCGCCCACGCTTTGCCGCAGGGCAAGGCCACCCTCCGCTTCGAGCACGTCGATTTCGCCTACGGCCCGCAAGGCGCGCCGACGCTCAGCGACGTCTCGCTGGAGGTGCGGCGCGGCGAGACGGTGGCCCTGGTCGGACCGTCCGGCGGCGGCAAGTCGACGATCCTCAACCTGATCCCGCGCTTCTACGATCCCACCGCCGGCCGCGTGCTGATCGACGACCACGACCTCACGCAGGTGACCCTGCCGTCGCTGCGCCGCCAGATCGCTCTGGTCACCCAGGAGCCGTTCCTGTTCGACGACACGATCCGGGCCAATATCGCCTATGCGCGGCCCGAGGCTTCGACCGCGGAGATCGAGCAGGCGGCCCAGGAGGCCGCCGCCCACGATTTCATCCTGGCATTGCCGGAGGGCTATGACACCTCGGTCGGCGAGGCGGGCGCCAGGCTGTCGGGCGGACAGCGCCAGCGGATCGCCATTGCGCGTGCGTTCCTGAAGGACGCGCCGATCCTGCTGCTCGACGAGGCGACCAGCGCGCTCGACACCGAGAGCGAAGCCCAGGTGCAGGCGGCCCTGAAGCGGCTGATGGCCGGGCGCGCCACGATCCTGATCGCCCATCGGCTCTCCACCGTGCGCGGCGCCGACCGCATCTACGTCATCGACAACGGACGGATCGTCGAGACGGGCGACCACCAGAGCCTGGTGCGCAAGCGGGGCCTCTACGCGCGCCTCGCCCGCAGCCAGGACCTCGAGACCGCCGCTTGAAGAAACTGCTGCGCAGCGACGCGGTGCAGGCCTTCCTGGGCTGGCTGCTGGGAGTCTACATCCGCCTGATCCTCAAGACCGTGCGCTGGCGCCATGAGAACCTGGCCTGCGTGGAGCCGGTGCTGGCGGGCGACGCCGGCGCCGTGGCGCTGTTCTGGCACGGCCGCATCCCGCTTTGCCTGGCGACCGCGCCGCAGTGGTGGCGCAAGAACACCAAGGCGCTGATCTCGCCCTCGGCGGACGGCGAGTTCATCGCCCAGGCGCTGGCCATGGCCGGCTTCCCGGCGATCCGCATCTCCACCGCCAAGCCCGGCGACACGGCCAAGGCCCGCCAGGCGGTCGCCGCCTTCCGGGAGGCGATCAACCATGTGGCGGAGGGCGGCGCGCTGGTGGTGACGCCGGACGGCCCACGCGGCCCCAACGAGGTGATCGCCGCGGGCTCCTTGCAGATCGCCCGGCGCTCAGGGCAGCCGGTCTTCCTGATGGGCATCGCGGCGAACCCCGCCAAGCAGTTCGACACCTGGGACAGGGTGATGTTCGCTCGGCCGTTCGGGCGCGGGGCGGTGGTGTGGGACGGGCCGCTCTACGTCCCGCCCGACGCCGATGAAGCGCAGGTGGGCGAACTGATCGCCGACTGGTCGGCCCGGCTTTCGGCCGCCACACGCCGCGCCGAGGCGCTGGTCGGTCGGGGCTCCACATTGATCCCGCCCCCGCGCGGTGAGACATAGAAGCCGATGGCCCACTCTCACCCCGACCATGCGCGCCACGACGACCATGACCATGGCGCACACGATCACGCGCATGACCATGGACACAGCCACACGCACGGCCACCACCACGCCCCCGCCGACATGGGCCGGGCTTTCGCCATCGGCGTGGGCTTGAACACCCTGTTCGTCGCGGTGGAGGTGGTCGCAGGCTTCCTGGCGCACTCGATGTCCCTGCTAGCCGACGCCGGTCACAACCTGTCCGACGTGCTGGCCCTGCTGATGGCCTGGGGCGCGGTCATCCTGGCCCGGCGCGCGCCGACCGGGCGGCGGACCTACGGCCTGCGCAAGGCCACGATCCTGGCCTCGCTCGCCAATGCGGTCTTCCTGCTGCTGGCGGTGGGTGCGATCACCTCGGAATCGCTTCAGCGCCTTTCGGCGCCCCACACCGTCGCCACGATCACCGTGATGGTCACCGCCGCGATCGGCGTGGTCATCAACACCGCGACGGCGCTGCTCTTCATGCGCGGCGGCAAAGGCGACCTCAACGTGCGCGGCGCCTTCCTGCACATGGCCAGCGACGCGGCGATCTCGGTCGCCGTGGTGATCGGCGCCGGCGCCATCGCGCTCACCGGGCTGGAATGGATCGACCCGGCGCTCAGCCTCGCCATCGCCGTCGTGATCGTGATCGGCACCTGGGGCCTGCTGCGCGACTCCGTGAACCTGGCGCTGGACGCAGCGCCGCGCGGCATCGACGTGGCCGAAGTGCGCGCCTGGCTGGCTGACCTGCCCGGTGTCCAGGAAATCCACGACCTGCACATCTGGGCCATGAGCACCACCGAGACGGCGCTCACCGCCCACGTGATCCGCCCGGCGAACGACGATGGCGACCACTTCCTGCATAGCGCCTGCGAGGGCCTGGCGGTCCGCTTCAACATCGGCCACGCGACCTTGCAGGTGGAGACCGACGCCGACAGCGTCTGCCGCCTCGCCCCCGCCGGGGTGGTGTGAGCCGACCTGCGCGAACCCTGCCGCTGGCCCTCTACGCCGCGGCGACCGGCCTCGTCGAGCCGCTGGCGCCGGCCCTGCTGCGCCGCCGGGCGCGGGCCGGCAAGGAGGATCCTGCGCGCTTGACGGAACGGCTCGGCCGGCCTGAAACGGCCCGGCCCGCCGGCCCGCTGGTCTGGCTGCATGGGGTCAGCGTGGGCGAAAGCCTGTCGCTCCTGCCGCTGATCGCGGCGTTGCGCGCCAGGCGACCCGGCCTCAACCTGCTCGTCACCTCCGGCACCGTCACCTCAGCCCAGGTGCTGGCCAAGCGGTTGCCGGCGGGCGTGATCCGCCAGTTCGCCCCGATCGATGCGCCACGCGCGGCGGCCCGGTTCCTCGACCATTGGCGGCCCGATGCGGCGCTGCTGGTGGAAAGCGAGCTGTGGCCGAACCTGCTGCTGGCCGCCAAGGCGCGCGGCGTGCGCCTGGCGCTGGTCTCCGCGCGGATGACCCAGAAGAGCGCCGATGGCTGGGCGCGGGCGCCGGCCAGTGCGCGGCGCCTGCTGCAGGCCTTCGACTTGATCCTCCCGCAGGACGCGGCGACACAGGCGCGGCTGGCCGGCCTGGGCGCAACGCTTGGGCAACCCCTGAACCTGAAGCTGATCGGCGAGCCGCCGCCGGTGGACGGCGCCCTGGTCATGTCGCTGGAGGCCGCGATCGGCGACCGCGCCGTGATCCTGGCCGCCAGCACCCATCCGGGCGAAGAGCCGCTGGTGGCGCAGGCGGTGCGGACGGCCGCGCCCGAGGCCCTGTTGATCTTCGCGCCCCGGCACCCGGAGCGCGGCCAGGCGGTCGCCACCGACCTGGCGCGGCTGGGCGAGGTGGTCGCTCGTCGCACCGCCAGCGCGCCGCTGGAGCGCGCGACCACAGCCTATGTCGCCGACACCCTGGGCGAGCTGGGCGCCTTCTACGCGATCGCCGATGTCGTGGTGATGGGCGGAAGCTTCGTCGAGGGGATCGGCGGTCACAACCCGCTGGAGGCCGCGCGGCTGGAACGGCCCATTCTTACCGGCCCGCATGTCTTCAACGCGCCCGACATCTACGCCGGGCTGTTCGCCGAGGCCGCGGCCATCGAGGCCGCCGACGGCGCCGCGCTCACCCGCCACATCGCCGGCCTGCTGGCGAACCCGATCATCGCCCGGCGGACCGGAGAGGCCGCCGCCGCCTTCGCCCGACGGCAAGGCGCGGCGCTTGACGCGGCCATGGCGCTCATCGAACCGCTGCTGCCCGCATGAAGCTCTCCACGCCGCAATGGTGGTACGTCCGCAACCTCAGCGCCCGGCGCGGCGGCATGGGGACGATCCGCGGCGTGCTGACGCCGGTCTCCTGGATCTGGGCGGCGGTGACCGCCCGGCGGATCGCGCGGGCCAGGCCGATCGATCCCGGCGTGCCGGTGATCTGCGTCGGCAACCTCACCATGGGCGGCGCCGGCAAGACGCCCGTGGTCCGGGCCATCGCCGCGCGGCTCGCCGCCCGAGGCCGCGACGTCCACCTGCTGTCGCGCGGCTACGGCGGTCGGCTTGAGGGGCCGGTGCGGGTCGATCCCGCGCGCCACGCCAGCGCCGACGTCGGCGACGAGCCCTTGATGCTGGTCCGCGACTTCCCCGTCTGGGTGGCCCGCGACCGCGCGGCGGGGGCCAGGGCCGCGGCTGAGGCCGGGGCGCAGGTCGTGGTGATGGACGACGGCCACCAGAATCCGTCGGTGAAGAAGGGCCTGTCCCTGGTCGTGGTCGACGGCGAAACCCGCAACGACGAGTGGCCGTTCGGCGACGGGCGCGTCTTTCCGGCCGGACCGATGCGCGAGCCGTTGGCCGCGGGGCTGGCGCGCGCCGGCGCTGTTCTCGTCCTGCTGCCGGCCGATCTGCCCGAGGCGGACGCCGGCCTCATTCGCCAGCTTGCGGGCCCTCCGCTGCTGAGCGCGCACCTCGCGCCCGCCGCCGCCATGCCGACCGGGCCGCAGTTTGGCTTCGCCGGCGTCGGCAAGCCCTGGAAAGTGGAGCGCGCACTCCAGGCCGCCGGCTGCGAACTCGTGGATTTCGCGCCCTTCCCCGACCACGCAGCCTATGACGAGGCGACCCTGGAGCGCCTGGCCGATCGCGCGAAGCTGTTCGGGGCGGGCCTCGTGACCACCGAGAAGGACTGGGTGCGCCTGCCGGCGGCGTGGCAGGCGCGCGTCACGCCCTGGCCCGTGCGCGCCGACTTCGACGACCCGGCCGCCCTGGACGCCTTGCTGGCCAGTCTCGGTCTCTAAGCCTTCGCGCCCGCCTTCTCCGCGAACTTCCAGCTCGCCTGGGCCAGCGACACCACCCGATCGGCCTGCTGGGCGGCGTGCGGGCTGTTGGCCGTGCCGTCGCGGACCCGGCCCACGATCCCCTGCAGGATGCCCGCCAAGCGGAAGGCGTTGTAGCTGAAGAACCAGTCGAGGTCGTGCAGCCCCGAGCGCCCGGTCAGGCTGCAATAGTAGTCGACCGTCTCCTCGATCGTCGGGATGCCGTGGGCCTTCTTGTCGACGATCGTCGAGATCGAGCCGTTCACCCAGTTCATCAGGAGGTAGGTGAAGTCGGCCAGCGGCTCGCCGAGCGTCGAGAGCTCCCAGTCGAGCACCGCGATCACCTTCGGCTCGGTCGGGTGGAAGATCATGTTGTCGAGCCGGTAGTCGCCGTGGACGATCGAGGTCCGCTCCTGCGCCGGCAGGGTCGCGGGCAGCCACTCGATCAACCGCTCCATCTCCGGGATCACTTGCGTCTCGGAGGCCTTGTACTGCTTGGTCCAGCGCTCGACCTGGCGGCCCATGTAGTTGCCGGGCCGCCCGAAGTCGGAGAGGCCGATCGCCTCGTAGTCGGTGTTGTGAAGCTCGGCGAGCGTCTTGATCTTGTCCATGAAGATCGCGTGGCGCTCGGCCGGCTCGTACTGCGGCAGGGTCTGGTCCCAGAGGATCCGGCCCTCGACCATGTCCATGATGTAAAACCAGGTGCCGATGACCGCGTCGTCGGTACACAGCCCGTAGGTCTTGGCGACCGGGAAGCCGGTCGTGCCGACGGCGGTGATCACCTTGTATTCGCGGTCGACCGCGTGGGCCGAGGGCAGCAGCTTGCCCGGCGGCTTGCGACGCAGCACGTACTTCTTGTTCGGCGTGAGGAGCTGGTAGGTCGGGTTCGACTGGCCGCCCTTGAACTGGCGCACCGCCAGCGGGCCCGCATAGCCGGCCACGTTGGCCTTCATCCAGGCCTCGAGCGCGGCCTCGTCGAACCTGTGGGTTTCGGCCACGGGCTTGGTGCCGGTGTTCAGCGCCTCGCGTTCCTGCTCGGCGGCGTCGACGACGTCGGCCATGGCGTTCCCCTTACATCTGTTTGAATCCACTTTACCGGGCCGCGCGCGGGCCTCGCAAGGCGCGATCAGCGGCTCAGCGCGCGCCAGCCGATGTCCGTGCGGTGGAAACCCTGCGGCCAGTCGATCAGCGGGATCGCGCCATAGGCCCGCTCGCGCGCCTCAGCCAGGTCCTTGCCTGTGGCGCAGACGTTGAGCGCCCGGCCGGCGCCGGCCAGCACCGCGCCGTCTGGCCCGGCTGAAGTTCCGGCGTGGAAGACCACCACGCCCTTGCCGAAATCGCGGTCGAGGCCACGGATCACGCTGCCGGCCTTGGCGGGCCCGGGATAACCCTTCGTCGCCAGCACCACACAGACGGCGTCGGCGTCGCGCCACCTGGGCTGCGGCATCTCGTGCAGCCGCCCGGTCGCGCAGGCCATCAGATAGGGCACGAGGTCGCTTTCCAGGCGCAGCACCAGCACCTGGCACTCCGGGTCGCCGAAGCGGGCGTTGAATTCCACCAGCTTGGGGCCGTGCCGCGTCGCCATCAGCTCGACGAACAGGATCCCCCGATAGGGCGCGCCGTCGGCGGCGATGCCCTTGAATGCCGGCTCCACGAGGCGCGTGCGCACCTGTTCCACGAGGTCGTAGGTGAAGACCGGGGCCGGCGAATAGGTCCCCATGCCGCCGGTGTTCGGCCCCTCTTCGCCGTCGAAGGCGCGCTTGTGGTCCTGGGCCCAGCCGAACAGCATCGAGGTCTTGCCGTCGCAGAGCGCGAACAGTGAGCCGATCTCACCGTCGAGGAACTCCTCGATCACCACCCGCGCGCCGGCCGCGCCGAAGTGGCCGGCGAAGATGTCGTCGATGGCGGCCTCGGCTGTCGCGCGGTCGGGGGCGACCGTCACGCCCTTGCCGGCCGCCAACCCATCGGCCTTGACCACATAGGGCGGGTCGAAATGCGCTAGGGCGGCCTTGGCCGCCGGCGCGTCGTCGCAGATCCGGTAGCCCCCCGTCGGCAGGTGGTGCCGGTCGCAGAACGCCTTGGTGAAGGCCTTGGAGGACTCCAGCCGCCCGGCCGCCGCCGTGGGCCCGAAGCACGGGATGCCGACGGCCTCCAGCGCATCGGCCAGGCCCGCCTCGACGGCGACCTCCGGGCCAATCACCACCAAGTCGGCGGCGATTTCCTGGGCCAGCGCGACCTGCCGCGCCACCTCCGTCGGCTTGATGTCGCGAACCTCGGCGACCTGCGCCATGCCGGGGTTGCCCGGCGCGCACACCAGCCGGCTGAGCAGCGGCGACTGCTTGATCTTCCAGGCCAGCGCATGCTCGCGCCCGCCGGAGCCCACGATGAGGATGTTCATGCCGCCGGGCTTTGGCGCGAGGCGCAGGCCGGGTCAAGCCACGCCGGCCTCGGCTTTGAGCTGGCTATCCCGGACACGCGGGATTGTTTCGGCGCCGAAGTTGTCGCGCGGTTTCCGCATCCTCGACCATGGCGTCGCAGATCGAGGTCACGGCGGCTTCCGAGGAGGTGGCGAAGCTGAACCGATAGGGCTCGGAGGGCAGTCCAGCCAGGCCCATGAAGCTGTGCGTCGTTGGGTCTTGCGTCACCCACAGGCCATATCGGGTGTCCGCCTCGACCATGCAAAGGGTCCTGATCGTCTTGCGGTCCAGGCTGAGCAGCATGTCCCGCGGGGTTCCCGGGCAAGGGTTCTGCAGGGGTGGCGCGGCCGTGAAGTTCCCGGCGCAGGCCATGGGCTGATCGAACGTCACCCGCACGACCAGCAGGCCGGGCCGAATGACGTCGCCCCTTGCCGGGAAGCTGCTGACGACCTTGGGCCGGTTGGCGCGGCCCGTACCATTCTCCGGCCGAAGGCATGCGATCTTGGCCGTCACGGTCAGTTCCGAAACGGTTTTCGACCCCGTCACGAGGAGTTCCGAGACGGTATTGCCGTCGCTGGCCGGCGGCGCAGCGGTCGCGGGTTGCGCCAGCGCGGCCAGGGCGCCGAGCGCAGCGGGGGCTATATGCCGTGGCCATTTTGAGCGAGCGCCTGCGCGCATGCGAAATCCGGGCTCGAGCTTTGCCATAGAATACCTCGCGCTGGCCGCGAGGCGATAGGGCGAATGCGGGCTTAGCCCTCGAGGTCCAGCGAATAGCCCGCAGAGCGCACCGTGCGGATCGGGTCGTCGGTTTCCGAGACGCCCAGCGCCTTCCTCAACCGGCCGATGTGCACATCCACCGTGCGCGCCTCGACGTAGACGTCGGAGCCCCACACCGCGTCCAGCAACTGCTCGCGGGAGAACACCCGGCCGGGATGCTGCATGAAGTAGTCCAGCAGCCGGAACTCTGTCGGGCCAAGGTGGATCTCCTGGCCCGCCCGCTTCACCCGGTGGGCCACCCGGTCGATCAGGATGTCGCCCCGCTTCACCCGATCCTCCGCCAGGCCCGGCCGCAGGCGGCGCAGCACCGCGCGGATGCGGGCAGTGAGCTCGGTCATCGAGAATGGCTTGACCACATAGTCGTCGGCGCCGGTGTCGAGTCCGCGAATGCGGTCGCTCTCCTCGCCGCGCGCGGTCAGCATGATGATCGGCACGTTGCGGGTCTCGTTGCGCTGGCGAAGCCTGCGGCAGACCTCGATGCCGGAGATCTTGGGCAGCATCCAGTCGAGCACGATGATGTCGGGCAGGCGTTCGTCGACTAGCAGCAGCGCCTCCTCGCCGTCCCCGGCCAGGGCGATGTCGTAGCCTTCCTTCTCAAGGTTGTATTGCAGGAGCGTCGCGAGCGAATCCTCGTCCTCCACGACCAGGACGTGAGGCGTCATCTGCATGTTCGCCTCAGGCTCGCAGTTCGTCGGTCTTCGGCCGGTCGCCGATCAGTTCCGAACCGGTGATCTGGTAATGGACGATCTCGGCGATGTTGGTGGCGTGGTCGCCGATACGCTCCAGGTTCTTGGCCACGAACAGCATGTGCGCGCAGGCGGTGATCGTGCGCGGGTCGCCCATCATGTAGGTCAGGAGCTCGCGGAACAGCGAATTGTAGTGCTCGTCGACCTCGTCGTCCTGCGTCCATACCGCGACGGCGCGCTCCAGGTCCAGGCGGCTGTAAGCGTCGAGCACGCTGGAAAGCCGGCCCAGCACCAGCTTGCCCATCCGCTCGATCGAGCGGGTCAGCGGCGTCAGCGGATCGGATTCGATGAGCACCAGGGTCCGCTTGGCGATGTTCTTGGCCAGATCCCCGCAGCGTTCGAGGTTGTTGGCGATCTTCATCGCCGACACCGCCCGGCGCAGGTCGTCGGCGACCGGCTGGCGAAGGGCGATCAGCCGGATGGTCTTGCGCTCGATGTCGTGCTCGGCCTGGTCGAGCCTGGCGTCGCCGTTCACCACGGTGGCGGCCAACTCCTGGTTGCGCTTGACCACGGCGTTCACCGCATCGGCGACCTGCGCCTCGGCAAGGCCGCCCATGCGCACGCATTCGGCCGCCAAGCTGTTCAGCTCATCCTCGTAGGATTTGACGATGTGTTCGTTCATCCGCCTCGCCCAGACCTATTGGACCGTGATCCGCCGAAGGGCGACGCCGACCGGTCCCGCAGCAGCCCTATGCTACAGTCTCATGACGTTTTGACGACGCCCTCCGGGCCGGCCGCCATCGGGAAATAGGCGGTGAAGGTGGAGCCCTCGCCCTCGGCGCTGGCGACCACCAGGCCGCCGCGGTGCCGGTTCATGATGTGCTTGACGATGGCGAGCCCGAGCCCCGTGCCCGAACGGGCGCCGGTTTTCTGGCCGTCCACCCGGTAGAACCGTTCCGAAAGCCGCGGCAGGTTCTGGCGCGCGATCCCGGGACCAAGGTCGATGATCCGAAGCGCGGCATAGGTTTCCGGCGATGGGTCCGGGGCCACGAGGGGAAGCCTTGGCGTGCCATCCTGGCCCGCCGCGGCGGCGAGTTCGCTCAGGCCGCTCTGCATCTCGATGCGCACGGCCGCGCCGTCCGGGGAATATTTGATCGCGTTGTCGAGCAGGTTCTGGACAACCTGGACGATCTGGTCGCGTTCGCCGCGCACCATCACCTCGCGTGAGGCGCAGGCGCGCCAGTCGAGTTTGACGCCGCGCTGGGCGCCGAGCGGAGTCGCCGCCTCCACCACCTCGCCGACCAGCAGGCCCAGGTCCACCACCCCGCGCGGCGCGACGTGCTCGTCGAGCTCGATGCGGCTGAGCGAGGTCAGGTCGGCGATCAGCCGCGCCATGCGGTCGGCCTGCCCCTGCATGATGCCGAGGAACTTCTCGCGCGCCGCCGGATCGTCGCGGGCGTGTCCGCGCAACGTCTCGATGAAACCGGAAAGCGAGGCCAGCGGCGTGCGCAGCTCGTGGCTCGCGTTGGCCAGGAAGTCGACGCGGGTGCGCTCAACGCGCCGCACCTCCGTTTCGTCGTGGAAGGTCAGCAGCGCCAGGCGCTCGGCGCTCGCCGACAGGGGCCGCGCCCGCGCCCGCAGGCTGCGCGACTGCGCGCCGGTGGTCTCATAGATGACCTCCGCGTCGGCGGCGTCGAACAGCGCCTTGTCCACCGCCGCCAGGACCTCCGGGTCGCGCACGGCTGACAGCAGCATCCCCTCGCCGGAGGTCAGGCGCAGCAACTCGCGCGCCGCGGCGTTGGCGAACACGAACCGACGGCCCGCCAGGTCCTCGCGCTTCGAGCCCGCGACCACCAGGATCGGGTCCGGCAGGGCGTCCACCAGGGCCGCGTAGAGGCTGGGGTCGGCGGGGGGCAGTGGCGAATCTCCGTTCCTTGGAAGTCTAGCATCCCAAGTCCAGTGACAGCTCGGTGACGGTCGGCCGCGCTCGGCCTAAAGGAACCCGGACTTGGCCGGCGCCGTTTGTCAGGGGTCATTCCCCGGGGCGTGGAAAGATCCTGTCAGTCATGAGCGATCCTCGCGACGCAAGGTCGGAAGGCGCGGCGCCGGCCACCAGCACGGGCGCGCAGCGCTCCTTGCTGCAGGAAGTCGATCACCGGGTGAAGAATAACCTGCAGCTGATCGCCTCGATGATCCTTCTGCAAAGTCGCCGGGCCCCCGACCCCGTGGCCCGGCAGGCGCTCAAGACTGTGCTGGAGCGCGTCACCGCGGTCGCCACCGTGCACCGCCGGCTGTTCCAGGACGATCCGCTGAATTTCGAGGCGGCCGATTTCCTGCGCGACCTGGCCTCCGATATGGCGGCCGCGGCCGGTCGCGACGACCTGCAGATCTCGCTCGAACTCGATCGCGTGACCCTGCCGGCGTCCTCCGCGGCGGCCTTCGCCCTGGTCGCCAACGAGCTGATCGGCAATGCGCTGAAGCACGCGTTCCCAGCGGGCCGCACGGGTCGGGTCACCGTCGGCCTCGCCAACGGCGGCGGCGTCTGCGTGTTCAGCGTGGCCGACGACGGGATGGGCGCGGCGCAGGGCACGCCGGGCTTCGGCTCCACGATCGTGAAGCTCCTCTGCCAGCAGCTCCATGCCGAGCTGCAGGTCTCCGACGCCGAACCGGGCACGCGCGCGACCGTCACCCTTCCTGTCGGCCAGGGACGAGCCTGAACTTGTCGCAGCTGGTTCCCAACATCGTCGGCACGCTCGCCGCGCTGTGCTCCATGACCAGCTTCGTCCCGCAGATCGCCAAGATCTGGCGTGACCGCGACGCGTCCGAGATCTCGCTGCGCATGTACCTCATCACCGTCACCGGATTCAGCCTGTGGACGGCCTATGGCGTGCTGACCCGAAGCTGGCCTGTCGCGGTCTCCAACACGATCTGCCTGGCCCTGTCCGGCGCGATCCTGGCGTTGAAGTGGCGCTTCAGCCGGCGGAGCTGACCGATCCGGTCGGTCGTCCCCTAGCCACATGCAACGGGCGGCCTTAAGGCTGCTCGCGGTTCGCGCCTGCGGGCGCGACGTCCCACAGTCGAAGGATCTCCGAGCGGAAGCATGGACGAGCGTTTGGCCGCGGCGGATGCGGCGCTGAAGGCCGGGCGGAGGGACGACGCCATCGGGCTCCTCGTCGAGTTGCTGACGAGCGACCCGGCGCAGCCTTCATCGGTCTATCGCGTGCTGCTCACCCAGCTCCATCGCGCCGGCCGCGCCGCGGAAGGCGTCACCTGGGGAAAGGCGGCCGCCGCGCGCCATCCGCGAGACGCCGACATCCTCAACGTCCTGGGCGTCAGCCACCGCCGCCTGCGGCAGTTTCCCGAAGCGCTCGCGGCCCTCGACCAGGCCGCCAGGATCGGGCCCGGCAGCATGGCGGTGCAATCGAACCGGGCGAACGTCCTGCTGGACATGGAGGACGGCGCCCGCGCCGAGCCGATCTTCGCCAAGCTGCTGCGCGCCGACCCCCGCAACGCCGAACTACAGCGCCTGCTGGCCCGCGCCCTGACGCTCCAGGGCAAGACCGCCGCCGCCCTGACGCGCCTGCGCCAGGCGGTCACCCTGAAGAAGGACTATGTCGACGCCTGGCTAGACCTCGCGGGCGCGGAGGCCGACAGCCACCGCATGGATGCGGCCGAGGCGGTCCTGGATCGCGGGCTCGCGGCCAATCCCGACCATCCGCGTCTTCTGGAAGCGCGCGCCGTCATGATGCGCCGTGCCGGCCAGCGGCGGCGGAGCGAGGACTTCCTGACCAGCCTCCTCCCGCGGTTCGAGACGGCGGGTTGGCTGCACATGCAACTTGGCGCCGCGATCGGCGACCGTGATCGCGACAGGGCCAATATGCACCTGCGCCGGGCCGTGGAGCTGGACCCGAACAACCTGAGCTGCCTGATGCCGCTGATCGAGAGCCTGGAGCGCACGCGCACCGGCGACGAGGGCGCCAACATCGAGGAGGGCTATCGGCTGGCGCGTCGCGCCATCACTCTGGGGCCGACCGAACCCGGCCATCTGAAGATCCTAAACGAGGTGCTGATCCGGGTCTGCGACTTCACGGCGCTCGAGCAGCTCGGCGATTTCAAGACGCTCGGCCGGAAATGGGCCTCCTCCAACCGCCATGCCGCCCTGCTGAAGCAGCTAGCGTTCGTCCGCGGGCCACAGGATCGCGCCGAGCTCGTCGAGCAGCATCGCATCTGGGGTCGCCAGGCCGAGGCCACGGCCGCCAAGGCCCCGATCCGCAAGGTCGCGCCGCGCCCGGCCGACGGCCGCATCCGACTGGGGTTCATGTCCTCCGACCTGTGCCGCCACCCGGTGGCCTACTTCACCCTGCCCCTGTTCGACCACGTCGATCGCGAGCGGTTCGATCTCTACTGCTACTCGTTCTTCGAGGGCGAGGAGGACGCCGTTCAAGCCTATATCACCAGGCAGGTGACCGCCTTCCGCTGGCTGCGCGATACGTCCACCCGCGAGGTCGCCCAGACCATCGCCGACGACCAGCTGGACATGCTGATCGAACTCGGCGGCTCGACGCACATGAACAGGCTGGAGGTGATGGCCTTCCGCCCGGCGCGCCGCCAGGCGAGCTGGCTGGGCTATCCGCACTCGGCCGGCCTTTCGACCATCGACCACTTCATCTGCGACCCCTATTCGGCGCCGACCGACCCGTCGTTGTTGATCGAAAAGCCGTTGATGATGCCGCACAGCTGGCTGGCGCTGGGGCGCGCGGTTTTCTCGGACCAGACCCCGATGACCGAAGGCCTGCCCGAGGAGCGCAACGGCTTCCTGACCTTCGGCACGGCCAACAATCCGCACAAGTACAGCCGCGCCGTGCTCGGCGCCTGGGCGCGCGTACTGGCCTGCGTCCCCGGTTCCAGGTTCGCCTTCGTGCGGCCGGAGGGTTCGTCCGCGAGCTTCCGCACCAACGTGCTGGCCGAATTCGCAAAGCAAGGCGTCGGCGAGGAGCGGGTCGTCTTCCACACCGTGCGCGGCACGCACATGCGCTTCTACAACGACATCGACATCACGCTGGACCCGTTCCCGCTGACCGGAGGGACGACGACCACCGAGGCGCTCTGGATGGGGGTTCCGGTGGTCAGCCTGCGCGGCGAGGCCTTCTTCGAACGGCTGAGCTATTCGATCCTGTCGAACGCGGGCCTGGGCGACCTGGTGGCCGGGGACCTCGAGGAATACCAGGCGACCGCCCTCAAGCTCGCCGGCGATCGCGAGCGGCGGCGCGACCTGCGCGCGACCTTGCGCGAGCGGATCCGCAATAGCCCCCTTGGCCGCACGGAAGAGTTCGCCCGTGACTTCTACGACATGATCGCCGGCGCGGTCGCCGGGAGCGCGGCCGGCGTCAGAGCCGGAAATACTCGCTGAGCAGGTCGTCGGGCCGAGGGCGGAAGACCAGTTCCCCGGGCGGTCCGGCGAAGGCCATCGCGCCCTTCGGCACCTGCTTGTTCACGACGCTGACGCCCTGGCTCACCACCGCGTCGTCCTCGACCACCGAGCGGCCGATCACCGCGGTGTTGGGATAGAGCACCACCCGCTCGCCGATCACCGGGATCTGGTCCTTGTGCCGGCCGACGGTGGAGTTCTGGTAGAGCACCAGGAAGTTCCCATAGGTCGCCTTGGCCAGGACGATGCCGACGCTATGGCCGATGTAGAACACCTGCGGCATGGCGATCTCGTAGAAGAGGTCGATGCCGTTCAGCGCCTTGTTCATCAGGAACAGCCGGGTCGGCGCGGCGGTGTCGCCTGACCGCGTCCAGATCGTGTTGGCCAGGAAATACAGGAAGATGGTGTGCTGCGAGGACTGCAGCACGTTGAACTCGTCCGGCCGCCAGGGCGCGCAGGCGTTGATGCAGCGGTGCAGCCGCTCCAGCGCCTCGTCGAGGTGCGCGTCGGCCGCCGCGCGGAACGCCGCCTCGCCGCCATCCGGGACGACCGCCGCGCACTGGGCCACGGTGTAGGTGAGCAGGCTCTCGCGGGTGTGGTCCTTCAACTTCACCCGGTCAGCCTCTTCAGATAGCGGCGGACCACCTCCTTCACGGGCGCCGGAGAGACCCCCAGCGCCTGCAGGCGGGCGATGTCCGTGCGCGGCGGCACGGGCGGGGAGGCGTCGCCGCTGAAGCTCACCCGCCAGCCGGCCGACAGGAAGAGGTTGGCGATCTCGCCGTTGTTGGTCAGCTCACCGCTGGCGACGTTGAACACCCCGCGCGACTGGCGCTCGGCGAGGGCGACGAGGGCCGAGACCACGTCTTCCAGGTGGATGTAGTCGCGAACGACGTGCGGGCTGGACTCCAGCCTGAGCTCACGCGACCGGGCCGCCTCGACCAGCCACTGGGACAGGAAGCCCGGGGCGTCGAGCTCCCAGTCATAGACGTTGCCCAGGCGCGCGACCGCGCCGCGCCCTTCCGTGCGGCTGAGCACGATGTTCTCCCCCAGCGCCTTGGAGAGGTCGTAGGTGCGCCGCGGGTCGGCCGGGTCGAAGACCAGCGGCGTCGTCTCGTCCACGGCGACCGCCGCCTGTCCGTCGTAGAGCCGCGTCGAGGACAGGTAGATGAGCTGTTCGAACCGCCCGGCCCGGACCAGTTCGCTGACCAGGGCCGCGTGGGCCTCCACGGTGTCGAACGGCCGACGATCGTAGTCGGCGGTGAGGCCCGCGCAGTAGAACACCACGCCCATGTCGCGGCCGAACAGCGAGGTGTCGCCCTTGGCCGGCGCATAGGTGTCCCAGCCGTCCGCGGCGAGCCGGGCGGCAAGCCGGCGGCCGACGAAGCCGGTGGCGCCCAGGATCGTGGCCAGCCCCTGAACCACCCTCAGAGGCCTCCAACCGGATGGTGCAAGGCGGGGTCCTTGTGGCGCAGCAGTTTCGGCGAGACGTCGCGCACGATCCGGTAGGGGCCGGTCGCGAAGACCTTGGGGTCCTTCACCGCCACCATGTTGAAACCGTGCGGCGGCCCTTCGAGGTAGACAGAGTCAGCGGGGATCAGCTCGATCGGCCGGCCGCTGAGGTCGTAGTTCGAGTTGAAGTCGCGCAGCGCGAAGAGGTGGTAGCCGTGACCGGTCAGCAGGCGCGCGATCTCGGTGGCCGGCAGGCCGTTCGACCAGTCGACGTAGTGGCGGTGGACCTCGAAGAGGATGTCGGGCGCCTGGCCCGCCGGCGTCTTCAGGAAGGGCTCCGCCCCCTTCAGCGCACCGAGCTCGGCGCCTTCGATGTCGATGACGATGAGGTCCAGCCGGTCGACGCCGGCGGTCTTCAGGTAGTCGGCGATGGTCACAGTCTGGAAGCCGCCCTCGGCGCCCGCCTCCGCCACCTCGGCGCTCGCGAAGCTGTCGTATCCGACAAGCCTCAGATTGGTGCTGGAATCCGACCACAGGCCCTCCGGCCGCGGGCGGATGTTCGTCAGGCCGTTCAGCTCCGCGTTGCGGGCCAGCATCGCGCGCTGCTCGCCATTGGGTTCGAAGGCGTGTACCACCCCGCCACGCGGCGCGATCTCGCGGGCGATCAGCACCGCATGGTCGCCGAAGTAGGCGCCGCCGATCACCACCTGCTGCGCGCGCCGGGCCAGGTTCACCAGGATGCGGCTGGTCTGCGGCTCCCAGGCGTGGTCGGGCGCCTCGGGCGTCGACATGACGAAGTCGCGGGCGATCTTCGAGCGGTAGAGGAATTCGAAGGTGACCCCGCTCGACAGCGTCTTCCTCACCACCTGGTCGTCGTCGAACAGGGCGTCGACCAGCGGGCCGGTCATCGCCTCGCGGACATCCACGCCGGGCGCGTCGATCGCGCCCTCGAAGGCGATCAGTTGGCGGATGAAGGCGGCTTTCCAGGCTTCGTCCTGCGCAATGCGGGCCAGCGCCTCCAACGCCTTCTCCTGAGCCATCAAAGCGGACCTGTTCCTGTGCGAAGCGGCGCCATATCTAGCAGATCGCGGCCGCGCGCTCAGCCCTGGTGATCGGGATAGCCCAGGTCGCGCGTCGAGATCAGCGTCGGCTTCATGGGCCAGGCGATGGCGAACGCCGGATCGTCCCAGCGCACCCCGGCCTCATGGCCCGCCTCGAAGGCCGGGCTGATCTGGTAGAGCACGTCCGTCTCCGGCTCCAGCGTCAGGAAGCCGTGCGCGACGCCCTCGGGGATCAGCAGGGCGCAGGCGTTCTGCGCCGACAGCTCCGCCGCCGCCCACCGGCGGTAGGTCCGGCTGTCCTTTCGCAGGTCCAGCGCCACGTCGAAGATCCGCCCGCGCACCGCGCGCACCAGCTTCACCTCGGCATGGGGCGCGGGCTGGTAGTGCATCCCGCGAAGCGTGCCGGTCTGCGGATTTCGCGACAGGCTGGTCTGGACCGGCGCGAAGGGATGACCGGCCGCGCCGAACGCCTCGGGGCATTGCAGGCGCGCGAAGGCGCCGCGCTCGTCCTCGTGAGACTCGATGTCGACGACGACGACGCCGGCGATCGCGGTCTCGGCGAACCGCATCAGGAAACCACCTTCGTCTGCGGCGAGGCGGTAACGAACCGACCGCCCCAGTCACGGATGAAGCCCATCTGCCCCATGATCTCCGCCTTCAGGTTCCAGGGCAGGATCAGGAGATCGTCCGGGCGCACCTCGCGCGCCGCCTCCGGCGCCAGGACCGGCAGGTGGCTGCCGGGCAGGAACCGGCCCTGCTTGGCCGGGCTGGCGTCGAACACGGCGACGATGTCGGCCGGGGTCGCGGCGCAATAGTTCAAGAACGTATTACCCTTGGCCGCCGCCCCATAGGCCGCGAGCCGCCGCCCGGCCGCCTTTTCCTCCGCGAGGAACGCGCGGAAGCTGTCGCGCACCGCCTCCACCCGCGGCGCAAAGCCCGCATAGGTCTCGATCCGGTCCAGGCCCGCCGCCTGTTCCGCCTCGCGCAGGGCGACAAGCGCGTCGGTCTCCTCGTGGCCGGACCCCATGTGGCAGCAGAACAGCCGCAGCGACCCGCCATGCGTCAAAAGTCGTTCGGTATCGAACGGCCTCAACCCGTTGATCCGCAGCACCTGCTCCACTGCCAGCAGCGAGAGGTAGGAAAAGTGCTCGTGGTAGATGGTGTCGAACTGCACCTTCTCGATCAGGTTCAGCAAGTGCGGAAACTCGAAGGTCACCGCGCCTTCGTCCTTCAGGAGTTCGCGGAAGCCCGCCACGAAGCCGCCGATGTCGGGCACGTGGGCCAGGACGTTGTTGGCGACCATCAGGTCGGCCTCATAGCCCCGCGCCGCCAGGGCCTGGCCGGCCCGCTCGTCGAAGAACATCACTTCGGTCGGCACGCCGCGGGCGATGGCGGCCCGGGCGGTGTTCGCGGTGGGTTCGATTCCCAGCACGGGGACGTCCATTTCGACGAAATGCTGCAGCAGGTAGCCGTCGTTGCTCGCCACTTCGACGACCAGCGACTCAGGCCCCAGTTCGAACCGCTCGGCCATGGCCACGGCATAGCGGCGCGCATGCTCGACCCAGGTCGTCGAATAGGACGAGAAGTAGGCGTACTCCGCGTCGAAGATGGCGTCGGGCGGGACCACGTCGTCAGCCTGCACCAGGAAGCAATTGCGGCAGACGCGCACGTGCAGCGGATAGGCCGCTTCCGCGCCCGCGGCGAGCTGCTCGGCGGTGAGGTAGCTGTTAGCCAGCGGCTGGCGGCCGAGGTCCAGGAAGGTGTGGACCAGCGGGGTCCTGCAGAAGCGGCAGCGCGGCGCGGTCATGCGCCGCCTTCGTAGGCCGTGATCTGCTCGCGGCAAAGGTCGAGCGCGGCCTCGCCGTTCGCCTGGCGGCGATACCAGTCCATGGTCAGCGCGACCGCCGCCGGCGCGTCGAACCGGCTCTCGAAGCCCAGGGCGCGACGCGCCAGGCCGGCGTCGATCGCCAGCGAGCGGGCTTCCATCGAGGCGGGATCGGGCTCATGGCGCCAGGGCTTCGCGCCCAGCGCCTCGACCCCCAGGGTCGCCAGTTCCCCGACGGTGACCTCGACCCCGCCCGGACGCGGCCCGAAGTTCAGCGCCCGCGGAGCCTGCGGCGCGCTCGCCAGCGCCTGCAGATAGACGAGATAGCCCGCCACGCAGTCGAGCACATGCTGCCAGGGGCGCGTCGCCTCAGGATGGCGCAGCACGACCGGCTCCTGCGCACGGGCCGCGCGGACGATGTCCGCCACGATGCGGTGCCGGGAAAAATCGCCGCCGCCGATCACATTGCCGCCGCGCGCGGTGGCCAGCGGCACGCCGGCCGGCTCGAAATAGCTCTTCGCGAAACTCTGCACGGCGATTTCGCTGGCGGCCTTGGACGCCGAATAGGGATCCTTGCCGCCCAGGGCGTCGCCCTCCTCGAAGGCGCGGCCGGCCTCGACATTGGCGTAGACCTTGTCGGAGGTGACGGCCAACACCGCTTGGAGCGAGGCCTGCGCCCGCAGCGCCTGCAGCAGATGCACTGTCCCCATCACATTGGTGGCGAAGGTTTCCACCGGCTGCGCCACCGCCGTGCGTACGATCGGCTGCGCGGCCATATGGAGCACCAGATCGAAGGCCTCTCCGGCCAGGGCCGCTTCCACGGCCGCGGCATCGCGCAGATCGACACGCTGTGAAGGCGCCACGACGCGCTCGATCCCGGCGAGCTCGCAGAGGCTGGGCTCGTGGTCAGGCGCCAGGGCCAGGCCCGTCACCTCCGCGCCCAGCTCGCGCAGCCAGATCGCCGCCCAGCCGCCCTTGAAGCCGGTGTGGCCGGTCAGCAGGACCCGCTTGCCGCGCCAGAAGGCGGCCTCTAGCGCCGCCACGGCGCCTCGCCCGAAGCCCACATCGCTTCCAGGATGTTCTTGTCGCGCTGGGTGTCCATCGGCGCCCAGAACCCATGGTGGCGGAAGGCCATCAGCTGCTTGTCTCGCGCCAGGCCCGCCAGCGGCCCCTGTTCCCAGATCGTCTCGTCGCCTGCGATGCGGTCGATCACGCTCGGTTGCAGCACGAAGAAGCCGCCGTTGATCAGGCCATTGTCGCCGGCCGGCTTCTCGATGAACCGCTCCACCCGGCCCTCGGCGATCTCCAGCGCTCCGAACCGCCCGGGCGGCGACACCGCCGTCACGGTCGCTTCGCGTCCGTGCTCGCGGTGGAAGGCCGCCAGCGCCCTCAGGTCGAGGTCGGCCACCCCGTCGCTGTAGGTCAGGAAGAAGGATTCGTCAGGCTTCAGGTATCGCGCGACCCGCTTCAGCCGCCCGCCGGTCATGGTCTCCGAACCGGTGTCGACCAGCGTCACGCGCCAGGGTTCGTGGTTGGTGGCGTGATACTCGATCGACCCCCTGGCCAGGTCCACCGTCAGGTCGGCGTTGTGCATCACATAGTTGGAGAAATACTCCTTGATAACATAGCCCTTGTAGCCAAGGCAGACGATGAAGTCGTTGAAGCCATAGTGCGAGTAGAGTTTCATGATGTGCCAGAGCATCGGCCGGCCACCGATCTCGATCATCGTCTTCGGCTTCAGATGGCTCTCTTCCGAGATGCGCGTGCCAAGGCCGCCCGCCAGGATCACCGTCTTCATCGAATTAGAGCCTCTGGACGGCCCAGCCCCTCGCGGGCCGCCGCCCCTCATATCGCGTACCCCGCGGCCTATGAAGCGCCAACGGATTCCGGGCCTTGCGGCATCCCGCCCGCCGGGAGATGGAAATGCCCATGGCTGAGGATCGCGTCGCCTTCATCGTCGCCGGCGTCCAGAAGGGCGGCACGACCGCGCTGTTCGACTATCTGGGCGAAGCGCCGGAGCTTGCGTTGTCGCGGGTGAAGGAAGTCCACTTCTTCGACGACGAGGCGCGCGACTGGGCGCAGCCGGACTACGGCGCCTACCATGCCAGCTTCGCGCCCTTCGACGGCCGTCCGCGCGGCGAGGCGACGCCGATCTACCTCTACTGGCCGAACAGCCTGGAACGGATCGCCGCCTACAATCCGTCGATGAAACTGATCGTTGTGCTGCGCGATCCGGTGGAGCGGGCCTGGTCGCACTGGAAGATGGAATATGCGCGCGGCGCGGAGACCGGATCCTTCGCCTGGTGCGTCCGCGAAGGCCGCCAGCGGCTGTTCGATGCCGAGCCATGGGGCTTTCACCGCGAGTTCTCCTATGTCGAGCGCGGCTTCTACGGCGAGCAGATGGCGCGGCTCTTCGAGCTCTTTGCGCCGGATCAGGTTCTGGCGCTGCGATCCGACGGCCTGCGCGGCGCCCCCGACGTGGCCCTGTCCCAGGTGCGTGGTTTCCTCGGCCTCGATCCTGGCCGGTCCCTCGCCGCCCGCGAGGTTCACGTCGGGCGCGACATGGATTACGGCTCCGACCTGACCAGCGCCGACGTCGAGCACCTGCGCGGCGTCTACGCGCGCGACGCCGAACGGCTGGCCGACCTGACCGGCATTCGCTTCGCCTGACGCCATGGTTTTGCCGTGGCCGGCCGCAAGCTTCCTCCAACCGCTGCAAGGATTCCCCGATGCGCCTGGCCCTCTTCGGACTGACCCTCGCGTTCGCGCCGCTGGCGGCGACTCACCCCGCGGCCGCCGCGCCGAGCTTCACCCTGCCGCTGGCCTGCGTGATCGGCGAGTCGTGCGAGGTGCAGCACTATGTCGATCGCGATCCCGGGCCGGCGGCCCTGGATTACCATTGCGGCCACCGCACCTATCAGGGCCATAGCGGCGTCGATATCCGGCTGCTGGACATGGCGGCCCAGCGCGCGGGCGTCGACGTCCTGGCCGCCGCTCCGGGCCGCGTCGCGCGCCTGCGGGACGGCGTGCAGGACATCTCGATCCGCGCGCCCGGCGCGCCCTCGGTGGTCGGCCAGGAATGCGGCAACGGCGTGGTCATCGACCACGGCGACGGCTGGGAGACGCAGTACTGCCACGTCGCCCGCGGCAGCGTCCGCGTGAAGGTTGGCGACATGGTGACGGCCGGCCAGCCTCTGGCCCACGTCGGTCTCTCGGGCGACACCGAGTTCCCGCATCTGCATTTCACCGTCCGCCACGCGGGTAAGGTGATCGACCCCTTCGCGCCGGACATGAGCAACCCGACCGCGTGCGGCGCGCAGGCCATCACCCTGTGGGCGCCCGACGCCTTGCGCCAGCTTGTCTACAAGGCCGGGACCGTGCTGAACGTGGGCTTCGCGCCGGGCCCCGTCGCCATGGACGTGGTCGAGTCCGGCGCGGCGCCCCGCCCGCGGCCGACGACGCCCCTGGTTGCCTATGCGCGACTGATCGGGCTGGAGAGCGGCGACAGCGTCGAATTCACGCTCAACGGGCCGCGTGGCGACGTCCTGGCGGAGACCAAGCTCGCCCCCCTGACCAGCGGCAAGGACCAGTACGTCGCCTATCTAGGCAAGAAGCAGCCGGCGGCGGGCTGGCCGCATGGCGTCTACCGGGCCGAGGTCCGCGTGCGCCGGGCCGGCGCCGTCGCGGTTTCCCGGCGCTGGGAGACGAGGCTTTAGGGGGCTTTCACGCAGACGTTTGGCCGGCCGGCAATCTCGGCGTTGTAGGCCGCGCGCGGCAAACGCGCCTCGAGGGCCAAGTTAACCCATTAGTGATCGGTGATCGCTTCCGTGTGGTGACGCTTTGAGCTAGGTTGCGTCGTCAGCCTAGCTCTCCATGGCTGTGTCGCTTTGGCCGGGCGGTGGATTTCGCGATCCGCCGTCCGGCCTTCGCGTTTTGGGCCTCAGCCGGGTGGCTGCAGGCCGATGGCGCCGTACCGCGCGATCCACAGCAGGCTCCGGCGAAGATGCCAGCGGCGTTGCTGCGGAAAGATCTGGATCGCATCGCTGACGCTGGCATTCGGATTGTCCGCCAGCCACGCCATCAGCTGGTCGATCTCCTCCAGGCTCGGCCGCCTGAAGGGGCTGTAGCTGGTGATCGGCGCAGACAGCAGCGCCCTGGCGGTTTCCGGCGTGACGCCCGGGACCGGCGCGAGCCGCCAGTCGTCGCCGAGATGGTGTGTCGGATAGCCCCCGAACAGCCGGAAGGGATCGGGTCGGAAGGGATTGGCGCCCGAGGCGCCGGTGTCGGGCCCGCGGCTGCGGCGACGCGCATCGAGCTCTCCCCAAAGGGCCTGGTACTGCGGCACGATCTGCGACCAGTCGAAGGTGGCCCGGACGTGGGCCTGCGCCTGGCGGCCGAGCTTTGCGCGGAACTCGGGGTTGGTCACCAGCGCCGAAATGGCGGCGGTGGATTCGGCGAAGTCGATGGCGACCAGTTGGCTCGCGGCGCCGACGTAATCGACGTAGGACATCCAATCGTTGGCGTACCAGTAGGCCAGGTCGAGGCCATCGCCCGGCCGCGGCGCCACAGTCGGGATCCGGAACCCGTGCTCGCCGTGCGCGACGGTGTCGCGATAGCCGTCCCAGTCGGTGACGACGCAGGGCAGCCCGGCGGCCATCGCCTCGAGCGGTGTCAGGCCGAAGGTCTCCTGGATGTTATCCGACAGGCTGATGAAGAAGTCGCCCACCGACCAGATCGAGAAGCGGACGTCCGCGGGGCGGCCATCCACCTCGCGATAGTGCACCGAAGGACAGAGCGCGCGGGCGCCGTCGTGATAGCGGGCCGCCTCGGTCTCCGTCTCGGCCCAGCCCGAATTGACCCAGTAGATCGGCCGTCCGGTGGCCTGGGCCGCCTTTTCCAGGGCCAGCGCCATCAGGGCGGGGTTCATCTTCTCGCGATGGTTGAAGCGGCCGACGTAGAGGGCGACGACCGCGTCCTGCGGAATATCCAGGCGGTCGCGCCAAGCCTTGCGCTGCTCGGGCGAGGCGGCGAATTCCTCGGTGTTGACGCCTAGTGGGATGGTCGCGCGCTGGACCTCCGCCGCGCGACGGGGACCGGCATAGGCTTCGGCCATGTATTCGCGGACGTCGGCGAGCAGGGTTTCCACGCTGTCGCGCACGGCGGACGAGGTGCAGATCAAGGCATCGTGGTCGGTCAGCGGGGCGACGGCGAAGTTCGACAGCAGCGCCATGACGCGGGCGGTTGCGGTAGTGTGGGTGATGCCGGTGATGGAATAGCTGTTGGCCCCGTACATCCGCCGCGCCCACGCCTCCTCGCCGAGGTTCGGCCCCGGCAGGTGCAGCGCGCCGGGCGCGGCCAGGCCCGGGCGGTTGTTGGTCGTGATCCAGGTGCGCGGCCGTTCGGTCGGCTGGATGCGTGTGACCAGCGCCTGAAGGTCGGCCATCGTCGCGGCGCCGGCGTTCCAGAAGTAGAAGCGTTCGACGTCGGCATGGCGCAGGAAGCCGCGAAGGAAGCTCTCACCCGCCGAATGGCGCCCAAGGATCCGACCCGTGGTCGTGTCGAACCCGTTCGGATGCATGAAGATCGCGGCGTTGGTCATGGTACGCGCAAGGTCACGGTTCGTCAGAAGGGCAAAAGAAAAGGGCCGCCCCGAGGGGCGGCCCTGAACTTACTCAGACGCGTGAGCTTAGACGATGTTGCTCGAGTCGATGTCGGTCAGCGAACGGCCGACCAGCACCACCGCGTCGTCACCGCCGGTCAGACCACCGCCCGCCGTCGTGTCAGCGAAGACCACCACGTCCGAACCGACCTGGGCCACCACGTAATGCACCGAACCGCCGGTGAAGAACGTGTTCGCCAGGGCGGTCGCGGCGTCATAGTCAGCCGCCGTGACCTCGACGTAGTTCGACGAGTCGCCAGCCGCCATGGTGGCGCCGCCGAGGCCGCTGAAGTGCAGGTGGTCGAGCGGCGCAGCCGAGGTGCCGCCTTGCCAATCGACGATCTGGTCGCCTTGAGCCACCGTGACCGACGAGTCGCCCACCGGCGCGGTGGCGGTGCCGCCGACGCTGAAGCTGAACGTGTCGTTCCCAGCGCCACCCGTGAGGATGTCCTGGCCCTGGCCGCCGGTGATCGCATCGTCACCGTCACCGCCATTGATCGTGTCGCCGCCGGTGCCGCCGAGGACAGTGTCGTCGCCGGCGCCGCTGTTGACCACGACCGCGCTGGTGCCCGACGCGTCGACATCGTCGTCGCCCGCGCCCGTCGTGACGGAGCCGCCGCCGGTGATCGTGACGGTGTTGTCGCCGTCGCCCGCGTTGATGACGTCCTTGCCGCCGCCGCCGGTGATGACGTCGTCGCCGGATCCGGCGGTGATGGCGTCATTGCCTGCGCCGCCCAGAACGGTGTTGTCGCCGTCGCCAGCGCTGAAGGTGTCGGCGCCGCCGTTGCCGTGCAGGACGTCGGAGCCGTCACCGCCGGTGATGACATCGCTCCCGGCAGTACCCAGGATCGTATCGTCACCCGCGCCGCCGTCGAAGTGGTCCTTCTGGGTCGTCGCCACCACGAGGTGGGCGTCGATCACGTCGTTACCGTCTTCGCCGAAGGCGGTCACGCTTCCCGTCGCGCCCGCTTGGAGCGTGATGGTGTCGTCGCCGAGGTTGCCGTTGAGGATATCGTTGCCAGCGCCGTTGTCGGTGATCGAGTCGACGCCCTGACCGCCCAGCACCGTGTCGGCGCCGCTGGCCGTCGTGGTGATCACGTCGTTTCCGGCGTTGCCCGCGATGTTGTTGGCCCCGGTGCCGCTGGCGGTGATGGTGTCGACGCCGTCGCCACCCGTGATCCGGTCTGCGCCCGCGCCACCGCCATTGTCGATGGTGTCATTGCCGGCGCCGCCATCGATGATGTCGTTGCCCGCGCCGCCGGTCAGGTTGTCGTTGCCGCCAACGCCAGCAATGCTGTCGTTGCCGCCGCCGCCGAGGATCGTGTCGTTGCCGAGGTCGCCGCTCAGGATATCGTTGCCGGCGCCGCCGCTGATATCGTCGTTCCCCTGGCCGCCCAGCAGGATGTTGGCCGCGGTGCTGCCCGTCGCCAGGATCGTGTCGTCGCCGAGGTTGCCGTTGACGAAGTTGGCCCCGCCCTGCGCGTCGATCGAGTCGTCGTCCTTACCACCGAAGATGGTGTCGGCGCTGGCTCCGCCCAGCAGCGAGTCGTTGCCCTGGTTGCCTTGCAGCACGTCGCCGCCCGTTCCGCCGGTCAGCGTGTCGTCGCCGGCGCCGCCGAAGGCGCCGCCGAAGGAAGCCGCCGGGAGCGTCCCGGTGTCGCCATTGGCGGTGCCGATGACGAGTCCCGAATTGTCCGCGAACACCACGTTGGTGTGGCCGGCGGTGCCGAGGCCCATCGCGTCTTCACCGAACGTCACGATGTGGCCGCCCGCCAAGTCGGTGACCGTCACCGTCGCTGTCGAGGTCGCCGTCGCGGCGTTGTAGGCCACCGAAACCTTGGTGCCCGACGACGTCGCATTGGTGAACACCAACGTATCGGTCGTTGAGTCGAACGCGAGCGCGTCCGTAGCCGAGATAGTTTCAAAGAAATAAGTCGCCATAGATCTCTCCAGTCTGTGTCACACGGACCCCCGGCACGCCTGACCCCCATCCCCGATGGAGCAGTCCCGACGGTCCATTTGTCCCAAGCGCCATAGCGTGGCTGCGGCGAAGGTTAAACGAGCCCGAGGGAAGACGTATCGGAAGCCTTCAATTTACGCAACAGCAAAAAGGCTATGGAATCCTTCTCCTAAGCCTCTGTTACCGAGACGCATCTATCAGTCGTGGAGCGCCCCGTGGAGGGTGTCCGTGATGGGCGAAATCAGCGATCCCATGACGGTCTTCTTGCCGCTCACCAGCATGGTCGTCGCGGGCATCCCCGGAGTGATCTGAGCCGTCTTTTTCAGCTTCGTGAGCTCCATCGGATCGACCCTCAGATCGACGCGGTAGAAGGACGCGCCGGTCTTGTCGTTGGTGGTCTTGTCGGCCGAGACCAGCACCACCTTGGCCTTCATCGGGCCGTGCCAGCGCTGATTGAGGCCGGTGAAGCGAACCTGCGCATCCATGCCGTTGCGGACCTTGTCGATGTCCTTGGGAGCGACCATCGCGGTCACCACCAGCGGCGAGTTGGCCGGCACCACCTGGAGTAGGCCCTCGCCAGGTCCGGTGACCCCGCCGACGGTGAATTGCGTGAGATTGAACACATAGCCGTCGACCGGCGCGCGGACCACCGTCGCGTCGAGCACCTGCTTCGCGGCCGCCAGGCGCGGCAGGGCGTCGGCGAGCTTGGTCTGGGCGTCGCGCAGGCCGTCGGCGGCCTGGCTGGTGCGGGTGTCGCGGTTGGCCGCGATCTGCATCCGGGTTTCGCCGCCCTGCTGGCCCAGGCGCGCGATGTCGGCCAGCAGCGAGCCCTTGCGGCCCTGCAGGTCGGCGAGCGAGCGCTGGTAGCGCAGGATCAGCGGCTTCGGCGCAAAGCCCTTGTCATAGAGCGTCTGGTAGCCGGCCATCTCTTCGCGGGTGAGCTTGATCTGTTCGTCGACGGAGTCGACTTGGGCTTTTTGCCCCTCGATCTGCGTCTGGATCTGGTCGAGGCGCTGGGCCAGCACCGAGTTCTGGCTCTGGAACAGTTGCTCGCGGGTGGCGAACAGGAACTGCTGGTCGCGAATCATTCCGGCCACCCGCGGATCGTTCATCCGCGCGGTCAGGTCGGCCGGGAACTCCAGCGTCGAGCGATTGGTCGCCTCGGCCGTGAACCGCGCGGCGTTGACCTCCGCGGCGTCGACCTGGTTCTGCAACACGTCGGTGGCGGCGCGCGGCTCGACGTCGTCGAACAGGATCATCGGCTGGCCGGCGCGGACGTGCTGCCCTTCACGGACCAGGATCTGGCGGACCGTGCCGCCCTGGCGGTACCGCACGGTCTTCAGGTTCGATTCGACGCGAACCTCGCCGGGCGCGGTGATGCCCGTGGCGAGCGGCGTGAGCGAAGCCCACAACCCCAGGCCCAGCACCAGCACGCCGATGATCGTCGCACCGACGATCATCGGCCGGCGGATTCGTCGCTGCAGCGCCGGGTCTATCGGCAGCAGGTCGTCGCCGCCGAAGGTCGGCACGACATAGGACGAGCGGACGGGGGTCAGGTCGAGCTTCATCAGCCGGCCTCGACGGCGCGGATTTCGGTCGGTTTCATCAGTCGGTTCATCACCTGGTCGCGCGGCCCGAACAGTTCGATGCGGCCCTCGCGCAGAACGAGCATCCGGTCCGCGGCGCGGAAGATGGCGGGCTTGTGCGAAATGATCACCACGGTGGCGCCGTTGGACTTCATGGCGTCCAGCGCCCTCATCAGGGCTTCCTCGCCCTCGGCGTCGAGGCTGGCGTTGGGTTCGTCGAGCACGATGAAGGCGGGACTGCCCAGCATGGTGCGCGCTAGGCCCACCCGCTGCCGCTGACCGGCCGAAAGCGTGTGGCCGCCGTCGCCAACCTCGGTCTCGTAGCCCCGCGGCAGGCGCAGGATGAGTTCGTGTACGCCGGCGAGCTGCGCGGCCCGCACCACCTCCTCATCGCTCACGTCCGAGCGGAAGCGGGCGATGTTGTCACGGATCGTGCCGGCGAAGAGCTCGGTGTCCTGCGGCAGGTAGCCCACGTGACGGCCGAAGTCCGCGCGGTCCCAGCCGAAGACGTCCGCGCCGTCGAGGCGCACGATGCCGTTGATCGGACGCCAGATGCCGACAAGCAGGCGCGCCAGCGTCGACTTCCCGGCGCCCGAGGGGCCGATGACGCCCAGGGTCTCGCCGGGCTCGATGGCGAAGTTGATATTGCCGAGCAGCAGCTTGTTGGCTCCCGGCGGCGCATAGTTCAGCGCCTCGACGGTCAGCCGGCCCGCAGGCCGCGGCAGGGCGGTGGCGGCGCGTGACGGCTCGGCCTTGGACAGCAGCTCCATCAGCCGGCCGTGGGCGCGGACCATGTTGTTCAACGGGTCCCATGAGCCCACGATCTTCTCGATCGGCTGCAGCGCGCGGCTGGCCAGGATCATGTTGGCGAACAGCATGCCCGAGTGAAGCTTGCCCTTGACGATCAGGTAGGCCCCGATCGCGATGATCAGCACCTGGATGCCCATGCGGACGAACTTGATGATGTCGGTGAAGGTGTTGGAGAATTCCGCCGCCGTGGCGCCCCGCTCGATGGTGACGGCCCGGTGGCCGGCCCAGGATCCGCCGAGCGTCGGCAGCATGCCCATGGCCCGCACCACCTCGCCGTTGCGCAGCGCCGCGTCCGTGAAGGCGTAGCTGCGCAGCTGGGCGTCGCCCGCTTCCCGCTGGATGGGCCGCAGGATCCGCTCCTGCAGCAAGGCCAGGCCCAGCAGCGCGAGTGCGCCAGCCGTGGTGACCACGCCCACGGCCGGATCGATGAGGAAGAGCGTGATCAGGAAGACCGGAATCCAGGGCACGTCGAAGAAGGCGGCCGCGGCGATGCCGGTCAGGGTCTGGCGGAACTGGTCGAGGTCGCGCAGGGCCTGCGCGCGTGCGCTGGGCTCCCCCCGCACGGAAGCGTCGAACAGGGCCGAGAACACCTTCCCGGAAACCCGTTGGTCGAGCATGACGCCATAGTTGATCAGGATGCGCGCACGGTAGTCGTCGATGGCGCTGGACACTCCGAACACGAAGAGGGTGATCAGGGTCAGGACGATCAGCGTCGGAATGTTCTGGCTGACCATCACCCGGCCGTAGACCTGGTAGGTGTAGAGCGGCAGGGCCAGATAGAGCACGTTCGAAAAGAAGCTGAACGTCGCGGCGACCGCGAACGGATGCTTCCCGTCGCTCAGGACGCGCGTCAGCACATTGTCGGGCTGATTCGTGAGAAAGCTGAATATCTTCATGCGCGCCGAGTTTCGCCGTCCGTCCGTGCAGCAGGTAACTATATCTAAAAGGGTGAACGCGGGGTGAGGATTAGGTCAGCTGGCCGACTTCGGCGCCGCACCCCCAGAGCGGCGGGACAGATGCTCGCGGGCCCTTCGCCTGTCAATGCGGCGCATCCGCCGCGGCCCCGCGCTTTCCGTCCGGGATCCCATGCTAGAACGCCTCCGGCCGCGCACCGCCGCGCCGCCTGCGTCTGGAGCCGGAATGCCTAGGGTCGCCATCTTGGGGAGTTGCATAACGCGGGATGTGTGGCGGTTCCGTGGCGCGGGCGCGCCCGCGCCGGCCGGCGGGCTGCTCTACATATCGAGGACCTCGCTCCCGAGCCTTTTTGCCACACCCGTCGCGGGCTTTCGCCCCGACGCGCAGCCGCCGGCGGGCCTGAGGCCGCAGCAGCACCGGGCGCTGGTGGCGGATCTGCGCAAGTCCGCCCTGGCCGAGCTCACGGCCTTCCGTCCGACCCACCTGATCTTCGACTTCATCGACGAACGCTATGACCTGCTGTCGACGGCGGGCACGCTCGTCACACACAGCTGGGAGCTGGCCGCCAGCGGCTACCTGCGGCAGCCGGCTTTCGAGACCGTTCGCGTCGTCCCGCGCCTCTCGGCGGGCTGCGAGCGGCTGTGGCTGGAGGCCGCCGGCGAATTCGCGGCCTTCGTCCGGGCGACGCCGCTGGCCGACGCAAGGCTGATCCTGCACTCGGCCCAGTGGGCCGGGCGCCAGCGCCTCGCCAATGGGCGCACGGCGCCTGTCGCCGGCATGCAGATCCTCGACGGCCAACCCGCCGACATCGCGGCCCACAACGCCCTGCTGGCGCGCTACGAGGCTGCCTTCACCGAGCTGATGTCGCCCATGGCCCGCGTCGAGGCGCCGAGGCTTCGCCTGGCCGACCCCGACCATCAGTGGGGCCTCAGCCCTTTCCACTACACGCCCGACTATTATCGCGAGATCTGGGCCCAGCTCGCCCGTCTGGGGATCGAGGAACCGGTCGCGGCCTAAGCGCGCGGCGCTTTGCGCGCCCAGTGCTCGAGCGGCGTCATGCCCTGCTCCACCAGTTCCGGTGTGGCGGCGAGATAGGCGGCGGTCGGGAAGCCCGGCCGCGCCTCGGCCACCGCCCAGGCGCCGCCCTGCAGATAGTCGACCAGCGGATTGACGCCCGGATCGAGCGCCTCGCCCCGCGCCGAAACGTAGTGCGGCGCGTTGAACCAGGGGCTGGGACTGCGCCCCTCGGCGGCGCCGCCGATCAGGAAGTGGGTCATGGGCTCGGTCCCGAGCTCGGCCACGTCCGGGTTCTGCTCCAGATACCAGGCCGGGTCGAACAGCGGGTGGGGCGTCAGCCCCTCGCGCCAGCCCACGGTGAGGTAGTGGACCAACGGCGGAACCTCTGCGGCCTCGGGCGGCATCTGCCGCCTGTACCAGGCGCCATCGAACAGCGGGTGCGGCGACAACCCCTCACGCCAACCGGCCCGCAGGTAGTGTGACACCGGGTCTTCGTCCGCCAGGAGGTCGGGGGCCCGCGCCACATAGTGCGCGATGTCGAACAGCGGATGAGGATTGCGTCCCCGCGCCGCGCCGTCGCGAATGAAATGCTCGAGGACGGAGACCTGGCTGGCCTGCAATGCGGACGCGTTGTGCGCGGCATAGTAGTCGGGATGGATGAGCGGGTGCGGGCTGTGGCCCAGCGCCGCGCCGCGCGCCAGATAGTGCGTCAGCGGCGCGAGGCCTGACACGTCGGCCTCGGGATAGGTCTGCAGGTGCCAGGCCTGGTCGAAGAGGGTGGCCGGCGCGGCGGTGGGGTCGGCGCCGCGGCGCACATAGGCCGAGATCGCCGCCAGGTCGTCGCCGCGCCAGACACCGGCGTCGGCGATCAGCCTCGCCTGGCCCGTGCGGCCGCTCGCCAGCAGCAGCCGGTCGGCGGCCCGGCGCAGCTTGTCGCGGGTGCGCAGCGGGCGCGGCTTCGCCCGATCGAGGTAGGCTTGCGCCGCCAGTTTGCGAGCCTCGGCTTGCGCCGCCGCGCGGCCCTTGAGGGCGGCGTTGAGCGCCAGGGTGAGTTCGGTCCGCGTCAGCGCCTCGCGCACCTGCGCCTGGTGGGCGAGCTCCTGGGCCAGCCCTATGTCGGCGCGCAGGCCCGAAACCTTCTGCGCCACGGCGGCGGCTTTGCGCGCCACGTCGTGGGCCGTGTAGGGAGCGGGTCGCGTCTTGGCCAAGTCTGCGGCCGCGGCTTCGATGCGGCCCCTCCCGTTGATCTCGTACGGCGGTGTCTCGGGCGCGCGCCCACACCTGTCAACCCGGGGCCTGTCAAGGCAAGCGCCTCAGAGCCCCTCGGCAATCAGCCATTTGCGGTAGCCGCCCTCGCGCGTCTCGAACGGGTCGGGGAAAGCCGCCTGCAGGTCAGCGCGCTCGCGGTAGAGGACCCGGTGCGACTTCTCGATCGGCGCGCCGTCGGAATAGGCGCCATAGGCCCACCAGCCAGTGGGAATCGCCGGGTCGGTCGCCTCGCCCACCTGGGCCTTGTACCAGCGCCAGATCTCGTAGACCGGGAAGTTGGTCCCACCGTACTTCTTGGTCATGGCGTCGCCCATCGGGCCGAGCTTGGTGAAATGCCAGAATCGCAGGGGCGCGCCGTTGACGGTCACCTGGCCGTCCTTCTGCACCGCCACCGTACGGGTCGAGAGGTTCCAGCTGGCGACGTTGTAGCCGGGGTCGCGGACCACCTTGACCTTGTCGAACAGCGCCGGGACATGGTCGCACCATCGCTGGTCGACGAACATCCCGTTCGGCATGTCGTCGTAGCACCAGTCGAGCAGCCGGTCGTTCCACCACCTGGCGAACCGCGCGCCCTCGCCGCTCGTCCGCACCGCCACGAAGCCCAGGTTGAAGATCCCGGTGCGGGAGGCCGACAGGTCGTTGTCGCGGATCGCCTCGGCGCTCTCGTTCGGGTCGACCAGATGCGGCGTCAGCAGGATGTCGTGGTCTTCGAGCAAAGCCTCCAGCGGCGCCAGGTCCGCGAACAGCGCCGTATCCGGGTCCAGGTAGATCACCGCGTCGGAGCCCCAGCCGCAGGCCTGGTGCAGGAAGGGCCCCTTCACCGCCGTGCAGACCTCGACCACGTCGTGCTTGAAGAGCCACGCCTGGAAATCCGGGATGCCCAGGTCCTGCGCCCACACCACCCGGTCGAAGGGCTCGTCCGCCAGGTCGAACGCAAACCCGTCCGGTGGCCGGTCGGTGATCAGCGCCACCAGTTCCCAGTCCGGATGGAAGCGCCGCAACGTCTGGAACAGCACGCGGGCGCGATTGAGGTAGGAGAAGGTGAAACTGGAATAGCAGAGCACCTTCATGCCGCGCCCTCCAGCAGGTCGACCGTCATCGCGCTGAACGCCAGGTCGTAGAGCGCCGGCTTGCGGACCGCGCGGGCCAGGGCGGCGAGATCGCCGGCTTCGAAGGCGGCCGCCAACCCCGCCTCGTCCGTCAGCACCACGCCATGACCGCCCTGTTCGACGAAGGCGGCCACATTGCCGCTGTCGGGCCCGGCGATCACCGCCGCCCCGCCGGCCACGGTCTCATAGGCCAGGAACGAGAAGGTCTCGCGGCAGAGCGGCCAGATCAGCACCGCGTCCACCTCATGCTGCTCGATGGCCTGCTGCATGGCGCGCGGCTGGTCTTCTGTGACCGTGACCTTGTGGAATTCCAGCGGCAGGCCGCCTGGCGTTCGCCCGCCCAGGTGCAGGAAGTGGTAGCGCGGGTCTTCGCCGTGACGCGCGACTAGGTCGCGAAAGACCTCCCAGCCCTTGTGGGCGGCGGGCATCCCTGCATAGGCGATCCGCAACGGCCGGCCGGCCTGCGTCGCCGGCGCCGGGCCCCGCTCGACCAGGCGCGCATGCGGCAGCACGACCTCGCCCGCGGTCGGATAGTCCGCGCTCGCCTTCCAGAGGTCCAGCGTCGGCTGCGAGGGGCTCACGACGGTCAGCGACAGGCGCTCGAACAACCGCGCATGCTCCGCCAGGTGCCGCGCGCGCCACGGACCGTAGGCGCAGATCCCACAGGCCGCGCTCTCCGGCGGCGGGGCGGAGCAGTCCTCGACGTCGTTGCGCAGCAGGTGGTAGCCGGCGCAGAGGCTCGCGAAGTCGTGCAGCCAGAAGTAGCCGGCGCGGAGACCCAGAGCGGCCAGCATGTCGGCGGTCTCCACAGCGCTGTGGCCCAGCAGGCTGTGGATCGCAAAGCTGCGCCGGCCCGCGTTCACGCCCGCCAGCCCCCTTAGCGCCTCGACGATCGCCCTCGGGGCGAAGACGCCGACCGCCTCGCCGTTCAGCAGCACGCCGAGATGGCCCGCGTCCTGGCGCACGCGCACCACCGGCCAGGGCTTCGCGGGGAAGATGTGCAGGTGGTCGCGGCCGAGCGCCCCGATCCGCGCGCCTTCCCGCTGCAGGCAAAGCTGCACGCCTCCGGTGTTGGCCGTGTAGTCGTCGTGGCTGAAGGTCACATGCAGATCGGCAAGACCAGTGCGTGACGCCGCCAGCGCGTCCACGAGCGTCGTCGCCGCATCGAGTTTCAGCCGCGCCGAAGCCCGCACTACGGCCGCTACCCTGGCCTCGACAGGAACCAGCCTTCGGATGATCTCATAGCGGAAGCCCAGCTCCGCCCGTCCGGTCCGGCCCTCCGCACGGCCCACCCGCAGGTAGTGGACGAAGGGGTTGATGTCGGCCTCGACGATGTCGGGATAGCTCTCGAGATAGTCCTTCACTGAGAAGGTCGCGTTGGGGTCGCGGCCTTCGCGCCAGCCGCTGGCCAGGAAGTGTTCCAGCGGGTCGTCGGCGGTCCGGGCCACGTCCGGGTTGGCTTCCAGGTAGAAGGCGGCGTCGAACTCGCTCGCCGCCAGCGCTCGCTCGCCGCGCCGCGCCGCGCGCGCCTCCTCGGCGGCCCGGCCGTCGGCGGTCAGCGATTCGAAATCCCAGGCGCGGACCTCGCCGACCCGCGCGCCGCGCAGCAGGTAGTCGTCGGCGAGCGCCGAGCGGACCACCTCGCGCCCTTCGCGCCGGCCGACCGCCAGGTAGTGGTGCAGCGGGTTCCAGCCGCCCTCGGCGACGTCCGGGTTGGCGTCGAGATAGGCGCTCGTCGAGAACCACGGCGCTGGGTCGCGGCCCTCGCGCCAGCCGCTTTGCAGATAGTGGCCGATCGGGTCCAGCTCGCTCTTCGCCAGGTCCGGATTGACCGCCCGATAGAAGGCGCCGTCGACCGCCGTGGAGATCGCCAGATGGGCCTCGTCAGCTCGGGCCGGAGCGGCCATGCGGCATGAATTCCTGTGCAGTATCCGGGGCTGTGTGCAACAGAAGGCAGGGGCGATCAACCGGCGCGGGCCTCTTGCGACGCAAGCGCGCCGCCCGTAGAGCCAGGGCCTCAAGCAGGGCTGCGACCGGACCGTCGATGACCACCGCCAAGGCCGTTCCGAAGAGCGCCAGCAAGGCCGCAACGGCCCCGGAGCGCGCCGCCTACCTGGTGCTGGGCATGCACCGCTCGGGCACCTCGGCCGTCACCCAGATGCTGGCGCTGGCGGGCGCCTCCCTGCCCGAGAACGTCATGGCCGGGGACGAGCACAACGCCAAGGGCTACTTCGAGCCCTGGAAGATCGCCATGTTCAACGACGAGCGCCTGCGCGCCGCCGGCGGGGCCTGGGACGACGCCTTCGCCTTCCCGTTCCGCCCGCTGCCGACCAAGGCCGAGCGCGGCTGGCTGAACCGTGCAGAAGCCCTGTTCGAGGAGGAGTACGGCGACGTCCGCCATCCGCTGCTGAAGGACCCGCGCGTCACCGTCCTGCTGCCGTTCTGGCGCAAGGTGCTGGGGGACCTGGAGATCGCCGCCCGCTGCGTGATCCCCGTGCGCCACCCGCTGGCGGTCGCGGGTTCGCTGGCCCGTCGCAACGGCTTTCCACCGGAGAAGTCGGTGCTGGTCTGGAGCGCCTACATGCTGGCCGCCGAGGCCTACACCCGCGACCTGCCCCGCGCCTTCGTCAGCTACGACGGCCTGCTCGGCGACTGGCGTGGCGAGGTCGCCCGCGTCGAAGCCGCCCACGGCGCGCCGCTGCCCAAGATGACCGAGGCAGCCGGCAAAGCCATCGACCGCTTCCTGACCCCGGAGCTGCGCCACAACGACGGCGACGCGGGACTGGCCGGCCTCGGCTGGGCCGGCGCGCTGGCCAGTCAGGTGTTCGACTGGTTCGAGGCCGCCTCGACCGGCCCCGCCCCGACCGCCAGGGCCCTGGACAAGGCCGCCGCCGAGCTGGCCCGCCGAGCCGAGGAGATCGGTATGCTGGTTTCGCCCGCGACCCGCGACCTCGACGCCGCCCGCGCCGAACTGCTCGACCTTCGCCAGCGCCACGCCTACCTGGAGACCGAGGTCGAGGCGCTGCGCCGCGAGTGCGCCGAGGCCTCGGCCAGCCTCGACGCCGCCCTGGCGGACGGCTGAGTCGCAGGCCCGTGGCCCGTCCCGCCGATGCCGCCGCCCTGATCGAACGCCGCCGCGGCGCCCAGGCCGAACGCGCGCGGCTCGCGGAGGCTCGCTGGGGCCGTTTCCAGGCGGCCAGCCGCCAGCGCGACGCCGCACGCGGCGCGCGCCGCCTGCCACCTTCGATGCAGCGATTGCTGGCGCGCGCCAAGACGCCGGGCCGCGTCTTGTTGCTGGCTCGCTCAGGCGTTTGGGACGACGACATCGCCGTCAGCCTCGGCTCCATGCCCGGCCCGGCGGCGGCGCTCGGCGACTACGTCCGCGCCGGCCCCGACGCGACCCAACAACCGCGCGCCCTCTTCGACCAGAGCTGGTATCTCGACCGCGCGCCCGCCCTCGCGGGCAGCCGCTGGCCGTTGCTGGCCCACTACCTGGTGGTGGGCGACAGCCACAACCTGAGCCCGCACCCGCTGTTCGACGGCCCCGCCTACCGCGCCCGCCATGGGGCGGAGATGAGCGCGGCGCGGCTCACCACCCTGGAGCACTTCCTGTTCAAGGGCGCCGCCGAGGGCGCGGCCCCGCACGCCCTCTTCGACCCGCGCTTCTACGTCGGGCAATCGGAAGACGTCGCGGCCTCCGGCGAGAACCCGCTCGTCCACTACCTGCGCATCGGCTGGCGCGAGGGGCTGGAGCCGCACCCGCTGTTCGCCGGCGCCTGGTACCTGGAGCAGAACCCGCACGTCCGCGACACGGGCGTCGCGCCACTGCTGCACTATGTGACGGCCGGCGCCGCCGAAGGCCTGAGCCCGCACCCGCTTTTCGATCCCGCCTGGTACGGCAAGCAGCGCTACGGGGCCTTCCGCGGCGATCCGCTGACCGACTTCCTGAAGATCGGCGCACGCGCCCTGCGCAGTCCCACGCCGCTGTTCCAGCCCCGCAGCTATCTGGAGCAGGAAGGCGGCTCTCCCGCCGCCCGCGCCAATCCGCTGCTGCACTATCTGACGCGCGGCGCCTACGCCGGCCTGTCGCCCGCGCCGGACTTCGATGAGGCCGGCTATTTCGCGGCCCATCCGGAGGCCGCGGACGCGGCCGGAAGCGCCCTGGATCACTGGACGCGCCATCGCGGCGAGCGGCCCGCCCCGGCCCGGGCCATCTCCGCCGAGGCCCTGTTCTCGGACCTGCGCGACGCTCGTTCGCCCGAGCCGGACGCCTACGACAACGCCGCCTACGAGGCGCTGCGTCCCGTCGGCCGCGCCGGTCCGGCCGAACCCGTCCGCGTGATCGCCTTCAGGCGCACGACCGCGCCGGACTGGCTGGCGGTGGCTGGCGCTCTGCCCAACTTCCGAGGTCACGTCCAGCCGCGCCTTCCCGCGGACGGCTTCACCGACCCCGCCGACCCGGCCGCCCTGGCCCGCGACGCCGCGCTGGCGGAACGCTACGGCCTGGCCGCCTTCTGCCATGAGGTCGCCGATGGGAAGGCGGTCGCCGCGGTCTGCGCGAAGGATGCGCCGGCCTTCCCCTTCTGCCTGGCCTGGGCTGGCCCTGCAGAGCTCAGGAAGGCCATCGCCGCGCTCGCGCCCGCCTTCGCGGCGCCCCAGGCGATCCGCGTCGACGGCCGTCCCGTCCTCGTCCTGCCTGCGACCGCCAAGGCCGCCGCCTGGCGCAAGGCGGCCGACCTCTTCCTGGTCCAGCGCGGCGGCGCGCCGGATCCCGACTTCGACGGCTGGTTGCCCGATCCGGCCCTCGACCACGCGCCCGAAGGCCCAGTCGGCGCGGCGATCAACCCGGACTTCCGCGGCCAGGTCCACGACCACCTGGCCGTCGTCCGTGAGCGCCTGGGCCAGCCCCTCCCGCCAAACGCGATCCCGCTCGTCATCGCCGGCCATGACACCACGCCGCGATCGCAGGACGCCCCGGTGATCTGGCAGGGCGCGAGCCCCGGCGCGCTGCAGGCCTGGCTGGAAGCGGCCGCCGACGCGGTGCGCAACCGTCCGGCCGAGCGGCGTCTCGTCTTCGTCCACGCCTGGAACGACTGGGAGACCGGCGCGGCGCTCAGCCCCGACCGGCGCTTCGGCCACGGCTGGCTGGAGGCGATCGCCAACGCCGCCGACGCCGGCCTCTTGATCCCCAAGGCCGACAGATGAGCGCCGCGGTCACCGTCGTCGGCTATCCCTTCCAGCCAACCGGCATGGCCGAGCACGCCCGCTCCACCTTCCGCGCCTTCCAGGCCGCCGGGCTTTCACCGCGGCTGCTGGACGTGGCCGACGCCAACCGCGGCTACGACCCCGACCTGGAGCGCGACTTCGCCCCGCATCTGGTCTCGACGCTCGGGACCGGTGTCAACCTCTTCGGGGTCAACGGCGACGAGGCCGCGCGCGTGATCGACAGGGTCGGCGAGGCGGCCTTCGACGCCGCCTACAACATCGCCTATCCGGCCTGGGAGCTGGCCCGCTATCCGAAAGCCTGGGCTCAGGTCCTCGACCGCTTCGACGAGATCTGGGCGCCCTCGGCCTTCGTTCAGCACGCGCTGGAGGAGACCGTCTCGCGGCCGGTCCATCGGATGCCCCTGCCGGTCGACCTGAAGCTTTCCGCCTTCCTCGGCCGCCGCCACTTCGGCATCCCCGAGGACGCCTTCGTGGCGCTGTTCTTCTTCGACTTCGCCTCCTTTGCCGACCGCAAGAACCCCGGCGCGGTGCTGGAGGCCTTCGAGCGGCTGGCGGCGCGGCGGCCGCACGCCGACCTGCACTGTGTGATCAAGTCGCGCGGCGGCTCGGACGCCGACGGGGCGCAAGCCGAGCTCGAGGCGAGGCTGGCCGCGCTGGCCCCGCGCGCCCAGGCCATCTACGGCGACCTGAACGACAACGAGATCAAGAACCTGATCCGGGTCTGCGACGTCTTCGTCTCCCTGCACCGCTCGGAAGGTTTCGGGCGCGGCATGGCCGAGGCCATGGCGCTCGGCCGCCCGGCCATCGCCACCGGCTATTCCGGCAACCTCGACTTCATGGTCCCGGGGACGGGCCTGCTGGTCGACTACGAGCTCGCGCCCGTCGCGCCTGGGGCGTATCCGCAGAGCGAAGGCCAGGTCTGGGCGGAGGCTTCGCCAGAGCACGCCTCGCGGTTGATCGAGCAGCTCCTGGACAACCCAGCCGAGGCGCGGGCCATGGGCGCGCGCGCCCGGCGCTTCATCGCCGAGCACTATTCGGTGGCGGTCATCGGCCGCCGCTACGTCGAGCGGTTGGGGGCCATCGGGCGGCCTTAAGCCCTGCGCCAGCGCGGCGGGTCCAGCGCGACGTAGAGCGCGCCGGCGATGGCCGCCAGGTCCAGTAGGTAGAGGTAACGGTAGTCGCAGGCGACGGAGATCACCGCGAAGCTCGCGGTGAACAGCAGCGAGCCAACCAGCAACGCCGCCATCACCACGTCGGCCGCGTCGCGCCGGCGCAGCAGCCAGACGATCAGGCCGATCGCGACCAGCGCCCAGGTCAGGTGCGAGAAGACCGGCGTGCCATAGAACCGCTTGGCATAGGCGGCCAGCCCACGATCCTGGATGTCGACGCCCGTCTGCACATTGAGGTCGTCCAGCATCGCCTGCGGTCCGGTGACGCCGACCTGCACGGGCAGGCAGGCCTCCAGGTCCGGCGTCAGGAAGGTCCAGCGAAAGACGTCGGCGCGGTGGCGCAGATAGGCGGCCGGATAATGGATGATGATCCGACGCCACTGGGCGTGCATGGCTGCGTCCGGAACGTGCCAGAGCGTGCGGCGGAAAGCGGCGTCGGTGTCCAGGGTGTCTATGCGGCTTGGCGTATAGAGCCGCTTGGCGCCTGCTTCGATGGCCGCCTGCGCCCTGGGGTCGGCCTTGCCGATCTCCTTGAGCTTCAGCCCCGGGCGGTGGGCGACGGCGCCCACCACGTCGTAGTGCTCGAGGATCAGCGAGGCGCCGTTGGGCCGCAGCTTGGCGACCGTCTCCTTCGGCGTTGCGACCTGGTTGATCGCCAGCGCCAGGACGCCGGTCGCGACCAGCGCACCCAGCCCCCAGCCGAGGCTCGCGCGCCAGCCGCCGGCGCGCGCGGTCCAGGCGAGGGCCGCGGCCGCTGCGACGACCAGGATCAGCCCGTTCTGCCGCGCCAGCGCCGCCAGCGCCAGGCAGACCAGCGCGCCGGCGAGCGGCAGGACCGGCGGTCGCGCGCCCCAGGCCTTGGCGGCGTGCGCCAGCAGGACGAACCCCGCCAGGGTCAGGTTGGCGAACACCACGTCGCGCCAGACGATCCCCTGGTAGAGCAGGATCTGCGGAGTGAGGATCGCCGCCGCGCCCAGCGCCACCGCCAGCCATGTGGAGCGCAGCCGCAGCCGCGTCAGCGACATCAGGCTGAAGAACAGCAGGGCCGCCGAGGCGGTCACATAGAGGCCGGTTCCCCCGACCACGTGGTTGAAGGGCTTGAGCAGCCAGGACGACACCGCCGGCGCCCAGGTCTGGCGCACCCCGGTGCGCGCCTCGGTCAGGGCCACGATGGAGTCGAGCGACATCTGCCCGGGCACATTTGCCGCCAGCGTCAGCAGCAGGCCAAGGCCCATGGCGACGCGGAAGGCGACGCCTGCGCCGCGTCCTGGCCGATCCTTTGCCGTCTCGCTCACGCGCGTCCCACCTCCGATCGAGGCCGTAGGTAAAAGGCGCCCCGGGCGATGGGAAGCGGCAAAAGGCTGTGTGACGGCGCGGGCGCGCTTGCTAAGGGTGGCGTCGTCCGCGGGGCGGGCGCTGTCGAGGGAGCCTTGAATGAGCGGAGCGCGCGACCTTGCGACCACGCTCGCGCGGTTCCCCAAGACCCGGCCAACGCTCCCGCCGAAGCTGCAGGCGATCTACACCCGCCAGTACCTGGAGAACCGCAGCGGCGAGACGCCCGCCGCCTCGCTCTCCCAGCGCCTCGAAGGCTGGCTGCACCGCCAGGTCGCCGCCGACGTGAGGCAAGGCGCGGGCGGCGCGACCCTGGAGCTGGGCGCCGGCACCCTGAACCAGCTCGCCTTCGAACCGGCCAATCCCGCCTACGACATCGTCGAGCCGTTCGCCGAGCTCTACCGCGACTCGCCTCTGAAGGCCGGGGTGCGCGCGATCTACGCCGATGTCGCCGAGGTTCCGGCGGGCGGCGCCTACGAACGGATCACCAGCGTCGCGGCCCTGGAGCACATCTGCGACCTGCCGCTGGTGCTCGCCCGCGCCGCGCGGCTGCTGGCGCCCGGCGGAACCCTGCGCGCCGCCATTCCCAGCGAGGGCGGCTTTCTCTGGAAGCTCGGCTGGATGTTCACCACGGGCCTGGAGTTCCGGCTGCGCCACGGCCTCGACTACGGCCTGATGATGGCCCACGAGCACGTCAACGACGCCCGCGAGATCGAGACCCTGGTCCGCGCCCTCTTCGAGGAGGTCGAGGTCCGCAGCTTAGGGATCGGCCGTCAGTTCTCGCTCTACCGTTTCCTGGCCGCGCGCCGGCCCCGCCCCGACGTCGCCGCCGCGTGGGAAGTCCGCTTCAGCTAGGCCGCTTGCGCCAGGGCATCGGCGGGTCGATCGCCGCGTAGATCAGGCCCGTCAGGGCGGCGAGGTCCGTGAAGTAGAGGTAGCGATAGTCGCAGGCGATCGAGATGATGAAGAAGCTCGCCGCGAAGGCCACGCCGCTGAGCTGCAGGGCCGCCAGCGCGACGTCGCCGCTCTGCCGCCGCCAGAGGAATAGCCCTGCCAGCACCAGCGAGACGGCGGCGTAAAACCAGTGGCGGTAGAACGGCGTGTCGATGAACCAGCTCGCATAGTTATTGAGCTGTGCGTCGGACTCGACGAACCGGTGCTCGAGCTTCAGCGGCAGCATCTTCTCGGCCGGCGCGTCCACCCCGACATAGACCGGCAGGCACCAGTCGATCACGGGGGTGGCGAACACCCAGCGGAAGTCCTCCCACCGCACCTGCAGATAGAGCAGCGGATGCTTGAGGATCAGGTCCGCCCACTGACGCATCGCCGCGTCGTCCGGGATGGTCCAGAGGATATCGGTCAGCGCCGCGTCGCGGTCCATGAAGTCCACGCGCCGGCCGGAATAGTCGAACCTCGCCCGCTGGCGGATCAGGTCAGCGGCCTTGGGGGCCACTGGCCTTATCCAGTCGAGCCGATAGCTGGGATCCAGCGCGACGGCGCCCGTCAGGTCGTAGTTCTGGACGATCCGCACGCCCGATTTGGCGCCCTCCTCCTTGGGTGCGCCAGGCGGGATCGAGATCGCGGTGAGCGCGAAGCCCGCGACCAGCGCCGCCGCAAGCCCTCCCGCAGCCCAGGCCGCCCCGCGCCGCCAGCTTCCCGCGCTGGCGATCCAGCCCAGGGCCAGCGCCGCGAAGGCCACCGCGATGACCCCGTTCTGGCGCACCTGACTGGCCACGGCGAGCAAGACCAGGGCGGCCGCCAGGAACAGCCAGCGCCGGGCCGGCCGCGACCAGGCCCGCCCCGCGTGGGCGATGCAGACGGTCCCGGCGACGGCGCAGTTGGCGAAGGCCACGTCCTTCCAGACGATCGCCTGGTAGATGATCACCTGCGGGATCAGCATGATCGGGATGGCCACCAGCACGGCCAGCCAGCGGGTGCGCGGCCGAAGGTCGGTCAGCGACGCCAGGCTCACGTAGAAGATCGCCGCGCTGACGGTGACATAGAGCGCCGTGCCAGGGATCACCGCGTCGAACAGCCCCAGGATCCAGGCGTAGAGCGCCGGGCCCCAGGTCTCACGGATGTGGAAGTGGCCCTCGTAGAGCTGCGCCACCGAGTCGTAGGAGAGGTGCCCGGGCAGGTTCGCGCCCAGCATGACCAGCAGGCCGGCGGCCAGCACCGCGCGCAGGGCGGAACGTGCGCTGATCTGCACCTTCAAAGCCATCCTCGGCGCGCCTTGAACCCCCATCCTGCGCGGTCTGGTTACGGCGCGCCTCGTCCGATGAGAAGGGAAAACACCGCCCGCTTGGCGGCCCAGGCCAATCATGGTGAGTTGCCGGCCATGACCGCCGAAGGGCTCGCAATCCGGCCGGCCGGCGCTTCACCGGCCCAGATCCAGGCCTATGCGGACCTGCTCAACGCCACGTTCCAGACCGGGAAGTTCACGCCCGAAGGCCTGGCCTGGCGCTATCGCGACAACCCGGCCGGCCAGGTGGTCGGCGCCGACGCCTGGGACGGCGAGCGGCTTGCCGCCCACTACGTCACCTGCCCGGTGGAAGCCCGGATCGAGGGCGCCGTCGTGCGCGGCCTGCTTTCGCTCAACACCGCGACCCACCCCGACTACCAGGGCCGCGGGCTTTTCACGCGCTTGGCCGAGGCCGCCTATGGGGCAGGAGCCGACGCGGGCTTCGCCTTCGTGATCGGCGTCGCCAACGCCAACTCCACGCCGGGCTTCCTGCGCAAGCTCGGCTTCCAGCATGTGGGCCGGCTTGCGGCCGGCCTCCTGTTGCGCAGCCCGGCGGCCTTCGCCGACAGGGCCGTGCAGTACCAGGGCGCCTGGCGTCCGGACCTGCTGCGCTGGCGGCTCTCCAACCCGCAGGGGCGCTACGCCTGCGCCCGGCGCGGCGAGCTTCTCAGCGTCTGGGCCAGGACCCATCTGCCCTTCGTGCGCTGCGCGGCCTTCCTGCCGGACGCGCAGGGCGTCGAGGCCGCCACGCGCGCGCCGCTGACGGCCTCGCTCTTCATCGGCCTGGAGCCGCGGATCGATCTCGCTCGGCTGGGCTTCGCGCGGCTGCCCGAGCGACTTCGGCCCTCGCCGCTGAACCTCATCTGGCGACGCCTCGGCGACGCCGCGCCGGCGGCGCTCCGGCCCGAGGCGGTGGCGATCAACTTCCTCGACTTCGACCCGTACTGAGATGACCACCGTCCACGTCTTCGCCCACTTCGACGACGAATATTGCGGCCTGCCGCTGATCGCCGAGCGCGCGGCTGCGGGTGAGGACCAACTGTTCCTCTACGTCGCCGACTATGCCAGCCCGGCGCTCGCCCAGCGCCGGTTCGCGGAAACCCAGAACCTGCTCGCCCACCTGGGCGTCGACCGCGCGAAAGTCATCCATGTCGGGCGTGGGACCGGCGCGGTGGACGGAGGCGTCTTTCGCGCGCTGCCAGCGGCCTACGCCGTGCTCGAGGCCGCGCTCACCGCCGCCGGCCCCGCCGATCGCTTCGTGACGCTGGCCTGGGAAGGCGGCCACATGGATCACGACATGTGCGCCCTGATGACCGCCGAGCTCGCGAAGGCCTGCGGAAACCCGCCCATCGAGACCATCAGCCTCTACACCGGCCCCGGCCTCGGCGGACCGTTCTTCCATGGCGCCTGGCCGCTCGCGCAGAACGGGCCGGTGCGGAAGATCGCGCTCAGCCCGCTCGGCTGGCTGCGCTGGATGGCCGCCGTGCGGTTCTTCCCCTCGCAGATCAAGACCTGGCTCGGCCTGTGGCCGGCGATGTTCTGGAGCTACGCCTGGCGCGGCTTCGGCGTGCAGCGGCTGGATCCGGCCCGGGTCCGCGAACGGCCGCACCCCGGGCCGCTGTTCTACGAGCGGATGTTCAAGGTTCCCTACGCCGACGTCCGCGCCGCCGCCGACGCCTTCCTCACCGGCCGCCCTTAGGCGCTCTGGCCCTGCATGATCACCAGGAAGCCGCCGAGCATCAGGGCGTAACCCACCACGAAACGCCAGCCCAGGGGTTCCTTGAAGACGATCCAGGCCACCAGCGGCACCAGGCCCGAGCCCACGATGGAGAAGGCGTAGGCCGTCGACAGCGGCACCCGCGTCAAGATGTAGAACCAGAATAGCGCCGTCAGCCCATACCAGGCGAAGGCCCCGATCAGCGGGCCGTTGGTGATCAGCTTGACCACCAGGTTGCCGGTCAGCCGCGCGTTGTTCACCGCGGCGAACTTGAACAGGGTCTGGCCGATCGGCAGCGCGAGCGAGAACCCCGCGCACAGCAGCATGTCCTTAGGCGTCACGGCCGTGCTCCTCGGCTTCCATGCGCGCGATGGTGCGCAGGTAGGGGTGGATCGGGCGGCTGGGCACGTTCAGCACGTCGAAGTTCAGCGCCTGCATCAACAGTTGCGCCCCCAGGATCACCGGCAGGGCCGCGGCCATGACCACGCCGGCGGAGGCCGGGATATGGTGCGGCGTGGCCATGTAGTGGGCGGCGTAGCCCACGCCGAACAGCACGAAGAAGATGCCGAACATCAACTCCAGGCTGGCGGCGCTGAAGTCGCGGACGAAATACTGGCCGAGCACCCGCTGCAGGAAGTTGCGCAGGTGCTTCAACGCGAAGGGGCCGACGATCGCCCCGATCCGCAGGTTCGAAACCTCGCCGCCGTAGCGCGCCGGGATCGGCACGTCGCGCACCACCGCGCGCAAGGTGCTCAGGTGGTAGAGCAGATCGGTCTCGAAGAAGAACCGCCGCGAAACGCGCTTCTCGATCACCATGCCCGCCACCTGGCCCTCGATGGCCGTGTAGCCGTTGGTCGGGTCGAAGATGTTCCAGTAGCCGGTCGAAACCTTGGCCGCGAAACTGAGCGCGGCGTTCCCGAATACCCTGACCGGCGGCATCGCCTGCAGGTGGCTGATCGAGGTGAAGCGGTTGCCCTTGGCGTAGTCCGCCTCGCCCAGCAGGATCGGGGCCACCAGATGGGCGATGTAGCCCAGGTCCATCTGGTCGTCGCCGTCGACCTTGACCAGCACCTGCCCGCCGCGGGCGATGGCCTCGCGATAGCCGGCCATCGTCGCCCCGCCGACTCCCTGGTTCTGCGCCAGCCGCACGACGACGACGCGCGGATCGGTGTTGTTCGCTTCAATGAAGTCGCCGGAATGCTCCGGGCAGGCGTCGTCCACGCAGACGACGCCGTCGACCCAGGCCGGGGTCTTGGCGATCACGTCGAGGATGTGGGCCTTCACCCGGTAGCAGGGGACGACCAGCCAGACGCCCGCGCCGTCCAGCGTCGGATCGAAGGCGCGGTGGAACTTGCGCCGCTCCTCGGTGGCCCTCGGGGCGCCGCGCTTGATCTTGTCGATGGAGGTCATGCGCCTTCCGGGATCGCCTTCCGACTCGGGCTAACATGGAAGGCCTTGCAGTGGCAAAGCGGGGCCACGCCGCCTTCGGGGGGCGTCGTGGGCGCCGCCCGGCCTCGCCTTGCACCCCTCATGCGCGCCTGTTAGGGAGCGCCCCTTCCTCGGGAGAGCCCCTCAGCGGGACAGCATGGACACCGCCACCCATATGTTGCGGACCGGACGGCGCGGACCGCTGTTCGAGTTCCAGATGGCGCTGCGGGACCTGCGGGCGTCGGGCGAACGGCTCGATCTGGCCTGGTCGCTCGCCTGGCACGACGTGGTGTCGCGCTATCGCGGCTCGATCCTCGGTCCCTTCTGGATCACCCTGTCCATGGGCCTGATGGTGCTGGGCATCGGCTTTCTCTGGGGCGAGCTGTTCCGCGTCTCGATCCACGAGTTCATTCCGTTCGTGGCGTTGGGAATCGTCTTCTTCGGCACGGTCACGGGGACGATCAACGAGGGCTGCGAGACCTTCGTCCAGGCCGCCAGCATGCTATCGCAGACCAGCCTGCCGATGTTCACCTTCGTCTGGCGCACGGTGCTGCGGAACCTGATCAACCTGGGCCACCACCTGGTGATCGTGATCGCCGTACTGATCTATTTCGGCTTCTGGCGCACCGCGAACTATCCGGTCGCCACCCTGGGCCTTTGCCTGATGGTGGCCAACGTCGCCTGGCTCTCCATGCTGGTGGCCATCGTCTCGGCGCGGTTCCGCGACATCCCGCAGATCGTGGCCTCGATCACCCAGGCGGCCGCGCTGATGACACCGGTCTTCTGGCTGCCCGACCGCATCAGCCCCGGGCACAGGGTGATCCTGGACCTCAATCCGTTCTACCATCTGCTGCAGGCGGTTCGCGCCCCGCTGATGGGCTCGCAGATCATGCCGCACACCTACCTCATCCTGGCCATCATGGCGGCGGTGGGCTGGACCCTCACCTTCGCGATCTTCGCCTATACCCGCCGCCGGATCGTGCATTACCTATGAAGGCGCCCCCGGTTTCCATCTCCTGCCACGACCTGACCCTGCGGTTTCCGGTCTATGGCGTGGACGCCAAGTCGCTGAAGAAGCACCTGGCCAAGATCACCGTCGGCGGCAAGCTCGGCCGCAGCCACGGCTCGACCGAGGTCACGGCGCTTTCCAACCTGAACCTGGAATTGAAGGCCGGCGACCGGCTGGGCCTCGTGGGCCACAACGGGTCGGGCAAGACCACCCTCCTGCGCGCGCTCTCCGGGGCCTACGAGCCCGACGAGGGGACCATCGAGGTGCAGGGCCATATCGCCGCCCTCCTCGACCTCAACCTCGGCATCGACCCTTCGGCCACGGGCTACGACAACATCCGCCTGCGCGGCCGCATCGCCGGCCTCTCGGCCCGCGAGGTCGACGCGCGGATGGACGAGATCGCCGAGTTCTCGGGGCTCGGCCCCTTCCTGGCCATGCCGGTGAAGACCTATTCGGCCGGCATGCAGGCGCGCCTCGCCTTCGCCGCCGCCACCGCCGTGGAGGCCGACGTGCTGCTGATGGACGAATGGATCGCGGTGGGCGACGCCGATTTCCAGCAGCTCGCCCATAAGCGCCTGCTGAAGCTCGTGGAACGGGCCGGCATCCTGGTGCTCGCCTCCCACGACGTCGATCTGCTGCGCCTCTACTGCAACAAGGTCATGCGCATGGAGGGCGGCGTCGCCTCCCCGGTCACCGACATCAAGAAACTCGACGAATTGCTGGCCGCCTGACCGCGGCCGCCACGTTGCGGCCCAAAGCCGACGCCTGATAGACCGACGCAATCGAGCGGGGGCTCGCGGATACACGCCTTTGGACGTCATTTTCACCATCGTCTCCCGCAACTACGCCGCCCAGGCCGCGACGCTGATGGAGAGCCTGGCGAGCGCGGAGCCCAAGGCGCGGCGCGTGGTGGTGGCGACCGATGGGCCGATCCCGGCCCTGGAGCGTCTGGCCGAGGTGATCGACGCCGCCGAGCTCGATGCCCCCTACGCCGCGATGAGCGTCTATTACGACGCGCTGGAGCTGAACACGGCGGTGAAGCCCTACGTCTTCCGCCGCCTGCTGGGCGAACCCGGCGTCGGCTCCGTGACCTATCTCGATCCCGACATCTTCGCCTTCCGGCCATTGGACCGGGTCCGCGAGGGCCTGGCCCGCGCTCAGCTTGTCCTCACCCCACACCTGACCCGGCCGCTGCTCGGCTCGGCCATGCCCAATGACCACGCGATCCTGCGATCCGGCTCCTACAACCTCGGCTTCTGCGCGGCGCGCGCCGAGCCCAGGGTCATGGACCTGATGGCCTGGTGGGCGGACCGGCTGCGGTTCGACTGCCGCGGCGACGTCAAGGATGGCCTGTTCACCGACCAGCGCTGGATGGACCTGGCGCCGGGCTTCGTCGACAGCCTGGACGTGGTGCGCGAGCCGGTCCTGAACCTCGCCTACTGGAACTTCGAGGGCCGGAGCCTGACGCGCGGCCAGGACGGGTGGACGGTCGATGGCGCGGCCTTGCAGTTCTTCCATTTCTCGGGATTCGACCCCGCCTTCCCGGGCATATTGTCCAAGCATCAGGACCGGGTGCGCGTGGTCCCAGGCTCGCCGCTCGCCGAGCTCCTGGCCGACTACGCCGCGGCCCTGCTGCGCAACGGCCACGAGGCCAGCCGCGCGATCTCCTACGCTCACCTGAAGTTTCCGTCCGGCCGCCGGGTCACCGGCGCCATGCGCCGCCGCGCCCTGCGCGCCGCGCGGGATGGCAAGGACTTCTCCGAGGGCCTGACCGAGGCTGTCGAGGCCTGGATGGATGGGCCGGACCCGGAGGCGGCCCTGCCCGGGCTGCCGGACGTCACGCGCACCATGGATCAGGTCTGGCGCGACGTGCCCACAGGCTTCCAGCTCGACCACGAGGCCGGCCGGCTGGCGTTCCACCAGTTCTTCGCCGAGCACGCCGCGACGCTGGGCGCGGACGCCCTGGCCGGCTCCGCCGCGCGGGGCCTGCTCGCCGCTTGGCGCAGCGGAACCCGCGAGCCGGACGCCTCGGTCTGGCGCGAGGCGCCTTGGCGCGGCCCGGCGTCCGGCGCGCTGGACTGGCTGCGCGAGCCCTCGTCCGAAGGGCCGCCCCGCGCCGCCACCGCCCTGCTCGCCGCCCGCGCCGACCTGCGCGCCAAGTTCGTCGGCGATCCCGCGGGCCTGATCGCCTGGTGCCTGGGCGCGGAGGCCGCCGCGGGCCGCTTCGCGCCGGACCTGCTGCCCCAGGCGGTGATCGACGACCTGGTGCGGGATCCTGCCCCGCTGCTCTCGGCCGCCCGCCTCGCCGAACCCGGCGCCAACGACCTGAAGCGCCGGCTCTCGGCGGGCTTCGGCGTCGCCGCCCGCGCCGGCTGGCCGGAGACCCTCACCGAGGCCCTGCGCGCGCCCTTTCTGGCGCCGGCCCGCGCCCTGCCGGCCCCCTTCGTCCAGCTGTTCCTCGACATCTGGGAAAGCCGCGTCGACCTGCAGCGCCTGTTTCCGCTGCGCACCGGCCCGGAGCGTTTCAAGTTCCTCCGCTGGCTGATGGGCGGTGGCCTGGCGGAATATGGCGTGGAGTTCGACGCCCTGCCGGCCCCCGTGCGCCTGCACCCGCAGACCCAGCTCGCCCGCTTCACCGTCCGCCAGCGTCAGCCCGCCGCCCGCGCCAGCGTCACCGAAGGCCGCGCCAGCGAACTATGGGTGGTGGAGGGTCCGGAACTCGCCGCCGAGGCCGCCGCCGACCGGCTCGTCTACGAGGCCATCGAGGGCCGCTTCCTGGGCCCGTCCGGGCCGGCCGCGGCGCCCGCCCACGCCGAGCTGGTCCGCTTCCTGACCCATCCGGACCTGGTCCCCGCCGACGCCATCGCCCTGCACGCCCGCGGGGTTCGCTGGAACCGGGCGGTGGGCGTCTGGGACGCGGCGACGGCGGGTGCGCTCACACCCGACACCGTGGGGCTTGGCTTCGTCGACGAAGTGTGGGCGCCGTCGACCGCGGCCGGGCTGTTCCGCCCGGTGAAGACCGAGACTCCGGTCGCCGCATGAGCATCCTGGCGGCCGCCCGCCGGCTCTGGCGATCGACCTTGCCCGAACCGCTGCGCAAGCTCGCCGCCCCGACGCTGAACCGGGCCCTGGAAGCCCACATCCGGGCGAGCGCACGGCGTCCGCACGGCGCGGAGACGGCTGAGGGCCCGATCAAGATCGTGGGCTATTTCGCGGGCTCGCATGGCATCGCGGCGTCGGCGCGCCTGGCCGCGCGCGCCTTCGAGGCCCTGGGCGCGCCAGTCGAGTGCATCGACGTCACCGACGCCAAGCTCGACTGGAGCGGGCGCCTCACCGCGCCGGTCGCCGCCTCGGCCTGGATCTTCCACCTCAACCCACCGGAACTGCTCGCCGCGCTCGCCTGCCTTGGGCCGCGCCAGCTCGTCGGACCGCGCTACGGCTATTGGGCCTGGGAGTTGCCGCGCGCGCCGCGCCGCTGGCTGCAGGATGCGGCCATGGTCGACGAGGTCTGGGCGCCCAGCCGCTACACCGCCGCGGCCCTGGCGGGCGCCGCCGCGCCTATCCGCGTCGTGCCGCATCCGCTGTTCATTGAAGACTTCGCCACAGTCGCGCCGGCCCCGCGCCGCGCGGTGTTCCAGGGGGTCAGCGTCTTCGACTTCAACTCCTCGCTCGCGCGGAAGAACCCGGGCGGCGCGATCGTCGCCTGGGCCCGGGCCTTCGGCCAGGACGCCGGCTGCGAGCTGACACTGAAGACCCAGAACGGCGCGGCCTTTCCCCAGGCCCTGGCGGCGCTCCGCGCCTCGGCGCCCGCGAACGTCCGCATCGTCGACGAGGTCTGGCCCTACGCTGACGTCCAGGCCCTGATCGCCGGCGCCGACGTGCTCGTCTCGCTGCACCGCGCAGAGGGCTTCGGCTTGACCCCCGCAGAGGCCATGGCGCTGGGGACACCCGTCCTGGCGACCGCCTGGTCCGGCGTCCTCGACTTCATCGACGGAAGCTGCGGCATGCTGGTCCCCTCCAGCCAGACCCCGGTCGACGACCCGCAAGGCATCTATCGGGACCAGACCTGGGCGGAGCCGGACCTGGGCGCCGCAGCCCAGGCGCTTGGCCGGCTGCGGGGCGAGCCTGAGCTTCGCGCGCGCCTTTCGGCGGCGGCTCGCGCCCGCGTCGCGGAGCGGCTGTCGCCCCAGGCCTGGTTCACCACCCTGCCCGCGCCGGTGAAGGCGGCCGCCATGGCGGCGGCGCGCGGCGCGAGGGCGTAGTGTGCTGGATTTGAAGTCCGCCGCAGTCTCGATCAAGCTCTGAGCTCGCTATCGACAGCAGGCGAATTTCGGAATCGCCACACTAGGGGTCCGCCTCTTCCGGCGGACGCACCTTCTGGAAGCGCCAGAGCAGCAGGAGGTCATAGAGCGCCTTCAGCGATCCCCCGATCACCAGCGGCCAGGCGAAGGAGCTGAGGCTGAACAGCAGGCCCGAGAGCGCCGGGCTGAACGCTGAGGCCAGGCTGCGCGGTACGTTGGTCACGCCGGCCGCCGCCGCCCGTTCGGCCGGCGTCACGACCGCCATGACGTAGGAGGTGCGCGCCGGCACGTCCATGTTGGAGAGCAGGGCGCGGACCACCAGCAGCACGAAGGCGACCTGCACGTTCGGCGCGAAGGCCACGGCGATCACGCACAGGCTCGCCGGCAGGTGAGTGAAGACCATGGTGTTGACCAGGCCGATGCGCTTGGCGAGCACCGGGGCGGCGAGCTGGGAGACCGCCGAAAGCGCGCCGGTCCAGAAGAAGAAGCCGCCGGCCGCCGCCAGCGACAGGCCGAAGCGGTGGAACAGCCACAGCGCGAACAGCGACTGGACGATGAAGCCGCTGCCGAACGAGTCCAGGCTGAAGAGCGCGGCCAGCCCGAAGACGTTGCGCCGCGACGGGCCGAGCGGCGTGCGCGGCCTCCCGCTTTCAACCGGTTCGTCCGGAAGGCTGCGATAGAGCGCCGCGGCGGCGAGCGCCAGGAGGCCGTAGACGCCGAAGGTCGCCTCGATCAGCGTCAGGCGCGGCGCCCCGGTCAGACGACCGATCGGCCCGAGCAGGCCCACGCTGAGCGCGCCCACCGCCGCCGCCAGGGTTCCGGTCAGGCTGTAGCGGGCGAAGAGGTGCGTGCGCTGTGATGGCGGCCCGGCGTGGGCCAGCAGCGACTGCTCCAGCGGCAGGAACGGGCTTACGTCGCCGCCGGACGGATTGAGCGTTCCCGCAAAGCCGATCGCCACCAGCGGCCAGAACTCGTGAACCTGCGAAAAGGCCACGCCCGTCACGGCCATCAGCCCGCACGCGGCGAACAGCAGGCGCTTGGCCGGGACCCGGTGCCCGGCGAGACCCACCGCCAGCGTCAGGGCCGCCGAACCCAGCAGCGTCGCCGTCGTCAGCACGCCGACCCGGAAGGCGCTGAACCCCAGGCCCGCGAGGTAGACCGGCAGCAGCAGGGCTGTGAACCCGTCGCCGAAGCCCCGCACGCCACGGGCCGCGATCAGGGTCATGGCGCTTTTCACCGGCGCCTCACGGCCGGCGCGTCGTGACGTCGGTGAGCGGCCCACCCTCGCGGATGGTCTTGTTGCGGTAGATCACCGCCCCGATGCGGTTGGGCTTCTGGTCGATGCCGGCGCAGAATTCCGGCCACAGCTCGGAGGGAACCCACAGGCACGGCGCCCTGGGGTCTTCGTCGATCGCCACGTCCACCAGGTCGCGCGCTTGCATGGCGGTTAGCCTAACGCGCCGCGGTCAGGCCAGCCAGTCGATCAGGCCGAGCTTGGCCATCCAGGCCAGGCCCAGCTCCACGGCGCGGCGGCGTTCGATTGGGAACCTGATCAGCACGTCGCGCCCGCTCCGCGCCTGGCCCGAGGCCAGGAGATCGAGCGCCTGGGCGCACTCGTCCGGCGTGGCCCGCAGCCCAGGGAACGCGGTGTCCAGCGCGCCGGTCAACGCCAGGACGTCTGCGCCGCTCGCCCCGGCGGCGGCCGCCATCGGCGTGTCCGGCGTAAGGACCTGGCTGGGGAAGCCGGCGAAGTCGAGGAAGGGATCGCCCCGCACCGGGTCGGCCGGCGGGTGTGGAGCGCCCTGCGGCGCCGCCTGGCGGATCTCGGCCATCTGATCGACGAGGTCGTGGAACAGGCGCGCGACCACCGGCCAGGCGAACGTCGTGCGCACGCGCTCGCGCCCCGCCGCGCCCATCCGCCGGCGCAGCTCGGGCGAGCGGGCCAGCTCGCCGATCGCCTGGGCCGCGCGCCCCACGTGTACGGCGGTATATTGCGCCACCTCGCCCACATAGGCCTGGTAGGTCGCGGTCCCCAGGACGTGGCGCTGGACCATGGTCGCGCCATAGCCGGAATGCGGCCCGCCAAGCGTCGGGATCAGGACCCCTTCGACCCCGTCGCGCACCGTGGCGCGGTAGCCGTCCCAGTCGCTGGCCACCACCGGCAGGCCCGCCGCCATCGCCTCCAGCGGGGTGATACCGAAGGTTTCCTGGATGTTGTCGACCAGCGACAGGAAGATGTCCGCGCCGGCCCAGAGCTCGCCCAGCAGGGCCCGGTCGTTGCCGTCCAGGATGTGCAGCGGAACGTCCGGCGCGTGGGCCGCCGCGGCCTCCTCGTAGCGTGGCCGATCCTCCGGGACCGGGAACCAGCCGGCAAGCGCCAGGTGCAGCTTCATCCCGCTGTCGCGGGCCGCCTGCTGCACGGCCTTGAACATCGGCTGCGGGAAAGCCTTCTCGAAGAAGGAGAGCCGCCCGACCCAGAGCACCAGCACGTCCGCGTCCGCCAGGCCGAGCCGGGCGCGGATTTTCGCGCGGGCCTGCGGTCGATCGGCGAAGCCTGCGAAACGCGCGGTGTCGACGCCCAGCGGGACGACCCGCAGCGCAGGCCTGGGCGGCGGCGCGCCGCCGGTGCGCGCGGCCAGATGCGCGCCCCAGCCGTCGAACATCTTCGACAAAGCATCGCGCACGCTGGGTGAGGTGCAGATCACCGCGTCCCAGGGGTGGACGGGCGCCACGGACGCCATGGCGATGATCTGGCGCATGGCCGGCGGCGCGATGGTGTGGACAAGGCCCAGCAGGCTGTAGGCGCTGTCGCCGACCGTGCGCCGCCGCAGCCACGCCAGGTCATAGAGGTCCGGCTGTCCGCGCAGCAAGGCGCCGGCCTCGGCCGCGGTCTGCTGGGCGAGGATCGAGCCGGGGACCACCTGGATCGCCGCGGCCGGGTCGTCCAGCAGGTCTTCGCGCAACTTGGCCTCGGTCGTGGCCCTCAGGCTGAGCACGTCGATCCGCGAGAAGCCGCCATGCCGGGCGAGCGCCTGGTAGAGTTCGAGGTTGGCGACGTCCTTGCCGAAGGGGTTGGCCCCCAGCCCGACGCGGCCGGCCGGATTGTAGAGCGCGAGCCTAGACGCCACGGGATGCAGTCTTCAGGCCCGGAGGCGCGGCGCGGCGCGCGAAGATTCCCATTGGCCCCCCTGTCGGCTGGCCTTGTAGTTAGAGATAGAGCGTGGGTCGGACAATCCATTGGGCCGGCGCAGGCGCTGGCGTCTGCTGCCTGGCGCCTGGGCGCCGCCGCTCAATAGACGACGTCGACCTCGACGCTGCGGCTGTCGGCGCGGACGTCGACGCGGCGCGCCGCCTGATCGAAGCGCAGGTTCACCCGCTCGCCGCCGACCGCCAGCCCTTCGATGGTGAATTCGCCGATGCCGATCGGCAGGTGCGGGTTGCAGACCTCGATGCGGCGATGCACGCCGTCGACCGAAATGCCCAGGCAGGCCTGCAGCATCATGAACACCGAGCCCGCCGCCCAGGCCTGCGGCAGGCAGGCCACCGGATAGGGCGTCGGCGGCTCGCCGGCCTGTCGCGGGAAGCCGCAGAGCAGTTCCGGCAGCCGCATGTCGAGCTGTACCGCCGCCTCGAACAATCCCGCCGTCAGCCGTACCGCGCCCTCGCGGTCGCCGTAGTGCGCCAGGCCGAGCGCGCAGATCGCGGTGTCGTGCGGCCACACCGAGCCGTTGTGGTAGGACATCGGATTGTAGCGCGGCTGGCCGGTGGCCAGCGTGCGGATGCCCCAGCCGGAGCAGAAGCCCGGAGACAGCAGATGATCGGCCACGCGCCGGGCTCGCTCCGGCGACGGCAGGCCGGTGAACAGCAGGTGGCCGGGGTTGGAGGCGCAGACGCGGCAGGGGGCGCCGTCGCCGTCGAGCGCGATGGCGTAGAAGCCGAGATCCTCCATCCAGAACAGCCGCTCCACCTGCTCGCGCAGGCGTTTCGCGCGGCGCGCCCAGTCGTTCGCCTCGCCGGCGTTGGCCACCCGCGTGGAGAGCTCGGCCATGCTGCGGAGAGCGGCATAGACGTAGCCCTGCACCTCGACGAGCGCGATCGGCCCGACTGGAAACCGCCCATCGGCATGGAAGATGGAATCCCCGGAGTCCTTCCAGCCCTGGTTCGAAAGCCCGCTGTCGCGGCCGCGCGCATAGGCCAGCAAGCCGTCGGGGTGCGCGTCCAGGCAGCTGA